>Ga0208080_1001793_pt1 | contig 10288 bp, 6 predicted proteins | sample NGESurdeep092012_3_FD_184476 | JGI IMG/M metagenome (GOLD analysis project Ga0208080, IMG submission 184476) | Arctic peat soil microbial communities from Barrow, Alaska - NGEE Surface sample 210-3 deep-092012 (SPAdes) | ecosystem: Environmental > Terrestrial > Soil > Wetlands > Peat ...
GTAGACGTTTCCCATCGGTTTCACTTTTTCTTAGGTTGCGCGATTGGCCGATCTCCGCACCAAGCCACCGTCATGTCAAAAGGTCAAACCCCGCGGCGCCACATGCTGCAATGTGAGATCGGTCACATTACGCCCGAGGCCTGTTCTTCTCGTCATTGCGAGGAGCAAAGCGACGAAGCCATCCAGAAACCACTACAGAGACGTTCTGGATTGCTTCGCGGAGCCGTCATCGGGCGCGCATTCGCGCGGCCCGTTGGCTCGCAATGACGATCTCAAATGCCCTATTTTATACGCGAGCGAGTGTCGCGGCTGACGCAACGCCCTCGACATGAAGAACCCGCGCACAGCTGAGATATCCAAAAGACCTCGTCGCGGTTAATTGTCGCGATCAGCGGCGGCTTTTGGATAGTTGACAGGGCTTGCGAGCCCGGTTTGATAATGCGGTATGCGTAGAGTAAGGTCGCCGAGGCGCAAGCTGGAATCGGCGCCTTGTTGGTTGGACCGCCGTGGTATGAGAATTCGCCTCGCATTGCTTGTGATCCTGATTTTATCGGTCACGCCGATTGTCCCGTCGGCAGCTGCGGACAATGGCGCCGACCGGTTTGCACTTGTCATCGGCAACTCGAAATATCCCGACGCCGAAGCACCCCTGAAAGAACCGATCAACGATGCCCGCGACGTCGCCGACGAGCTCAAGCGCGACGGCTTCAATGTCGAGGTCGGAGAAAATCTGACCGGCGAAGGGATGCGCCGCGCCTTCGATCGCCTCTACGGACGTATCAAGCCCGGCTCGGTCGTGCTGGTTTTCTTTAGCGGGTTTGGCGTCCAGTCCAGCCGCCAAAGCTACATGATCCCGATCGACGCACAGATCTGGACCGAGGCGGATGTTCGCCGCGACGGCTTCAGCCTGGAGACGGTGCTGGGCGAAATCAACAGCCGCGGCGCGGGCGTCAAGATCGCGCTGATCGACGCCTCCAGGCGCAATCCGTTCGAGCGCCGGTTCCGCAGCTTTTCCGCGGGCCTCGCCCCGGTGATTGCGCCGAACGGAACGCTGGTGATGTATTCGGCGGCGCTCAGCTCCGTCATCTCGGACAATGGCGGCGACCACAGCCTGTTCGTGCAGGAGTTGCTCAAGGAAATCCGCGTTCCCGACCTGATGGCCGAAGAGACGCTCAATCGGACCCGCGTCGGCGTCACCCGCACATCCCGCAGCGAGCAGGTGCCGTGGATTTCGTCCTCTTTGGCCGAGGACTTTTCGTTTACCCCAGGTACAGGCGCGCGGCCGTCCAATGCGGTGGCCGCACTTCCCCAGCCTCCCCTGCCAGCGCCCGAACCCCCGCCGCTGCCGCGCGTCGACCCTGCGCCGTCAAAGCCGGCTGAAGTCTCCATCCCTCCTCCCCCTCCTCCTCCCGCCAAACCGGTGGAAAAGAATGACGGAACGACGGCGGTAGCGTTTGCTGATGATCCGACCATTAAAAGCCTGACCGCCAAGCTCGCCGACAATCCCGACGACGCCAGCGCGCTCTATCGGCGCGGACAGGTCTATGCCAGCAAGGGCGCGTATAACCTTGCCCTCAGCGACTTCGATGGCTCGCTGCGGCTCAACCCCAGGGATGTGGAAGCCTTCAACAACCGCTGCTGGGTGCGCACCGTCATCGGCGACCTGCAGGCGGCATTGAAGGATTGTAACGAGGCGCTTCGGCTGCGCCCGAACTTTGTCGACGCCCTCGACAGCCGCGGTCTTGTTAACCTGAAGAGCGGAATGACGAAAAACGCCATTGCCGATTTTGACGCCGCGCTGAAGATCAATCCACGATTGACGTCGTCGCTGTACGGGCGCGGCCTTGCGAAGAAGCGCAGCGGCGCGATCGCGGCGGGCGATCTGGATATCACCAACGCCAAGGCGATGGATCCCAATATTGTTAAGGAATACGCGGGCTACGGGGTAAATTGACGATTATTTGAGTTGAGGGCGAGGTGCTTCCTCGAACCCCGGGGCGGGCGCCGGAGACTAAACCGGGGAAGTAGCCGAAACCAGGAAGTAGAGCCCGCGACTGGTTTCTCCGGCGGCTCATTTGCAAATTGATTGGAACCGCGCGCGTGCGCAGGAGGGTCTGGCAATGTCGAAAATGTCTGGAAGGAGAAATCTTACCGCGATCCTTTCGATCGTGACGATTGGCGCCGCGCTTTCCCTTGGCGTGGTAAAAGCCGTGGCCGGCGATGATGTTACCGAGGATCAGATCGTCCGGGCGCTCGTCCCGGCCGAGAAACCCCTGACCAGAGGCCTGTCGGTGGGTCCGCAGGCCGATCCGGCGGCCACCGCCGCCGAGGGGCGTTTTGTCCAGACCATCCGCGGCCGGGCCACGCGCTCGCTCTCGCTCACCGAGCGTGAAGAAATCGCCACCATTGCCAAGGACAAGCCGAACATCGATCTGGAAATCACCTTCGATTACAATTCGGCCGATATCAGCGCAAAATCGCTGCCCTCGGTTCAGGCTCTCGGAAAGGCCCTTACAAATCCTGATCTGAAGGGCTCGACCTTCATCGTCGCGGGCCATACCGACGCCGCCGGCGGCGAGGAATACAATCAGGGGCTGTCCGAGCGGCGCGCCGACTCGATCAAGCACTATCTGACCGAAAAATTCGGTATTGCCGGCACCGACCTCGTGACCGTCGGAAGCTCAAGGACCCGAGTAACCCCCTTGCGGAAGTCAACCGCCGCGTGCAGGTCGTGAACGTGGCGAACAAGACCACCGCGTCCCAGTGAACCGGTTATGGCGCTGAGTGAAGTTCTGCAGCTAAAATGCGTCCCGCACCCCTGCGGGACGCTTTTCTCGTCATTGCGAGGTGCGAAGCGACGAAGCAATCCAAGAGCCGTCATTTGGGGATGGTGCGTCAGCACCAGACCTCAGATGTGCAATTGCAGATCGGGGAATCCTTGGATTGCTTCGCTGGCGCTCGCAATGACAGTCTAGAATCCCTTATGTTATTGGCTGCACGACTATAGGTCTGGATTGATCCGGCGATGATGCTCTCCGAATATCTGAAACCTGCGTTGGCCGTGGTCGCCGTGGCGGCTCTGGGAAGTGGATGGTATTGGTTTGAGCACCGCTCCCATCCCGATGAAAAGGACACACCGAGCAACGCTCTTGTCATCGTGACGAAATCCACCAATGCCTGTTTCTCCGACATGGTGCGGGTCACCGGATTTATCGTGTCCCGCAGGGAAGCGGTGGTCGGGGTAGATCAGGAGGGATCCAAGGTTTCCGATGTCCTGGTCCGCGAAGGCGACATGGTCACTGACAATCAGGAACTGGCCCGGCTGACGCCGCCGCCGGCGCAGCCCGGAGGCGGCGGCGCAAGGGCTTCCGCACCGACATCGTTGCGCGCGCCGGCTGCCGGACTGGTCACCGAGGTCAGGACCATCATCGGCGCGCCGGCCTCGCCGCAGGCCGGGCCGATGTTTCGAATTTCCGTCAACAACGAAATCGAACTGGATGCCGAGGTACCCAGCGTCCACGTGCTCAAACTTAATCCGGGCGCAACGGTGCGAATAAGCCGGGACAATGCGCCGGATCTGGTGGGACGCGTCAGGCTGGTTTCGCCGCAAATCGATCGCACAACCCAGCTCGGGCACGTCCGGATTACGCTGACCAACAACCCCTCGCTCAAGGTCGGCATGTTTGCCCGCGCCAACATCGACGCCAAGCGCAGTTGCGGTGTCGCCATTCCGCGTACCGCCATTGACCATCTGACCGTTCAGGTGGTCAAAGGGAATACGGTCGAGACGCGAAACGTTCGGGTCGGGCTGGTGTCCGACACCTCTACGGAAATCCTTGAAGGCCTCGACGTCGGCGAAATCGTCGTGGCCGATGCTGGCAGCTCGCTGCATGACGGCGACCAGATCAAGACCATGTTCGCCGAGGACCTCGATCGGACGCGGGTACGCTGATGGCTATGAATATCTCGGCATGGTCGATCCGCAACCCGCTTCCTTCCATCGTATTCTCGATCATCCTGCTGGTGCTGGGCTGGGTCAGCTTCACAAAACTCGCGGTGACGCGGCTCCCCAGCGCCGACATCCCGGTGATCTCGGTCGCGGTATCGCAGTTCGGCGCGGCCCCGGCGGAGCTCGAATCGCAGGTCACCAAGACAATCGAAGACGGCGTGTCGGGCGTCGAGGGAGTGCGGCACATTTCATCGTCGATCACCGACGGACTGTCGCTGACGACGATCCAGTTCGCGCTTGAGACCAATACCGACCGGGCGCTGAACGACGTCAAGGACGCCGTCACCCGCGTCCGCTCTAACCTGCCGCAAAACGTCAGCGAGCCGCTGATTCAGCGGGTCGACGTGATCGGCCTGCCGATCGTCACCTATGCCGCGATCTCGCCCGGCAAGACACCGGAGCAGCTGTCCTATTTCGTCGACGACGTCGTCAAGCGCGCGCTGCAGGGCGTGCGCAACGTCGCCCAGGTCGAGCGTATCGGCGGTGTCGAGCGCGAAATCCTGGTGTCGCTCGACCCCGACCGGCTGCAGGCCGCCGGGCTCACCGCCGTCAACGTTAGTCAAAGCCTGCGCGGCACCAATGTCGACCTTGCCGGCGGCCGCGCTGAGATCGGAAAGAACGATCAGGCCATCCGAACGCTGGCCGGCGCCAAGACGCTCAATGATCTGGCCGGCACCATGATTCCGCTGTTCGGCGGCGGCGAGGTTCGTCTCGACGATCTCGGCACCGTCACCGACACCATCGCCGACCGCCGCACCTTCGCCCGTTTCAATGGCGAGCCGGTGGTGGCGCTCGGCATCAAGCGTTCGAAGGGAGCCAGCGACGTGGTGGTCGCCGCGGCGGTGCAGAAGCGCATCGACGCGCTGAAGATTGCCTATCCCGATGTCGATCTCAAGCTGATCGACACCTCGGTGGAATTCACCAAGGGCAATTACGAGGCCGCGATTTCGACGTTGTTCGAAGGCGCTATTCTCGCCGTCATCATCGTCCTATTGTTCTTGCGCGACATCAGGGCCACCATCATCGCCGCGATCTCGCTGCCGCTGTCGATCTTCCCGGCGTTCTGGGCGATGGACATTCTCGGATTCTCATTAAACCTGGTCAGCTTTCTCGCTATCACGCTGTCGACCGGTATTCTGGTCGACGACGCCATCGTCGAGATCGAGAACATCGTGCGTCACATGCGGATGGGCAAGTCGCCCTATCGCGCCGCGCTGGAGGCCGCCGACGAAATCGGCCTCGCCGTCATCGCGATCTCACTGACCATCATCGCGATCTTCGCGCCGGCGAGCTTCATGTCGGGGATCGCCGGGCAATTCTTCAAGCAATTCGGCATCACGGTGTCGGTGCAGGTGTTCTTCTCGCTGTTGGCCGCCCGCTTCGTCACCCCGGTGCTGGCGGCCTACTTCCTCAAAGATCATCCGCACGACGATCCGCCGCCGGGGCGCGTGCTGCAAACCTACACCAGGCTGGTGACGTGGTCGGTCCGGCACTACTTCATCACCGTGCTGATCGGCTTCGGAATTTTCGCCGCCTCGATCTGGAGCATCACGCTGTTGCCGCAAGGCTTCCTGCCGGCGCAGGACACCGCGCGCTCGCTGCTGGCGATGGAACTGCCGCCCGGCTCGCAGCTTGCTTTCACCGAGAAGACCACCGAGGAAATCGTCGCGCGGCTGCGCAAGCGGCCCGAGGTCAAGAGCGTCTTCGTCGACGGCGGCCGGGTGCCGCCGGGGACGTTCGAGGTGCGCCGCGCGGCGCTGATCATCAACTACACGCCGAAAACCGAACGCAAGATCACGCAGCGCGATCTCGAACTCGAGATCAGCCACGAACTCGAAAACGTCCCCGACATCCGCTTCTGGTTCCTCGACGAAAACGGCCTGCGCGCCATCTCGCTGGTGGTCACGGGCGCGGACAGCAACATCGTCAGCAATGTCGCCAGCGAGTTGGCGACCCAGATGAAGCGAATTCCGCTGATCGCCAACGTGATCTCCGAGACTTCGCTCGACCGGCCCGAACTCCGCATCCAGCCGCGGGCGGATCTGGCTGCAAGACTCGGCGTCTCCACCGAAAGCCTGTCGCAAACCATCCGCGTCGCCACCATCGGCGACGTCGGTCCGGCGCTGGCCAGATTCGACGCCGGCGACCGGCTGGTGCCGATCCGCGTCCAGCTCGAAGATTCCGCGCGCGGCGATCTGCCCCTGCTCGAGCAGTTACGGGTGCCGCTGGGTCAGCACGGCGAAAAGGGCGGCGTGCCGCTGTCCGTTGTCGCCGACATCAAGCTCGATCAGGGCCCGACCAGCATCAATCGCTACGACCGGGAACGTCAGGCCACCGTCGCCGCCGACCTCGTCGGGACCGCGGCGCTCGGCGACGCCACCAAGAAGATCTACGACCTGCCGGTGATGAAAAGCCTGCCGAAGGGCGTGAAGGTGAGCCCCTCGGGCGACGCCGAAAGCCTGAACGAATTGTCGGAAGGCTTTGCCACCGCCATCACCGCCGGGCTGATGATGGTCTACGCCGTCCTGGTGCTGCTGTTCGGAACCTTCCTGCAGCCGATCACCATCCTGTTCTCGCTGCCGCTCTCGATCGGCGGCGCGATTGTAGCGCTGCTCTTGACCGGCAAGCAGCTGACCACGCCGGTGTGGATCGGCATCCTGATGCTGATGGGCATCGTCACCAAGAACGCCATCATGCTGGTGGAATTCGCGGTGGAATCGATCCGCGAAGGCAAGGCGCGCGAAGTAGCCATCATCGATGCCGGGATGAAGCGCGCGCGTCCCATCGTCATGACCACCATCGCCATGGCCGCCGGCATGATGCCATCGGCGCTGGCGTTCGGCGCCGGCGGCGAATTCCGCTCGCCGATGGCGCTGGCCGTGATCGGGGGTCTCGTGTTCTCGACGGTGCTGTCCTTGGTGTTCGTGCCGGCGATGTTCATGATGATGGACGATGTCGGCGCGCTGTTCTGGCGCTTTGGCAAGAAACTGCTCGTTTCAGGCGGCGAGACCGAGCACCCGCCGACCGATCACAAACCGCCGCCGACGAGCGTGCATTCGCCGGCGGCAGAGTAGCAATTCTGCGTCCCCGCCCTACTCGTTCCGCGCCACCGCGGTCAGCCGCCCGATATTCAGCAGCAAAATCCGGCCGCGCTGAAGGTCCAAAATGCCGTCCTTGCGCCACAGCTGCAGCTGGCGGTTGATGCTTTCGCGCGCGGCGCCGACGAAAACCCCGAGCTGCTCCTGGGAGATGTGCACCTCGGAACCGAAATCGGAGGCCAGCGCGCAGAGCCGGCGCGCCAGCCGGACCGGCAGCGGCTGCAGCACCGATTCCTCCATCCGCTCGCTCTGCCAGCGAATCCGCTGGCACAAAAGCTGGATGATCTTGATCGCGACGCGGGGCTCGCGTTCGAGAAAGCTAAGGAAGTCCTCGCGCCGCAGCACGAACAATTCGGTCGGCTCGCCCGCGGTCGCATCCGCGGTGCGGCTCTGGCCGTCGAGCACCGCGACCTCGCCGAACAGGTCGCCCGGGCCCAAGAAATTCAGGGTCAGGCGGCTGCCGTCGGAGGCGCCGGTTTCAATCCGGATCTGGCCGCGGCGCACCCCGAACAGGGAGTCGCCGGGGTCGCCCTTCCGGAACAGCATCTCGCCTGCCTTGAGATGCTGGGTATGGCAAAGGCCCGAGATTCGCTGCAATTCGTCGGTCTCTAAGTCCGCGAACATCGGATTCTTCTTCAGCATGACCGCAAATTCGGCCGCTTTAGCCATGGCAATGCCTTCCGGAGCAAGTTCTTCAAAATGGGGCCGCTCGAAAATCCACGTCCCCCGAAGTGTGTCATAAGTCACATAACTTTGCAGCACCCCCGGGTTATTTTTGGCGGCTTTGAGCCGTTTCCTCTTCCGGGATAAGCTCGGGCGGCCGGCCGCGCCCGCTTGCAGCCCGGCTGAGTTCGATGCCTGCCGGTCTGGAATGTCGTCATGAGAGCACTGAAAATCGCCGGCGCCGCCATCGCTGCCATGATCGTTATCCTGGCACTGCTGCTGATCATCGGAATTCCCTCCGGCTTCATGACGTCGGCGATCCAGGCCCGGGTCGAACGCGAAACCGGCTACCGGCTGACGATTGCCGGCTCCACCAAAATCGGGGTGTGGCCGCAGCTCAACGTGACCTTGAACGACGTCGCGCTGCAGGACCCGAAAGACCGCGACGGCAGCCATCGCCTGACCATCGGCAGCGTCCAGGCCGACATGACGCTTGGGAGCGCGTGGTCGGGTCATCCCGATATCACCGAACTCGTCGTCATCAGCCCGGTTCTGTACGTGCCGCTGCTGCGCGAACGCTCGGGACCGCTCAATCCACCTTCCAGGCAGGCCTCGTCCTCCGGCGAGGGCGACGCGAACGCTCCCACCATCGATCGGGTGACGGTTAAGGACGGCGCGGTGGTATTTTCCAATCTGCGCGACCGCGTGGAAAACCGCATCGAGGGCATCAACGCCGAAGCCCTGATCGGCGGCGATCGCAAGATCAAAATCACCGGCAGCGCGCGGGCGAGCGAGCATCCGCTCAAATTCGAGATCAAGGCGACGGCGCCCGCTCCCCCGGTGGGGCGACAGAGCATTCCGGTCGAGCTCAGCCTCGACGCTTTGGGCCTGTTGCAGGCCCCGTTGTCGGCCAGGGCCGAGGTCCGGCTCAACGGCGCGGTGGTCATGATCAACGGCGTGACCGGAACGCTCGGCGACGGCGCGTTCAATGGCTGGGCGTCGGCCGATCTCGCGAGCAAGCCGCTGGTGAAGCTGGATCTCGACTTCCAGCGGCTCGCCGTCGCTGTCCCCAAAGGAAGCGCCGCATCGCCTTCGCAGGGCTCACCGGGTTCGCAGGGTTCACAACCCTGGAGCAATGCAACGATCGACCTCAACGGATTGAACTATGTCGACGCCCAGTTCAGGGTTTCCGCCGCCGAGCTCAACATCGGCGACGCGCATTTCGCGCCGGCCGCGATTGACTCCAGCCTCGCCGGCGGCGTGCTCAGGTGCATATTTCAGAATCTCGGGGCCTATGGCGGCCAGGCCAGCGGTCAGCTCATCGTCGATGCGTCCGGCGGCAATCCCACCTACGCATTCACTAGCGATCTCGCCGGCGTCCGCGCATTGCCGCTGCTGCGGAGCGCCGCCGACTTCGACAAGCTCGACGGCAAGCTGCAGGCGAAAATCGCGGTGCGTTCCACGGGCTCGAACCAGCACGCCATCATGTCCAGCCTCGGCGGAACCGTGTTTGCCAATTTCCAGGACGGCGCTATCAGAGGCCTCAACGTCGCCCAGATGATCCGCTCGCTGACCTCGGGCACGCTGTCGGGATGGCAGCAGGGCAAGGAGCAAACCACCGACCTCACCCAGCTCAGCGCATCCTTCGGCATCGACAAGGGCCAGGCGGCCACGACCGATCTCAGCCTGGTGGGCCCGCTGGTGAAGATGACCGGGGCGGGCACCGTGGATCTCGGCGCGAAGACGCTGGCGTTCCGGGTCGAGCCGAAGCTGGTGATGACGACCGAAGGCCAGGGCCGCGCCAGCGACCCGGTCGGGCTCGGCATCCCCGTCGTGATCGACGGCCCATGGGCCGAGCCGCGCATCTATCCGGACATGGCCGGCATCCTCGACAATCCCGATGCGGCCTATGCCAGGCTCAAGGAAATGGGCAAGGGCCTGTTCGGGGCTGGCGGCGGCGGACTAGGCGGGCTGGGTGGACTCATTGGCGGTGGATCGGACGCCGGGCATAGCGGCGGCAGCAAGCCGTCCGATCCGCTCGGCGGCCAGCTCGGGGAAACCTTGGGCAATCTGCTGCAGCAGGGATTGAGCCAGGGCCGCAACATTCCGGCGCCAGCGGCCCCCGCACCGTCCGCGCCGGCGCCGGGCGATTCCGCCCCGCCGCCTTCACAGGACAGCCAGCCGATGAACGACATTTTGAAGCAGTTGTTCAATCGCTAGGGTCCGATCAGCTGGATTGAATCGTCAATCTCTCGGCAATGAAGGTGAGCTCCCTCTCCCACCCAACTCGGGTTTACCCGAGGTGGGCATCTCAAATTATCGAAGTCGGATATATCCGACTTCGATTGGGAGAGGGTTGGGGTGAGGGGTTACGGTCTATCGATGGACCTTAACCCCTCACCCGGATCGCACCGCCGATGGTCGAGTAAGCACGGAGGATTACTCCTCCGTGCTTCTCACAGAACCGGACATGCGGGCCCGCATCCGGCTCTTTGGATTGATTGATCAGAACGCCAGC
>Ga0208080_1001794_pt1 | contig 10286 bp, 10 predicted proteins | sample NGESurdeep092012_3_FD_184476 | JGI IMG/M metagenome (GOLD analysis project Ga0208080, IMG submission 184476) | Arctic peat soil microbial communities from Barrow, Alaska - NGEE Surface sample 210-3 deep-092012 (SPAdes) | ecosystem: Environmental > Terrestrial > Soil > Wetlands > Peat ...
GCCAAAGCCATTGAACTCGAAGTTCTTGGGTATCGTGCCGTTGGCTTTTATTTCCGGGCTGGAAAGCTTGAAATCGGAGGCATAAGTCAAAGTCGATAATCCGGCTAAAGCAACAGCAAACAGTATGCGACGCATGAAGTTTCTCCTTGAATATAAATCGGGGCGGAATTATAGCACCGTTGCCACTCGCACTGGATTGATCCGTTCTGCACTAGTCAGACGAACGCCGACATTCTTCGTGTTTGATCAGGAGCAATATCTCCCAGCTCGCCGGTGAGTGGAGCATGGTTCTCCCATGTTCTTGCATGTGCGGAATTAGCGAAGTCCGGCCGCAGACCTTGACAGGATCGAAGCCGAGCGTGAGCCGTCACATAACCTTAACATCGACGTCACAAGAGCTTAACAATCCGCTTTGATAATGCCGCCTGCTTCAAGCACGCCGTTCGACTCCCGATGCGACGAATGCACCGCCGACCCGCGATTTTAACGGGCCATACTAATTTTCTTAAGGAACTATCGCAATGACGAAAGCACACAGGCATACGAAATCAATTCTTTATACATCGGTCATCGCGGCCGTGTCCGTGCTCGCGGGATGCGGTGGTGGCGGCGGGTCCGCTGCCGCGCCTGCGGTCATGCTCAAGGGTGTGGTGGCGAGCGCCGCGTTCACGCCGGGCAGCGCGACCGATCCGACGGTTGCGCCGGCATATTGGCAAGGCGCGCTCGTATGCGTCGACGCCAACAATAACGGCAAATGCGACACGAGCGAAAATCCTGTTACTACCAGCAGCACAGGTACTTTCTCGCTGCCTGTAACAAGTACCGCTGCGATCATTGCCGACATCGGAACGAGTGCGACCAATGGAGGCGCCAGCAACTCAACGCGCAATGTTTATCGCGCATCCATAGACCAAGTGAACGAACAAGGTGCCAGCATAGTTTTGAGCCCCCTGTCGACTGAAGTCGTGCGCTTGATGGAAGCCAACGGTAGCACCTATGCCACTGAAAAAGAGAATCTCTCCACACGCCTTGCCGTGCCGGTTGGACAGGTGCTGAGCGATGTCAACACACTCACAGGCACGACCCAAACTGCGCTGCTAAGAGAAGCCAACGTGCTTAACAATCGTTTCGCCTATGCGATCACCAAGTTTGACCGGGGCGACAAATATCCGGATGCGCTGGCCTTCCCCGGCGGCAATCCCGAGCTGACGGGCATGTCAGGTGTGACTGCGGCGACGGCCACCGTCACTGATACACGCGCCCCGATTACCTTCAAACAAGCCGAACAAGCCGCATTCGAGGTAGAAGGTATTCCGCGCTACGACCATATCTTCATCGTGATGCTGGAAAATAAGGGGACAAAATCGATCCTGAATTCGGTCTATGCTCCCAAGATCAATGCCTACCTGCAGGCCGGCACTCAGGCGACAAGCTACTACGCAACAGGCAATCCCAGCGAACCCAACTACACGGCGCTCGGTGGCGCCGACGATTTCGGCATCAGCGACGACAGCCAATGGAACTGCGATGCGACGGGCGCCAACGCGGTGCAGGATCTGCCGCTGCCAACCAGCGCAGTGCCGGGACTCGCCAGTTCGCCGTTCGCAGCGACGTGTACCCAGACCGCTGCAATCAATCACAACATCATCGGCAAACCCAATCTGTTCAACGCGCTCAGCGCTAAGGGCATGACCTGGAGAACGTATAACGAATCGATGAATCCCGGCCAGGATATCCGCACCGACAGCGTCGCGGATTCCGCTGTGATCGCACCAGACAATGTTTACCCGATCGGCACCATCGGCGGCAATACGGCGGTGGTCGGCGATGCAACCAAAATGCTGCCGCTTCCCGCCGGCCTTTACAAAACCAAACACCATCCCGGCATGGCTTACCAGAACGTGCGCAGTGCACCGGAAGGGCATTACAGCAACCGCACCTTGGGCGGCGGACAGTGGGACAGTGTACTGAATAACAGTACTAAATATACGATTCCATCCGGCTATGACTACGACCAGTTCAGCTCTGATTTGACATCGGGCAATATCGGCAATTTGAATTTCATTATGCCCGATCAATGCGACGACATGCACGGCATTACAGTCAAGACGGCAGACGGCACCTATACCGCCAGCGATTGTAGCGGCAGCAACATCATCACCCGTGGCGATAACTACGTCGATTATCTGGTAAAGAAAATCCAGGCCTCGCCAATCTGGAACAATCCGCAGAAGAAAGTCGCCATCGTATTGATGTTTGATGAGGGCACTGCAACGTCCGGTTTCAATGGTGCTGCCGGCTGGAATCCAGCTAACAGCACCGTCGCCAACCCTTTGACGCACAATGCCGACGGCACATGGTCTGTGGACAGCTCGATCAACAACTACACCAAAGGCAACCGCGGCCACGGCGAAAGCATCTTCGGCGTATTGACCAACCAGGCGGGCGCGCCTAAAGGTGTAGTCGACAGCGATGCGTACAGCCATTTCTCTTTCGTGCGCACGCTGCAAGACATGTTCGGGCTTGCCGATCCAGCCAAGGATGAATCGTACATGAACCGCTCCAAGTACACCGAGAAGTTCATCGCCCAGAACATCCTCAACCTGCCGGAATATGCGGGCAGCGCCGACACCCACTTCGACTCGGTGCGACCGATGAATCACGCTTACAAAATACCTGCCACCTACACCCAGAAGCAAACGGTTGACGTGACGGGGCCGGCGCAAGTTGGGCCGGATGCAAGTCAGGCGAATATGTGGGGAATCAAATAATAGTTGCAGATTCACGTATCAATATAGCAAATATCTTCATCTACCCTCCCCGCTTGCGGGGGGGGGACAGGTGAATAAAACAGCCATCGCGAAACATCAATGAAGACATCATACTTACAAGAATTCCGTGCGATGACGATGCCCTTGTGCAGTGTGTTATGCATATTCGCCAGCGTCCTTGCACTCTCTGCCTGCGGAGGCAGCGGCGGGTCGAGCGCGGCGGCCTTGATTACAACGGGTTCCACGCCGACATCTGCCGCATCTGCGGTGCAATTAAGCCTGTCCGCACAAGTCGGAAAAAAAATATTCTTCGACAAGAATTTGTCGGGTTCGGGCAGCATGTCCTGTGCGACCTGTCATGCCCCCAATCATGCCTACGGCCCGCCCAACGGTCTCGCAGTGCAATTCGGCGGCACCGGTCTTCTCGATTCCGGCACGCGTGCCATCCCGTCGCTACGCTACAAGGATGTCACGCCGCCTTACGCCGATCTGCTCGACAATCCGGATGGCATCAGCGTGCCCGGGCCCGGCGGAGGCTTCACTTGGGACGGACGGGCGAACACCCTCGCCGGGCAGGCGAAGATGCCGCTCTTGTCCCCTATCGAGATGGCGAACGCCAGCGCCTCCGATGTCGTCACCAAGCTCAAAAGCGCATCGTATGCGGCACTGTTTCAACAAGCCTTCGGCAACAATGCGTTTGACGATACCAACGCGGCCTTCAACAACGCGCTGGCCGCGCTGCAAGCGTTTCAACTGGAAGACACTAGCTTCCATCCCTACAGCAGCAAATTCGATTTGTATGCCGGCAACAAGATCGGCGGCACACTCACCCCAGCCGAGATACGCGGCATGAATGTATTCACAGATCCCAACACCGGCAATTGCGCATCCTGCCATTATCAGGGCGCGGGACTGAACGGCAGCTCGGCATTGTTCACCGATTTTTCCTACGAAGCGATAGGCGTGCCGCGTAACGCGACGATTCCGGTGAACAGCAGCGCAAGCTACTATGACATGGGCGTGTGCGGCCCCAATCGCACCGATCACCTGCCAGCTGCCCCCGGCGCCCCAGATATCTTCTGCGGGATGTTCAAAGCCCCGACGCTGCGCAATGTCTCCATGCGTAACGCATTTTTCCATAACGGCGTGATGCATACGCTAGAACAGGTCATCCGCTTCTACAATACACGCGACACCATGCCCGAAATATGGTACCCGACCATCGGCGGGACGCCCAAAGCGACCCCCGATCCGGGCTTCCCGACTTACGGCTTGGTCACGACCCAATATGTCGGCGGTACAGTGCAGAAATTCGATGATCTGCCCGCCGCCTACTGGGTCAACATCGATACGCAAATGCCCATGGACGGACGATTCGTAGGCTCTGCACCGCCACTCACCGAACAGAACATCGCCGATCTGATTTGCTTCCTCAACACATTGACCGACGGCGACCAACTGCCTGCCTCGCCTCCGGCCTCCGGCCAGTGCGTCAACTGAATGGCATCCGCTGATCTTATTTCAACTCTCTAAATATTATGCACATGAAAAATATTATACCCATGAAAAAAATCCCTCTCTTTACTCTCTGCCTCTTCATGCTTGGCGCATGCACTCCTGAAGCCAACCGCGAAAACCTCACGCAGGGCATGAATGACTACTTGTCCAAACACGGCAATTTGTGTCTGGCGAAACAAAACTGGCCTATTGAGATTACGCCTGCAGACTTTGCGGCAGGCACGTGGGATGCCGTACAGATGCCGGTGCTACAGAAACTGGGGCTCATCAGCGTTTCCGATGTGTCCGTCAAAACGAAAGACGGCAACAAGACCTCGGTAACCATGATCAAACGCTACCAACTGACCGAGGATGGAAAAAAATACTACCTGACGCGTGAGTCGGATATCCCTGCTTCCAGCGACGGCAAGCATTCACCTAAAGGCGATCTTTGCGTGGCACAGTTGACTCTGGACAAGATCGTTGCATGGGAACCACTCACCGACAACAATGCACTCAAGGAGACGCTCGTAACCTACACCTACAATGTGAAAGCCGCTACTTGGCTGCAAGATCCTGACGCAAAGCGCGTGTTCCCCATGATCGATCGCGTCGTGCAAGGCGCCCATGTCGCACAATTGAAAGAAGCATTCGTGTTGTCCAAGAACGGATGGGTAGCGAAAGCATGGCACAATTGACCTGTCAGGATACGCAATGTGTTGCAGCGCCCTTCGGAGCAGTCAAGCATTGCCAGGTTCAGTCCATGATCAGGTTACACCCCGCGCTCCCTCTCACGCTGACACCACAAAGGAAGTTCTCTTGGGGAATAGGCCGGATGGGTAAGGATATATATTTGGAAACCATAAGCAATTCATGAATACCGTCGTTCGTTTTTCACCCGATCTTGCTGCATGGATCGCTGACCATTTGGATCGCTCTTCTGCGCCGGCGACGATAATCGAAACCATGGTCAGAGAGAACATGGAATTGCCTGTCGCACAAGCGATCGTCGCCGCCTTCGTGGACGCGCACTGCCGCGGTGCGCCGCTTCCTGTCGATGCCATAACGCTGGTCGAAGACACGCTAGACTACATTTACGAAGCACCGATTTTCCGTCATGGATCGCGCATCGTAACCTCGGACAGAACCGTGCGCGTTGTGGCTCGCGCTGCTCGGCCGGTGATGGCCTTGCTCGCCGACCTATTGAGTGCAAACGAATGCGCAGAGTTGATCTCGCTCGCCAAACCCCGAATCACACCTTCAACCGTGGTCGATCCGGGAAGCGGGCAAGATGTCGTCGCGCCCTATCGCAATAGCTACGGCATGTTCTTTCGGCTGCAGGAAAACCCGTTCATCGCGCACATCGACAAGCGCATCTCGGAAGTGATGAATCTTCCCGTCGAGAACGGCGAAGGGATACAGGTTCTCTACTATCCGGCGGGAACGCAGAACACACCGCATTTTGATTACCTGTTGCCTACCAACCCGGCTAATCAGGCATCGATCGCCCGTAGCGGACAGCGTGTGAGCACGCTGGTCATGTATTTGAACGATGTGGAAAGCGGCGGCGAGACGGTGTTTCCGGAAGTTGGCTTGGAAGTGTCGCCACAACGCGGCAATGCGGCCTATTTCGAATATTGCAACAGCCGCAGTCAGGTCGATCACCTATCCCTGCACGGCGGCAACCCTGTACTCGCCGGCGAGAAGTGGGTCGCGACCAAGTGGATGCGGCAGCGTCGTTTCGTTTCGGCAAGCAAGGCGGACTCGGAAGGTATGATGCACTAGCCGTTCGCGCTGAAAGCACCACAATTTCCCTGTATTGCCGTCCACGAGAACGGTATGCTGGCTCCCGTACAGGCGAGCACTCCGCGATCTTCCTGGCCGAATGCGCAGGAAATCTCCTCGGCACCGCCCATCTCAGCCCTTTGCATGCCCAGGCACGGAACATCGGTGATGCGGAGGTGCTTGCGGAGATAGGGGAAAAAGTGGGGATGGCTCGCGACGAGATATTCTAAGTCCTGCATACAGGACGTTACCGGGCAGAAGTAGACCGCGCAAGCTCCGACGCTTTTGAGCGAGGCATCCGCAGCGTGCCGATCTTTATCTTTGCATCTGGAAAGTGATTTTCCGGGGCTCTGCCTCATGAAGAATTTCTCAAGGCCGTGGATACGATGGGGTGAACCAACTCCCCTGAGTGAGCGCGGGTGCATCAGTATGGAACTATCCGGCGGATCCGGCAACAAATAGCGTTCAAGGAGTGCAACCATGAAACAAGCGACCAAACTTGAAGCCGTCACGCAACCGCGGACAATAGAACGCATCGTAACCGGGGTGGCGACCAGCGACGGCGCAGGCGTCAAACTGACGCGCGTGCTCACGCAGAATCTGCAACAGCGGCTCGATCCGTTCCTGATGCTCGACAACTTTCACAGCGACGACCCGGACGATTACATCGCAGGTTTTCCCGACCATCCGCACCGCGGTTTCGAGACCGTCACTTACATGATCGCCGGGCGTATGCGCCATCGCGATAATGCCGGACATGAAGGGCTGCTGCAGAATGGCGGCGTGCAGTGGATGACTGCCGGTCGAGGCATCATCCATTCCGAGATGCCAGAACAGGAAGGTGGTGTCATGGAAGGCTTCCAGCTATGGTTGAACCTGCCCGCGCAGCGCAAGATGATCCCCGCCTGGTACCGCGACATTCCGAAATCCGAAATCCCTGAGTATTTGACACCGGAAGGCGTGTCGGTGCGCGTCATCGCGGGTACCAGCAACGGAATTATTGGCGCAATGACGCGCGAGGACACCGAGCCGCTGTATATCGACATCGATCTTCCCGCTGGAAGTACGTTCTCGACGATGATTCCGGCGACGCATAATGCCTTCGTCTATGTCTACCGCGGCGCGATCACGATCAGCGGCAAGGCCTTGGGCGAAAACCGCATGGGCATACTCGCCAACACGCCGCAAGCCGATGGCGTGACCCTGAGCGCAACAGTTCCGGCCAAAGCCATTCTGGTCTCCGGCAAACCGCTCGGCGAACCTATCATGCAACACGGCCCGTTCGTGATGAACACCAAAGAAGAGATCTATCAGGCCATCAGGGATTATCAGGAAGGCCGTTTAGGCAGCGCAAGGTAAGGGTGCGAAAGTTGCCGAGTCGGCCATAAACCCAATAGCCCACTGGTTCAGGAAGAAATAAAAAGGCCTGACCGAAGCCAGGCCCTCCCCTTTTATATTGCCGTTTGGGGTAATGCGAATCGCTACTTATCTAATTGGCGTGTTTGCCGGCAAATAAAATCATGAAACAAAGCACGATAAATGGCGACAAGACCAGCGGTAAAAAAATCATGGATATTAACAAGATAGTGCCTCCAATTAGGTTAAGGGAATATACGAACACCACAGCAGATTTTTTACTGCCTCGATAGCAAACAATTAGCCCAGTTGGCCTGAGAGTGAGCCGGTAGCGTGGCAACGAAATAGTGGCATCGCTTGATTGAAAAGGCAAGAATAATCAACAAAAAAAGACCATATAAACAATATGGTAATGATGATTGCCGAATGACCAGGATGAAAGGAAAAGGATGTAAATATCCGAGTTGAGCTATTGATGTCGGGCTATATGATGGGCTAAACAGCACATACCACGCGAGTTACAGAGCGGCCTGATCCCGACTTTCATCGCCAAAGTGGTTTGATTAACCTCATATCGAGGCCTATACTAAAAAAGCTTAGACAACAAAAGCTGCCGGATTCTTATGGAGAGCGACATGACTAAAAGATGGATATTTTCCCTGTTGTTAGTCTGCCTGTGGGTTCCCGCGGTCGCCAATGCCCAGCCCAAGCGTGATACGCCGCGCGGTGAATTGCTGTATTCGACGCATTGCATCGCCTGCCACAACGCCAAGATTCATTGGCGGAACAAGAAGATCGCCAAGGATTGGACCGGTCTGAAAGCCCAAGTACGCCGGTGGCAGGGGATTCAGGGGCTGGTATGGAGTGATAATGACGTGGCGGAGGTTGCGAGATACCTGAATGCCCGCTACTACCACTACCCTGAGCACGTTCAATAGTCTTCATCCTTTTTATCTGCAGCGGCCATCCCCGGATTTCAGTCACCTGTCAGCGTAGCCGCCGGCAAAATCGTGGCCTGCACCACATTGTTCAAAGGACGGAATCCGGTGCTTATACCGGATGGCAAGACCCGTGTGCGATTCGCCCGAGATTGTTGGCAAGCTCTCGGCGAATCGATCGTGCAATATGGGCCGTTCGTGATGAACATCAAAAAAGAAATATTTCAGGCTATCATTGAATTTCGCGAAGGACACCTTGCCGACGCGAAGTTAAGTACCGCGACGTTTATTTAACCTGTAACTTTAACTGGGAGGATCAACCATGAACGCATTGAATCATTATGGCCCTTTGGCCGGCCGCATCCTGATTGCACTGATCTTTGTATTTGCAGGATTCGGAAAAATCACCGGTTTTGAAGGCACGGTCGGTTACATCGCCAGCAAGGGGCTGCCGCTGCCCCAGTTGGCTGCGGCCGGCGCGATCATCATCGAACTGGGCTGCGGTACCATGCTGGTGCTGGGCTTGAAGACGCGTTGGGCGGCGGCGGCAATGTTGATATTCACCGGACTGGCCGCATTGTTCTTCCACAATTTTTGGGCAGTGTCTCCAGACCAGGCACAAAACCAGATGATTCACTTCATGAAAAACATCGCAATCATGGGCGGACTGCTTTTTGTGGTGATAAATGGCGGCGGACCATTAAGCCTGGACCGGGCCAACAAAAAGTAAGGTACTCGGCACTGTCCGTCGTGGTCGAGAACCAGACGGACATTGCTCCTGCTATTTGTCACGCCGCCACAATGTTTCCGCCGCGGCTTGTATGCGGTTGATGCAGCGGCTCAGCACGAACAACAGATCCGACAAACGATTCAGATACGGCAGCGCATGCTGCGGCACGGCATCACTTTGTGACAATACGGCCAGATCACGCTCGGCGCGGCGCGCCACGGTGCGTGCCACGTGGCATAACGCGCCTGCGCGCGAGCCGCCCGGCAGGATGAATTCGCGCAGCGGCGGCAAGTCGGCGTTGTAGTGCGCGATCTGCTCATCCAGCCATGCGATTTTGCTTTGCGCGAACACGTCCTGCGTGGGCAGCGCGAACGCACCACCCAGATCGAACAGGTCATTCTGGATCTGCAACAACACCACGCGAATATCGGGCGGAAGCTGTTCGGCGAGCAGCACGCCAAGCTGGCTGTTCAGTTCATCCACACTGCCCAGTACGGCGATGCGCGCGTGGTCTTTGCCGAGGCGTGTGCCATCGGCCAGGCCGGTACTGCCGGTGTCGCCGGTGCGGGTGGTGATCTTGGATAATCTCATTTCATTGCCTGTTCATTGTTGTTCCAGACATGCAAAGTATACCGCCGCATCAGGCTGGGTGCGATTGCGCTGCGCCTGCCAGATCATCTCGCTGAGGCATTCCATCATGCGGTGCTGTGCATCGTGTTCCGATTCGAGCCGCTGGGTCAGGCGCACGAAATGCGCGCGTATGCCCTTAGGTTGGTCGATGGAGATCTGTTCCTCGATCGTGAGGTGCATCATCAGGTGCAGAAAAGGGTTGGTTGCGCCATGTTCCGGCAGGTAGTCCTTCTCCTGATACTGTTGCGGATTTTCCAGCACGGCAAAGTATTCGGGATGCTTGGCGATGAGCTGCGCGGCGAGGTCTTCCAGCGGCGTGAGCAATTCTCCGGCCCGGCGCTTGCGCCAGGACTCGAACAGAAAATTGCGTGCTTCATCTCGAGATGGATTGAATAACATAGCCTCTAACCTTGAATCATCGTTGTAGGAGCGGGCCATGCCCGCGATGGCTGTTCGCGGGTACGATAAACTTTTGTCCGGGCACCCGCATGGCCCGCTCCTACAGTCATGTAACACGCATCAAAGCAACGCCCATTATTAACTTTTATCTTTGTACTCGCACAGATCGCGAATGATACA
>Ga0208080_1001801_pt1 | contig 10257 bp, 12 predicted proteins | sample NGESurdeep092012_3_FD_184476 | JGI IMG/M metagenome (GOLD analysis project Ga0208080, IMG submission 184476) | Arctic peat soil microbial communities from Barrow, Alaska - NGEE Surface sample 210-3 deep-092012 (SPAdes) | ecosystem: Environmental > Terrestrial > Soil > Wetlands > Peat ...
CAATCTCCGACTCGTCGAAATGACCCCGCAAGCCCCTGGAGGACTCCGATCAATGGGCGGCGAGCAACCTCACGCATTCTCGTGACTGATTGGAGCTAGAGGTTCTCACAACCCTGGTCAAGGAGGATTTGGATGGTCGAACAAGGAGCGTTCCACTTCCAAGCGTGCGAGCGAAAGCGACACAACGGCTGAGTGGCCACCCCGCTACCCCGAGGATGTCCCGCTTCTTGTTGAAGTTCAGCGGTGGCCACAGCGTGTTCAGGCTGCTGCCTGATCGTACTCTTCGGATGTATCAACAGTCGGCGTGACCTGGCGGCGGAGAGCTTCGACCAGCTTGGCCATGTCCTTGTGTCCGCGTACTCGCCGGAAGGAGCGCTCGGCTTCGAGCATGCCGGCGGCGATAAAGCGCTTCTTCATGGAGCCGTCCTTCCACTTGGTGACTCGGCCGGTGGTGCGTTTGGCGATCGAGATCATCGACTCGATGCAATTGGTCGTGGTCAGTGTCTTGGCCAACGTGCCGCCGACGCCGAGTCGCCGAACGGTGAACATGTCGTCGAGCCCTTCGCGCAACGAGGCGGCCGCATCGGGATGGTCGGCCTCGAGTTCTTTGGCCAGCGCCTTGGCGGCGGCCAGTCCCTTGGCGGCGTCGGGCTGAGCGAAGATGATCCCCAGCCGCTTGTCGGTGACCCCAGCCAGCTCTTTGGGCAGGTGCCCTTCCACGTTGCGTCGCTTGTGCAGGACACAACGCTGCACCTGGGCGGCCTCGCCGAACACCTTCTTGATGCCTGCCGCCAGGGCCTTGGCGCCATCGATGACGCACAGCACGCCGGATTCGGTGGAGAGCCCCCGGGTGACGAGGTCGGCCAACAGGGCGGTGACCACCGTCTTGTTCTCGGTGTCGCCGAGCCAGAGCCCGACGGGCACCTTGGTGCCGTCAGAGGTGATGACCAGGGAGACCACGACACACGAGCCGGCTACGTCGAGCCCGTCGATCATGAGCGCGACCACGTCGAGGTCGGACAGGTCCCGGGCCATCAGCTCGCCCATGGCCTTGACCGTCGCCGCTACGAAGCGCCTGGAGATGGCCGACTTGGACGTGGACCTCGAGCGTGCCTCGAGTTCTTTTCCGACGGGTTCGGCCACGTCAACGTGGCGCCGAGTCGCCACCCCGGCCAGCATGCGTTCGAGTACGAGGGAGTTGAGCAGGTCGGCCGAGCTGAAGGCCTTCCAGGTATCGAGCTCGATCTCGGCGCCCGTGGTGCTCCGGCCCCTCGGGCGCTCGGTTGTCACCGTGCGGTCGCCGAGCACCACCGAACCCTTGGTGGTGCCGTGCCAGTTGCCACAGCGATCTGAGGCCGGAATCCTGGCGTGCTTCTCGCCGATCGCCCCGGTCAGCTCGGCCGTCATCATCTGGTGGATGACAACCAGCCCAGTGGCAGACGCGAAGGCCAACAGCCCGTCTTTGATGGCCCCGGCTACCTCGGCCAGGGCCACTGTCGCTTCCAGCGGCAGGTCAGCCAATCGGGCTGCCTCCTCCGCGTCGGCGACGCTCACAACAGCTACCTTCTTCTTCATGGTGGTCCCCTTCTTGTTTGGGTGTCTTGGTGGACGCCCGATCCCTACCATCTGGCAGGTCTCAGGCGGGGGACCACCGCCTTACTTCAACAATGTTCGGGACAAGCTCGCTACCCCTGGGCCAGGGGTTTTTCCAGACGCGTGTGGGCGCACGACTCACTTTCGCGCCGCAACGGCTAGACACACTGCGACAAGAGAAACTGTGACACTGGGGGAGGCGATCATTTAGCCGACGCATCGGCATATGGCCGCCCAATCGGCGGTCAAGAACGAGAAGGTGGACAGTTCGGGTCTCGTTACTCGGGAATCTCGAAGACGTTCGTGGCCGGAAGCAGGCCTCCACACCTGGCCGGCCATTCCCTTCGGCAACGCCTTCGGTGCGGATGCGCATCAACCATCGACAATCTTCAACGGGCCCAACTGGAGAGTGTCGATAGGTTGTCTTCCTGGCGCTTCCCCTGGTCAGGGGTGTACCCGGCCCGCCATGCCCGTTTTCGGTGTCAGCCGTGTCGGAAGTTCGTCGCCCACAACCGCGGGCGGACAGCCGAGGCAAGCCAGTACGCATCGCCCCTGGTCGCATGGTGCGGAAAAGTCGGGACATCCTGCCCCACCCGAGTTCTATGCGGGCCCGCGGGCCCTCGTCGAGGATCCGTCGTAGCATGGGAAGCGTGAGCCGGTCCTTCGGGCGATCGGCGGCCTCCTTTGATCGGATGATGTCGGCGAGGGAGGCCAGGGGTACATGGACTCCGAGGATTTCAAGCTCAGTGGCGTCGCGTCGGAGGTCGTCGTAACCATGGGTGCCGGAAGGCACGAACGAGATGTCGAGGTCGCCGAACGCTGTCGTCAAATTTCACATTTGGCCCTTCGCCAGCGACTCAGCGTCATGGGTAAAGTCAAAGCCCTCCGGCTCGCCGGTAACTCGAATCCGAGCCTCGAGCTCATTCAGCGCAGCGGGCAGTTGGGCGAGGTTCTCGGGGCCCGTTGCCGGGGTGATATCCACGTCGGTGGTCACGTAAGGCGAGCCGTGGATCGTTGCTGCAAAGCCGCCGATGAGTACGTAGCGGACCCGGTGCCGCTCGAGGACATCCAGGATTGCTTCGGGCCGGAACTCAGTGTTCACCGGCGCCACCCGCGGCGGTGCCGCTCCGTGCTTGTCGTCCAGCCTCGACGAAGCGGACAGCGCTCTTCAGCTTGGTCACGCGCCCTGAAGGGGTCAAGGTGAGATTGCGTTCTGCGATGGTCCAGTCGTCGTCGGCGGCGGATACGAGGCGGACGCCTATGTCGTATCCACAAGCGCGCAACAGCCGGCTGATGTATTCGAGTGAAGATCCGGTGGCCCCTGCTTCGACTCGGGCAATCACCGACTGCGTGGTGCCGACCCGCCGGGCCAGTTCCGCTTGTGTCAGAGTTGCTCGCCGCCGTGCCTCGCGGACCAGGTGGTTACTTCGCATGCTCGCGTTATAGCTGATCTGCGATATTGCGAGCCGGCGGTGACGCTCCGGTCAGGCGAACAGCCCGCGCACTACGAACTCAGTGACTTCGGCGACGGCCTCCGCCCGGGGCTTGGGGATCAGCTCGTTGGCCCGAACCGACATCGCCCCGTAGATCTGCTGTCCGATAAGAGAGACGGCCCGGTCCGGGTCCATCGAACGGAACAACCCGGTGGCGACCCCCTCGAGGTACAGACCCTGGAGCATTCCGGCAATTTCGAGGCCGATCAGAGCTAGCTCGGAACCGAGGGCCGCCGAACCCTGGGTCACCGCTTCTTGGGTGACCAGGGCCAAACGGAAGAAGGCGGGATTGTCGTCGAGTCGCACGAACATCCCATCAATAAGGGTGCCCAGCCGGGCAGCCGGTTCGGTGTTCCGATCCCAGTCGTCGGCGATTCCCTCCAGCAGTTGGCTGAGCATCTGCTTCAGACAGGCCCGGAGCAGTTCATCGCGGTTGGCAAAATAGACGTAGACGGTCGAACGAGCCACGCCGGCTTCGGCGGCGATCTCGTCCATCGAGACCTCGGTGGTGCCCCGCTCTCCGAACAGCCGGCGGGCCACGTCGATAACCTGATCGCGGCGGAAGTCCCGAATGACCTCTTTGAGGTTGTCGGAGGTCTTACGTGCGGCCACCTAAGCCGACACGCGGGCAGAGGGGGTGAAGGCCACGGGAATGTGCTTGACGCCGCTGATGAACTGGGACTGTAACCGCTCGACCTCACCATTGAGCCGGATATCGGGCATCCGATCAAGCAGGTGCTCGAACATCACCCGGATCTCCATCCGGGCCAGATTGGCACCCAAGCAGAAGTGGGGACCGCCGCCCCCGAAGGCGATGTGCGGGTTCGGGTCGCGGGTGATGTCGAAGCTGTGGGGATCCTCGAACACCGTCTCGTCCCGATTGGCGGAGATGTGGAAGAACACGACCTTCTCGTCCGCTCCGATCTTCTGACCGCCGAGCTCGAAGGCACTGGTGGTCTGGCGGCGGAAGTTCATCACCGGAGTCACGAAGCGCAGCATCTCCTCGACGGCCGAGGGCATCAGCGACCGATCGCGGCGGAGCAGGTCCCACTGGTCAGGATTCTCGAAGAAGGCCACCATGGCCCCCGAGATCAGGTTGCGGGTGGTCTCGTTGCCGGCCACGGTGAGGAGCAGAAAGAAGAGCTCGAGTTCGAAGTCGGAGAGCTTCTCACCTTCCATCTCCACGTCGGAGAGCACGCTCATCAGATCGTCCTGCGGATCCGCCCGCTTCTGATTGAAGAGCTCGGATGCATAGGCGTAGAGCTCCATGGATGCCACTTGGGCATCCTCGGCAGCGTTCTGGTACTCGGCATCCTGGTGGCCGACCATCCGGTTGGACCAGTCGAACATCTTGTGCCGGTCCTCATTGGGGACACCCAATAACTCGGCGATCACCACCAGGGGCAGTTCGGCGGCGATGTCGGTCACGAACTCGGCCTCGCCGGACTCGATGACGGAATCGAGGATCCGATCGGTGGCGGCATGGATGCGGTCGTGCAGTTGGGCCACCATGCGGGGGGTGAAGCCCTTGTTCACCAAACGGCGGTAACGGGTATGGAGCGGGGGGTCCATGTTCAGCATCACCAGCTGCTGTTGGGCCAGCACCTCTTCTTCGAGCTCCCAGATGAAGGTGGCCTTGTTGTGCGACGAGAAGTGCTCGTGGTCGCGATTGACGGCCACGCACTCGTTGTAGGAGGTGACCGCCCAAAAACCCGGGCCTTCGGCTTCCTCGTGCCACCACACCGGGGCGTTGTGCCGCAAAAAGGTGAACCACTCGTGGGGTACGCCGTCGACGAAGTATTTCGAGTCGGTCAGGTCGATGTGGTTGAAATCGATAGCGGTTTCCGCCATGTCGGACGCTCCTCCAATAAATCGGACACACTGTCCGAAGGATCAGATAGTAGTCCGACGGGCGCGGGTGTCAACGCGGGCGCCGGTTGGGCGGCCCCGCCCGTGCAGGTCAGGCCCAGTCGATCCGGCCGTCGATGACCACCAACGGCTTTTCGGTGACCACGAAGTCGAGGTGGTCGAGGTCAAGGAAGTTGGCCAGGTCGGCCAACACCTCGGGGAAGTCGTCCTCGGCCATATGGGCGTGGTACTCGGCCATGGAGGGGAACCACTGGACGGTGACCCCGTCGTAGCCCGAACGGTCGTCATCGCCCCGATAGTCGTCGAGGGGACGGGGATTCTGTTCGTACCGGGTCACGTGGCTACCGCTACGGGACCGGACGATCAACGGTCCGTGCTGATTCTTCCAATGCGCATGGAACTCGGCGGGGGTCATCCCCTCCTTGCGCTTCAACAGACACGTCAACTTCACCATCGACGTCACTCCCTCGTTCGGCTCACCACCCCGGTGAGGCTGACCGAGGCTTCACCCAACCGGTCCCCACACGCAAAACAGCCGGCAGCCCGGTCCCGGTGTCTCCGCCCGTCGGGAATGAAAGGTCAGTCGGCCAGCGTGGCGCAGAAGAGGTCGGTGATGTACGGCATCAGGATGGGCTCATCGAGGGAGCCGGCGAAGGCGTCCACCTCGGAGAGGAACGCGGCCCGTTCGTCGTCGGGGAGGATTTGTACGTAGCTGCGGGAAGCCACCTGATCCAACAAGCACTGTCGATCGAGCGCCTGTACAAACGGGAACCTGGCGCGGGTGACCGGTCCGAAGAGGTGGCTGGCCTCGATGATCGGGGAGAAGTCCATGCCCGCCGGGTACGGCATGCACCGATCCCATCGGGTCATCCGGGCCAACTCGACCATCGCCGGATCGGCTTGGTCCCGTTCGTTCCAGACCAGGCACAGACCACCACCGGGCCGGAGTACCCGGGCGATCTCGGCTAATGAGATCGGGGCGTCGAACCAGTGGAAGGCCTGGGCCACCACCACCGCGTCCATGGAGTCGGCTGCCAGCGGTATGGCCTCACCGACGCCGGCGACCACCGCCGCCTGCGGGACGACCCGGCAGAGAACCTCCCGCATCGACGGCGACGGCTCCACCGCTACACACTCGGCTCCAAAGGGGAACAGTTCCCGGGTCAGCTTGCCGGTGCCGGCGGCGAGGTCGGCGAGCCGAGTCCCCTCTCTGATGCCGAGCCGGTCCACCAGGTGTGCGACCGCGTCGTCGGGGTATCCGGGCCGGGCCCGCTCGTACGCGTCAGAGGCGGTTTCGAAACCGATCCTCCCCTGTGCCCCCCGTCCGGATCCGACACGTTCTCCGGGTCCACTCACGCCGAAGATGGTACGACAGTCGGATAGCGTCACGGGGTGTCCGCTCACGACCCGCATCCCGACCAGGCCGCCGATGTCGGAAGTCCCTCCGCCCCGCCGGTTGGACCTGTGACGGTTCCTCCCGCCACCCGGCCATCGCCGGAACAGCTCCGGGGCCGGCGCCGGCGACGCTGGCTCAACTCGGCAGTCAACTACGGGTGGGAATGGCTGGGGGTCCACGGCGCCACCGGGCCGGCCAGCCCGAAGGCCGCCCGATTCGGCTCATTCGGCCAGGGCAGCTATGTGGCCTTTCCCCCCGGAGCAGTGTTCGGCGAGCGATGGATCCATATCGGCGACAACACCCTGATCGGAACCAACGTCTGTCTCTCCGCCGGGATGGTTCCGGGTCAGCAGATGGTCACCGACCCGGTGGTGCGGATCGGGGATCGCTGCATGATCGGTCGCGGCAGTCACATCGTCGGCCACTTCTCCATCGAGATCGGCGACGATGTTCACACCGGCCCCTACGTCTACATCACCGACCAGAACCATGGGTACGAGGATCACGACGAGGTGGTGCACTCCCAGATTCCGACGGACAAGCCGGTGCGGATCGGGACCGGCAGTTGGCTGGGCACCGGTGCGGTGATCCTCCCCGGTGCCGTCCTCGGGCGCAATGTGGTGGTGGGTGCGGGGTCGGTCGTCCGGGGCACATTCCCCGATCACTGTGTGATCGCCGGAGTCCCGGCCCGGATCGTGAGGCGCTACGTCCCCGGATCGGGGTGGATCTCCGAACCGGCACCCTGACCGGGCACCTTCAAAGCTGCCCCGAGTTACTGCTGGGCGCCGGTGCGGTCCAGTGCGGATGGGCACCTTCGACGAGAAAGGGCCACCCCCCTCCGATGCTCCCGCTCGATGCCGGACATCCGGAAGTCGTCGAAGCCAGGGCCGGCAGGTTGGCCAAGGCTTCCACGGTCCGTCAGCCCGACACACCGGATGGTGTGAGGGGAATCGAGAACCCGAAGGGGGGCAGCATGCCGACGTTCAGTCATACCGGGAACGGGGAACCCGGACGGTGCAATGCACACGAACGTCGACAACGGGTGAGGTTCGGAGCCGGTCGGGATAGTGCCAATGGTGCCCATGGGAATCCGGCTGCCAATCAGATCCGTCATGTCCACCTCCCGCGCCGTCTTCGTCGGCTTGCTGCCGATGCCTCTTGTTAAGAGGAACGCCACAGGCTCGGCAACATGGCGAAATTGGATGAATCGAAATCCGATCGCAAGGTACGCGCTGTCAGTGAGTTTCTCACTACGGGTGGTGATAAAACTCAAGTTAGTTCGCAGGATTCCGATACAACCAACAGGATAGGACGGGAGATGCACCAGGCATCCGACCGCAGAAGTACAATTTGGTATCGGGCGATGGCGGTCAGTCGGCAGGGCCCGATCCTTCGACGATCCGGGAAGCATTGATGATCCAACCTGTTGCTCCGTTCGAGGAGCCGTGGCCGAACGATGAAATGCAGATGGTGGTCGACGCCGTTCACGCGGCAGTGGCGGCCCCGCCCCCGCTGGCCGGTGACGGCCGACACGGGACCGGCGGACGGTCAGTGGTTCCCGGCGTCGACGGTGGCGTCATCGAGACTTCGCTCACCGAAGCCGGCCGAAGATGGGCGCTCGCCCACCAGTCGGCGTCGCTGATGCGTAGCCGGCTCGATGCGCTCGAGATTTCACTCGACAAGGATCTGGACACCGGAACCGAAGCCGACCGGGCCGCCTATCGCCGCGCCTGGCGCGCCGTCACCGACGCCGCCACCTGGACCTCGCTCAATCAGTTGGAACAGGCGGCACTGCTCGACCCGCTCACCGGTGTGGGTAACCGGCGTGCCCTCGACATGATTCTCACCAGCGCCATGTCCGGGGCCCGTCGACTGGGATCCGAGTTGGTGGTGGTGGCGATCGACCTCGATGGCCTCAAACGCATCAATGACACCGGTGGGCATGGCGAAGGGGACAGAGTCCTCATTGCCCTGGTTGACGGCATCGGAGAAGGCCTCCGAACTTCCGACATCGTGTTCCGGACCGGCGGAGATGAATTCGCCATTGTCCTGCAGGGCATCGGATTGGGTGAGGTTGACTCCCTGATGCGACGAATTTCGCGTGGCGATACACCCGCGTTCACCTGGGGAGCCACCACACTCACCGATGAGCATCACCAGCCAACCGAGTTGCTCGAGGCCGCCGATGCCGAACTTTACCGCCGACGCGGAGTCGAACGGGCAGTTGTGGGACGTACCGTAGTAACGGCGGCGGGAGCGGCCGGCATGGTGGTGGACCTGCATCATCCCACCGGGTCGGTCAGGTCGCGGATCTCCCGGAGGGCCGGCGTGGCTGTGGCCGCCGGCGTGGTTGCCCTCGGCGGAGCGTTCGCCGTCGTCAACTCCCTCTCGCCGGCCGCGCACCTGAGCACGGCCATCCGTCCGAGCCCCCACACCCCGTCCACCGGGTCCACCGGGTCAACCGGCACCTCGCCCTCCGCAACTCCGACCACCTCGCCTTCACCCTCGGCGACGTCGTCGCCGACCGGTAATGCGGCCAACGTCCACCTGGCCAACGTGGTGACAACGGGTGGGACAGATAGCACTCCGGTGGCAGCCACCACTGGTGCCCACACCCCTGGCGGTGGCACCGGCACCTCGGTCGGGCAGTCGCCACCGGCCAGGTCCCCGACTCCGCCACGCCCTCCGACGACCTCGAGTCCCCCCCCGGCATCTGGATCGTCGCCCCAGGGCGTGGTGGTCGGTCTCGAGGGAACCGTGAACCCTACGGTCTTCAGTCTGTTGAGCCTGCTCTGACACGTGGTGTCCCGGTTGCCTCGTGTCAAAACCTCCGGCAAGGGCAATTCGTTGCCTCACGAAAAACCTCCGCCTGGATCCGTGAGTTGAAGGCCCTGTTGACACGTGGTTTGACATGATGGGCAACGAGCACCTGATCCACGAGGTTCGCTACAACTACCGGCTCCACAAACTCGAGATAAGCGAACCGCATCCTCCCGTTGGTCATCCGACCTGATCGGAACCTGAACGATGGTCGGGATTGGGTCCCGGCCTCTCTCCGGGACTTCGTGGTGCAACGCCCGAGTTGGCGTCTGAACCGGTTCGGACATCCGGGACAAGCGGGAACTGGTGGGTCCCTGATCTGTACAATCGAGTGGTAGTCTTGTACAATACTCAGCATGGCAACAATGGCAGTCAGCGAAGCCCGGGAACGACTCTCCGAAGCGGTTGAGACCGCCCGCACAGAAGCGGTCTTCCTGGAGCGCTACGGCCGCCCGGCCGCTGTGCTCGTCAGCCCTGAGCGCTACGGGGAACTGATGGAGGCACTCGAGGAAGCGGAAGATGTCGAGGCCTTCGACGCCGCGATGGTTGAGGAAGGCGCCAATATCCCCTGGGGAGAGGTCAAGGCCGATCTCGGCTGGAAGTGACCACGTACCGCATCGAGGTCCGTCCCGCCGCAGCACGGGCGCTACGTAAGCTCGACCCGGACGTTCGTCCGCGCATTCAGGGAGCGATTGCTCTCCTTGCCCACGACCCACGGCCGCCGGCCGCCCGGCCTCTGCGGGGTCGACCGGGTTTCCGGGTACGGGTGGGTGGCTACCGCATCATCTACACGGTTGCTGACGACGTGCTCCTGATCGTGGTTGTGGCTCTCGGACATCGTCGTGAGGTCTATGACCGATAGCCGGTCGTAGCCAACCGGGGGGTGGTGGGGGTGGTGGGGAGAAGCTCACCGCCGTCATCCGATGCCAATGACCAGACCGCAGACTGTGGGCGACCTATTGGTGTTCGTAGTGTGTGACCCAAGGTCCACTCTCCGCACTGATCTGGGACGACGTGTCAGAGTGCGAAACACAATCCGAACCAACAGGGCGTCTGCCCGTCGAGCTTTCGGGCGACCCGCCAACG
>Ga0208080_1001806_pt1 | contig 10239 bp, 10 predicted proteins | sample NGESurdeep092012_3_FD_184476 | JGI IMG/M metagenome (GOLD analysis project Ga0208080, IMG submission 184476) | Arctic peat soil microbial communities from Barrow, Alaska - NGEE Surface sample 210-3 deep-092012 (SPAdes) | ecosystem: Environmental > Terrestrial > Soil > Wetlands > Peat ...
GGTCTCGACCACGATGCGCGCGGTCACGGTGCAGGATTTCGCCATTTCCTCGATCACCAGCACGGCGTCGAGGAAGGAGCGGTCCTGGCCGCCGAGTGCCTTCGGCATGGTCATGCCGAGGAAGCCGGCCCCGCCGAGCGCCTTCACGATGTCCCAGGGATATTGCTCGTCGCGGTCGATCGCCGCCGCGCGCGGGCGCACGATGTCCTGCGAGAAGGCGCGGGCGCGTGTCTGCAGCGCGATTTCGTCTCTGGAGAGGCCTAGGTCCATGGTGTGATCTTAAACCCGGTGGCGCATGACCCCGAAAAGTGGGAACCGGTTTTCGGACAAGATCATGCGCAAACAAAACGTTAGCGGCCGCCCTAGTTCAGTCCCAATGAATCAGGCTCCCGCGCGGTCAGTTTACAAGTTAACCACTCGTTAGGGTTAACGTTTTATTGCTCGGGAATGCCGCTGGAATGCCAACCACCGGAATCCCATGCGTCCTAGAACGGCCCGCGCCGCCCGCCTGCTTGCCTCGGCCGCCATTGCAGCCGTGCTGGCCCTGTCGGTAGCCGGCTGCACGACTACCGGCAACGATACCACCGGCTCGATCGGCGCAACCGATGCGCCGCGCAGCGACGCGGACTGGCGGCGCTCACTCGATGTCTGGGGCAGCCGCTACCGCGATAACCCCGGCGACGCCGACACCGCCATGGCTTATGCCCGCGCTTTGCGGGCCACCGAGCAGCGCTCCCAGGCGGTCGCCGTTCTTGAGCAGGCCTCGATCCGCAATCCGAACAACATGCCGCTGCTCGGCGCCTATGGTCGCGCGCTGGCCGAGGCCGGCAACTACCCGCAGGCGTTCGACGCGCTCAGCCGCGCCCACACGCCCGACCAGCCTGACTGGCGCATCCTCAACGCGCAAGGCGCGGTGCTCGATCAGATGGGCCGGCACGCCGAGGCGCAGCGTATTTATTCGACTGCGCTCAAGATCGTGCCGAACGAACCCTCGGTGCTGTCCAATCTCGGCCTCTCCTACGCGCTGATGAAGGACTTGAATCACGCCGAGAGCACGCTGCGGCGCGCGGTGGCGCAGCCGAATGCCAATCCGAAGGTGCGGCAGAATCTCGCGCTGGTGGTCGGTCTGCAAGGCCGCTTCGCCGCGGCAGAGAAAATCGCCCGCGCCGATTTGCCGGAAGATGAAGCGGTCGCCAATGTCAGCTATCTACGGCAGATGCTCGCGCAGCAAAACGCGTGGAAGAAAATGGGCCGGCAGTCTTACGTGCCTCCGCCCGACGCCGGGTCCTGATCGCAAACGTCGATAGTCGACAGTGTTAATGGCCACGCGGATGCGCGTGGCCGGCATTACTGAATGGCCATGACCTTGATGTAGGCCGGTCCGAGAATGACCACGACCAGCACCGGCAGGAAAAACACGATCATCGGCACGGTCAACTTCGGCGGCAAGCCGGCGGCCTTCTTTTCGGCCTCCGACATACGCATGTCGCGGTTTTCCTGTGCCATCACGCGCAGCATGGTTGCCAATGGTGTGCCGTAACGTTCCGCCTGCTGCAAAGCCATGCAAACGGATTTCACGCCGTCTAGATTGACGCGTTTGGCTAGGTTCTCGTAGGCTTGGCGGCGATCCGGCGGATACGACAGTTCGGCCGTGGTGAGCGTGAGCTCCTCCGCCAGCGCCACCGACTGGGTACCAACCTGTTCGCTGACTTTTTTGAACGCCACCTCGATCGACATGCCGGATTCAACGCAGATCAGCAGCAGGTCGAGGGTGTCGGGAAAGGCGCGCTTGATCGACAATTGCCGGCGCTGGATCTTGCTCTTCAAGATCATCAACGGCAGATGCATGCCGGCATAGGCGGCGGCGATACAGATGCCGATCTTGACCGCGGGCGGCTGATTGAAGTCGAGCATGACGAACAGATAGAATACGGCGAACAGGAAGCTCGCTGTCGGGGTCGCCATGCGAAAGAACAGGTAGGTGAAGTAGGGCGCCTGGCCGCGGTAGCCGGCCTGCACCAGCTTGAGCCGCGCTTCTTCCTGGCCGACCCATTTGTTTAAGTGTAAGCGGTCGACGGTCGCTTGGATGTATTGCTTGGGTGATTGCCGCAGACTCACCTTCTGTTTGTCCTGCACCATGCGCTCACGTTCGCGCTGACGAATCTTTTCCCGCTCGAGCGCGACCGCCTTCATGTGCTTGCCGAGAGAATCGGCGAACGCGTACGGCATCGCGAGAGTTAACGCCGTCGCGGTGGCGGCGAGGGCGGCGAACACGATCGTCGTCGTCTTTGTGTTGAGTGCGTTGATCAGTAAATCGAACATCAGTCCCGCTTCTAGAGTTTGATCAGGTCGAACGTATTAGAGCCCTACCTGACATTTTGCGTGGCGCATGATCCCTTCCAAAAAAGCGGTTTCCGCTTTTCAGGATCATGCGCTAAAGATCGAAGTTGATCATTTTCTTCATCACCAGGACACCCATCCCCATCCAAATGACAGAGCCCGCCAGCATCATGTGGCCGAGCGGCTCGCTAAACAGCAGCCCTATGTATTGCGGGCTGGTGACCCAGACTAGTGTCATCACCGCGACCGGTAGCGCGCCGATGACGGAGGCAGAGGCTTTCGCTTCCTGCGACATCGCCTGAATCTTGGCTTTCATCTTCTTGCGGTTGCGCAGCACGCGCGAAAGATTACCGAGCGCTTCAGAGAGATTGCCGCCGGCTTTCTGTTGGATCGCGATGACGATGCCGAAGAAATGCGCCTCCGGCACTGGCATACGCTCGTAAAGCTTTGCGGTGGCCTCGCCCAACGGTATGCCGGTGGCTTGGGTCTCGACGATGGCGCGGAATTCGGACTTCAGCGGCTCGGGCGCGTCGATCGTGATCATCTTCATGCAATCGAGCAGCGGCAAACCGGCCTTGATGCCGCGCACGATAATGTCGACCGCGTCTGGAAACCCATTGAGGAATTTAGATTCGCGGCGCTTCTTCAAAAATGACAGCAGCCAGTACGGCAGACCGAAGCCGCCGGCAAGGCCGAGCCCGATGGCGAGAACCAGACCAGCGTTGCTGAACAGCCCAGCCATAAACATCACCACGCCAATGCCGGCCGAGATGATGGCGAATTGCCGCTTCGACCACGACAAACCGGCCTGCGCAATCTGAGTCGAGAGTGGAACCCGCTTTTGATTCTTGTGACGTTCGTCAAATTCCTTGAGCGTGTTTTCGATGATGTCGCGGCGGGATCTCTGCGGTTCACACGTCGCGCGCGTCACCGCTTCGGCCTTGGCGACGCTCGTCACGCGCTGCTCGGCTTTGCGCTCGCCGGACAGGATCGGATCGACGAATACCCAGACCACCCCGCCTACTGCGAACGAAGCCAGAAAAAATACGGCGATTGCGTCCACGGGGGTGCTCCGGTCAGGCTCGCATGGCATTGTTGGCGGCTTCCGCGGCGTCGAGCGCGATAGCCAAGCGCTGTTCCTCACCGTAAGAGCGGGCGCGATCCCAGAATCGCGGCCGGCCGATGCCGGTCGAACGGTGGCGGCCGATAATGTGGCCTTGCGCGTCCTCACCGGTCATGTCGAAGACGAACAGGTCCTGGATGATGATGAAGTCGCCTTCCATCCTCATCGCTTTGGTAATGTGGGTGATCTTGCGCGAGCCGTCGCGCAGGCGCGCGGCCTGAGTCACCACGTCGACCGGGGCGCAGATCATTTCGCGAATGGTGCGCGAGGGCAGCGAAAAGCCGCCCATGGTGATCATCGATTCAAGGCGCGAGAGCGTCTCGCGCGGGTTATTGGCGTGTAGCGTGTCCGTCGAGCCGTCGTGGCCGGTATTCATGGCCTGCAGGAGGTCGAACGCCTCGGATCCGCGGACTTCGCCGACGATGATGCGTTCCGGCCGCATACGCTGGCAGTTGCGCACCAGGTCGCGCAAGGTGACCTGGCCTTCGCCTTCGAGGTTGGGCGGCCGCGTTTCTAGGCGCACCACGTGCGGCTGCTGCGGCTGCAATTCGGCGGCGTCTTCGCAAGTGATGATGCGCTCGTCGTCGTCAATGAATTTGGTGAGATAGTTGAGGAGTGTGGTCTTGCCGGAACCGGTGCCGCCAACACCAGCGTATTTTATCATTTTCCGATATCACTGATCTTTGCGGCGGCGTCGTAACCGTTATAGGTGCCCGACGGATTGTCGCCCTTGCGGTATTTTTCGATCACTACCGAGCGGCGTGCGGTGTAGGACGGCGCTTCGCCGCGCGGCTGCACCAGGTCGGAGGGATTATCGACCATGCCCGCAAGATTGCGCTGGCTGGCGCAGCCGAAATTCCAGTACGGCTTGTTTTCAAAATAGCCGGAAGCGATGGCTGGACCGAGGTCATACGGCCACCGGCCGCAGGGGCCGGCTTGCGCAGTTAGCTTCGTGTAGTTGATCTTGATGCTCGCGATCGAGGAATCCGACGGCCAATGTCTGCGCACATAGACGGCGTTTCGAGGGACGCCGGAGGCGGCGAATATCGAATGGATTTCGCGCATCGCGTAGGTGGCGGCGCGGTCGATCGAGCCGCCTTTCGGCACATCCATGATGATGCCGCTAGTCGCCTCGCGTCTCCATATTTGGGCGAATGACAACACGTCAGCTCGCTGACTGGGCGTGAGTCCGCCGCGATTGCGCCCAAGGAAGACCTCGACGGTGCGCTTTCCTTCCGTCAGCGTGATCGGATGGCGCAGTCGATAATCATTTGGATAGTCATTTGGATAGTCGCTTTGCACCACGGTCTGCTGATAGCAGCCGGCCAGCATGGCAGCGAGACCGCCGACCGCCAACAGGCGCAGCCCAGCTCGGCCGCAGCGGCCGACGATGGCCATATGGAGTGCTGTCATCGGTCGTCTCCTGGTCCCGCTCAATCGAGAATGAATCCGTATTTGCCGCGATAGGTGCCATTCGGCGGACTAGCGAGCACGCCGTAGATGCGATTGAAACGGCCGAGCAGCACTGTCTGCGGATCACTGGGATCGGAAAATCCATCGTCAGGCCGCGATAAATCCTTCCGCGCCACCGCCCGCACGATATACGGCGTTACGATCACCATAAGCTCGGTCTGGCCATTGTTGTAATTGCGGCTCTTGAACAGTGCGCCGAGAATAGGCACGTTCATCAGGCCGGGCATGCCGTCGATGTTTTGTTTGGTCTGCTCCTGGATCATGCCGGCCATGGCGAGCGAGCCACCTGATGGAATCTCTACAGTGGTGTCGACGTTTCGCGTCCGGATCGCTGGAATGTGGGTTCCGTTTATATCTACGGCGCCTACTTCGCTAAGCTCCGAGACTTCCGTTAATACCTTCAGGCTGATACGACCTTCCGACATCACCACCGGCGTGAACTTCAGGCTGACGCCGAAGGTCTGCCACTGGATTGTGTACGTGGGGGGGTTTCCGGGCTGCGCGATCGGAACCGCGAACTTGCCGCCAGCGAGGAAAGTGGCGGTTTCACCGGAGATCGCGGAGAGGGTCGGCTCGGCCAGTATGTGGGCCACACTGGCGTTGTCCAATGCCTGCAAGGTGGCCGTCATCGACTTGCCTAAGCCAAAACCGCCAGCATGGATATTGTTGATTGTCCCATTATTGCCCGACCCACCGTTGCTGTTGAAATTGACGATCGCCGACCCAAAGGCGGCGCTCCCGGTGATATTGATGCCGAGTTGCTTGATGACGTTGCGCTGTACCTCCGCGACGGTCACCTTCAGCATGACCTGGTCGCGCCCCTGCACGGTAATGCCGTTCACCACTTTGGCGCCGTCGCCGGCCAGCCGCGAGGCGAGATCGTAGGCCTGCTGCGCCTCGGCGGCGCTGGCGGCGCTGCCGGACAGCATGATGCCGTCGGCAACGCCCTCGATGCGGATGTCGGCATCTGGCATCGTCCGTTTGAGCGCGGCGCGTACGCCATTAAGATCGCGCGTGACCGCGATGTCGAAGCCAGCGATCTGCCTGCCGTCGGCGTCGAAGAAAAAGATGTTGGTTTGTCCGACGGTGACGCCGATCATGTAGGCGCGCCGCGAGGAGCGGATCACCGCGTTGGCGATTTTGGGGTCCGCGACCAGCACGTCCTTGATGTCGGCCGGCAGGTCGATTGCGACCGACTTGCCGATTCCGAGCGGGATGAAGCGTGAAGTCGCCTCGCTCGCTGCCACCTGGATCGCCGGCACGTGTCGCGGATCGGCGGCGGTTGCCGGAATCATCGGCGCGAGCCACGCGCTGATGGTCAGTGCCGCCAGAGAGGCAGTGCGGATCAATGTCCTCGTCGCCATGTCCCCTACGTCCCCTCGATCGGTCATCGCGGTGTGGTCATCGTGCCGACGCCAAAACGGACGATATACAAGCCATTGCGGCGGCCGCCCGGCTTGTCGGTGTCGGTTGACGCATCGTCATGCGATGCATTGGTGATGCTGCGAAACGCCAGCGACAGCGAACCGAGTTGCTGCGAGAGCGCCAGTGTTTCGGCCTGACTTGGCGTGAGTTCGAGCGTTGCGGTCTTGCCGACCACGACCTTCTGTCCGTTCTTCTCCTCCACGTTCTGGTCGATCGCCAGCACGCGGATATTGTTGAGAACGCTTTCACTGGTGTGTGACTCGCCACCACCGCCCGTCTTGTCGGCGTCGCGCTCGCGGCGGGAAAGAATGACGTCCACATGATCGTTCGGCAGGATGAATCCGCCGGCGCTGGTCTCCGGCGAAATCTGCGTGGAAACAGCGCGCATGCCGGTCGGCAGGATCGCGGCCGTGAAGCCCGAGCCCTTCGAATTCACCAGTTTTGCTTCGCGAATCGGCTCGCCCGCGACGAAAGGCATGCGCGCGATCTGGCCGGCGAGGTGCTCGATGGCTTGCGGGCGATCGCTCTTGCGGATGAAATTTCCGGTTTCCGCGCTCGCAGACCAGGCCTGCCACTGAACGTCGCCGGGCGACACTGCGGTGCCCATCGAGATGTCGGATCGGGCCACCAGGACGTCGATGCTGTCGGTCTTGGCCACAGCCTCCAGCTTGACCTCCGGAGGCTTTTCCGATCGGCCCGCCAACAGCGCGGCAACGCCACCCGCTGCGATGGCTACGGTCAACACGACTACACGCGCGGCTTTCATACGCTGAACTCTCTACGTGACATAACGGCCGGCTCGGCCGCCTAAACCACAGGGCGGCCGACAGCGCCGCTTGCACCGGATTTCATCAGCTAAAGGTCAAGGTATGGTTAAGCAGCGGTGTCTAAATGGAGTTAATATTGTCTTACGCAACACAATATTGCTTGGCGCATGATATTTTCCGAAAACCGGTTCCCACTTTTCGGGATCATGCGCGTTGCGCGGAATTCAGACGCCGAGCCCGGGCATCCATCCCGTTTTCGGATAGACGGCAAGTGCGGCGGCCGCGAGCGCGATGCCGTAGGGAATGCCGGCGCCGGTTTCATGCAGGCGGAGTATCCAAGGCTGGCGGGCGAGGGAAGCCGGCAGCGGCAACGTTCGGAACTGGATCAGCAGCAGCGTCAACGCGCCGCCGAACAACGACGCATAGATCAGGTAGTCGAGCAAATAGTCGAAACCGAACCAGAGCGCGGTGGCGGCCACGAGCTTGGCGTCGCCGCCGCCGATCCAGCCTTGCGAAAAGAAACCGAACGAAAACACCAGCACCAACGCGGCGGCGGCCAGGTGCATGCCGACGGCAGCAAGACTCATGCCGGTGACAAGCGTGAGCAGGAAAAAGCCGCAGGCAAGCGCCAGCGAGAGCCGGTTGGAGATGGTCATGGTCAGGAGATCGCTCGAGGCGGCGAAAGCCATCAGGGCAGGGAACAGCAGCAGCCTGATTGCGTCCGTCAGCATGATCGATCATCCCTGTGCGTCAAGATCGCGGCGTGATCTTGATGTTACGCCACGCAAGCTTGCGGTTCGGTTAGCGCGCGAACAGTTAGCGCGCCGTAAAGAGGCTGCCGCGGACACCATATTGGATCATCGCGGCAGGCGTTGCGCTCGCCGGCGTGACGCTGCAATACCTCTCGCCCTGAGCGATGGCCTTGCTGGCCGTGCAATGCATATTCCGGCTGGAACGAATGAAAAACGAGGAGCTCGTGCTGTCGCGCGCCTTTCCGATTATCGGGACTAAGCGGCGCGCACGGCTCGGCTCGTGCCGGGACTGTATTCAGACAAACGTGGCATGGCCCCAATTGGTTTTGCTGGCGCGCTCTACGGGAATCGAACCCGTGTTTCTGCCAGCGCGGCGGGGGCCGTGCCGTACCGCACCCCTCGGCCAAACAAAAAAGCCCCGGCATCGCTGCCGAGGCTAAACTTGTGGGCGCGGCTACATAGTTGCGGCCGGGCTACCAACCCAGCCGTATCTGATCTGCGGGCGTCTTACTTGCCCGCCGTGCTAAGCTGAGTCGAACCGTCGGTAAAGGTGGTTTTGAGCTGGGTGCCGAGGCCGTTCACGACCGCGATGATCGCGACCGAAATGCCCGCGGAGATGAGGCCGTACTCGATGGCGGTCGCGCCGGAGTCGTCCTGCATGAAACGTACGAAGAGGTTTTTCATTGGTAGCTCCTTGATCCACACGTGGCTGTCTGAGCCGCTCCAGAGCAGATTAGCTCTGGCTCGCGTGAACCATTGCCGACCATAACAACGAAGTCTTGCATGTATGTTAATATCATCGAAGAAACAGAGGGCCTCCCGATGTATATAGATCGTGGTTTACAAGTAATTCTCTAGCGATTATTACAGTTAACAAATCATTTACGAGGTAAAATAAGAAGATATATTTGGGTATTCAAACGAATACTACAAATTTTGCATTGAAATATCACTATATTAGTGCTGGGCATTTATTGATCTGCTTTTGCTCCCCCGACCCAATACTATCGGGCTTGCTCGTCTTGCGTTGTGCTGTTTGCTGGCGGGGCCAGCGGGCGTGCATCGCAGCGGCGCGAATGCATGGCATTTACCGCATTTGACCGCCCAGCGCTGATACCAACCCAACCGGTCATCCTTTTCAGCCGGGCCCGCTGCAATGCTCGCTGAAACATTTGCCGTGCTTAAAGGGCTCTATCCGTTCCAGCAGTGAACCGGAGCTTGGAGAGCGCGCCGCCCGCGCGCTCTTTGCGCTTCGTTCACTAATTTGCGGTCAACTTGAAGGGTGTTAGTCTGCGGGCCCTCGTTGCCGGCGGTGTAGTTGCGTGTTGTGCGTTGGAGAGTTCGATGTCGGCCGGATTCGGGCGTCGCAAGCGGCTGGTCGGTGTATTGGCTTGGATGCTATTTAGCGCCGTCGCGATCGGCGCAACGCCCACGCAAGCCGACACCGTCACGGTCAATGTCGACGAGGCGCGGCTGATGAAGCTGCCCGAGCGCGTCGCCACCATCGTCATCGGAAATCCGCTGATCGCCGATGCCGCGCTGCAAAGCGGGGGCATTCTGGTGATCACCGGTAAAGGTTTTGGCGCCACCAATCTGCTGGCGCTCGATCACTCCGGCCACGTCGTAATGGACAAAACCATTCAGGTGCTCGGCCCCGGCGGCAGCGATCTGGTCGTAGTCTACAAGGGCATCGAGCGCGAAACCTATAGCTGCGCGCCGAATTGCGAGCGCCGCATCACGCTCGGCGACTCGCTAACCTATTTTACCAACACGCTGACGCAGTCCCACGCCCGCAGCGGCCAGGCGCAGACAGCGGCTCCCTCGCGCTGAGGTTCGCGACCCGTATCGGCCGCGCTCGCCGGGAACACGATTAGCGATCGGTTAACACGATCGCTGCCGATTTCCGCAATGCGCGCAAGAGTTCTAAACCGCCGCGCCGATCGGCAGCGCCGTCGTCGATTTGATCCGCTCCATCGCGAAGCGCGAGGTGACATTCTTCAGCGGCACGGTTGCGATCAGCTTCTTGTAGAACGTGTCGTAGCCCTGGATGTCGGGCACCACCACGCGCAGCATGTAATCGACGTCGCCAGCCATCCGGTAGAATTCCATTACTTCCGGCATGGCGCTCACCACCTCGGCGAAGCGTGACAGCCATTCCTGCGAATGGTCCTCGGTCTCGATCGACGCAAACACGGTGATACCGAGGCCGACCTTTTCCGGATCGATCAGCGCGACGCGGCGCGTGATCACCCCGTCGGCTTCCAGCCGCTGCAATCGCTTCCAGCAGGGCGTGGAGGACAGCCCGACGCGCTGGCCGATCTCGGCGACCGAGAGCGAGGCGTCCTGCTGGACCACGGCA
>Ga0208080_1001815_pt1 | contig 10214 bp, 9 predicted proteins | sample NGESurdeep092012_3_FD_184476 | JGI IMG/M metagenome (GOLD analysis project Ga0208080, IMG submission 184476) | Arctic peat soil microbial communities from Barrow, Alaska - NGEE Surface sample 210-3 deep-092012 (SPAdes) | ecosystem: Environmental > Terrestrial > Soil > Wetlands > Peat ...
AGCGTTGAGCTTTCCCTAGCCTTGGCGACGATCTCCGCCTCCATGCGCGCCCGCGTAGCGGGATAGAAGAGGAGGGCAATCAGCAAGTTGAGCGCGATGGCGGCTAGCACCAAAGCCGTTATGGATTGGGCGCGCATTTTGGCCTACGTCACGGGGACGGTGGACCAAGAGCTGCTGGCGCGGAACGAATATCTGGCCGCCGAAAACCGCATGCTGAAGGCCCACTTGCAAGTGCGTCTGAAGCTCTCGGACGCCGAGCGAGCCACGCTTGGCGAGATCGGTCATCGCCTCGGCCGCAAGGTTCTCGCCGAGGTCGCAACTGTGGCCCGGCCTGACACCATCCTGGCCTGGTACCGCAAGTTCGTCGCCCGCAAGTTCGATGGCTCGAAGGCCCGTCGAGGCCCGGGCAGACCGCGGGTCAATCGCGAGGTCGAGCAACTGATCGTTCGCTTGGCGAGTGAGAACCGGGACTGGGGCTATGACCGGATTGCAGGAGCATTGGCCAATCTTGGGTATGTGATTTCCGATCAAACGGTTGGTAATATCCTCCAACGCCACGCTCTGCCGCCCGCGCCGGAGCGCAAGCGCACGACCACATGGCCGGCCTTCATTCGGACCCACTTGGCGTTGTTGGCGGGGACCGACTTCTTCACCGCGGAGGTGCTGACATTGCGCGGGCTGGTGACCTACTACGTGCTGTTTTTCATCCATCTCGAGAGTCGCCGAGTGGACATTGCCGGGATCACCATTCACCCGGACGAGCCGTGGATGAAGCAAATCGCCCGGAACGTGACCATGGAGGGATGCGGCGCGCTTCGCGACTGTCGCTATCTCCTGCATGATCGAGACACGAAATACACCCAGTCGTTCCGAGCAATCATTGTGTCAGGTCAGGTCGAACCGCTCGTGCTACCTGCGCGCAGCCCGAACTTGAATGCCTATGCGGAGCGCTGGGTCAGGTCGGTGAAGGAGGAGTGCTTGTCCAAGGTGATCCTCTTCGGCGAGTGCTCGTTGCGGCGAGCACTGAGCGAATACGTCGAGCACTTCCATGCTGAGCGGAATCACCAGGGGAAAGGCAATGTCCTGCTGTTTCCCCGGGATACGGACGTTTGTCGCGAGGGGCCAGTGCAATGTCGCGAGCGACTGGGTGGACTCCTGCGCTATTACCATCAAGAGGCAGCGTGATCGCACGCCCAAGGTTCAATCCTAAACTCTGATTCCGCCGCTGCGATCGGGAGATCGAGGAAGCCGCGGAAGACGCTTTGCTACCCGTTGTCCCAACTCAGGCACTTCGCTGAGCTTGCGACGCCCTATAAACTACAGGTTCTTTCGACCGTTTCATTTTTTTGACCACACGGTCCTATTGAAGCCCATCACCTCAAGCCGATTGCGTCACTTGAGGAGAGCGTGGCGGTCACCTACGATGTGGCGGCGGACTTTGCGGTGTTATGCGCCAACTGTCACCGGACGATTCATCGTACCGTCGACCCGAGCAATTTAGCATTGTTTCGGGAAAATCTTAGGTCAAACAAAACTTAAACTCTTAAAGCCTTGGCCGTTCTGGGAAAACGGATTCGCCGAATGGCTGATTACGGAACTTCTCAACTGTGCCGGCTGATTATGCGCTTGTTCAAGGGGCGCCGACCGGCCTCGGAAGTTTCCGGGTGCTCCAGTCTATCGTTGAGGGGACATCTGGTTGTGATGAAGAGTAAATTGACCTGATGCAGCCTGCACTGTCGTGCGGATCAGGTGTTGTAATGTCCGTGGCCGAGGTATCGAGCTTCGATTCAGTGAGTGGGGCCGCTCACGCCGTGTTTGGGAGTTTTCTATGACGAAGCGGAATGCATCGAATCGTGATCTCACCGGCAGACGTGGCACACCATCAAGTCATGTGTGTTGTATCGGGACGGGGGTGTTTAGAATAGGATTTGCCGTTGCCCTTATTGCGATGATGTTCGTGGCCCTGCGTCCGGCTTTGGCGCAAACGAATTATCCTAATAAGCAAATTCGCGTCATTGTCGCCTTCGCGCCGGGTGGCATTGCCGATGTCATCGGACGACTGGTGAGCCAGAAGCTTGGAGAGCAGTTCGGCCAGACTATCGTGGTCGAGAATCGGCCTGGCGCTGGCGGAACATTGGGTGCCAAAGTGGTGTCTAACGCTCCCGCTGATGGATATACGCTACTCGTGACCACCTCCGCCCTCGCGATCAACGCGGTGGCAATGAAAAACGCCGTTGATCCGCGGACCCAATTGACGCCGGTCGCCGTGGTTGCGACTGCGCCCATGATCTTTGTCGCCAATAAGGATGTGCCAACCGACAATTTGATGAAATATCTTCGTGAGGAAAAAAAAGGCCACTTCACCTATTCTACAGCCGGTGTGGGCGCCGCCGAACATTTGACGGCGGCATATATCTTCCAAGTGACGCCTGGATTTACTGCCATTCATGTACCGTATTCTGGTGGAGTGGAAGCAATTAACGCTGCGCTTGGCAACCATGTCGACTTGAGCTCTGCCACCGTTCCATCGGCGCTTTCACTCATCGACAGTGGTGACTTGCATGTGTTGGCAGTAGCGTCTCACAAGCGATTGGTAATGCTGCCAAACATTCCAACGCTGAAGGAGGCCGGATTTCCAGATCTCGATAACGCGTCTTGGATTGCGGTGTTTGCCCCCCCCGGAATGCCGTCCGCCATTGCTGAAAAACTGAATGCCGGAATCAACAAAGCTCTGGCTGACCCAGACGTGAGTAGAAAGCTCGCCAGTCTTGGATTCTTGTTGCGTCCGGAATCGCAGAAGGAATTCAGCGAAACGCTAAAAGCTGACGTGGCGAAATGGGATGATATTGTCAAAGCCATCGGCTTCAAGCCGAATTGAAGGACCATGATGCTAAACTGGATCGAATTGAGTGTGCGAATGCCGGGTCTCCTAGGCGAGGTGGATAAAATCATTGATGCGTGAATCTCATTTTGATTCAAGGCTGAAGACTCGAGGAGGCAGCCTTGATGAGACCTTCAACGAATGGCCATCCCCAATTGGCTGCGGATTGTTCCGATTTGTATGTAGAAGTTTGGAACATACACTGAAGAGGTTTTTGAAATCTGCAATTTTGACGAACTCGCGTCTGCACTATGATGGTGAGCATTGACTCAGGGATAGTCGGGGTCTGGTTCACGGGGGTTGTCCGCTTCATGAGAGGCTGAACGAACGCGCGGCGTCCGACCTCACGCGAAGAAGGAGTGATTTATGGCTGGAAGGGCTCGGCACCGTCCGGCAGTGGGACTTGCGCTGTATTCAGCACCATCGCGAGCAATACATAATAGCCGCACAGACCGGTCAGATCGATCGCGGTCGCTCGATCCCAAAGCGCAACCACCCGGTCAAAGCTGTGGTCACTGACCCCGATATCGCGCGCGAGTTCGCTGCAGAACTCGAACACGGCCGTCTCGGCTCCGGACATGGAGGCCGGCCGGCGCTCCATCGCCAGATCCAAAATGATGGCAGGGTCGAGCCCTGCCTTTAGTGCCAAGGCGCGATGGGAATGCCAGATGTTTGCGCAGCGGTAGCGGCGCGCCGTGACCAGAATCCCCAGTTCGACCAGTGCTTCGGGTAGGCGATTGCTGAAACGCAGGTATTCGCCGACTTTCTGCACGCACGAGGCAAGGTCGGGGCTGTATATCAACGGCACGAATGGCCCGCGCAATTGGCCGCGCGGTCCGGACACGATCTCCGCCGCGACACGCTGCTGGGCCGGCGACCACTGCTCTGTCGGTAATGGGGGAAATCGCATCATTGGTTTATGGCTCCGGTCCATGGCGTGGGCGGCGAAGACAAAAAATGCTCGGCCTGATATTCGACTGCGCAATCGAGCGGCGTCCTATCGCGTGCGCGCAGATAATCCTTGATGCGCTGTGGTGTCACAGGAATGGCTGTCACCGCGCCGGGACGTCCGATGGCATGGTCGATTGCTCCGGCCAATGCCGCCGCGACCGCAGTGACGCCACCTTCGCCGGCGCCCTTGATCCCGAGCGGATTAAGCGGGCTTGGGGCATCTTCGGTAATCAATACGTCGACGTGCGGCACCTCGTGCAGGCCGGGAAGAAGATACTCCGCAAAGGTGGTGGACAGCGGCTCGCCTCTTTCATCGTAGCGGAACTCCTCGAACAGAGCGCCGCCCAGCCCTTGCGAAAAGCCGCCGACAATCTGCGCCTCGACAAGCTTCGGATTGATTGCTCGGCCGACATCATAGGCAATGAGATATCGCTCGATCTCGACGCCTCCGGTGCCGGGGTCAATGCGGACGACGGCGATATGAACTCCATAGGGGTAATTCATGTGTGTGGTATGATGCCAGCCCTCGGCAGAGAGCTTGGCACCGCCGGCCGACTCGAGATGGTTGGCGATGTCGGCAAGGGAAATCGACGGCCCGCTATGTCGCGTCCGGTGGCTCACGCAGCCGTCAGCCAACTCCAGTTCGGAAGCTGATACTTGCAGCAATTCGGAAGCGGCCGCGATCGCCTTGTCGCGGAGTGCTTCCGCGGCAATGTGCGTAGCCGAGCCGGTCATCACGGTCGCGCGGGAGGCATGGGCGCCGACGCCATGCGGAATTCGGTCGGTGCGTCCGTGCAGGACGCGCACACGCTGGTAATCGATATCCAGCACATCCGCGCAAATCTGCGCCATCACGGTCTCGAAACCCTGTCCGAGCGATGCGCCCCCGGTGAGGACTTCGACTATGCCATCCTTGCCAACGGTGATGATAACACCGTCTTTCGGACCGAGCCCGCTCTTCTCGACAAAAATGCCGAGCCCGGCGCCGACCTTTTCACCATTCGCCCGGCGTTTGGCGAGCGCGTCTTGGAGGGCGCTCCAACCCATGCGTTCCAGGGCTTTGTCCAGCAGCTTCGCGTAGTCACCGGAGTCGTAAACAACTTCCTCGCCGAGGGCGTCGATCGAGCGCGCGTAGGGCATCTCGTCGGAGGAGATAAGGTTGATGCGGCGCACAGCGATGCGGTCGAGATTGAGGCGTGCGGCAATAGCGTCCATCAAACGCTCGCGCACGAACGTGCCCTCATATCGTCCCGGCGACCGGTATGTGGCCGCCGGCGTCTTGTTGCTGAGCCGAAAGTGCCCGTTAACGCGATAAGCCGGGACCCGGTATGGCCCAGGCAGCATGCCCGCAGTCAAGTCAGCGACGCGCGCGGCGTGTGTCCGGATATAGGCACCCTGATCGTGGAAAAAGAGATCGTCTAGCGCAAGGATGCGGCCTACCTCATCGACGGCGGCCCTGACGCGATGCTGCTGGCCACGGGAGTGATTGGCCGCGATCAAATGTTCCCGCCGATCCTCGATCCATTTGACCGGCTGTCGGAAACGCAGGGCGGCCAAGCAGACGAGCAGATCCTCGGGATAAAGCTCACCGCGAATGCCAAACCCACCGCCGACGTGACCTTCGATCAGATGTACCGAATTAATGTCGCGTCCAAGCAGTCGAGCGATCTGGTCGCGGGTGCGGTGAGGCACTTTCGCAGCGCCATACATCTCGAGGATATCCCGGTCCTCGTCGTATCGTGCGATTGCGCCGCGAGTTTCCATGGGCACGCCGGAATGGCGGCCAACCAGCAAGTCGAGATCGATGATCGCATGCGCCTTTGCGAAGGCGCCGTCCACGTCGCCGTAACCTTTGTGGATCACCGTCGGTTCGGTCTTGTGTTCGGCATCGAATTCTGTCGGCTCGGCCCTCGCGTCGGTGACCGCGGGCAATTCCTCGATGTCGATGGAGACGAGATCGGCCGCGTCCTCGGCGACGTAGGCATTATCTGCAAATACCGCGGCGACAGGTTCGCCGACATAGCGGACCCTGTCCGTCGCCAAGGCATGCTGGCGATAGGGATCGAGTTCCGGCACGCGCCCCTCGCGGAAACCAATCGGCTCCAGATCCGATATATCGTTTGCGGTCCAGACCGCTGCGACGCCGGTCATGGCTAGTGCCGCCGTCGTATCGATCCCACGGATCAGACCGTGAGCATGCGCCGAGCGCACGATGCGCATGTGAAGCTGGTTCGGAAAGGAAATGTCGGCAGCAAATTGCCCTTCGCCGCGAACGAGCGGTAAGTCCTCAAGGCGCAGGACGGGCTGACCGATGACCCGCGACCTGCGGCGTCCTTTCTCACGAGCCGGAGCTGTCATGGGGCTGCGCTCTCCAAATTACTGCTAGCTTCGCGCATCTCCGCTGCCGCAGCGCGCACGGCGGCCTTGATATTCTGATAGCCGGTGCAACGGCACAGATTCGATGACAGCACGTCCATCAACTCGGCATCACTGATATTCGGATCTTTACGCAAAATGCCGGCGGCCAGCATCAGGAAGCCAGGCGTGCAGAAGCCGCATTGCAAGCCATGGTTCTCGATGAACGCCCGTTGCAGCGGATGCAGCGTATTGCCTGAGGCTAGGCCCTCGACCGTTTCGATGCGGGACCCATCGGCCTGCACTGCTAACATCAAACATGACCGAACCGGCTCTCGGTCCACAATGACAGTACACGCGCCGCACACGCCATGTTCGCAGCCGAGGTGTGTACCTGTCAGGCCGCATTCTTCTCGAATCACGTCAGTCAGTATGCGCCTCGGCTCTACCTCGAGAGGGAAGCTGCGGCCATTGATCGTCAATGTGATGGGAACGCGCATAGTCATGCCACAGCCTGCTGTAATGCACGGAGTGTGAGGACCTGGACGAGGTCCCGGCGGTAGTCGGCGCTGGTGCTGGCATCTTCCAGCGGATCGATCGCGGCCGCCGCCGCGTTGGCTGCAGCTTGGAAAGTCTCCAGGTTCGGCGGCTGGTCCAGCAAGGCAGCTTCTGCTTCGGCAATCCGTCGGGGGCATCCCTCGGCTCCACCGACGCCGATGCGCGCTTCGGCGATGCTGCCGTCGACGACTCGCAGGGTCGCCAGCGCCATGCTCATGGCGTAGTCACCGCGTCGACGGCTGAATTCCTGAAAGCCGAAACGGGTATCCTCGGTCAGCAAAGGCAAGCGCACTTCCGTCAGCAATTCATCCGGCTGCAAATCGGTCGACATGAATCCCTGAAAGAACGCGCCGGCTTCGATCGAGCGCTGGCCGCGAATGCTATGGGCGACCAGCTCCGCATCGAGGGTCGCCGCGACACAGCACCATTCCGATGCCGGATCGGCCATGGCGAGACTCCCGCAAAATGTGCCGCGCGCCCGGATTGGATAATGCGCAATATGCGGAACGACGGCCTGCATGAGGCGGCCGAGCGGGTTCGACGTTACGGCGTGGTGAAATGCCGCATGCCGGACCAGCGCTCCAATTGCGAGCTTCCCGTCAACTTCTGCGATGCGATCGAGACCTGCAACACGATTGATGTCGAGCAGGTGCCGCGGCCGCGCCATGCGAAACGCCATTGCGGGTAGCAGGCTTTGTCCGCCGGCCAAAATGCGCCCGTCGTCAGGGGCAATCTCTGCAAGCCGTGCCAAGGTCTCCGGCAGCGTCTGCGCAGAATAGTACTTGAATGGTGCCGGCTTCACGTCACTGGAGACCTTGGGTCGGGGCTTTTCAAACCGGAGCGAAACGGAGGCATTGCGCTGTGCGGGCGCAAATGTAAAGATGTCATTACAATCGCCGTTTGACAGTTGTTGGTCAAGGGCCGTGTCGCGTGTCGGAAACAAAGCGCCTCGCCGCAACGATGGCCATGAAGAACAAAGACTTTAAGACGAGCAGGGAGAGAAATACCGTGCGTCTTTTCTGGGCCATCATCGCCGCACTGAGCTTTGTTTGTTCAGCTCATGCACTGGACTATCCGACGAAACCGGTCCGCATCATGGTTGGATGGGCGCCCGGCGGGATCGCCGATGTCGCCGCTCGCATCGTCGCACACAAGCTGACCGAAAAATGGGGTCAGCAGGTGATCGTCGAGAATCGCGCCGGCGCAAGTGGGATGATCGCGAATGGCGCGGCCTCCCGTGCCGAGCCTGACGGATACACGCTCATGCTGGCCACCAGCCCCGAGGTGACCACGACGCCATTTATCCAAAAGAATGCGCCGAAATATTTTGTCGACAATTTCATTCCGGTGGTGTTGGTCTCGATCAATCCCATGGCTCTCGTGGCCACGACAAACGGCCCGTACAAAAGTGTAAAGGATCTGGTGGCCGCAGCCAAAGAGAAGCCGGGTCAGATTCCGTATTCATCGGCCGGGGTTGGATCAGCGCCGCATCTCGCAGGCGAAATGTTTGCAGAAGTTACGGGCATCAAACTTCTGCACGTTCCTTATAAGGGCGGTTCGCCAGCAGCGGTCGCCGTCGCCACCGGTGAAGTCCCCATTGGTTTCGTTGCCATGGCCGGCGCCGTGCCTTTAGTGCAATCCGAGCGTATGCAGGTCATCGGCCTGACAACGGCCCACCGCGTCGCATCGGAACCAAAATGGCCCACACTGGCGGAGGCAGGGGTACCGAACTTCGATTACACGGTGTGGACGGGGCTTTTCGTCCAGAAGGGCGTGCCGGCCGATATCGTGCGTAAATTGAACGCCGACTTCGAAGCAGTGCTGGCAGAGCCGGATGTCATCAAACAGTTTGAAGTCCTCGGCGCTATCGCCGGCAATGAACCGCTCGCGGCCTTTGTCGAGCGGATAAAACGAGACACCAGCGCCAACGAAGCGATCGTTACGAGGGCCAATCTCCGCACAGAGCCATAGCTGCGCTGTTGGCAGGTGAGGGCGGCTTAGTCCTGCCGCCCGCGGCCGCCGAGACCGATGTTGTCGATAAGGCGTGACCCGAAGAAAAGTCCCCAGGAAAATATAATGACATTAATACATTTGAAATTGAAGGGGGCGACCTTGCAGTCTGCCATCGATCTGGCGGAGCTCGGAGAACTCGACGGCGCAAGCCGGCTGCCGCTTTACGCGCAGCTTGCCGGCATCCTGTCGAAGCGCATTCGCGAAGGGCAGACCGCGCTGGCGGGGCGGGCATTGCCGTCAGAGCTCGAAACCGCGGCCCATTTCAAGATCAGTCGCCCGACCGTGCGTCAGGCGATGGGCCAGCTTCTTTCGGAAGGATTGATCGTTCGTGGCCGTGGGCGCGGCACCTTTGTCGCACCCCCGCGAGCGAGCCGGGATCTCGGACGCGCCTTCGAGTTCGAAATTCTGCCGGCCAACCACAGAATCGAATTCCGTTTGCTGAAGCGAGAGCGCATCATTCCGGCCCCAGCTATTCGCGAGTTGTTCAAATTGGGCCGGGGTGAGCAAGTCGAGCGCATCACACGTCTTCGCCTGGCGAACAACGCCATTTTCGGCATCGAGGAACGATTTTTACCGCTTCGCTGCGCCTCGGAGATCACCGATTCTATTCTGGAGCGAGAGGCCGGCGTCGTATTTGCGCGGCGCCTGATCGACGGAGACAATGGCCGCGTGGCTTTCCGCGTCCGCGCCATTCCTGCGGATGCAAAGAACGCGCGCTTGCTGAAAATGAAGAAAGGCGCGCCGCTGCTGTCGAGCGAGCATACTTACTACACACCAGACGAAAGGCCCGTTCTTCACGGCACCGTTCTGTTCCGCGGAGACCGTTACGATTTTAGCTTCCAGGCGCCAGTCCACGGCGTACGCGGAAAGAACGGGAGGGTGGCCGATGAAGTTCGATAATGTTTTCGAGCTTCCGCTCCAGGTCGATCAAGCCTGGGCGCTACTTTTCGATGTCACGGCCGCACTGCGGAATGCGCTTGGCTTCGGATCGCGTAACTAGAAAAGACCATTGTTGCACATAGCGAAAATGGAACATCTGATGCTGGACATTCAATCGCTCGGAAAATCCTACGGCGACGTCAAGGGCGGCGTCGAAGGTCAGCGCTTGACGGTGCTCGATAACATCAGTTTTTCCGTACCGAAGAACCAATTTGTGTGTCTGCTCGGCGCAAGCGGGTGCGGGAAGACGACTCTGCTGCGCATTGTCGCGGGACTGGTCGATCCCGACGATGGCGAACTGCTGCTGGAAGGCAAGCCGATCCGCGGGCCAGGCCAGGACCGCAGCATGGTGTTCCAGAACTATGGCTTGCTTCCTTGGCGGACCGTCATGGCCAATGTCGAATTCGGGCTTGAGCTTCGCGGCGTATCGAAGGCGGAGCGGCGCAAAATCTGCCAGGACTACATCAATCGTGTCGGTCTTAAGGGATTTGAGGAGCACTATCCGCACCAGATTTCC
>Ga0208080_1001819_pt1 | contig 10197 bp, 11 predicted proteins | sample NGESurdeep092012_3_FD_184476 | JGI IMG/M metagenome (GOLD analysis project Ga0208080, IMG submission 184476) | Arctic peat soil microbial communities from Barrow, Alaska - NGEE Surface sample 210-3 deep-092012 (SPAdes) | ecosystem: Environmental > Terrestrial > Soil > Wetlands > Peat ...
GGCCGGGATCGTCAGTCTTTACGCCGCGAAGCACAACCCGTTCGCCTATTTCCAGAGTGTCCAGGAAGGGCGTGACCCCGGCCTCAGCCTGGCACACACAGTCGGTTTCGACGGGCCCAAGGGTTTGTATGCCAATCTGGGCACCGGCAACATGCCGGCCTTTTCCTTTATCGCACCGAACCAATGCAACGACCAACATGGACGCGGCAATGCCGGACCATTCTGCAACTATGACCCGGTCTCGAATGGTTCCCAGGCCAGCCTGAACCCGGCCTTGATCCAGCGCGGCGATGTGGAAGTTCGCAAGCTCGTGACCGCGATCAAGAAATCGCCGGCCTGGAAAGAGGGCAACAACGCGATCGTCGTGCTTTGGGACGAGAACGACTATAGCGTGGCGCCAAATACCAATCAGGTGGTACTGATCGTCGACACCAACTACGGCACGGGCGGCAAGCAAAGTGCGGCACCATACAACCACTTCTCACTGCTCAAGTCGCTCGAGTCAGCATTCGAACTGCCATGCCTGAATCACGCCTGTGATGAGAACGTGCAAGTGATGACCGATCTATTCGGTGACCGCGGACATGACAGAAGGTGATCGAAACCGGTCGCGCCTGAATGACTGCTAGGGTACTTGCCTACAGGACCGGCAACCGAAAAAGGTTTCAGGACAGTTCCGGTCATCGACAGCAATATCGAAGTACCGAAGGGGCTGCAAATGCAGCCCCTTCGTTTTGGCAATCAATTATTTCCAAACGATTTGGAACTTGAATTATTGAGCGATTGTTTTGGTACACCAGCAGACATTGGTGAATGATTGATTTTATCAGAAGCGGTTTTGCTACTTACCTGGCTCGACCTTAGCCTTCATTGGAGCCTTTGACTTTAACGGTGCTTTAGACTTGGCCGGAGCCCTGGACTTGACCGGAGCCATGGACTTTAATGGGGCTTTAGACTTTTTTGCAATCTTAGCTTTTTCCTCTTTCTTGGCTTCTTTAGCTTCTTCCTTTTCCTTCAAGACACGCATCATTTTGCGCCATTCCTGAAGTTGTTGATCTTCCAACTCCAACTGCCTGGCCACCGCTTCTTCCCGGCTTAACTTATTCTTCTCTAGCCGACGGTCAAGTTTGCCGCCCATCCTTGATAACAGGCGTTCGGTTTCTTCCTTGGTCAAAAGTTTAACTTTGGCTAAATACTCTGGCTTGATGGTTTTCGTCATTATTATTTCCTCCGCTACGTTATTATGGCTTTTGTTCGGCGTTTATTTCAAAATCAATTTGATTGCTGACATTCATCTTAACCTTAACACTCCTCACTTTTATAAGATTAGCTTTTTTGCAAATCAGGCGCAATTGTAATATTCTCAATCGCTTTCCTCGCTGGAGACCTGATGTTTCTTTCCTCCAGATAGAAAAAACCTAATTGCCAGGTTTGCCGCGCCCGTACCAGAGTTGCGTGGCATTGGCGATTTTCACCACCAGCAACATCACCGGCACTTCGACCAGCACCCCGACCACGGTGGCCAACGCCGCGCCGGATTGAAAGCCGAACAGACTGATCGCGGTGGCCACCGCCAACTCGAAGAAATTGCTCGCGCCTATCAATGCCGACGGTGCGGCGACACAGTGCACCACACCCAGTCGGCGGTTCAGACTATAGGCCAACCCCGCGTTGAACAGTACCTGGATCAGAATAGGCACGGCCAGCATCGCGATCACCAGCGGTTGCGCGACGATGGCATTGCCCTGCAGGGCGAACAGTAACACCAGAGTCAATAACAGTGCGCCCATCGAATATGGCGCGATGTGTTCCATTACCTGTTTGAACACGCCCTCGCCTTTTGCCAATAATTGGCGGCGCAACAACTGCGCGATGATCACGGGAGTCACGATGTAGAACACCACCGAGACGAACAGCGTGTCCCACGGCACGGCGATGCTGGCGATACCGAGCAGCAACGCAACCAGCGGGGCGAAGGCGAAGATCATGATAATGTCGTTGAGCGCTACCTGCGACAGCGTGAAATACGGATCGCCCTTCACCAGATTGCTCCACACGAACACCATCGCGGTACACGGCGCAGCGGCCAGCAATATCAGTCCGGCGATATAGCTGTCGAGCTGATCCTGCGGCAGATAAGCAGCGAATATGTGGCGGATGAACAGCCAGCCGAGGAAGGCCATCGAGAAAGGCTTCACGCCCCAGTTGATGAACAGCGTGACGCCGATTCCGCGAATATGCGCCCTGACCTGATGCAGCGCACCAAAGTCGATTTTCAGCAGCATCGGAATGATCATCACCCACACCAGCACGCCGACCGGAATGTTGACCTTGGCGATCTCCAGGCTGGCAATGGCATGAAACACGCCCGGCAGGAATTGCCCGAGCAGCACACCGACGATGATGCACAGCCCGACCCAAACGGTCAGGTAACGCTCAAACAGGTTCATCTCGTTAATCCTTTATGCGGCCAATTTCGGCGAGTTTCTCTTTCAGCGAGAGTTTGTCCAGCTTCTCGATCGGCAAACTCATGAACAATTTGATACGGCGTGCCAATTGATCATAGGCCTTGCGGAATGCCGCGCGTTTGGCTGCGTCATCACCTGCCACAGCCGCGGGATCAGGAATGCCCCAATGCGCGGTGGCAGGTTTGCCCGGCCAGACCGGGCAAGTTTCGCCAGCTGCGTTGTCGCATACGGTAAAGATGAAATCGAACTCAGGTGCGCCGGGGGCGGCAAACTCATCCCAGCTCTTGCTGCGCAGCTCTTCAGTGCTGAATCCCTGTTGTTGCAACAACTCCACTGCGAACGGGTTGACCTTCCCAGCCGGTTTGCTGCCTGCGCTATGTGCGATGAACCTACCCTTGCCCAGCACGTTGAACAGCACTTCGCCCAAAATGCTGCGTGCGGAATTGCCGGTGCACAAAACCAGCACGTTGTATTGCTTTTCACTCATCTCGCCATCCTCATTTACGTTATCAACACTTCTTTTTTATCGGTACAGCGCAGGCAGCTTGATTACCGCCACAGCAGTTTTCCGTCAGGTACGCCAGCATGTCGTTCATCTCCGCAAAGTTCGCGGCGTAATAGATAAAACGCCCGTCCTGCCTGCTCTCGATCAGTCCGGCATGACTCAGTGTTTTGAAATGGAACGACAGGGTTGCAGGGGATACCTTCAGCTTTTCGGACACCTGCCCCGCTGCCATGCCATCCGGTCCACGCTGCACCAGCAAACGATAAATCGCCAAGCGCGTCGGTTGAGCCAAGGCTGATAATGCTTTTACCACTTGTGCCGGTTTCATCATATTATATTTCTATTGTTAAACAATTATTAAAATGAATGCGCCAATTAAAACATTAATTCCGAAAATATGCGAGATGAGCCCATAAAAGTTTTAAAGGGGAAAATAGAACACTGTATTGACAATGAATGCCCTGGTAACAAAAACGTCACATTGGATGGGTAGTATTGCGCGTTTGTCTTAGCCAGGTAAGGAGTCGCCAGATGGTTCATAGCGAACACACTTCAAAGCAATATGATGCAGAACTCGAATCTGTGCGCGAACGCGTATTGTTGATGGGTGAGCTGGTAGGAAAACAGGTTCGGCTTGCCATTGATGCACTGAGCAGGGGCGATGTAGATCAAATTGATCGTATCCTCGCCGAGGACCACCGTGTCAATGCACTGGAAGTTGGCATAGACGAAAGTTGTACCCAAATCATCGCCCGCCGCCAGCCAACAGCAGTCGACCTGCGCATGGTGATGATGATAATCAAAACCATTACCGATCTCGAACGCATCGGCGATGAGGCAAAAAAGATTGCCATCGCAGCCAGGAACTTATTGCAGAAGAAAAACCTCTCCCTGCCGCGCTTCGATAAAATAAAACATGTGACAAATTTGACGCTGGACATGCTGCTCCAATCGCTGGATGCTTTTGCCAAACTGGATATTTCCACGGTCGCGCATGTAGTTCGCCAGGATGAACAGGTGAACGAGGAATTCCGCACCGTCATGCGTTATCTCGTCGCCTTCATGATGGAAGATCCACGGACTATTTCCAGCGCGCTGGAAATCCTGTTTGTCGCCAAGTCCATTGAGCGCATAGGCGACCACGCCAAAAATATGTCCGAATACGTGGTCTATATGGTCAAGGGGCGGGATGTACGCCATATTACTGTCGAGGAAATTGAGCGTGAAGTGCAGCAATAATTTTGTAACGGATTCAATACATCCACGCAAGGAAGATAAAATGCATCAAATTCCAGCCACAACTCAACAAATGCTTGCAGATCCGGATTCTCAGGAATTTACTGTAATAATCCTGTAACAAAACGGCCATAACATGCACTCCGCAACAAGGCATTGTTGGTTTACCTAGCGTCGAGTAGCAATCGGGGCAATCTGAAATAGCGGCAAGTAACACACTCAATCCAATGGAGACATTATGAATAGCAAACTGAAACAACTCTTTATCGGCATCGCGGCTACCGCTGCGGTAGCTTACGCAGGCGTAAGCCAGGCAACCGATATCACCGGCGCGGGCGCCACCTTCCCTTACCCGATTTATGCCAAGTGGGCTGATGCCTACAAGACGAAAACCGGCATCGGCCTGAACTACCAGTCCATCGGTTCCGGCGGCGGCATCAAACAAATCGAAGCCAAGACCGTGGATTTTGGCGCATCCGACATGCCCCTCAAGCCGGAAGATCTGCAACAAAATGGCCTGATGCAATTCCCCACCGTGATCGGCGGTGTGGTTCCGGTCATCAATGTGAACGGCATTGATGCCGGCACGCTGAAATTGGACGGAGCTACATTGGCCGACATCTACCTGGGCAAAATCACCAAGTGGAATGACCCGGCATTGGTGGCACTGAACAAAGACCTCAAGCTGCCCGATCAAGAGATCACTGTAGTGCATCGCTCCGATGGCTCTGGCACCAGCTTCATTTTCACCAACTACCTGTCCAAGGTCAGCGCCGACTGGAAATCCAGTGTCGGTGAAGGCACAGCAGTTTCCTGGAAAGCCGGTACCGGCGGCAAGGGCAACGAAGGCGTAGCTTCTTATGTACAACGCATCAAAGGCTCGATCGGTTATGTGGAATATGCTTACGCGCTGCAGAACAAGATGAACCACGTGCAAATGAAGAACCATGACGGCAGTTTCGTCCAGCCGGAAAGCAGCGCATTCCAAGCCGCAGCAGCTGGCGCAGAATGGTCCAAGGCTCCTGGTTTATATCTGCTGCTGACCGATTCACCCGGTGCAAAAAGCTGGCCTATCGCCGGCGCGACCTTCATCCTGATGCACACGACGCAGGACAAGCCCGCAACCGCCAAGGAAGTGCTGAAATTCTTCGACTGGGCCTACGCACATGGCGACAAGATGGCATCTGAGCTGGACTATGTTCCGCTTCCTGACAGCCTGGTGAAACTGATTCATGGCGCATGGGAAACAAAGATCAAAGATGCAAAAGGCAACTCTGTCTGGAAATAAGCCGCCGGAGCGTGGCTGACACAGCACAACCTTAAGCTATAATCGCGGGGGCTGATGCCCCCGTTATTTTTTTAACCGGGCCAGTTACTTTTATAACGCAAAAAGCACACAACCATGCCGATGTTTTCACACGAAGCTCGCCTTAAAAAACAAGCAGTGTTCGACTTGCTGTTCCGCAGTCTGACGCGTGTCTCGGCATTTGGCGTGTTGGCGCTTTTAGCAGCGATCATCGTTTCACTGTTGGTGGGTAGCTTGCCCGCCATCCATACTTTTGGCTTGGGTTTTCTGACCAGTTCCGACTGGGACCCGGTCAACGACAGATTCGGCGCGCTGATCCCCATCATCGGCACGCTTATCACCTCGGGCATCGCGCTGCTCATCGCGATCCCGGTCAGCTTTGGCATCGCCATTTTCCTGACCGAAGTCTCGCCGCGCATTTTGCGCCGCCCGCTCGGTATTGCGATCGAATTGCTCGCCGGCATCCCCAGCATCATCTACGGTATGTGGGGGCTGTTCGTGTTCGCCCCGCTGTTCGCCGATCATGTCGAGCCGTGGCTCAACGACCATATCGGCACATTGCCGTACATCGGCCCGTTCTTCTCCGGTCCGCCGATGGGCATCGGCATGCTGACCGCCGGCATCATTCTCGCCATCATGGTCATCCCGTTCATTGCCTCGGTGATGCGCGATGTTTTTGATGTGGTGCCACCCATGCTCAAGGAATCCGCTTATGCGGTTGGCGCGACCACATGGGAAGTGATGTGGCAGGTGGTATTGCCCTACACCAAGGTGGGTGTGGCGGGCGGCATCATGCTGGGGCTCGGGCGAGCGCTGGGCGAGACCATGGCCATCACCTTCGTGATCGGCAATGCGCATGAACTGAGCAAGTCGCTGTTGATGCCGGGCAACAGCATTTCCTCCGCATTGGCCAACGAATTCAACGAGGCGGTCGGCGAACTCTACACATCCTCGCTGATCGAACTCGGCCTGATCCTGTTCTTCATTACCTTCGTCGTCCTGTCCATCGCGCGCTACATGCTTTACAAGCTCGGGCAACGCGAAGGCCAGGTTGCATAACCAAAGACTGCGCGAACGCCATGCTCAACTTATACACACGACGCCGCATCATCAACGCAGCGGGACTATCGGTCTCGGTGCTGGCCATGCTGTTCGGCCTGTTCTGGCTGTGCTGGATATTATTGACGCTGTTAGACCACGGGCTGCCCGCGCTCACTCCGGTGGTGTTCGCGCAAATGACCCCGCCACCGGGCAGTTCAGGCGGCCTGCTCAACGCCATCGCCGGCAGCCTGATGATGACGCTGGTCGGCACCCTGATCGGCACACCCATCGGTATTCTGGCCGGCACCTATCTGGCTGAATTCGGCCAGCGCGGCTGGATGGCACCGATCACCCGTTTCATCAACGACGTGCTGCTATCCGCCCCGTCCATTGTGATCGGCCTGTTCGTGTATGAGGTTTATGTGGTCAAAGTCAAACATTTTTCCGGTTGGGCAGGCGCGCTGGCCCTATCCATACTGGTGATCCCGATTGTGATCCGCACCACCGAAAACATGTTGCGACTGGTTCCCAGCACCCTGCGCGAAGCCGCTGCGGCACTCGGCGCGCCGCAATGGAAAGTGATCAATTTTGTCACCCTGCGCGCCGCGCGCGCCGGCATCATCACCGGCGTGTTGCTGGCGGTAGCACGCATCAGCGGTGAAACCGCGCCACTGCTATTCACTTCTCTCAATAACCAGTTCTGGAGCAGCAACATGAACCGGCCGATGGCCAATTTGCCGGTGGTGATTTTCCAGTTCGCGATGAGCCCTTACGCGGACTGGCAAAATCTTGCCTGGGCGGGTGCGCTGCTGATCACCGTCAGCGTGTTGACACTCAATATCGTGGCGCGAGTGGTGTTCCGGCAAAGCGCCACGACTCATTAAAATCCGGTCATCAAACCTGGTCCTTAACAAGGCAAGCCCATGAATAATATAGAAACCGTCGCCAATCCGAAAATCGTCATCAAAGACCTGAATTTTTATTACGGGAATTACCGCGCGCTCAAAGACATCAACCTGAGCATCGCGGAAAAAATGGTGACCGCGTTCATCGGCCCTTCCGGCTGCGGAAAATCGACGCTGCTGCGCACCTTCAACCGCATGTATCAGCTCTATCCGAAACAAAAAGCCACCGGAGAGATCCTGCTGGACGGGGCGAACATCCTCGACAGCAAACAGGACTTGAACATGCTGCGCGCCAAGATAGGCATGGTGTTCCAGAAACCCACGCCGTTCCCGATGTCCATCTATGACAACATCGCATTCGGCGTAAAACTATACGAAAACCTCAGCAAGCATGACATGGCAGCCCGCGTGGAATGGGCGTTGCGCAAAGCCGCGCTGTGGACCGAAGTAAAAGACAAACTCAGACAAAGCGGCACCGGCCTTTCCGGCGGCCAGCAACAACGCCTGTGCATCGCCCGTGCCATTGCGGTCAAGCCGCAGGTGCTGCTGCTGGACGAACCCACCTCCGCACTCGACCCGATCTCCACCGCGCACATCGAGAAGCTGATCGACGAGCTGAAAGAAGATTTCACGATCGTGATCGTCACGCACAACATGCAGCAAGCCGCGCGCATCTCCGACTACACTGCCTATATGTATCTGGGTGATTTGATCGAACTGGGCGAAACCAGCTCGGTATTCACGAATCCGAAGCGCAAGGAAACGGAAGACTACATTACAGGACGATTTGGTTAATTCCAACCTACACCAAAATCAAAGCCCGGAGCTAGCCGGGCTTTTTTATGTTCTATCCAGCGAGAGTCGTTTAACGCCGATCTTCGATGACGCTCACCCCTACACGAATCGTCGCACCCGGCTGATAGGGCAATATGGTGGTGATATCCAGCCCGTTATAGCGATAGGTGACGCTGTAACCCTTGATGACCTCGATGGCTTCCCCGCCGGTTTCCACTTCCCGGCAGCGTTCCACTTCCCGTGTCTGTTGCGGGTTCGGGCTGGCGATCCGGTCACCCGCCATTGCGCCGGCGATACCACCCGCAACGGTCGCAGCTTTCTTGCCCGTGCCCTGACCGATCTGGCTGCCTATCAACGCGCCGGCCACACCGCCGACCACTGCTCCGCCGACGGAATGTTCCCTGGGCGCATCCACCGGCACGGTTTCCGTCCAGCATTCGCGCTGCCGCTTCGCCACTCGTTCATAAACCGGCACACTGGAAACCACCTGTGCAGTATCGATTAAATCTGCCGCATCGGCACCGGCCCACAAAGAAATCATGCCCAGCAAACATAGATATTTTTTCATTTCGATCCTCCTCGCAATCCGCGTTAAACAAAGGACACAAATCAGACACGCCATAGGCCTACGCGTTCAACAAAACTTGGAAATGCTGGCTAGTTCCAGTTCAGTGTGAACCATTCAATCGGCGCTCGCAAGGGGTACAACAAAGCCAAGCAAGCCTACATTAAGCAAGCTGAATGACAGAACAGACTGCGCCAAGGAGTAATCATCGAAAGCAGCAAGGCCGAGCGCAGATCTAGCCTTACGCAGACTGTTTACGGTGCCGGATGAATTCGCGTAGCGCGGGAAGAAAGGAAATGACGATGATGCAGACGACGATCAGGGTGAGGTTATTTTTCACCACCGGGATGTTGCCGAAAAAATAGCCTGCCAGCGTCAGACTGCTTATCCACGCAAGGCTGCCGAGCGCGCTGAACAGCACGAACAGCCGGTATCGCATCAAGCCGAGCCCTGCCACGAACGGCGCGAAGGTGCGGATAATGGGCAGGAAACGCGCAAAGATGATGGTCTTGCCGCCATGCTTTTCGTAAAACACACGGGTCTTATCCAGGTGTTCGCGTTTGATGAATCTTCCGCTGAAACGCTCGAATAATCGCAGCCCCAGGGTGCGGCCTATCCAGTAGTTGGTGTTATCGCCACTGAATGCCGCCAGCATCAGCAGCGGCAATACCCACTGCAGTTGCAGCGCCTCCATGCCGCACAAGGTACCCGCCACGAACAACAGCGTATCGCCGGGCAGAAACGGTGTGATCACCAAACCGGTCTCGGCAAAAATGATCAGGAACAGAATGGCATATACCCACATGCCGTAGTCATGGACCAGCGCCAGCAGGTGCGTATCCAGATGCATGATGATGTCGTACAGGATCAGACTCACGGTTTAATTGATTCCAGATTTAATTAGTATTGCAATTTGTGTCAGGTCGCTGTTTGCGACCTGACATGAAGTCAGAGGAACTCGTTGGCTTAAGCAAAAACTCGCCCCCTGCGTTTAAGGAAGCACTTCTTCTGTCTCGGTCTTTTCCGGCTTGATGAAATCTTCGCGTGACACGCCAAGCAACATCAACAACGGGCTGGCAACCAGCACCGATGAATAGATGCTGAACAGTATCCCAATCGTCAGTGCCATTGCAAAGTAGTGCAGCGTCTCACCACCGAGGAACAGCATTGCGCCGACCATCATCTGCGTGCAACCGTGGGTGATGATGGTGCGCGACATGGTGCGTGTGATGGCATTGTCGATGATCACGGACACTTCGGCCTTGCGCATGGTGCGAAAGTTTTCGCGGATACGGTCGAACACCACCACCGACTCATTCACCGAATAACCCAATACCGCCAGCACCGCCGCCAGCACGGACAGCGAGAATTCCCAC
>Ga0208080_1001825_pt1 | contig 10167 bp, 12 predicted proteins | sample NGESurdeep092012_3_FD_184476 | JGI IMG/M metagenome (GOLD analysis project Ga0208080, IMG submission 184476) | Arctic peat soil microbial communities from Barrow, Alaska - NGEE Surface sample 210-3 deep-092012 (SPAdes) | ecosystem: Environmental > Terrestrial > Soil > Wetlands > Peat ...
GATGCGCATGCCCTTGCCGCCGCCGCCGGCGGAGGCCTTGATCATCACCGGATAGCCGATCTCCTCGGCGATCTCGATCGCCTCGACCTCGTTCTCGATCACGCCGAGATGGCCGGGCACGGTCGAGACCTTGGCGGCCGCAGCCGCCTTCTTCGACTCGATCTTGTCGCCCATGGCGGCGATCGCCTTCGGGTTGGGGCCGATGAATACGATGCCGGCCGCTTGCAACACCCTGGGAAACGCCTCGCGCTCGGACAAGAACCCGTAGCCCGGATGCACGGCCTGCGCCCCGCTCGCCTGGCAGGCGGCGATTATTTTATCAATCATCAGGTAGCTTTCGGCGGCCGGCGGCGGCCCGATGGCGATGGCGGTATCGGCCATCTCCACGTGTAGGGCGTCCTTGTCGGCCTCCGAATAGACGGCGACCGTCTCGATCCCCATCCGGCGCGCGGTCTTGATGATGCGGCAGGCGATTTCGCCGCGATTGGCAATCAGGATACGCTTGAACATGCGGCCTTAAGAGTGATGCCCCTCGCCAGGCTTGGCGGAGTTGGCTGCGGAAAACCAGCTTTTGTTACAATACTGTCTTGCGGCGGGCGTATCTAGCGCGGCATTGCAACAAAGATAACCGGGAGAATTTGCCATGTCGCTCAGGTCGAAAGCCCTGCTCGTTGTGGTCTGCGCCGCCATCGGCGCCGAGCCGCCGCCGCCGGAAAGCGAAAAATCCTTTCCTTCCGGCGCCGGTTCGCCACTGCTTTATCCTCTCATCCGGTGAGCCGCCGCATGAACGGTCATCTTTGCGCGCGTGCCTATTCCACCCCGGCGCGGGCCCCTATAATAAACGCGCGAACGTATAGCAATCTTGGTTTTTGGAGGTTTGTCATGGCATTGGCGATTGGCGATACCGCCCCAGATTTCGAGGCGGATACCACCGAAGGAAAAATCCGCTTTCACGAATGGCTGGGCAATTCCTGGGGCATGCTGTTCTCGCACCCGAAGGACTTCACCCCCATCTGCACCACCGAGCTCGGCACCATGGCGCGGATGAAGCCCGAATTCGACAAGCGCAACACCAAGATCATTGGGCTCTCGGTCGACCCGGTCGATAACCACAAAAAATGGGCGGTCGACATCAAGGACGTGGTCGGTTTTGCGCCGAACTATCCGATGATCGGCGACACCGACCTGAAGATCTCGAAGGCCTACGGCATGCTGCCGGCAAGCACCTCGGGCACCTCGGAAGGCCGCACGCCAGCCGACAATCAGACCGTGCGCAACGTCTTCATCATCGGGCCGGACAAGAAGGTCAAGCTAATCCTGGTCTATCCGATGACCACGGGCCGCAATTTCGACGAGGTGCTGCGCGTGCTCGACTCGCTTCAGCTCACCGCCAGGTTTCGCGTGGCCACACCGGCCAACTGGAAACAGGGCGAGGATGTGATCATCACCGGTGCGGTCACCGACGACGAGGCCAAGAAGCTCTATCCGCAAGGCTGGAAGACGCCGAAGCCGTATATCCGCATCGTGCCGCAACCGAAGTGACGCGCAGTTCATAGTTTGCCATAAGGGCGCGGGCGCCAAGTCCGCGCCCTTCGCATGTTCAGGCGATGACAGACTTCGGCTTCATCCACCGCTTCGTCCCCGCAACGAAGCCAGCGCTGCCGCCGCTGCTGCTTTTGCACGGCACCGGCGGCGACGAGAACGACTTGCTGCCGCTGGGGCAGCAATTGTCGCCCGGCGCGGCGCTGCTGTCGCCGCGCGGCAAGGTGCTGGAGAACGGGATGGCGCGCTTCTTCCGGCGGCTGGCGGAAGGCGTGTTCGACCTCGCCGACCTCAAGACCCGCACAGTCGAGCTCGCTGATTTCATCACTGCCGCGCGCACGGCCTACGGCTTGGAACTGCCGGTCGCGGTCGGTTTCTCGAACGGCGCCAATATCGCCGCTGCGCTGCTGCTGATGCGGCCGGGAACGCTCGCCGGTGCCCTGCTCATGCGCGCCATGCTGCCGTTCGAGCCACAGCCGCTGCCCGACCTCGCCTCGATGCCGGTGCTCTTGCTTTCGGGCGCGGCCGACCCGATGGTGCCGGCCGCCTCCCGCGACCGGCTCGCCGCCGTGCTGCGCGATGCCGGCGCCGCCGTCAGCCACGAGGTTGTCGCCGCCGGTCATAATCTGACCCAGAGCGATCTCGCGCTCGCCGCGCCATGGTTGGAGCATTTGCAATGAACGAAGCGGCCCTCACGCAACCGCCGTTTGCCGATTTCCTCGGAATGAAAGTGACGCACGTCTCGCCCGAACGCGTCTGCGCCGAGCTGGTGATGCGCGCGGAACTCAACAACCGCTTCGGCATCATGCATGGCGGCGCCATCATGGCGCTCGCCGACAATATCGGCGGCACCGCCACCATGGCCAATCTTAAAGACGGCCAGTCCACCACCACGGTCGAGAGCAAAACCAATTTCTTCGCCGCCATTCCGATCGGCGACACGGCCTATGCCGAATGCACACCGCTGCATCGCGGCCGCAGCACCATGGTCTGGCAGACCCGTATCACCCGCGGCGACGGCCGGCTGTGCGCGCTGGTGACACAGACCCAGCTCGTGCTCAACCGCGAGAAATAACCGTCAGACGTCGGCGTTCGCCGTCGCCGGCCGCGCGCCACGGTTGACCAGGACCACGCCGGCCGCGCAGACCACCATGCCGGCGATCGACAGCACGTCCAGCTTCTCCCCGAACAGGATGAAGGCCATCAGCGCCGTCACCACTGGCACCAGATAGAACAGGCTGGCGAAACCGGTCGCCGCCGAGCGGCGGATCAGCCAATACATCAGCCCGACCGCGGCGATCGACAGCACGATCACCAGATAAGCCAAAGCGAAGACCAGTTCGCCGCTCCAGTGGACCTCGCGCGTCTCGAAACCAAAGGCGCCGAGCCAGAACAGCGTGCCGGCGCCGATATATTGCACCAGGTTGCCGGTACGCCAGTCGATGCGGCCGCAATAGCGTTTCTGGTAGAGCACGCCAAGCGTGATGCCGAACAGCGACAGGAAGCTCGCGATCCAGCCGAGCGGTGAGCCCGCCGCCACGATGGTATGGTCGTGCAGCACCAGCGCGACGCCGACCAGGCCGAGCGCGAGACCGACCCATTGCATGCGTGTCACCGTCTCGCCCATCCAGCGATTGGCGATCGTGGAAGTGAGGATCGGCTGCAGCCCCGGGATCAGCGCCGAGATGCCGGCCGGCACGCCCTGGCTGATCGCCGTGAACACACCGCCGAGATAAAGCCCGTGCACCAGCGCGCCGGCCATCAGACTGTGGCCGATCTCAAGGCTATTCGGCCAGCGCGGGCGCGCGATCAGCGCGATGGCGCCGAGAATAAGCACCACGAACACCATGCGCACGGCCAGGAACGTCAGCGGCTCGATATAGGGCAAGCCGTAGCGGGCGCCGATGAAGCCGCTGCTCCACAGCAGCACGAACAGCACCGGCGCCGCGGCGATGGCCACTCTGCTCAGGCGCATGAAGGTCTCGGCATCGGTTCGGCGGCGGGTTTACGGGCTGACAGGCGGGTGGCGACGGCTTAGCATTTTAGGCAGCCGTATGGCTCCCCCTCTCGCCAAGCCGCAACATGTGATACTGTGCGCGCCGGTCCATCATTCGGGGGAAACGCCGGTCATGAAATTGATCGTGTTCTATGTCGTCTTCGTGCTGATCGGCATGCTCGGTGCCTATGCCATCGGTCGAACCGTGGAGCACTGGTCGGAAACCGCGAGTTTGCCGGTGTTCCTGGGCTGCTTTTTCTTGGTGTTCTGGCTGGCCTGGATGTTGGCGGTCCGGTTGACGAAACCACAATCCGTATAACTGCATTGCGCATCGCTTTTTTTTGCAACCATTGGCCTTGCCCGCGGCTTTCCTCCATTCGAGACGACCAAGCGCGTCTCGAATCCAAGCAGGATGGCCATGACTGATCCACGTTTTACCGACCCGCGAAATGGCGATCCGCGGTTGACCGACCCGGTGCTGCGTCGTGACGGAGGTGTCGGCGGAATGTGGAGCTGGATTGCCAGCCTTACCGTGCTGGTGCTGATCGCGTTCATTGTGGTCGCGGCCTGGAACAGCAACAGCAACACCGCGAGCAATAATCCGGCGCCAATCACCAGCGGCAACATGTCGATGCGTAACGTGACGCCGCCGAGCACGACCGGCGCGGGTTCGACCTCGCCGCAGCCGGCCACGCCGGCACCCGCGAACCGCGGCACGCAGTAACGCGCGGACGACCTTAAGCGTTTCAACGAGTCCCCCCGAGCGCGCTTAAATTCCGATCTCGGGGTAAAACCGAGATCGGGGCGCCGGGGGTTTCTCCGCGGCCAGCTAAGACTCGAATGCCTTGTCCACCGGAACCCGGTAGCCATTGGCGAGCCGGTTGGTTTCGTTGGCCATGCCGGTGACCGCCATCAGCTCGCCGAACATGGCTTCCGTCATGCCGGCCTTGCGCGCCGCCGCGGTGTGGCTGGCGATGCAATAGGCGCAACCGTTGGTGACCGACACCGCCAGATAGACCATCTCCTTGGTGAGCGGATCAAGCGCGCCGGGCGCCATGATCTGCTTGATGCTGTCCCAGGTGCGCTTGAGGGTGGCCGGATCGCGCGCGAGATATTTCCAGAAATTGTTCACGTCCGGTACGTTGCGGGACTTTTTGATGTCGTCATAGACCGCGCGCACGGCGGGTGAAGCGTCAGCATATTCGATGGGAGCAGTCATTGGGCCTCCTGGCGTCGTCGATGCCCGCATTATTGCCGCACCGCGCTGACGAAGCGACTCTCTTTCTGTCATCGCCCGCGAAGGCGGGCGATCCAGTAATCACTGCACTATCTGTGTTCACTGGGTCCCCGCCTTCGCGGGGACGACATCAAAATCTTTGGCGCGATCGTCTCTTACTAATGAAATTGTGAAACAGCCAACGCTGCGCCGCCCGTATTTTTGGCGGCGCCGGGTACGCCGTAGTCCCTTCCTCGCCCCTCGCACAAGTCGAGGGGATGGAACGCCGAGCGGCGCTACCGTCCTTCAGTTTGCCGCGTCCTCTTTTTGAGAGCGCGGGCACCTCTCGGCCGGCGCCGTGATTTTCAGCGAGAGGGCCATCGACATAGATGCGGCCGCGGCGGATGGTGAGCCCGCCACGGCCATCGCTTTCGATCTTGAAGGCGCCCGCTGTCGCCACGAACACGCGGCCGACCGCATCGGCGAGGGCCGCGCGGAGGCGGCGGCCAGCAATTTCGCTCTGCTCGTTCCAATCCTGGTCGAGAAGGGCGCGCCCCTGCTGCTGCAGGACGCCGCTATAATTGCGCCTCGGGTCGAAGGAAAAACGGCTGTAGTCTCCGTTCAACTTTCCCTCCCCGGCGAATGAAAATTGCAGCGGCTTATTTTGTGCTCACACCGGCAAATTATCGTGCTTCCTAGCCGGCATCTCGACATGCTTGTTCTTCAGCATGGCCAGCGCCCGCGCCAAACGCCGCCTGGTCGAGTGCGGCATGATCACGTCGTCGATATAGCCGCGCTCGGCGGCGACAAACGGCGACAGGAAGCGGTCCTCGTATTCCTTGGTGCGGGCGGCGATCTTGTCCTTGTCGCCGATGTCGGCGCGGAAGATGATTTCGACCGCGCCCTTGGCGCCCATCACCGCAATTTGTGCGGTTGGCCAGGCGTAGTTCAAATCGCCGCCGACGTGCTTACTCGCCATCACGTCATAGGCGCCGCCGAACGCCTTGCGCGTGATCACGGTCACCAGCGGCACTGTGCACTGGCTGTAGGCGAACAGCAGTTTGGCGCCGTGCTTGATCAGGCCGTTGTATTCCTGCGCGGTGCCGGGCAGGAAGCCGGGCACGTCGACGAACGTGACGATCGGAATGTTGAAGGCGTCGCAGAAGCGTACGAAGCGCGCGGCCTTGCGCGAGGCATCGCTGTCGAGCACGCCGGCCAGCACCATCGGCTGGTTAGCGACGAAGCCGACCGTGCGCCCGGCGATGCGGCCGAAGCCGGTGACGATATTCTTGGCGTAGGCGGCGGCAATCTCGAAGAAGTCGCCCTCGTCCGTGACTTTGAGGATCAGCTCCTTGATGTCGTAGGGCTTGTTGGGATTGTCCGGGATCAGCGTGTCGAGCGATTCATCGATGCGGTCGTCGGGGTCCTGCGTCGGCCAGTCCGGCACGCCGCTTTCGTTGTTAGCGGGCAGGAAGTCGATCAGCCGGCGCATCTGCAACAGACACTCGACGTCGTTCTCGAAGGCGCCGTCGGCGACGCCCGATTTGGTGGTGTGCACCGAGGCGCCGCCGAGCTCCTCAGCGGTGACCACTTCGTTGGTCACCGTCTTCACCACGTCGGGGCCGGTGACGAACATGTAGCTGGTGTCGCGCACCATGAAGATGAAATCGGTCATTGCCGGCGAATAGACGTCGCCGCCCGCGCACGGGCCCATGATGACGCTGATCTGCGGAATCACGCCGGAGGCAATCACGTTGCGCTTGAACACCTCGCCATAGCCGCCGAGCGCGGCCACGCCCTCCTGGATGCGGGCGCCGCCGGCGTCGAACAGGCCGATCACCGGACAGCGTGCCTTCATCGCCATGTCCTGCACCTTGATGATCTTGCCGGCGTGCGTCTCCGACAGCGAGCCGCCGAACACGGTGAAGTCCTTAGAGAACAGATAGACCGTGCGGCCATTGACGGTGCCCCAGCCGGTGACCACGCCGTCGCCGGGGATCTTGCTCTTCTCCATGCCGAAGTCGGTGGAGCGGTGCTCGACGAACATGTCGAGCTCCTCGAACGAGCCCTTGTCGAGCAAGAGTTCGATGCGCTCTCTGGCCGTTAATTTCCCGCGCTTGTGCTGGGCCTCGATGCGCGCGGTGCCGCCCCCCAGCCGCGCCTCGGCGCGGCGTTCTTCCAGCCTGTCGAGAATGTCCTTCATGGCCGCTCGCGCCTCTTGGTCCAATCCCCGGAATCGCCGGAAAAGCCATACCATGGCGGGGCGGCAAGCTCACTTCCCCTCTCCCCCTTATGGGAGAGGGTGGCGAGTGCGGAGCGATAGCGAGCACGAGCCGGATGAGGGGTCTGCGCCTCACGATGGTCCGGACCCCTTACCCGGTCCTCGCCTTCGGCTCGGACCACCCTCTCCCACAAGGGGAGAGGGAAGGTCTCGGCGCGCAGAGGTCTTGGCCTTGGCATAGCGCGGAAAGCCTGCTTAGAACCGCCCAGCATGACCGAACCCGCGACCGCCGCCGAGTTCCTGAAACAGGGCCTGTTCCATCACCGCAGGGGTGAGCTCTCGCTCGCCATGGAGCGCTATACGGACGTCCTGCGCACCGATCCGAACAACGCCGACGCGCTCTATTACGTCGCCGTGATTGCCTGCCACGAAGGCCAATTCCAGCAGGGCATCAACCTGGCCCGCCGCTCGCTGTCATTCAGCCCGCGCCAGGCGCGCGCGCATAATATGATCGGTCAGGCGCTTTACCGGTTGGGCCAGGTGAAGGACGCGCTGACGAGTTTCGACGACGCACTGGAATGCGATCCGAAATTTGCCGATGCCTATGGCAACCGCGCCAATATGCTGAACGAACTCGGCCGGCCGGCGGAAGCGCTCTCGAGCTTCGACCGCGCGCTCGAGATCAATGCGAATTCGGGCGCCGATTGGCTGAACCGGGGCGCCACGCTGCACGGCATGGGCCGCCTCGACGAGGCGATCGCCAGCTACAACCGCGCCATCGCGCTCGATCCGGAATTTTCCGTGCCGCATTTCAACCGCGCCAACGCGCTGAAGGATCGCGGCCGTTTCGACGACGCGATCGCCGGCTATGACCGCGCCATCGCGCTAACCGCCGATTTTGCCGAAGCCCATCTCGGCCGCGGGCTTGCTTTGAAGGCGCTCGGCCGCCTCGACGACGCGCTCGCCAGCATCGATCGCGCGATCGAGCTCAAGCCGGCGCTCGCGGCTGCGCACCAAGGCCGCGGCATCGTTCTGCAGGCGATGGGACGCGCCGATGAGGCGCAGCTTAGTATCGCGAATGCCGCCGAACTCGAGACTCAGGCGGCCAAAGACAAACCGACGTGATGCGCGGCGAGCCGCTGCATCTCAACGCACATGCCGCAGCACCGTCGCCGCCGCTTGCAGCGCGGCAAAACGGTTGGCGCGGCGTGCGAGCGCGAGTTCGTCGCGCCCCCAGTATTCCATCTGCCAGTCCTCATCGACATGGGCGGCGGCCCAGGCCGCAGCAACGTCGATCTGCCCATGTGCGAGCGCGAGCGCCAGCAGTCCTGAGCCGGTCAACGTCGTGATCGACGACACCGCGCCCAACGCCCAAGGATCGGCGGGGATCGCGGCACGCGCGGCGGCGATGGCCTCGCGCGGCTGCGCGGCGAACATCACGCCCTCGATCGGCACGAAGCGCGCGCCGAGCGCATACTGCGCCCAGGCCAGCACCGGATCCCAGCTCTGCGCCTGCCGCTCGCTGAGGCCTGCCGGCACGGCGGCGCGATACAACAGCAAATCGGAGCCGAGGTATTGCGCGACCACCTCGGCCACCGGCTGCGCTTGCTCCACCACCGCGTCGATCACCGCATTGGCGAGCCGCGTGAGCGGCATGCGCGCCGGATCGATCACGTCCGATTGCGCATTCCACTCCTCGGCAATTGTCTCGGCCAAGGCCCGCGTCGGCGCGGCGAGCGCGCGCCGCGCCGGCGTGCGTACCGGCTTGTGGTCGAGCAGTACCGGGTAACCATCGCCCTCGCCCGCAGCCTCGCCCACGTGCACCCGCTCATAGAAGCGTTTCCGCAATATCGGGCGCGCGCCGCGGCGCGCCGCGTCCCTCGGGTCGACCGGCTGATTCTCGAAAATCTCGGTAAAAATATCGCGCATCAGGGTGCTGTCATTGTGCGCCGCAACAAGGCGGAACCGGGGCGGGCCACAACATGCGTCGGGCGCCGAAAATAGTGGTTTCGACCCGCCATAGCTATTAGTCCGCGGCGCCGATATTAACGCCCGGATGCCTTGCTGGCGCCGCTTTCCGAGAGCGAAAACACCAGTGCCGACTTGCAGTTGATAGGCCAAAGGCATGACGGAAGGATAGGTAGCCTTGCGGGGTTCTACCCCATAATATCCGCTCGGATTCGGGCCGTATAACAAGGCCAAGCCGCGAAAATGCCAGCCGCTTGCGGCTGGCACGTGGTGTTGTTGACTAAGCCGCGGTGCGGGGCGCGTTTCGAGGAGTCGATGAAGAATACCAACATTTCTGCGCCGGACTATTTCCACAAGGTCGTGGATTGCCAATGGGCTTGTCCGGCCCACACGCCCGTTCCCGAATATATTCGGATGATCGCCGCCGGCCGCTACGGCGACGCCTACATGCTCAATTGGAAGTCGAACGTGTTTCCGGGGATTCTCGGCCGCACCTGCGATCGTCCGTGCGAGCCGGCCTGTCGGCGCGTGCGCGTCGAGGACGAGCCGGTGGCAATCTGCCGCCTGAAACGCGTCGCCGCAGATTACAAGGAAGACATCACCGCGCGCATGCCGAAGCCGGCGGCGAGGAAGAACGGCAAACGCATCGCGCTGGTCGGCGGTGGGCCCGCCTCGCTCACGGTGGCGCGCGATCTCGCGCCGATCGGCTATCACGTCGTGGTGTTCGATGCCGACGCAAAAGCCGGCGGCATGATCCGCACGCAAATTCCGAAATTCCGCCTGCCCGACAGCGTCATCGACGAGGAAACCGGCTACATCCTCGACCTCGGCGTGGAATTCCGGGCTCGCCGCAGCATCAAGAGCATGAAGGCGTTGCTGGCGGAAGGCTGGGACGCAGTGTTCGTCGGCTCCGGCGCGCCGCGCGGCCGCGATCTCGACATTCCCGGCCGCCACGAAGCGGCCAAGAATATTCACATCGGCATCGACTGGCTGTCGTCGGTGTCGTTCGGCCACACCACCAAGATCGGCAAGCGCGTGATCGTACTCGGCGGCGGCAACACCGCTATGGACTGTTGCCGCTCCGCGCGCCGTATCGGCGGCGAAGACGTTCACGTCGTCGTGCGCTCCGGCTTCGAGGAAATGAAAGCGTCGCCTTGGGAAAAGGAAGACGCCCAGCACGAGGGCATCCCGATCCACAATTTCCTCGTGCCGAAGGAATTCACC
>Ga0208080_1001826_pt1 | contig 10166 bp, 6 predicted proteins | sample NGESurdeep092012_3_FD_184476 | JGI IMG/M metagenome (GOLD analysis project Ga0208080, IMG submission 184476) | Arctic peat soil microbial communities from Barrow, Alaska - NGEE Surface sample 210-3 deep-092012 (SPAdes) | ecosystem: Environmental > Terrestrial > Soil > Wetlands > Peat ...
CGGCATTCGCACGACGATCGGCGCCGAGAATTGATTGGCCGTGCGCCACCGCATCGTGCCGGTGTTGTTGAGCTGTTCGTGCGCCGGGTCCGCATATTTTCTGAACTGTATCTCAGCGACGGGCACGAGTCCGTTCACCGCCATGCCGACGGCGCGGCCGATGATCCCTTCCTCGGACAGGCTCGTGTCGAACACGCGCTCCGAACCGAACCGCTTCTGTAATCCCTCCGTCACGAGATGCACGCCGCCCTTGCGGCCAACGTCTTCGCCGAACACGAGCAGCTTGGGATTTGCCGTGAGCTCCGACGCGAGCGTGCGGCGCACCGCTTCGGCCAGTCGCATCACCTCGCCGTCCGGCGCGGGCACGTCGGAGCCACCGAGTGCGACGCGTTCCTCTCGCGAGAGTCCGCCAAACGTCGGCACGTCGCCGGAACGACGCTCCTCCTCGTACACGAAGCGCTTCACGCTCGCGGGATCCGGCATGCGCCGAGCGTGCGCGGCCGCGACACCAGCTCTCACGTCGCGCGCAACCTCGGCTTCGAGCTCCGTCCACGCTGCCTCGCTCATGAACGACGGAACGAGATGCGCCCGCAACTTCGGCAGCGGATCGCGCGCGACTTCCGCGGCGATCTCGGCGTCGGTGCGATAGCCCTTCTGATTGTCGGGACCCGAGTGGCTGCTCAGGCGCGGCACGGTGAGATGCACCAACGCGGGGCCAGAGCCGCCGCGCACATGCTCCACACATTCCGCGATGAGCGCCGACGATTCCGCGGGGTTGCATCCGTCGCCGTCGCGCAGGAAGAGATTGCCGAACGACGCGAGATTCGTCGCGATGTTGCCGCCTGGCGTCTGCATCTCGCCCTTCACCGAGATGCCGAGCCCATTGTCTTCGATGTAGAACAGCATCGGCAGCTTCAACGTCGTCGCCATCGTGAGCGCGGACCAGAAGCCGTTCGTGGCCACACTCGCCTCGCCGCCGAGTGCGACGCCGATCGCGCCCTCCCAGTCCTTTTCGTCGAGCGCGCTCCTGCGATACGTCACCGCCTGCGCCCAGCCCGCGGCCGGCGTGTACTGCGATCCGACGTCGCCCGACATTGGCAGCACGGTGGCGCCCTTCCATCCCGGTATGTTGGAGACGACCCCGATGTCGCGACCGTCGCTGAATCCGCCGGCTCGACCCAGCGAGCTGCCGAGTGCGTCCTCGATGGACAGTCCGAGTGAGAGAAGCAGCGGACGTGAGCGATAGTACGCCCCCACGCCATCGTGCGGCCGGTCGAGAAGAGACCCCAGGATCACCTGGCCGACGTCGTGCCCGCGCGCCGAGAATTGATAGAGGACGAGATGCTCGCGCGGCACCGATGTGCGATTCCGGTTCGTCGTTTCCTCGTGATCGTCCAGCGCCCGAGAGACGAGCACGTGATAGGCGATACGTCGCCAGTCGAAGCGGGGATCAACGGGGAGAGCGGAATCGGTCGAACGGCCTTTCGGTGGCGCAGCGTGCGTATGTGGCATCGCGTCAAATCTGGAGGCTGGGCGGCGCGAACGGGAGCGGGGCCGGGCTCTTGGTTGATCGGTTGAATCGGTATATTGGTTGATCGGCGGGTTCGTCGGTTTCGTCCGCAACGCCAGCGGAAGCAGCGCCAATTCCGGAACGTTGCCGACGAACCGATGAACCCGCCGAAATACCCATCAACCGATCAACCGATCAACGAAATGGATTTGATCCTTACCGCAGCGTCCGAGGGTGTCCTTGCCATCACGCTGAATCGCCCGGACGTGCTCAACAGTTTCAACCTGGCGATGGCGAACGCTCTGCTTGCCGCGTTGCGCGTTGCCGCGGATGATCCATCAGTGCGCGCCGTGCTCCTGACCGGCAATGGGCGCGCCTTCTGCGCTGGGCAGGATCTCGCCGACGTGCTGCCCGGCGACGGGCGTCCGATGCCCGACCTGGGCGACGTGGTGCGGCGGCAATACAATCCGATCATTCACGCCATTCGCACACTCGAGAAGCCGGTCGTGTGCGCGGTGAACGGCGTCGCCGCCGGTGCGGGTGCCAACATCGCCTTCTCGTGCGACATCACGCTCGCGTCGGAAGAAGCAAGCTTCATTCAATCGTTCGTGAAGATCGGCCTTATTCCCGACAGCGGCGGCACTTTCATCCTGCCGCGCCTGATCGGACTGCAGCGCGCTGCCGCATTGACGATGCTCGGCGACAAGCTCGACGCCGGCCGAGCGAAAGAGTGGGGCCTTGTTTTCGACGTCGTGCCGCGCGCGGTGCTCGCTGACGTCGCCATGGGCATTGCGAAGCGGCTCGCCGACATGCCGACGCGAGCGATCGGACTCACCAAGCGCGGCTTCAATGCGGGCTTCGCGAACGACCTCGACACGCAGCTTGCACTCGAGGAGGAGCTGCAGCGCGAGGCAGGGCGTTCGGCGGACTACGCGGAAGGGGTGCGAGCCTTCGTCGAGAAGCGGAAGCCAAGCTTCCAGGGGCGCTAATGGTGAGCACGAGTGAACTCGTCGTCGGCGTCGTTGGCGCGGGAGCGATGGGCAGTGGAATCGCGCAGGTCGCCGCCGCTGCGGGACACCGCGTGATACTCGGCGACGCCAAGTCGGCCGCCATGGCGAAAGCACGCGCTGCGATCACCAAGGCGGCCGCGCGCGACGTCGAGAAGGGGCGCCTCGATCAGAGTGGGGCAGACGCGCTGCTCGGCCGCATCACCGACGCGGGCGACCTCACGGCCGGATACGCCGCCTTCGCGGAATGCGGTCTCGTCATCGAAGCGGTGCTCGAGGATCTATCGGTGAAGCGCGCGCTCTTCTCCGCGCTCGAGAAGGTGGTGCGCGACGACTGCATTCTCGCGACGAATACCTCGTCGCTGTCCGTGGCGGCGATCGCTGGTGGATGTGCGCATGCAGAGCGAGTGGTCGGCATCCACTTCTTCAATCCCGCGCCGGTGATGCCGCTCGTCGAGATCGTGCCGGCGATCACCACGAGCGATGATGTGGCCGGTGCGGCGGCATCGCTCGTCGACGGGTGGAGAAAGACGACGGTGATCGCATCCGATACGCCAGGATTCATCGTCAATCGAATCGCGCGTCCCTTTTACTCGGAGTCGCTGCGACAGATGGAAGAGGGCATCGCGGACGCCGCGACGATCGATTGGGCAATGCGCGAGATCGGCGGATTCAAGATGGGGCCGTTCGAGCTGATGGATTTCATCGGCAATGACGTGAACTACGCGGTCACGATGAGTGTGTTCGAGGCATTCTTCTACGATCCGCGTTACCGGCCGGCGCTCACGCAGCGGCGCCTCGTCGAGGCTGGACTATATGGTCGCAAGAGTGGCCGCGGCTACTACGAATATCGCGAAGGAGTGGAACGGCCCGAGCCGGACCGCAACCTGGATCTCGGTCACGCGATCGTGGATCGCACGCTCGCCATGCTCGTCAACGCGGCCGTCGATGCGGTATCTCTGCGCGTTGCGTCGCCGCGCGACATCGAGACGGCGATGATGAAGGGCGTCAACTACCCGAAAGGCCTGCTTGCCTGGGGTGACGAGATCGGACCGCCAGTGATTCTTTCCCGGCTCACGGCGCTCCAGGCGGAGTACGGGGAAGAGCGGTATCGGGCGAGTCCGCTGCTGCGCCGCCGCGTGCTCGAAGGGCGGTCGTTGCTCGCGCATGATCCTCAACTGCTCTCCACCTGACGTGGCATCATGACTGAGGCATACATCCTGGACGGTATCCGCACCGCCGTTGGCAATATCGGTGGCCAGCTCAGCGAGGTGCGCGCCGACGACATGGCCGCGCATGTCATTGCGACGCTCGTCGCGCGGCATCCCTCGCTCGATCGGGCGCGCATCACGGACGTGATACTCGGCTGCGCCAACCAGGCCGGCGACGACAACCGCAATGTGGCGCGCATGGCGGCGCTGCTCGCCGGACTTCCCGTCACCGTGCCCGGCGAGACTGTCAATCGGCTCTGCGCATCGGGGATGAGCGCCGTCGCCAATGCGGCGCGTGCCGTGAAGCTTGGCGAGGGCGACTTCTTCGTCGCCGGCGGCGTCGAGAACATGACGCGCGCTCCATACGTGATGAGCAAGGCGAGCAAGCCTTTCGCGCGTGACGTCGAGCTGTTTGATACGAGCATCGGTTGGCGATTCGTCAATCCGCGCATGCGAGAGAAGTATGGTACCGACTCGATGGGTCAGACCGCGGAGAACGTCGCCGAGCAGTACGGCATCGGTCGTGAGGATCAGGACGCCTTTGCACTGCGCTCGCAGCAGAAGGCCGCGGCCTCGCGTGCGGCTGGCCGCTTCGCGCCCGAGATCGTGAAGATCGAGATCGCGCAGAAGAAGGGTGCGTCAAAGGTCGTGGACACTGATGAGTTCATTCGCGCGGACACGACGCTCGAGATTCTGGCGAAGTTGCGCCCCGCATTTCGCACGGATGGAAAGGGCTCGGTCACGGCGGGGAATTCATCGGGCCTCAACGACGGCGCGGCAGCATTGCTCATTGCCTCCGAGAGGGGAGCGCGCGAGATCGGCGCGACGCCAATGACGCGCATCGTCTCCACGGCCGTCGCCGGCGTCGAGCCACGGCTCATGGGAATGGGACCGGTGCCCGCCTCGAAGCGCGCGCTGGAGCTGGCCGGCCTCTCGCTCGAGGACATCGATGTCATTGAGCTCAATGAAGCGTTTGCCGCACAGTCGCTCGGATGCCTGCGCGAGCTCGGCATTGCCGATGATGATCCTCGCGTGAACCCCAACGGCGGCGCCATCGCGATCGGGCATCCGCTTGGCATGAGTGGCGCGCGGATTCTGCTCACGGCGTCGCACGAGCTGCGGCGCACGGGCAAACGCTATGCACTCGCGACGATGTGCATCGGCGTGGGGCAGGGTATGGCGACGGTGCTCGAGCGTGTGTGATGGCTAATATCTTTTCCTTCGACGGCTTTATTCCCGTGATTCACGAGAGCGCATTCATTCATCCGAATGCGACCGTCACCGGAAACGTGATCATCGGGCGCGACGTCTATGTCGGTCCAGGTGCAGCGATTCGCGGCGACTGGGGCGGGATCGTGAAGGACGTGAGCGACGAGATGCTCGCGTGGAAGACCGATGGCACGGCGCTCTATCAGGCGCTCCCTGCGCGACTGCACGCGACGCTGCATGCGTGCGAGCCGTTGCGCGAAGTGCCGTCCGGTCGAGCGCAGCAGCAACTGAGCTACAAAACCTGGCGAGAGACCCAATCGTGATGCGCCTGCAAAACTACGCTCTTGGGCGTTGGATATACGGCACCGGCACGGGTGTGCCGCTGTACAACGCCGTCACCGGCGCCGAAGTGGCGATTGCGTCGAGCGACGGTCTCGACTTCAAGGCCATGCTCGCCTACGGGCGTACCGTGGGCGGCCCAACGCTGCGCGCGATGACCTTTCATCAGCGCGCGCGAATCCTCAAGGCGCTCGCACAGAATCTCACGGCGCGAAAGGAGGAGTTCTATCGCGTGTCGAGTTGGACGGGCGCGACGAAGGCCGACTCGTGGATCGACATCGACGGCGGATTCGGAACGCTGTTCGCGTACGCGAGCCGAGGCCGGCGTGAGTTCCCCGACGAGACGTATTACGTGGACGGCGGCCCCGAAGCACTGAGCAAGGGAGGCACCTTCATTGGACGTCACATCTGCGTGCCGATGGAAGGGGTCGCCGTACAGATCAACGCGTTCAACTTTCCCGTCTGGGGAATGCTCGAGAAGTTCTCGACGTCGTTCCTCGCCGGTGTGCCGAGCATCGTGAAGCCGGCAACGGTGACGAGCTATCTCACCGAGTCGGTGGCGAAGGCGATGGTCGAGTCGGGACTGCTTCCCGCCGGGACCTTTCAGCTCATCTGCGGCAGCGCCGGCAATCTGCTCGATCATCTCAACGGACAGGATTCCGTCGCCTTCACCGGTTCGGCCGCAACCGGTCTGATGTTGAAGAGCACGAAGTCGGTGCTCGGCAACAGCGTGCGCTTCAATCAGGAGGCCGACTCACTCAACTATTCCATGCTCGGCCCCGACGCCGTGCCGGGGACCGAGGAGTTCGACCTCTTCATCAAGGAAGTCGCGAAGGAGATGACGGTGAAGGCGGGGCAGAAGTGCACCGCGATTCGCCGCACATTCGTGCACGAGAGCATGGTCGATGCGGTCACCGTCGCGCTCAGGAAGCGCTTGGCTGGCGTGAAAGTCGGGGACCCGGCGGTGGAGGGCGTGCGCATGGGCCCTCTCGCGTCAAAGGGTCAGGTGCGCGAAGTGGAGAAGAGCGTCGAGCGGCTGCGTGCTGCCGCGGAGCTGGTGTTCGGCGGCCCAGGCACGCTCGACGTCATCGGCGCGAATGCCGACTCGGGCGCGTTCTACCCGACGATGCTGCTCTACAACGACAGGCCCTTCGAGCGCACGCAGCCGCACGACGTCGAAGCGTTCGGTCCGGTGAACACCATCATGCCGTACGCGTCGGTCGATGAAGCGATCGAGCTCGCGAAGCTCGGCAAGGGCAGCCTTGTCGGCTCGCTCTTCACCGCGAAGGACGACGTCGCGCGCCAGGTCGCACTCGGCACGGCGGCATATCACGGCCGCCTGATGCTCATCAATCGGCACAGCGCCAGGGAATCGACAGGCCACGGTTCACCGCTGCCGAATCTCGTCCACGGCGGACCCGGTCGCGCGGGCGGTGGAGAGGAGATGGGTGGCGTGCGCGGCGTGCTGCACTACATGCAGCGCACCGCTTTGCAGGGTTCACCACAAACGGTGGCCGCCGTCACGCGCGAGTGGAGCAAGGGCGCCACCGAGCGCCACGACCGGGTGCATCCCTTCCGGAAGTATTTCGAGGAGCTCGAGATCGGCGAGACGCTCATTACGCATCGACGCACGGTGACGGAGGCCGACGTCGTCAGCTTCGCCGGTATCTCGGGCGACTTCTTCTACGCGCACATGGACGACATTGCCGCACGCGAGTCGTTGTTCGAGAAGCGCGTGGCACACGGGTACTTCGTGCTCTCGGCCGCAGCCGGACTCTTCGTCGATCCTGCGCCGGGTCCGGTGCTGGCGAACTATGGCCTCGAAGGGCTGCGCTTCGTGAAGCCGGTATACATCGGTGACACCATTCAGGCGCGCCTCACCTGCAAACAGAAAACGGCGAAGGAAGATCGCGAAGGGCAGATCCCGCAGGGCGTCGTGCACTGGGACGTCGAAGTTTCCAACCAGGATGGTGAGGCGGTTGCGGTGTACACCATTCTCACGCTCGTGCGACGTCAGGCTGGCGCGAACGCTCCCGTGTCCAGTGAGGGCGGAACGTAGCACGGCGAGCAGTCAGCTCGAAGCCGTGAGCCAGATCCACGGCTGAGCCGACACCGGGGGCGGTCAGCGTTCTGTTGTCTCCGCTGCTCCCTGCGCGAGGTGCAGTTCCGGGACAAACGATTGTGTCGCCGGACTACTACATCTCGATATCGCACCATCACTCCAACTTTCAGGAGGTTTTGTGCTCGTTCGTCTGTTCGCTGCTGCTCTGCTGGTTCCCACTCTGATCGTCCCCGCGACGACGCGTCCCGCGTCGGCTGCTCCCGCCGTGTGGAACATCGATAAGACCCACTCCAACGTCTCCTTCCAGATTCGCCACTTCGTCAGCAAGGTTCGCGGCTCATTCACGGATTTCAAGGGCACGATCACGGCCGATCCCGATGCCTGGCAGAGCGGACAGATCGACGTCCAGATCAATGCGACGAGCATCACGACGAACAATGATCGCCGCGATGCCGATCTCCGTTCGAGCAACTTCTTCGCGGTCGACAGCTTCCCGACGATCAGCTTCAAGAGCATCCGGATCGAGCGCACCGGCGACGATGCGAAGATCCATGGCACGCTCACGATGCGTGGCGTGACGAAGAACATCGTGCTCGACGGTCACTTCAACGGTATCCAGAAGTCGAGTCAGGCTGACCGCGTTGGATTCGACGCGACGACCACCGTGAACCGGATGGACTACGGCGTGAAGTGGAATCGTGCCGCCGAGGGCGGTGGCGTCATGCTTGGCGACGACGTGAAGATCGAGATCAACGTCGAAGCCGTACGGGCCAGGAGCTGAGCCTTTTCGCTCCTGTCGCGGCGCCTCCCGCCGGAACGGGAGCGCAACTCAAGGTCAATAAGTCCTGTGGTTCACGACCGATGACGGCATCTGTGACCGAACTCGGGGACTCTGGGTCTCCCAGGCATCGGCGCCTGGGCAATTCTGTCCAGCCCATGTTTCTGTCACGGTCCCCACTAGCTCGTCGTGCCGAAACGCGGGGTTGTGCCAACGTACCACGCATGACTCGGTATCACGTAGGAACAACTATTCACTCGGAGGAGCAGTGAAGATTCGGAACTTCCTTCTAGCCGCGCTCGCGATGCTGTCCGCGAGCGCCGCGCAGGCTCAGTCGCGGCGCGTCACGGGACGCGTCACGAGCGAGGGCAATGAGCCGCTGGCCCAGGTCTCAGTCACGATTCTCGGATCCACAGCCGGGACGTACACCGCGGAGGACGGACGGTTCGGTCTCAACGCGCCGGCCGGCGCGTTCACCATTCGCGTCCGTCGTGTCGGGTACGTGCAGAAAACCGTCCCCGTCCCCGCCGGGCAGACCGCGGTGGACATCAGTATGGTGAAGGACGTCCTGCAACTCGAAGCGCTTGTGGTGACCGGTACGGCCACCACCGTCTCGAGCCAGAACGCGGCGAACGCCGTGTCCGTCGTGTCGGGCGAACAGCTGACCAAGGTTGCCGCCGCAACGATCGACAACGCCCTCCAGGGCAAGATCGCGGGCGGCATCGTGACGCAGAACTCGGGTGCTCCGGGCGGCGGCACGCAGGTGCAACTCCGCGGCACGTCCACGATCAACGGTGCGTACAGCCCGCTGTACGTCATTGACGGCGTCATCGCGAACAACTCCACGATCGCGAACGGCCTCAATGTCATCTCGGGCTCGGCCCGTGGTAACTACTCGTCGGCTCAGGATCAGTCGGTCAACCGCATCGCCGACCTCAACCCGAATGACATCGAGGACATTCAGATCCTCAAGGGCCCCTCGGCGTCATCCATCTACGGCTCGAAGGGCACCAACGGCGTCATCATCATCACGACCAAGCAGGGTCGTGTTGGCCGCAACAACATCGACATCACGCAGCGCGTTGGACGCTCGACGCTGGCCAACAAGATGGGATCACGGTGCTTCCAGTCCGCCAGCGAATATGGCGATTGGGCGAACAAGATGCTCAACCAGGACAAGACGTCCGCAGCGGCAGAATGGACTGCGGCACCAATCAAGTGTCATGACTACGAGCAGGAGTTCTACTCGAACGACCAGTTGGCCTATGAGTCGATCGCGTCCATGCGTGGCGGCAACAGCTCCGGAACCACGTACTTCCTCTCCGGTCTCGCCAAGCATGACAACGGTCTGGCGCCCAACGACTTTTACAACAAGCAGTCGCTGCGTATGAACGTTGGCCAGACGGTCGGTTCCCGCCTCACGTTGCGCGCGAACACCGAGCTCCTTCACACGCTCACGCAACGTGGCATCAGTGGCAATGACAACAACGGCATCAGCCCGGGTGACATCTTCTCGTCCACCCCGTCCTTCATGGAGCTTCGCCGGAACGCGGACGGGACATTCCCGGTCAATCCGTCGGGACTGCTCGGCGGGTCGAACCCGTTCCAGAACTCCGACATCATCAAGACGCCGGAGAATGTTTATCGCTTGATCGGCAGCGTATCGGGCAATTTGTCGCTGTATTCGTCCCAGAAGCAGACGCTCGACGCCAGCCTCACCGGTGGCGTTGACAGCTATGCCGACAAGGCCAGCATTGTGTCGCCGGCCACTGGGTACACGGAGCAGGCATCGTTCGGCGCGCTCGCGGGCACGCTGTTCAACAGCGACGCGGCGATCCTCAACGCGAACCTGAACGGCTCGATCGTGCACCGCTACGTGATGTCGTCAGCCTCAGCCACGACGTCCGGCGGCTTCCGTCAGGAACGTCGCGAGGCCACCATCACGCAGCTCACGGGTCACGGAGTGATCTTCCCCACGGTCACGAACGTATCAGCCGCGGCACAGACCTTCCCGAATCAGAGCCAGGCCCTCACGAAGGACTTTGCATAC
>Ga0208080_1001828_pt1 | contig 10163 bp, 7 predicted proteins | sample NGESurdeep092012_3_FD_184476 | JGI IMG/M metagenome (GOLD analysis project Ga0208080, IMG submission 184476) | Arctic peat soil microbial communities from Barrow, Alaska - NGEE Surface sample 210-3 deep-092012 (SPAdes) | ecosystem: Environmental > Terrestrial > Soil > Wetlands > Peat ...
GAGGAGGTGCTGGAAGTCCTTCACTGACCGGGACACGCGATCCAGTGATCCGGCGAGGATCACGTTGACGCGCTTGAGCCTGATGTCCTCGAAGAGGCGTTGAAACTCCTTGCTCCGAAGCGCGTCCTTGCCGCTCACTGCCTTCATCTCGTACGTGTCGATCTCCACCCACCTCTCGTCGTAGTTAGAGTTCCGATACGCGATGTGGGCGCGCAGGCGTTCGAGCTGGTTCTTGAGGGAAGCCGTCGCCCAGTCACCACGGTCGAGAGCTTCCTCCGCCGGACTTCGCGTCGTTATGGGCCTGGGTGGCATCAACGAGCCGACGCTCGTAGGGTGGATTTCTGTTGCGGGCATCGGCGTAGCTGCCATCGCAGCAGACTCGTTGGCCGCTCCTCCCAGCCGTCGAATATCGGTCTCGAGCTCGACCTTCTTTGCCGATAATCGCGAACGTTCGTTGCACGTCGAGGTCTCTTCGCTGGCTAGCCGGTTGATTTCCTCGTTGGTGGTCCCGCGCCCCATGCTCTGCGAGCGAGTGGCCTCATTCAGCCTGGCTCGCGCGCTTTTACACCGACCGTCGGCTACGGCTAGCGAGATCCGACTTTCATCAAGTTCCGTCTTCAGGTTGAAAAGATCCGTTTGCCGATTCATGCGCTCGGAGTCTTCCTCGATTACCTTCTTCTTCTGCTCGGATCGTACTCCCGATGTCGCCGCCGACGCATCGGTTCGCCCTGACGACAGAGCACCTACCCGACGTGTCTCGGGAGTCTTCGAAAATGGATTCTGAATCTGTGTGGGCGCGCCCTTCATTGGACATGGGAACGCGCCCACGGAACCGCTCTCGACAGACAACAGGCACCGTTTTTCGACGAAGCAAGGGTGGGTCCTGATTGACTCTACGAGGAGTCCTTCCTCGCCGACCCGGTGGTGCCTTTCCCTAAGGTATTGACAGAATTCCACCATCTCCTGAATCGGAACACGCTTCTTATCGTTGCAGTACCCGAGCAGTTCCGGAGGAAGATCCTTGCGGATTAGCACCGTATATTTTTTGTCGTTGAACCCCGCCGACACCAAACAGCCCTCCGGAAACTCCTCCACTAGGTGCAGGAGTTGGTCCTTTACGCAGCGTATGCCCCACGAGCGGAAGCTGGGGATTCTGACGCCCAGGTTCGACTAGGTGTCATGTACTACGACGCGCTGGCCCTCTGTGCCAACGTGAGTGAGACAGCGACCCCCCGGGAAATTAGTGAGCAGGGCGGGGAAGGGATTCGGGACAATCATGGAAGAAGTCGAGGTATTTGGGGCTGCCAAGGCAGTGGCCGAGGAGCTGCGCAGCGAGCGTAGCGAGCGGAGCGGTTCCTCGGGGCGCGAGGCCCTCGGGGCCCCCGACCCGGAGGTGGTGGCGGTGGCCAAACGGCGGAGCTTCACGCGCGAGTACAAGATGCGGATCGTGGAGGAGGCCGACCGGTGCCGGCAGCCGGGCGAGGTGGGGATGCTGCTCCGGCGAGAGAGGCTGCACTCCTCGCACCTTGCGACCTGGCGCAAGCTGCGGCAGGAGGCGGCCCGCAAGGCGCCCGGGGCCAAGCGGGGCAGGAGGCCGGTGGCCGTCAATCCCCTGGCCGCCGAGAATGCCCGGCTCCACCGTGAGAATGCCCGTCTGGAGCTTCGCAACAGGAAGCTCGAAGGCTTGATCGACCTCCAAAAAAAAGTGTCCGAGGTTCTGGGGATCGAGCTTTCGGCTCGGCCCGAGAGCGACGAGAACTCCTGAGGCGGATGGTGGAAGAAGCGGCTCCCGCACATGGAGTTTCGCCCGCCTGCCGGGCTCTGGCAGTTTCCCGGGCCGGTGTCTACCGCAGGCGCAGGCGACTGAGAGAGCCGGTTGCCGTCCCCCGCCACTCTCCCCCGGCCCGCTCCTACGCGTTGGATGAACGGCGGCAGATTCTCGAGGTCGTCAACAGCGAACGGTTCCGGGACTCTTCGGTTCGGCAAATCGTCTTCACCTGCCAGGATGAGGGCCTGTATCTGGCAAGCCCCCGCACGGTCTACCGCATGCTCGAGCGCGTGGGCGCCGGAGGCGAGCGGAGAAACCATTTGATTCATCCCGTTTATCCCCGGCCGGAGCTTCTGGCCACGCGCCCCAACCAGGTCTGGTCCTGGGACATCACGAAGCTCCTGACCTTTCAGAAGTGGACCTACCTGTACCTCTACGTCCTGCTCGACATCTTCAGCCGCTACGTCGTGGGCTGGCTGCTGGCCCACGCCGAGTCGGCGACGTTGGCCTCCGAGCTGATCGCCGAATCCTGCCGCAAGCAGGGGATCTCCCCCGGCCAGCTGACCGCTCACGCCGACCGCGGAAGCTCGATGCGCTCGAGGACCGTGGCCCAGCTCTTGTCGGACCTGGGTGTCGAAAAGACCCACAGCCGGCCCCATGTGTCCAACGACAACCCCTTCTCGGAGGCGCAGTTCAAGACCCTGAAGTACCGCCCGGAGTTTCCCGGCCGCTTCGGCTCGATCCAGGAGGGGCGCCTCTTCGGCCAGCGGTTCTTCTCCTGGTACAACAACGAGCACCACCACTCCGGCATCGCTTATCTGACTCCGGCCCAGGTCCATTACGGCAGGGCCCAAGAGATTCTCGATGCCCGCCATCGCGTCATCACCGCCGCCGCCTCGCAGCATCGGGAACGCTTCGTCCATGGCCTGCCCAAACGCATCGAGGCGCCCTCGGCCGTCTGGATCAACCCGCCTGCAGGGTCGCAGCCCCTTCGGCGTGGCCAAGGCCCACCACCGGAAACGACCACGATCGACTCATCCGTGAGTCACTAAATGCGAAACGAATCTGTCTCACTTTCATTGACACGTTCCGTGGGGCGCAAACAGGACTTCGAGCTCGCTGAGAGTTGGTTCAGAAAGGCGGCGCAGAGAGGGAGCGCTGAGGCAAATTATCGGCTGGCACTTCTATTCTCCGAGGGCCGGAAGGGCGCGCCCTGGGACTTGGAAGCGGCACACCGGTTTCTCAGAGAATCCGCCCCGATCTACCCGGAGGCGGCGTACAAACTCGGTCGCTTCTACTGGGATGGCATTGGCGTGCCAGAGGATCGGATCAAAGGCCGAGAGTGGATTGAGAAGGCCATGGCTAAGGGGGACTCCTCGGCAATTGACTGGATTAGCTCGCACAAGTAGACAGCTGCCTCAGGAGGCGTAGGTGCCATGAGGAACGACTTCAACTCCATGAAACTTGTCGGATACCGCCCGGATGGCAGTTTCCTCAAGGTAAGAATGGAGACGGACACGCCCGACGGCACGTACTGGCTGCCCGGGGTCCAGATCGTCGTTCGGACCTCTGCAGGGTGGAGCTTGTGGCGCTACGTCCTGACCCTCCTCAAGACGGTGCTTCGGTCCCGTAACCCTCGCATCGGGAACCTCATCCTCGCCGGCGCTGGCATAGGGCGTCTGGCGGGTGTGCCGGGGATTCGGCGGCTCAAAGGCTGGGCGGCAAATCGGGGCGTCTTCTTATCGGGACACGAAAGATCATTTCCGTGCCTATGCAGGAATTGCATCGGGCGCCAGGTACCCAGCGGGTCACCCGGCTGCCGCGGTGGAACCTCTAGGTTGGAGGCTTGAACGGAACGATCTTTCCCAGTCTACGCCAGCATTTCCCTTCCGTGGTCTTGAAGGAGGCGATAACGCCGAGTGAGGCAAGGCTCTCGAGTAAGCCCTCGACCTCTTTCCGACGCGCATTCTTGAACGAGCCAGCAACGGTGTCGGCCGACCAGCTCTTCGAAACGGACTCCACGAGCCGGCGCACCGCAGCAATCCGTTCTGGTAGCGTCTTCGGCCACGGCGAGATCGGTAGTGCACCTTCCCCTCTCTCGCCGATGACGTCAGCAACGGTGACAAGGTCAACTTGAATCCCCTCCTTCTGCATACCGGCGACCTGGTATTCGGGGCGCAACCACCGAACCGTCCCGGCCTCTTCGGCCTTTCTTCGCTCCGCGTTGAGCGCGAAGAGTCTGTCCAGAACCTCATCTTCGGCGAGGGCTGTTGGCCAGCCGTAGGCCTCGGAGACCACGGCGTTGAGTTCGTCGTGCAGTTCCCGAAGTACCGAGATGACACCATCAATATGGAGCTTGTGTTCCTTGACCGTCAATTGCTTTCCCGCGCGCAATTTCTCGATCACGTTATACATGTCCGTAATCGTAATTCCAGTCAGCGCCTGCCTGGATCTGCGGTGTGCATCGATCTTCTCCGCGATAAACCGAATGTGCTCCATTTTGCCTGTATCAGGGGCTGGGAATGGAAACGTCTCGAAGCACGCCGAATTGTTGTAGGTCAGGTCATTCCCGACGCCATGTCTACTTCCAGTTGCAATCGCCCATGCGACGTGAATTTGGCTGGACAGCACGCCGAGGTGGAATGCGTCGTCTGATGCAATAACGACGCCCTTGCTCTCCATCAGCACGCTGCCCTCTTCAAACTGGAAGACAAAGTGCTTTGCGGTTCGGCATATCGTGATGAAACGCGAGAGGCCAGCAATCGCCGCACGCATCTCCGGCCTGGGCCGTCCGTGCAACCACCACTCTTTCTTAAATGTCGCATCTCGGTTTCCGTCCCGCTCGGGCTTCACGCGGTCCAAGACTCGCTGGTATGACTCTGGCCAGCGATCACGTGCCTCGTTCGATGTGAGGCCAAAGAAGTCGATCACATAGCGGTTCCGGCGCCTTCTATTTAGCTCGTTCCCCACGACGTAAGGCCGGAGGGCTCCAGGCTCACTTGCAATAAGCGGATCGTCCGGCAAGACGATAAACCCCTGCCCCACGACGATGATACCCATGAAGGAGATGCTCCGGTTCGCCTTCAGCGGCGGGCATGCCTTTACGTTGGGCCCCACGGTCAGATCGGCATGAATCGTGCCCCGCACCTCGCGGAACGTGACCGCTCGTGCCGCAGCGTTGCGATCCTCCTCGGCAACCACGCTGAGGAGCCGCCCCTCACGGACGCCTTGTGCCACGACGGTCATCGCGATGCGCACGTCCGCGCCGTCAGCGCTATCTACCCATGGATGGTTCGGAATTGCGAAGACGACAGACAATGTCGGCGCATCCTCGAGCGCGCGCCGAACAACCGTCCGGTTGAATGTTTGTGTGATGGCCTTCGTGGTGATGAAGCCGAAGCGCTTAAGCTTTCCCGCCTTAAGAAGGATCGCCGCGTGGTACCACCAGTACATCACGAGGTCAACCGACCCCGGCACGTCCGGGTGCGCATCCCTGATTGCCTCGACCATCGGACTGCCGAGGGTTCTCCGCATGAGCTTGTTCCCGATAAATGGCGGGTTTCCCACCACGAAGTCTGCAGTCGGCCAGACCGCCTGGTGGGGGTTCACGTGGCGTTGCATCGGGACGACGGCAGTCGTATCCGGTACGTCCTTGAGAGTGGTTGGATGCACCTTCATGGTTGTTCTGTCCCACTCCACTTTCGGCGTCCCGTGATCGTTAGTGACGATCTCTGTCCCGTCGTGGACCAGGAGTGCATCACGACACTCGATGTTGCGGTAGTCATGTAGGATAGGCTCAGGGATGACAGGCGACGTGCTCGTCCGCAATTCCCACTGGAGGTAACCGATCCAGAGTACGAGGTCGGCGATCTCTTTGGCCCATGGTTTGATCTCAAGACCTTGGAACTGGTCGGGGATCACGGTATGCCCCTCGTAGCCGAACGAGACCATCTTGGCTCCGAGATCGGTCATCGTCCGAAGCACCTCGCTCTCGAGGCGCTTCAGGACATCCATAGTCACGTAGAGGAAGTTTCCTGACCCGCACGCAGGATCTAGGATGCGTACCTCGCACAGTCGCTTGTGGAAGCACTTCACGAGAGCGAGCGCCTCCGCCTCTTTACCGCTCAGCTGAAGGACTTGCGCGCGAACAGTGTCCCACTCTTCGCGCATCGGCTCCTCAATTGTGGGCCGCACGAGCCGCTCGACATACTCACGAGGCGTGAAGTGGGCTCCAATTCGGTGGCGCTCGGAGGGTTTGATTGCGCGCTCCAAGAGGGTCCCGAAGATGGAGGGCTCAACGTCGAGCCAGTTGCACCTGGCCGCCTCGAGGAGGAGTGTGAGCTGCTCCTTGGTCAGCGGGATCGCTTTCGGGTCTGCAAACAGGCCGCCGTTGAAGTACCGGATCGCACCCCGTCCAAGTAGTATCCCGCCCGTGTTCATCTTACGCCACAGCTCCTCGATCTCTGGCGAGAACGTCGTGGGCTTCGCCACCCAGTGCGTCTCGAGTGTCTCGGAGAAGACGCGCTCAGGGAGAAGCTTCGCGTCCTCTGCAAACATCGTAAAAATGCAGCGCATCAGAAAGGAGGCAATTAGTTCCTGAGGGTGGCCAGCCTTTTCGAGCGTCACAGCCAGTTCCGCTAAGTGGGTAGCGACCTCGCGCGTGACTTTGGCGGCAGCGATGCTGGGGTCCAGGGCCATGGGATCGGTCCAGATTGTCCGTAGAATGTCGAGGCTCTTCCCGATCTCGCGGAACGGGATACGCCGCCGTTGGGCGTTCGGGAAATCTCGGTAGCGGCGGGTTCCGTCGAAGCAGGCGTAGAGCTCGAAGCAGTAGCCGATGTCGCAAACCAGGACAAACGGCGGCGGCTCGTCCATCAGGTCTACGTATGAGACCGCCTGCCCGTAGGCGTCTTGCATGGCCTTGATCCAGCTGCCAGTGTGTCTCTTCCCACTTCCGACTTTCGCCGTGCCGGCGTCGGACCCCTGCTTTGCCTCGAGCGCGAAGAACCCGTGCTTGTAGAGATCGACGTGGCCGGTCGTCTCCGTCCCGTCTTCCCGCTGGAGGTCGGCATCCTTCTCGAAGACATAGAGGTCTGTTGCGGGGTCGCCGGTTTTCGGATCAGGTCCAGGGACGCCGATGAGCGCACAGAGTTCCAGAAGGAACATGTCCTTGTTCGCACGCTCCTCGGCTCCTGTAACAGCCCACTTGTCGATGAAGGCCTGAATCCTTACCGCGTCGTGCGACACCACCGCTCCAGTCCTCCTACGCTGACGATGGTTATACCGGAACTCGGGCCTGTGCGAAGCGCAGCGTGATCGGGAAGGTCCCGCCGAAGCGCACCGAGTTCCAGTTCCCCTGGTTAGGAACCTGGACCCGCGAACGCGGTCCTCGAATACGCTGCGACCAGCGGGCTTCCCGACCCTGACGACGCGCGGCAAATGTCAGACGGGGGAAGAATCGGAGTAACCTGGTGTTCGTTAAAGGTGGCGGCGAGCCTTCATGGGCGGCCGGCTTCTTTGGATTCGACCTAACCGGGTACGTGAAGTGGCGGCGCCGAGAACGTCGGGCCCTTGAGGCACTCGAAGCAGCCGCACCGGCGCTGAAGAGGGGAAGCACGAATCGTGAAAGCGAGACAGGGCAAGATCGGCATTCCGGCGGCTGCCGAACGGCGAGGCGCGGGCCCCGATTCCAATGAGGTGCCTACGTCGCAAGGGAGCGACGCAGCGCCGTTTCGCGACGAACCCCCTCCGGCCCCTCAAGGTTTACATGAGCGCCACCACGGCCTCAAAACACCCATCAAGGCATCGCTCGAGAGGGCGCTGATTCAGGTTCATGAGGGCCGTGCCACGCTTCAGACGATGTCCGGCGAGAAAGAGGAACTCGGAGGCATCAGCCTCACTCAGACATCCGACCTCCGCATCCATCCCGATTGGATAGTGTCGCGGCTGCACGATGGGGAGCAGGGGGAGTCGGTTCTCAGGAGAGAGGCAGAGAATGTCGGTCTGCGCGACGATGGCTTAATAGATAGCGCAGCCGTCTTGCTGCGACAGGCCAAAGAGTTACGAGTGCTCCATATCGACCCAGTTCGGGTGCTTGGGCTGCGTCTTGGAATGGAGCGATGGAGGCGCTCGCAAGTGCTCATCGATGACTTCACACACGCAGTACATCTGCTCGGGCGTGACCCAAAATGGCTCATGCATCCCGCGATTCTGGCTCAGATAGCGTGGGCCGCACAGGCGCTCCGCGCTGCTACCCCGGTCGATCTCGCCACGGCAAAGCGCGCCGGAAGCCCGCCGCCAAAGTCAGAAGCGCGGTCTCGGATGCGAGCAATAGTGAACGCGCTCCTACTAGAGGAGGATCCCGGTGCGATGCTGGAGCGTGTGGCTCGGGCATCGGAAATCCAGGCCTGGGTCATTGAGCGCGTGAAGGAGATCGGTTCGGTCAAGGTAGCAATGCGCGATGCTGCCGAGAGGTTTGATTTCAAGAGTTCTGCGGCTCTGCGACAGGAACTGGTGCGCGCCATGCATCTTCAGAATGAGAACGGCGCCAAGCTGCCTTGGGTGGGGTTTGCGTTTCCGCGCCGCAAGCCCAGGAAGATGCGTCGCAAGAAGTGAGACAGGCCCTCGTGTTCGGACTTAGATCTTGAGGCGGCCGCCCAGCGGGCGATACCCTTAGAGCGTCTACGGAACCAGAGGGTAACGAAGCTGAACGGGAGGCGGAGATGGCCAAGATCGAAGAGCGAGGGGCATACTCGAGGCCTGGCATCAAGCTGAGAGGCGCTCCTGTTCGGTTCGAGTTCAACCGCTCCTACCAGGTGGACGCGCCCAACGACGACAGGTTTCTCCTGATCCAGCAGTCGCAGTGGCGTCGCTTGAAGAAGTGCATCTGGAGCGCGGACTCGAACGTCCACGATTGGGCTCATAGTATGGGGTCCGTGGTCGCGGGGGTGGCAGGGTCGGCATCGGTCGCGTGGATTACGGTCCCGGCCGGTTCCAGCTTTGCGCCGGGTTGGTCTGTGCGGCCGGTTCTCTTGTTTGCTTCTGTCGCGCTTTCTGCGGTCGCGGCTTTATTGCTCCTGATCTCGCACACCCGGGAGGCTTACGCCAGGAGATCGGTCCTTGACGTGATCGAGGAGATTAAGGACATCGAAGCTACCTTTCCGATTCCGACCGAAGATGACACACCGTGAAGCGCTCCTGAAGGGGGAAAGAGACCCGTCGAGCTGACAGGCGCAGGTGGGATGAAGCCCTGAATCGTTCATCCCTGAGGTCGTTCGAGTTCCGCCCGCGCTCGTGGCGGACTCAGAATTCCGCTAGATACCGAGCGGCAACCCACCCGCGCCGTGGCAGGTGAGATTTCGGATCAAGGAACTCAATAAACACGCGGCCCGCTACACCCTTACCGAGCATGCGAACTAATTGGCCACGTGGCAGCCCACAGATGATCGTTCCATCGTTCGAATCGGTCTCTCTGACGTTGAGCCTCGATGCGACGACAATTCTGTGATCTGTTAGCCGACGCTCGCCGTAGGTCTCCGTACCCCAATGACGGATCGACTTTACGGCCTCTGAGGGCGGCAACCCGGTCACTCGTTCCCACCACGGCTGAGCGATCGGCGTTAGCAGATTGCCGAGTATCGTTAGAAATATGTACCAGATTATCTGCGCTAGGACTCTCCGAGGTCTTCCGGACAGGCGACCGAGGTAGTGAATGAGCCGTGGCAGTAAGTTCTCAGTGGCCTCCGCCACATCAAGCTCCGTCGAAAGCTCTTCGATGGCCGCTTTCAGCTCTGACCCGGTAATCGGGCCCTCAGTCTCGTCCCCAACGCCCGCGGTCAGCTCCTCTTGAAGTTGTCTAGCTACGTCGGTCCACTTCCCCCACGCTCCTGCGTCGTGCACGAGGCCCCCGAATGCCCCCGTAAGCGTCTCAAGACTCGTCACAGCGGCCTTCGTGGAGCCGAGGAGAGAATCGAACGACTGCATCGCCAAGCCAGAGGTCAGAGCTTTAACGGCATCGCGGTGCATCCCGGTCATTTCATATGGGTCCGACACCCTAAAGCCGTCCGCGATGCGGATAGGAACGCCCGCTAGATCAGCCAACGAGTAGTCGCCTAGAGCCTTCGCCGCGTCAACGATCTCGGACGTTCTGCCGCCGAAGATGTCCCCCTTGATGGCGGCGAACGACTTGTAGGGCGTTAACGCCGCCTCAAATTGAGCAGCCAGTTCACGATTCGGGCGCGTGAAGTCGTCGACCATCCGCCAGAGTTTCTCTTGGTCCTTCCGGAGCTCCGCGGCAAATCGCTCTAGGGCGTCTTGGCCTGAAATGGACATCTGTCCGCTGAATCCTACAACGCTATCGGGGGGCGAACGAGGCACCTCTCGATTAGAAGCTCCT
>Ga0208080_1001836_pt1 | contig 10150 bp, 11 predicted proteins | sample NGESurdeep092012_3_FD_184476 | JGI IMG/M metagenome (GOLD analysis project Ga0208080, IMG submission 184476) | Arctic peat soil microbial communities from Barrow, Alaska - NGEE Surface sample 210-3 deep-092012 (SPAdes) | ecosystem: Environmental > Terrestrial > Soil > Wetlands > Peat ...
GGTCGTGCGAGAATCGCGGGCGCATGGAGCACACCGGCGACGACCCCACGACCGCCCGCCCCGCCGCCGCGCCGGGGCCGCCTGCCGCCGCGCCTTCGCCCCAGCCCGCGCCCGGTCCGGGCGCGCGCCTCCGCCGCGACCTCAGGATCGGCGTCAAGGCCGGCCTGCAGACCTTCTGGGAGCTGGCCCGCGTCATGATCCCCGCCTACGGCGCCACGCTCGTCCTCGAACGCCTGGGTGTGATCCAGCGGCTGGCCCATCTGGCGCGGCCGCTGATGTCGCTGCTCGGGTTGCCGGGGGACGCCGCCGTGCCTCTCATGGTCGGCTACGTGCTCAACATCTACGCGGCCGTCGGTTCGATGCAGGCGCTGCACCTCAGCGCCCGGGAGATCACCGTGCTGGCCATCGCCATCCTCATCGGGCACAACCTGCTGGTGGAGGGCGCGGTCCTCCACAAGGCGGGCATGAACGGCTTCGCCTTCGGCGCCCTGCGCGTCGTCGCCGGCCTCGCGGCCGCCGCCGTCGCCAACCTGCTCATGGGGCTGTTCTGACGATGGCCGACCTTCTGCGCACCTTCGTCACGGGGTCGTTCGGCCTGCTCCTGCGCATCTTTCTCATCGTCGTGCCCATCATGGTGGTCCTCGAGCTGTTCGAAGGGACCAGACCGTTTCGCGCCGTGGTGCGCGCCTGGGCGCGTGTGGTGCGACACGTGGGCTTGAACGAGCGTTCCGCCGCGCCGACGCTCATCGGCTTCCTCTTCGGTCTCGCCTACGGTGGCGGGGTCATCGTGCGCGACATCCGCCGCCACGACCTCGGCCGCCGCCAGGTGTTCATCATGAGCACCTTCCTCAGCATGGTGCACGCCATCGCCGAAGACTCCCTGGTGTTCATCGCGCTGGGGGCCAGCGTCTTCTGGGTCGTCGCGTACCGCATCGTGTGGGCGGCGCTCGTGACGCTCGCCCTGACCGCGGTCGCCACGCTCATCGTGCGCCGCTGGAAGGCGTGAGAAGGAGCGGGTGTGGCCGCCGGGGCGTTGACACGGGTCGCCGCCGTTCCCTATTCTTGACTGGAATTATCGGAAATGCTGTCGGTGCGGGAGCGGAGTGGGCGTGAACATCTCCATGAAGAGCAGGTACGCGGTGCGCGCGCTCACGGAGCTTGCGCGGCGCGAGGAGACCGCCCCCGGGAAGCCGGTGCGTCTTGGCGACATCGCGCACAGCCGCGACATGCCGCTGCAATTTCTGGAGCAGGTCTTCTCCGCGCTGCGCCGCGCCGGGGTGGTGCGCAGCCGGCGCGGCGCCGCCGGCGGGTACTCGCTGGCGCGCCCGGCCGCGGAGATCAGTGTCCTCGAAGTCGTGGCGGCGCTCGACGGCGTACCCTCGCCGGCGGAATGCACGCAGGGCCTCTGCGAGCAGGTCGACGGGTGTGGCGCCGCGTCGGTCTGGATCGAGGCCCAGCAGGCTCTCGCGACGGTCCTCGGCGGTACGACGATCGGCGACCTGCTGGCGCGCGAGGACACCTTGCGTGGGCGCGCGCCGATGTATCACATCTGACTCTCGACCCCCGGCCTCGCCGGGACTCTGCAAGGAGACCGCATGAACAGGGCAGGCAGCATCACGGAGCTCATCGGGCGCACTCCCCTGGTGCGCCTCAACCGCATCTCCGACGAGAGCGGCGCCGAGGTGCTGGGCAAGCTCGAGTCGTTCAACCCGAGCGGCAGCGTCAAGGACCGCATCGGCCTGGCGATGATCGAGGCCGCCGAGCGCGACGGGCGCATCGCCCCGGGCCGGACGACGATCATCGAGCCCACCAGCGGCAACACGGGCATCGCCCTGGCCATGGTCGCCGCGGCGCGCGGCTACGACATGGTGCTCACGATGCCCGACACCATGAGCATCGAGCGCCGCACGATCCTCAAGGCGTTCGGCGCGCGTCTCGTGCTCACGCCCGGCGCCGACGGGATGCGCGGCGCGGTCGCCAGGGCGCTCGAGCTCGCGGCGGAGGGCGACGACGCCTTCGTCCCGCAGCAGTTCGAAAACCCCGCCAACCCCGAGGTGCACCGGCTCACGACGGCCGAGGAGATCTGGGCCGACACGGGCGGCGAGGTCGACGCGTTCGTGGCCGGCGTGGGCACCGGGGGCACGCTGACGGGCGTCGGCGAGGTGCTCAAAGAGCGCCGGCCGGGCGCGCTCGTGGTGGCCGTCGAACCGGCCGACTCCGCGGTCCTGTCGGGCGGCGCGCCGGGCCCGCACAAGATCCAGGGCATCGGCGCCGGCTTCGTCCCCAAGGTGCTCGACACGGAGGTCTACGACGAGATCGTGAAGGTGAGCGCCGACGACGCCTTCGCCGCGGCGCGCGACCTCGCGCGCCAGGAAGGCGTCCTCGTGGGCATCTCGGCCGGCGCCAACGTGTGGGCCGCCGGCCAGGTGGCGCGCCGGCCTGAGCTCCAGGGCAAGGTCGTGGTCACCGTGCTCTGCGACACCGGGGAGCGCTATCTGTCCACGCCGCTCTTCGGCGATCTCCCCGAGGTCAAGGCGTGAGCGAGCGGCGCGTCGAGGGCAGGGTGACCGGAGGGCGAGCATGCTGATCAGCGGCAAGGAGCGCCTGCGGTACGACTGCCAGCTCGTGCTCAAGGACGTCGGCGAGCGCGGCCAGGACAAGTTGCGCAAGGGCTCCGTGCTGGTCGTCGGCGCCGGTGGGCTCGGGGCGCCGGTCCTGTACTACATCGTCGCGGCCGGCGTGGGCCGCGTGGGCATCGTCGACGACGATGTGGTCGAGCTCTCCAACCTTCAGCGCCAGATCCTGTTCACGACCGAGGACATCGGCAGGAGCAAGGCGGAACGGGCGGCCGCACGCCTGCGGGCGCTCAACCCGGACGTGCAGGTGGAGCCCTACGCGATGCGCCTGATGGCGGCCAATACGCTGGACCTCGTGCGGCGCTACGACGTGGTCGTCAGCGCCGTGGACAACTTCCCGACGCGGTACCTGCTCAACGACGCTTGCGTATTCGAGCGTAAGACGCTGGTGGACGGCGCCGTGTTGCGCATGGTGGGGCTGGCCATGACCGTCAAGGGCGGGGAGACGGCCTGCTATCGCTGCCTGTTCCCCGAGCCTCCGCCGCCCGCCGGCGTGGTCAGCTGCTCCGAAGCGGGGGTGCTTGGCCCCATCCCCGGGACGATCGGCGCCATCCAGGCTCTCGAGGTCATCAAGGTGCTCACCGGCGCCGGGGCCCCGCTGTACGACCGCCTCGTGCAGTTCGATGGCGCGGCCATGACCTTCAATGAGGTCGAGGTCGCGCGCGTCCCCACGTGCCCTGTGTGCGGCGAGCAGCCCAGCATCACGGAGCTGGTCGACTACGATGCCTGAGGCTTCCCGCGAGGCGCGCGGAGCCCTGGAGCGGCTCGAGGCCGAGCTGGCGCAGCTGGGCTCGGCCTGCGTGGCCTTCTCGGGCGGCGTCGACTCGAGTCTCGTTCTGGCCGCCGCCGCGCGCGCTCTCGGACCGGCCCGCGTGGTCGCCTTCACGGCCGTCTCCGCGACGTACCTGCCGGAGGAACTGCAGACCGCCCGCGACCTCGCCGCAGGGCTCGGCCTGCGACATGTGGTCGTCGAGACGCACGAGTTCGACGACCCGGCGTTCACCGGCAACCCGCGCGAACGCTGCTACTTCTGCAAGCGCGAGCTGGTCGCCGAGATGGCGCGCGTCGCCGCCGAGACGGGGTGCGCCGCGCTGGTCGACGGCGCCAACCTGGACGATCTCGGCGATCACCGGCCCGGGATGCGCGCCACCGCCGAGCGCGGCGTCGCGCACCCGCTGCTGGCGGCCGGCATCGGCAAAGACGAGGTGCGGCGCGTCTCGAGAGAGCTCGGCCTGGCCACGTGGGACGCGCCGCAGCAGGCCTGTCTTGCTTCACGCATCCCCTACGGCGAGCCGATCACGGTGGAGAAGCTGACGGCCATCGCCGCGGCCGAGCGGGTGCTGCACGAGCTCGGCTTTCGCCAGTGCCGCGTGCGGCACCACGGGAGCGTCGCCCGCGTCGAGGTGGAGAGCGACGACCTCGGGCGCGCGCTCGAGGCGCGCGAGGCGATCGCGCGCCGGCTGCGCGGCCTCGGGTTCACGTATGTGACCCTCGATCTGGAGGGGTTTCGCTCGGGCAGCATGAACGAAGCGCCGGCCGCCGCGGCCGAGAAAGGAAGGTGACGGTCGTGTTTCGCAAGCTGCTCGGCATCGCGAGCCTGGGTATCGCCGGCTGCTGGTTCCTCGGCAGGCGGGCGCGCGGCTGCGTCCCCGTCAACACCGTGGTCAAGGAATTGAGCCGCGACGTGCACACGGCCGTGGACGAGATCAGCCGCGACGTCAAGGCGGTACAGGAGCGCGACCCTGCGGCGACATCGAAGGTCGAGATCGTCACTTCGTATTCGGGACTGCACGCCCTGTGGCTCCACCGCGTCGCGCACAAGCTTCACGATGTGGGCATACCGGTCGTGCCGCGCTGGGTCAGCCAGTTCAACCGCTTTCTCACCGGCATCGAGATCCACCCCGGCGCGAGCATCGGCCACGGCCTGTTCATCGACCACGGCTCCGGAGTCGTGATCGGAGAGACCACCGAGATCGGCGACAACGTGACCATGTACCAGGGCGTCACCCTGGGCGGCACGGGCAAGCAGACCGGCAAGCGGCATCCCACCGTGGGCGACAACGTGGTGTTCGGCGCCGGGGCCAAGGTGTTGGGCGCCGTGACCGTGGGCGACAACGCCAAGATCGGCGCCGGCAGCGTCGTCGTCAGCGACGTGCCCAAGAACTCCACCGTGGTCGGCAACCCGGGCCGCCCGGTGCTGCTCCAGGGCCAGCGCGTCGGCATCCCCGATATCGACTACCGTCACCTGCCCGACCCTGTGGCCGAGGCGGTCAAGTGCCTCGTGGCGCGCATCGTGGAGATGGAGCAGGAGCTCGACGAGATCCACCCCGAGCGCAAGGGCAAGCGCCAGGAGGCCGTGCGCCAGACCCAGGAGATGCTGGCGGATCTCCTGGCCTTCGACCAGGGCGCCGGGATCTGACGCCGCCTACGGCGGCGGGTGGGTATGCTACGCTTGTAGCCTTCTCCAGCGACCCGTGAACGGAGCGTGATCACCACATGAGCGAGGTCCGGCGTCTCGTGCTCGACGTGCTCAAACCGCACCAGCCTACGATGCTCGTGCTCGCCGACAAGCTCGGCGACCTCGAGGGCGTCCACGGCGTCGACATCACGCTCATCGAGATCGACAACAAGGTCGAGAACATCAAGGTCACCCTCGAGGGCGACGATATCGACTTCCAGGACGTCGCCGAGGTGGTCCAGGAGTCGGGCGCCAGCATCCACTCCATCGACAAGTGCTCGACCGGCAAGCGTCTCATCGACGAGGTCGAGACCCCGCAGGACGCCGGCGCCAGCTGGCTGCGCTGAGCGCCGCCTTGCCCGACAGCCAGGTGAGCGACCGGTGAGGCCCTCCGCCAAGCCTAGCATCGGGAAACGCCTTCGCGCGGTGCCCGGCACGGTGCGCCAGTACCACGAGATCGCCGGCGTCGGTGAGATCATGCGGCGGTACTTCGTCATCAACGCCTTCGACGGCTCGCTGACCACGCTCGGCGTGCTCGCCGGCAGCTACGTCGCCGGGGTGGACAAGGCCGCCACCGTCATCTCGCTCATCCTGTCCACCGCCGTCAGCATCGGTGTCGCCGGCTTCTACGGTTCGTACCAGGTCGAGCGCGCCGAGCGCGACCGGGCCCTGCGGGACATCGAGGAGTCCACGCTCACCAGTCTGCAGGACACCACGTTGTACTCCGCGTCGCGCTACGCCACGGTCATCGTCGCGCTGGTGGACGGGCTTTCGCCGTTGATCGCGTCGCTCCTCATCATGATCCCGTTCTTCTTTGTGCCGCCGGCCTCGATGCATACGGCGTTCTTCGTGGCCGGCGGCATCGCGTTCGTGGAGCTTTTCCTGCTCGGCGTATTCCTCGGCAAGGTGTCGCACGAGCGCCTGTGGTTCGCCGGCGTCAAGCTCGTACTGGCCGGCGTGGTGGCGCTCGTCGTCAGCCTGTTGCTGAATCGCGGGGCGGCGTCATGAGCCCGGCGCGTAAGCGGACGGCCGGCGCGGCCGCCGGTCCGGCTGCGCCGGACCACCCTCTCCTCGCCGGCCTCAACGACGAGCAGCGCGCCGCCGTCACCCACTTCGAGGGGCCGCTGCTCATCCTCGCCGGCGCCGGGTCGGGCAAGACGCGCGTGCTCACGCACCGCGTGGCCTATCTCATCCAGGTGCACGGGGTGCGGCCCGACGAGGTGGTGGCCATCACCTTCACCAACAAGGCCGCCGGCGAGATGAAGGAGCGCATCGGCGGCCTCGTGGGACCGATCGCGCGCACGATGTGGATCAGCACCTTCCATAGCATGTGCGCGCGCCTGCTGCGCCGCGAGGCTCAGCGCATCGGCTACAAGAGCACCTTCACGATCCACGACGAGGACGACCGCCGCCGGCTCATCAAGCGCTGTCTCGAGGAGCTCAACCTCGACCCCAAGCGCTTCCCGCCGGAGGCCCTGGCGCGGCAGATCAGCGACGCCAAGAACCAGCTCATCGGCGCGCAGGAGTTCCGCGAGCGTATCGGGGGGAGGTTCGCGCAGACCGCGGCCGACGTGTACGCGCTCTACGAGAAGCGTCACGCCGCGATGAACGCCATGGACTTCGACGACCTCCTCATGAAGACGGTGCAGCTGCTCGAGAGCTTCCCCGAGCGCCTCAGGCATTACCAGCAGGCGTTCCGCTTCGTGCTCGTCGACGAGTACCAGGACACCAACCACGCGCAGTATCGCCTCGCCAATCTCCTGGCCGCCGAGCACCGCAATCTCGCGGTGGTCGGCGACGACGACCAGAGCATCTACTCGTGGCGTGGCGCCGACATCCGCAACATCCTCGAGTTTGAGCGCGACTACCCCGATGCCAAGGTCATTCGCCTGGAGCAGAACTACCGCAGCACGCAGGCGATCCTCGACGTCGCCAATGCCGTGGTCACCAACAACCGCAAGCGCAAGGGCAAGAACCTGTGGACGCCGAGAGGGCAGGGCGCGCGCGTCCAGGGCGTGGAGGTCAACGACGAGCGCGCCGAGGCGCAGTTCGTGGCCAGCGAGGTGCAGAAGCTGCTCGAGGGCGAGGCCGGCGCCGAAAGGCCCTACCGGCCCGACGAGGTCGCGGTGCTGTACCGCACCAACGCCCAGTCGCGCGTGCTCGAGGAGCAGTTCGGCCGCTACGCCATCGGCTACCAGGTCATCGGCGGGCCCAAGTTCTACGAGCGCGCCGAGATCCGCGACGCGGTCGCGTACCTCACGGCGCTCGTCAACCCGGACGACGCGCAGCGGCTGCTGCGCGTCGTCAACGTGCCCAAACGCGGCATCGGCGCCACGAGCCTGCAGCGGCTGCAGGCGCACGCCGCCGGCCTCGGCGAGAGCGTGTGGAGCGTCATGCGGGCCGCCGACGACGTGCCCGGCCTGTCGGCCGGCGCCGTCAACGGCCTGCTCGCCTTCGTACGCCTCGTCGAAGGCTTGCAGGCGGGTCTCGCCGGCCGCCCGGTCGCGGAGATCGCGCGCAGTGTGCTCGACGAGAGCGGCTACGAGGCGGCGCTCAAGGCGCAGAAGACGCTCGAGTCCGAGGGCCGCCTCGAGAACCTCGAGGAGCTCGCCGGCGTCGCCGCCGAATACGACAAGCGCGCCGACGAGCCGAGCCTCGACGGCTTTCTCCAGGAGATCTCGCTGTACGCCGACATCGACGCGTTCGCCGACACGAGCGCGCTCATCACGCTGATGACCCTGCACAACGCCAAAGGTCTGGAGTTCCCCGTGGTGTTCGTGGCCGGCATGGAGGAGGGCGTGTTCCCCCACCAGCGCTCGCTGGACGAGCAGAACGTGGAGGAGGAACGGCGCCTGGCTTACGTGGGCATCACGCGCGCCATGGACCGTCTGTACCTCGTGCACGCGAGGGCGCGCACCCTGTGGGGGTCGTCGCAGTACAACCTGCCGTCGCGTTTTCTGGAGGAGATCCCCAAGGACCTGATCGAGCGGCAGGCGATCGGCGGCCGCTCGGCCGGGGGCTGGGACGCGCGCGGTGGGTCGGGGGGCGGCGCCTCGTGGGGCCGTCCCGACGGCGACGGCCGCGAGGCCGGCGGCTGGGGCGGCCGGTCAGGCCGCCGCCGTCGTGACGACGCGTCCGACGACGTCGACGGCGCCTCCGGCCGCCGCTTTACCGGCCTTGAGAAGAAGGAGCTCGACGAAGAGGTCGTCGAGCAGTTCTTCGCGGCCGGCGACCGCGTGCTGCACGCCACCCTCGGCGAGGGCACGGTGCTCACCATGGAGCACGGCGGCATCGTCCTGGTGCGCTTCGAGGGCGACGGCTCCGAGCGCCGCCTGATGGCCAGCGTGGCGCCGCTGCGCAAGCTGCGCTCCTGAGTGGCGCCGGCTCTTCCCGGCCGGCCGGCGGCGCTCTCCGCGCTCCGAGGCTCAGCCCGCGAACCAGTCCTCCACGGTGAGGCCCTCGAACGCCGCGAAGTCGGTCACGTTGTGCGTGACCAGCGTAAGACCGTTGACGGCGGCGATGGCGGCGATCTGGCCGTCGAGATACGCAGGCGTGCGACCCTCGTTCACGAGCCGTGCACGTTGGCGGGCGTGCCACTCGGCGGCACGCCGATCGTGGGGCAGGACGTCCAGGGTCTTGAGGAACACGTGCTCGATCTCGTGCAGCACAGCCATTCGCTTGGCGCCCGGTGGAAAGCGCAGCGCTCCACAGAGGATCTCGTGGATCAGCGGCGCCGCCGTCGACAGTCCGCGCCGGTGCCGTTTGAGGCCGTGCATCACACCACTGTCGGGCTGAGGGCGCAGCGTCTCGGAGAGCACATTGGTATCGAGAAGGAACATCGCTCAGATGCCGAGGTCCACTTCGCGTCCGGGGTTGCGGTCGCGCAGCGACTCCCAGTACTCCGGCTCGATGCCGTCGCGTGCGCCGTCAAAGGTGGCGCGGAACTCCTGGAGAGCCGGCGAGAAGTCACGGCCCGGTACCCCAGCTCTTCACCAGCCAGCCACCTTGCGGTGCCCGCTCCATGTACATGAACAGCGTGTGCTCGCCGGGGCTCCCCCAGGGCGACGGCTGTCCGGAGACCGACGTGGGCTCGATGTGCACGCGGACCTGGGCGAGCCGCTCGCCAGCCGGCGCGTTCTTTTGGCGGATGACCTGGTCGACGCCCGTCAGGCGTACGTGGGCGATGCCGCTGGTGGCCGCCGTGGCGCTCGGCGGCTGGCCAGGGACGCCGGCGGCCGCCACGGCCGCATAGTCGCCGGCGTCGACGATCCGCCAGTACTGCGTCGCCGCCTCGCGGACGCTGCCGGCCAGCGGCGCCGTGCCCGGGGCCTGCACTGCGGTGGGCGACGGCGAGGCCGCGGGGGAGGAGCCGGAGGAGCCGCCGCAGGCGGCCGCTCCGGCGATCACGGCGCCGGCCAGCGCCAGCAGGGCGAGGCCTGTGACGATGTGCCTCACGACGCTTGCGCGCGCGGCGCCGCTTGCTCGGCGGCCGTGCGGGGACGCGAGGCGGCGGACTCGATGTGGTGTCACAGGGGCTCCTCTCGGAAGGCTCGAACTTCTACCGGTTACCTCATCACGGACCATCGCCGCTGTACAGGATGACAATGGCGGGCGCCCGAGCGGCCCGCCACGGCCCGGCGTCGAAGGTCCGGCGCAAGGCCACTTGCGGTAGAGTCTCGCCGCGAGACTCCACCCACCCACAAGGACGGTCCACCATGGCGTCGAGGTCACCCGCGAAGGCGCCGTCGCCGACCCCGATATCACGACCGGGCAGGGCATCGAACGCGACCTCTTCGCGCCGGCGTTCGCCAGCGAGGACCAGAGCCAAGGCATGGCGGCCTTCCTGGAGAAACGCGCCGCCGGGTTTAGCGGGCGCTGATCGTACAGGCCGACGTGGGCGGCCCGCGGCCGGCGGCCGCGGCCCTTCTCAACCCCCGACGGCGGCCAGCAGACGCGTCAGCGCCTCGTACACGCCCGGGGTGGCGCGCACGAGCACGTCGGCCTCCTCGGTGACGGGGCGTGGCGTCTCGGCGGTCACCGCGGCCAGGGCGCAGGC
>Ga0208080_1001838_pt1 | contig 10147 bp, 10 predicted proteins | sample NGESurdeep092012_3_FD_184476 | JGI IMG/M metagenome (GOLD analysis project Ga0208080, IMG submission 184476) | Arctic peat soil microbial communities from Barrow, Alaska - NGEE Surface sample 210-3 deep-092012 (SPAdes) | ecosystem: Environmental > Terrestrial > Soil > Wetlands > Peat ...
ACCGCGTTAATAAGCGTGCTGACGTAGTCGGAAAAAGGGCCGCGAGCGAACTCGCCGCTGATCACGATCTCACTCAGTGGGCCACTCCAAGTGCGACCAACGCGCCCACAAACGGGAGAGCAAGGGCCAGGACGCCGACGAGGGCGTATCGCTGCTTCGTGCGTCGCAAATCCTGACGCCTTGGCGCCGCCTCCAAAACCTTCAGTCGCGAGGACTGCGGTTCGGTCAGGTCGAAGATTCGAACTGCCATCGCTTCGACTCTAGCCCCGAGCACCCTCAAAGAGCGGAATGACGCCCGCGGGTAGGAATTCCTTCAGGTTTTCAATTCCCGGTGACATGGCGCGGATAAACCTACTTGAGAGATCCACTGGCTCCATGGGTATTTCGTACCACTGCCAACCGTCGGGCGCCGCACTTACTGACCCCGGACGAGGCACTATTCCCACGGCCACCAATTCACGAAGCAGAAGTGCTTCATGCCAACTGTCAAGTTGCGTCGCCAAGTCGGCGCCAATGATGAGGTCGACCTCGTCGGCCTCTTCGAGTAGTTCGCGAACGGTGTCGATGGTATAGGAGGGACCGGCGCGGCGAATTTCGAGGTCGGACACGTGCACCAGCGCGAGGTCATCGAAGGCCGCGTGCGCCATCGCGAGCCGCTGAGCCGCGGGACGTACGTCCACTTGTTTCAGGTATGGATCACCCGCCACGGTTACTTCTAGGCGGTCAAATCGACCACTGCGGGCCGCCGCCTCCAGTGCCGCGACGTGGCCGAAGTGTGGCGGATCAAAGGTCCCACCGAAGAGACCGAGTCGCCGAACTTTCACCGCCAGAGCCTAACGGGATTGCTTACGCGCCAACGAAGCCCCTACGCTTGCTAGATGGAAACACCCCCTCCTGAGTGGTCGCCGACTTCGTGGCGAGGCCACGCCGCGGCCCAGAGTCCCGTCTGGCCTGACGAAGCACACCTCCAGCGAGTCGAAGCGGAACTAGCAACGAAACCACCGCTCGTCTTCGCCGGTGAGGCGCGTCGCCTCCAAGAGCACCTCGCTCTAGTCGTTACCGGTAAGGCATTTCTCCTCCAAGCCGGCGACTGCGCGGAGTCGTTTCACGAAAGTTCCGCCGACGCGATTCGCGACAAGTTAAAGGTCATCTTGCAGATGGCCGTGGCGCTCACCTACGCCTCGGGCGTACCGGTCATCAAAGTCGGCCGTATTGCGGGACAGTTCGCGAAACCGCGTAGCGACGACTACGAAGAGCGTGACGGGCAGCGCCTCGAGGCCTTTCGCGGTCACATCGTCAACGACGACGCCTTTGACGCTGACGCTCGCCGTCCCGATCCCGAACGACTGCTAGATGCCTACCATCAAAGCGTCTCGACGTTGAACTTGCTTCGCGCCTTCACCAAGGGCGGCTTCGCGGCGTTGTCGCGCGTGCACGCGTGGAACCAAGAGTTCGTCGCCAACTCACTCGAGGGCAAACGCTACGAAGTCATCGCCGACGAGATCGAACGCGCACTGCAGTTCATGAAGGCTTGTGGCATCGATCTCCACGACGACAGTGCGCTCCAGGGCGTGGACTTCTACACCAGCCACGAGGCGCTTATCTTGCCCTACGAGCAAGCCCTCACGCGACGCGATTCATTGACCGGTGACTGGTACGACTGTTCAGCGCACCTGTTGTGGATCGGCGACCGCACGCGACAGATCGACGGCGCACACGTGAACTTCCTTCGAGGCGTCGCGAACCCGCTCGGACTAAAAGTTGGACCCACGATGGGCGTCGAGGAACTGCTGCGCCTCGCGAGTGTGCTCAACCCCGATAATCTGCCCGGTCGACTCACGCTGATATCACGCATGGGCCACGAACGCGTCAGCGACTTATTACCCCCGCTGATCGAAGCCCTGCGACACGAGGGTCGCAACGAACTATGGACGTGTGACCCCATGCACGGCAACACCTTCGTCGCTTCGGGTGGTCAAAAGACCCGTCGCTTCGACGACGTCCTTTCTGAAACGTCCAAGTACTTCGCGGTCCATCAAGCACTCGGCACGTGGCCGGGCGGACTGCACGTGGAACTAACTGGTGACGACGTGACGGAGTGCCTCGGCGGCAGTTCTGATTTCAAGGAATCCGACCTCGACTTCAACTACACCTCCATCTGCGATCCACGACTCAACGCCACGCAGAGTCTTGAAATGGCCTTTCAGGTGGCCGAGTTTCTACGTAACTTCCAGCACGATTAGGTAACGACAGCGCCAACTCGATACCTGCCGCTTCCAGGCATCGGGCACCGGTAGTCTCGACGAAGCGCCGTGGATCGACGCAACGGAAATGAGGTTCGATGTTCGCGATACTCATCATTGGATGCGCGGTGCTCGGGCTGATCGTCGGATCTTTTCTCAACGTCGTGATCTATCGCGTGCCGCGCAATGAGTCAATCGTGTCGCCGCCGTCCGCCTGCCCTCGTTGCGCGACACCCATTGCGGTACGCGACAACGTGCCGGTGCTTTCGTGGTTGACCCTACGAGGTAAATGTCGCCAGTGTCACGCACCGATTGATGTCCGCTACCCCGTCGTCGAACTCGTCACGGCACTGCTCTTTGCGGGTGTCGCTGTTCGATTCGGATTCAGTTGGACCATCCCTGCCTTTCTCATCTTCTTCGCCGGCCTGTTCGCGCTCTCGTGGATTGACGTCGAGCATCTCGTCCTCCCCAAGCGGGTCGTCTACCTACAATTATCCCTGGTCACGACAGCATTGTTGGTCGACGCCATCGCGACGCACCAGTGGCATCGACTCATCGTCGCGCTCGCGTGCTCGCTGGTATGGTTCGCGCTGTTCTTCATCTTGAACTTCATCGACCCGCACTGGCTGGGCTTTGGCGACGTGCGCTTGGCGCTCACACTCGGCTTGGCATTGGGCTGGCTCGGGATAGCTGACGCGATACTCGGATTCTTCGCCGCCAACTTGATTGGCGCCGTCATCGGCATCACACTCATCGCCGCGGGCAAGATCGAGCGCAGCCGAAGGATTCCCTACGGTGTGTTTCTCACGCTCGGCGCTGCGGTGGCCGTATTCGCCGGCCCTGCGTTACTCACGCCGTTTCACTTGAGTTCTTAGCAACACGCATCATCACCATGTCACCCAAAATGTCGGGCCGTTGTACGGTACGCCAACGCGAAAAGGATCGCCTAATACACGATCTCCATTCGCAGACCTTCGCTGTCCCATTCGGCGTCCGATGGCAATCGCCTCGCCGCGTGCAAGAAGACTCGACGAGCACTAAAGAGCAACGCGGCCGCGTCGAGGAGATGCGCCATCGGTGCGATGGTGGCATCAATGATCTTCTCAATCCCGTTGATCCTCTCCACTAAGACGTCACGTCGTTCATCTCGTCCCTCCGCTCGACGTTTGGAAAATCGCAGCGGTGCTTCACGATTGAGGAAGTAGAAACTCAACTCAGGATGGCCTTCGTACACTTGTCGCTGTCGATATGGCGACATCTCAGTTGCCACTTCAATCATCATCGGCACCCGCATCGCGGTCACCGCGTCGAGATGATCGTCGCTCACGTCGCCGAGGTTGACGAGCGTCTTGCGCGTCGGTGCTCGTCGAATGGTGATGGCCCGACGACCAAGTAGCGCACGAGCTTCAGTATCGCACTGGCGATAACCCTGACTGGGCTGGTCGGCGAACCCGATCGGAGCATTGACGACGACGGCGGCATAGGACGGATGTTCGTCGAGGATTGACTGAAAGCTTTCGTAGAGCAGCGGAGGTTCTGGCGCGAACACCGATCCCGTCAATTTGGCACTCGCCACGACCCATCGCCGCCCCCACGGCGTCGCACCAGCAACGACGGAATACGGAAGAACGGGTCCGCGCCGTAAGGGCACGACGCACTACCCCTGCGGGGCGCTAAGGCCCACCTGCTCAAGGCCTCGAGCGAGTTCCTTGGGGTGAGCGGACGCCTCGACCGCGTCCTCATAGGTAATAATGCCTTCACTGATGAGGCGAACGAGGTCAGATTCGAGCGTCTGCATCCCCTCTTTCGAGTTCGTGAACATGATGTTGGGTAACTGACTCGCCCGTCCTTCACGAATGAGGTTGCGAACGGCACTCGTTGCCACCAACACCTCGAACGCTGCGACCATGCCGCCACCGATCTTGGGGATGAGACGTTGCGCAATGACCGTGTTTAGCGACGCCGCAATCTGAACGCGGGTCTGTTCTTGGCGCTCGGGCGGAAACACGTCAATAATGCGGTCGATGGCCTGGGGCGCGTCGTTCGTGTGCAAGGTCGCAAAAACGAGGTGACCCGTCTCGGCCATCGTCAAGGCGATCGAGATCGATTCGAGGTCGCGCATTTCTCCCACCAACAGGACGTCGGGGTCCTCACGCAGGGCCGCACGAAGGGCCCTATCGAACGAAGGGCTGTCGAGACCCACTTCACGCTGTGAGACCGCCGACATCTTGTGATGGTGCACGTATTCCACGGGATCTTCTATCGTCAAAATGTGAGACGGACGAGTCTCATTAATGCGATTAATGATGGCCGCCAGTGTCGTTGACTTACCCGATCCGGTGGGTCCCGTGACGAGCACAAAACCACGCGGCTGCTTCACCACCATGTCGGCAGCCATCGGCAAACCGAGGTCCTCAAAGGTAGGGATATCGGAGGGAATCATTCGAAGGGCCAGGGCAGCTTGACCGCGCTGGGTAAAGAGACTTCCGCGAATACGAGCGCGGTCGCCCCACGAGAAAGAAAAGTCAACGTCGAGCTTCTCGTTAAACGTCGCGCGCTGTACCTCGTTCAGCAGCGGCCACGCCACGCCCCGAATCTGGTCACCGCTCAACAGCGCTGCACCTTCGACGGGTTGAAGTTTTCCGCTCACTCTCACGCGCGGCGCTGAGTCACCGACCAGTAACAGGTCGCTACCGTGACGCTCCCACAACGATTCGAGCCAAGGCTCAATCGATAGCGCTTCCATTTATCTCGTCATCGCTTTCAGTGCCGTACGTCGAACAATACGCGAAGTACCCGGCGCCATGGCCGGGCACTTCGCGAACTGCTATTTAGTTACGACTATTGAACTTTGTCGCACGACGCCGGACCTGTGTACACGGCCCAGTTGTCGCCGGTCCCGATCGAGGTCCCGGTTGACGTAACACCGCCATAAGTTGGAGCAGTACCAGTTGACGTGGCTACGACCAGCGTTCCCGCAGCAGGTGTGCCCGCAGTACCGGTGTATGTCCCACCAGTTGCGATCTGAAAGGCGTAGTGAGGCGTGTTACTCGGCCACGATTGGAGATACGGTCCGCCCTGCGGGGTTGTTCCCGTTACGCCCGCGGCGGGAGCGCCGAGTAATCCAGTCTGAGGAGTACCAGTACCAGGTCCTTGCGTCACCGTGGTCCCTGAATTCTGAGCATTGAACGCGGAGATTGCTGTCGAGATCGTGGCCCCATCAGCTTGGCACGCCGCTACCGCACTCTTACCAGTGATACCACCCAAGGCGAAGATCACGACGCCCGCAAGAATGCCGAGCACAACGATAACGATCAAGAGTTCAATCAATGTGAAACCCGCGTTCGCGTTAAGGCCTTCGGCCTCACGACGCCGCTTAATTTGTTGGTATGCAACCGGCATGGATACTCGCTTTCGTAGATAGGCGAACCGACCTTCGGATCTACCTCCGTCAAGTACTCTTAAATTTACTTTATGGAGCCTTTATTTACCATAGTTATTTCGGCAAAAAAAGGTATATAGCCAATATTCACTATTTAAAAATTTGTTTGCGGCTTCCTGAGAAGCACTCAGTCTTTTTGATCCACTAAAAAATTCTTTGTTTAGTTTTCATCAAACTTTGCGTGACATTCACGTCATTGCACTCATGTCAACGCGCTTCAGTCCTAATTAACTTGCACCGCCAGATAATCGTCAATACGAGAACGTCGGACCCAAGGCGCTTGGTCCGTTGGGCGTCATCACCTCGACGTACGCGTTCACCCCACCGGGTGACGGCGTACAGGCAGTGATCAACGTAGAGCTGACGACCGTAAAGCTTGACGCCGCAATTACCGCTTCCGACGACAGCAACGACGAAAAAAGGAAATTCACGCTCGATGTCCCCGTGAGGTTCGTTCCACGAATGTTCACGGGGCTCCCAGAAGAACAACTAACAGACCCCGCGGCGAGCGAAGTCACAGTGGGCGGCGTTACTCCAAATGCCCACGTATTGATCGTCATGGTTGTGCCACAATTCGTCGACCCCAGAGGTAATGGCGTGGCGAGTGCGTTGCATGTCGAGGTTCCATAACCCTTCTGAAAGTCACCAAACGTCACAATGGCTTGCAAGAGTGGACTCTGCGCGCAGTTCGTTGCACTGACGGAACTCAAACATGTAGAAATCGTCACGACGCGCCCTTGATGCGTTCCGATCGTCCAATTCGTCGTGCACCAAGTATCAACGGACTGGCCATTGAGTAAAAAGAGTGACGGCGTCGGGTACGTCGTCCAACAAGGTGTCGGAGGCGACGCATTCAATGTCTGGGCCATGAAGTTGTAGCGAACATTTTGCAATGCCACCTGGCTGGCACTATTGGCAGTGGATTGAAACGATTGCGCTGCGGTGAAGTTGGCGGTGTTGCGAAGATCGTTGCCCACCCAGTCGACGAGCGCGATCATGACGATGCTCACCACCGTTAAGAAGACAACCGCCAGGACAAGGGAACTTCCATTTTCATTTTTACACGCTCGACGCGAATCAAGGTCAAAAGCCGCGCGACTTCGGAATCGTTTGCTATTTGACACTGACACTCTTGACAGTAGATGAGGCGGCGAGATAGCCCGATGAACCATTGGCGGTAATCGTGACGTAATAGCTAGTACCCGACGTCAGGCCAGTGATGGTCCCGCCTGACGCGTAGGGGTTCACGGTGCTACAGCCAGAGGTCATTGTCGAGCTCGTGCACACGTTTGCCGCGTACGTCTGACCCGAAGGAGCATTGGACGAGCCAACGAAGCTAATCGATGCGGTGCCCGTGGTTCCGCTCGACGTTGAGGAGATCGAAGGAGCGGTCAGAGCAATTGTCGCCATCACTGCGGGCGTCACACTTGACGTCGAAGCCAAGTACCCGGATGACGCGTTGGCGGTAATCGTGACGTAATACGAAGTTCCCGCCGTGAGCCCCGAGATTTGAGAACCCGTCGTGAACGAATTGACGGTGACACAACCGCTCGACATCGCATTGTTCGTACACGCCTCAGCGGTGTACACCTGATTAGAAGGAGCATTGGACGGTGAGTTGAACGACACGTCGATGACCCCAGCTGCCGATAAGGAGGAAGAAGCTGCGACCGACTTAGGCGTCGCTAACTGTGACGTCGCGAGTTCAGATGGAGACGACACGATCGACGTGGTTGCTGGCGTCGATCCATTGATGTTGGCGGTCACGGTGACGTAATAACGCGATGCCGCGTCCAACCCGTTAACGATCGAGCCCGACGTGAAGGACGTCTCGTTGACGCAATTCAGTGACATGGCACTGTCGGTACATGCCGTCGCCGTATAGGTCTGTCCAGTCGGCGGAGTCGTGAGCCCCGCGAAAGTAACGACCAGGGACCCGGCTGAGGACGCAGAGGGCACGACCGACGTCACGGTGGGCGTTGTCGACGAACCGCTTGACACGGCAGAGGACACGCTCGACGTCGCGAAGATGTAGCCCGTGGAAGCGTCAGCCGTCACTGTGACGTAATACATCGTGCCGGGTATGAGCCCGAGAATGCTCGTACCGGACACGTAAGACGTATACGACGTGCAGTGCACCGACATTGATGGGTCCGCGCAGGCCCTGGCCGTGTACGTCTGGCCCGAGGGAGCATTCGACGATCCACTGTACGCAATTGTCAATCCACCAATGGTGCTCACAGGAGCCGTGACGCTCGTCAGGCTGGGAGTATTGAGCTGCACCGACGGGGCTACGATGATCTGACCACTGCCGCTCATCACGAGCGCGACAGACTCAGATTGGCCTCGGGGCCCAAGAACTTGAACTGTTAACTCTTGAGGTACCGTCGTCCCCGTTGTGCAGTTCGAAGACGTCAGCGAAAAATTTGATCCACTCCAGTAGTACACCGAAGTAATTGACGCGCTGTACGTCGAGGTATACGGCGAAGGAGGTTGCAGTGCCGTCGTCAACATGCTGTTGTAGTACGTCGCCGTCGCGGTGGGACATGCCGCAAAGACTGGGCTCGACGTCTGTTGAAATGCTGAGTAGACCTGTTCGGCAACGCTGCGAAGCACGGTATCGGTGACCGCTAGATTTCGGTGTTCTGCCGACGACGCGAAAGCGGTCGAGAAAGCGACGAGCAGGCTGACGACCGTGATGCTCAAGATCAGCATCGAAATGAGTACCTCGATGAGCGTGTCCCCACCCTCTCCACGGCGTTCGACACACTGGACGTGCTTTTGCTTTGTCATCGTGACCAATTAGATCACGGCGAAGTGATATTGAGACTGACGTTGTTGGAGATTGCAGCGGTACTCGTGACCAAGAACGCGGCCGTCACGGTGCCGTTGTTGTTAAGTATCACCTGACCGTTGGGTGCGTAAACGCCGCCGTAGCCATATCCGGCCGTGCCATTATTACCGAGGGTGATTGGATTTGTCAATCCAGACGCCGCAACGTCCCACACCGCCACGTACTGATACTGCGCCAAGCCCTTCAAATTGATAGTGGCGTTGTTGCCAAACGTCACCGCGCCAGTGTGAATGTAAAACAAAACTCCACTCGTTCCTGTCACTGTCGTATTATTCGACGTCGAAAGGGCCGTAGTCGCGCTGTCAAAGATGTATATACCGGTGGCGAAGGTGACGTTGACGTTATTCGAAAGCGTCAATCCGTTCTCAAACCAGAATGTGCCGCCAGGTGTGAACTGCACTGTCGCTCCATCGGTGAACGTCGTGCCGGGATCCGTGGCGTAATTGCCAGGTGGACAGGTGTAGACGTTGCCAGACGGCGAGCACGTCACCGTCGATCCCCCACTGGGAGGATCCCCCGGTGGCGTCAACGACGCAAAGGGGTCACCTATTTGATTGGTGTAATTCTCGCTCGACGGGTACGTCGTCCCACTCCCCGCGGAGACCGAATTCAATCCGGTGTCGGAGGTGTTAATACTCGTAGCCAATAACTGGGAGTTAGCCGACATCGACACGGCACCCGCGTACGGCGACGCAATAGCGAGGGCGCCGTTGTCGACGCCCGTACCAACGTTGATGGATAACACTGAATTGTTACCGAGGGTGAGTGCGGTGTGTGAAGTGGTGCTCAAAAGCGAAAAAGGCGCGAACGTTGCCAGTTGCGTCGGATTGACCGCCTCGGTGAACGCCCGTGGAGTGGCGCTCAACGCGAAAGCGAACGGTGTTGCAGATCCCGCGATGACACTCTGCGTCTCCGTGACGGGAAGTGTCACCTGGGTGACGCTCGACGCCGCCACCCACGCGGTGCGAGCTTGCGTGGAGCAACCACTCGCCGTTGGAGCACACGAGATCGTAGGTAGAGCCGACGCACTCGTCGCGGAAAGGTCCGTCGCCACCGTTTGAGTGGAAGAAGGTGTGGAAGAGGGGGCCGTGGAGCAGAGATTACGGACCAATGAATACGTGGTCGTGGATCCATTTTGAAGAGAATCGTACGAGACGTAGTTGAGATAACCACCCGGTGCACTCCCCCACTCGAGGGCCAAAAGTTGCACCCCGGTGCCACACGTTGGCGTCGGGTAGTCAGTGAGCCGCTGTGCACTCTGCACATCCTTACTAAAACTGGCCGACAGGGTTTGCGCGTCACCGGAGTCGGTAATCCGCCCAGTTACCGATGATTGAAGAGAAAACACTGCGACAAGACCGAACGCCAGACCCCCGATCACCAAGGGGAGGATGAGCAGGGTCACCAGGAGCTCGATGAGCGTCATGCCCTCATCGCCTCGATTCGAAGCGTGACGACGTCCGGCTTCGCGTGCGGGCACTTCGCACTGGACCGGCTTTGTGCGAGTTCTCAACATCAAGCGACCGGGCCGTGGGGTCATTATCCCACCTTGACCTGGTTGTAGATGCCGTACATGGCTGAAATTAATGCGACCGCGACAAATCCCAC
>Ga0208080_1001852_pt1 | contig 10104 bp, 8 predicted proteins | sample NGESurdeep092012_3_FD_184476 | JGI IMG/M metagenome (GOLD analysis project Ga0208080, IMG submission 184476) | Arctic peat soil microbial communities from Barrow, Alaska - NGEE Surface sample 210-3 deep-092012 (SPAdes) | ecosystem: Environmental > Terrestrial > Soil > Wetlands > Peat ...
GCCGGCGGAATCATGGCTGAGCGCCAGGTCCGCTGGTCTGATCAGCGCCTCCAGCGAGGTGCCGTTGCTCCCTGCCGCGGCCAGATTGTCGATGCCGAGATTCCGCCCGAACACGCGGATGCGGTTTCCGTCCAGCAGCACCGGCATCCGCTTGGTCACGCCGACAAATTCTGAGACAAATGCCGTTGCCGGGCGCCGGTAAATAGTTTCGGGGGTGTCCAGTTGCTCAATCCGCCCGTCATACATCACGCCGATGATACATCACGCCGATACGGTCCGCGATGGTCAGAGCCTCTTCCTGGTCATGGGACCGTTGCCCACGAACGACATGACGAACAGGACGCCGAACGCGAAGATCAACGAGCTCAGGGCCGCGGCGATCGACATCGACGCGTTGCTCTTTCCCACCATGAAGATGGCGACCTGCAGGTTGTTGCGGCTGAGCAGGTTGGCGACCGTGAACTCGCCCAGGACCAGAGCGACCGACAGGAACGCTGCTGACAGCATGGCTGTGCCCATGTTGGGTACAACGATCGCGCGGAAGACCATGAACCAGCTCGCGCCCAGAGACCGTGCCGCCTCCGACAGCGTCTTGACGTCGATCGCGCTCAGGCCGGCGTCCAAAGCCCGGTAGGCGAAGGGCAGGATCAGCACGACGTAGGCAAAACACAGCCAGATCGTGGACTCTCCCAGGAAGTAGGTCACCCAGGCGTAGACGGGGACGAGGCCGACCACCAGCACGATGGCCGGAATGCTCAGCGGCAGCAGGCAGAGGAACTGCACGGTCTTGCCCAGGCGTGGAAGCCGTAGGCGCACCCAAGTCATCGTAGGCAGCAACAGGACCAACATGATGCTGACCGCCACCGCCGCGAGCCCAAGCGAAACCACGATCCCGTTCTTGAGATCGGGGTAGCTCTCGTTCATCTTGCTGAAGTTGGTCAACGTGGCCCAGGTCTCCAGCGTGCGTCCTCCACGACCGTTGCGCGTCGTGAACTCCGCCATCGCCACGAGCGGAAGGCCGAAGAACAGGCCAGCGATCGCGAAGGTAACCAGCCGGAATACAGCCCCTCCACGGGGGCGACGTCGTCGAAGGCTCGCCCGACCCCGCCCGTCCCGGGTGCTCACGAGGCCAGCCACTTGCTCGTCCGGCGCTCAACGAGCGCCTGCAGGGTCATCACGAGGGCCACCACGACAACCATGGCGAGGGCCATCGCCTTGGCCACGTTCGCCTGGCCCAGGACGACCTCAGAGCTCATGGCTCCGGCGATGTTCAGCGTCAGGACCGGGGAAGCCTGTGAAATCAGGACCGCCACGGTGGCGTAGGCGCTGAACGCGTTGGCGAACAACAACAGTAAAGCTCCGATGAAAGGAGGCGTGAGCACGGGACCGGCCACATGCCGCCAGTAGCGCCATGAGCCGCCTCCCAGGGTCTGGGTCGCCTCGCGCCACTCCGGTCGCAGCCCTTCGATGGCCGGCAGGAACACCAAGACCATGAGCGGGATCTGGAAGTAGAGGTAGACCACGACAAGGCCCTTGTCCCACTCATAGACCCACTGACTGTCCGAGATGTTCATGCCCATCCGCTGCAGCCAGATCGTCAGCAGTCCCTGGGCTCCCACCGTCGCCACGAAGGCGAACGCGAGGGCGACGCCGCCGAACTGCGCGAGCACTCCGCAGAGCGTGGTGAACACCCGCCGCACCAGACCGTCACGGCGGCTGGTCGCCACGGCATACGACAGGAGCGACCCGAAAACGGCGCCGATGACTGCGGTGACGCCGGCCAGGATTACCGAGTGCAGAAGAGAGGACACGATCTGCGGCTGGGCCAGCGCCCGGATGTTGCTCGTGGTCAGGCCCTGCGGCCCCATGAAGGCGCCGAACGCCACGACCAGGGTGGGGACCAGGAAGAAGACGGCCACGTAGGCGAAGAACGGAACAACGCCCAGGAAGGCTACCAGTGACCTGTATACCGAGGATGCGCGCCCCCTCTTTGTGGGGGGCGCGCATCTGGTCGTTACCGACCCGTCAATCAACGGCCTTATTCCAGTTGGCGGCGAGGTAGGCCGTGGCCTTGGCGGTCTGCTCCGGGGTCATGAACAGCGGAGTCCCAACAGCCTTGGGCAGCGCCGCAAGCGCTGCCGCGTCAACCGTCCCGGCCTTGGTCATCGAGTCGAGTCGCACCGGCCGAGCCGCACCCTTGAGGAACCAGTTCTGGCCCTCGTCGGAGAACAGGAACTCCTCCCACAGCCGCGCGGCGGCCGGATGCGGCGCGTCGACGTTGATTGCCTGCACGTAGTAGGAGCCGACAACTGCGCCGGCGGGGATGACAGTCCTAAAGTCCATCGTGCCCTTGAGCTTGGCGCCCTGGGCAACGTTGAGGTAGTCCCAGTCGATGACGACCGGCGTCTGCCCCGACTGGATGGTTGCCGGGGATACGTCGGCCACCAAGAAGTTGCCCACAGCCTTGAGCTGCTTGAAGAAGTCGACGCCCTTGGAGATGTCGTTAGCCGAGCCGCCGACGCCGAGCGCGACCATCACCACGCCGTTGAAGCCGGCTCCGGACAGGGTCGGGTTGCCATCCATGGCGACCGCGCCCTTGTAGACCGGCTTGAGCAGGTCTTTGATGCTGGTCGGAGCCGGGAACTTGCCCGCGTCATACCCGATGCTCTGGTACCCGCCGTAGTCGTTGACCCACCCACCGTTGGCGTCCTTGAACTTCGCCGGGATGTCCTGGAACGTCGACACCTTGTACGGCGCGTACATCGCGGTGTTGGCAACGGCGACGTTGCCGCCGAGGTCGAAGACGTCGGGAGCCTTCGACTGACCCTTGAGGTTCTTGGCCGCGGTGATCTCATCGGCGCTCGAACCCTCCGGATTTGCGCTGTTCACGGTCAAGCCGTACTTGGCCTTGAAGGCGTTGATGATCGCGGCGTAGTTGGCCCAGTCCGGCGGCAGCGCGATGACGTTGAGCGTGCCCTCCTTCTTGGCCGCAGCAACCAGTGCGGCCATGCCGCCCAGGTCCTGCGCTGAGGTAGCCGTGGCTGCCTTGCTGGTGTTGCCGGCGGTCTTGTTAGGAGGTGTGCCGCAGGCCGTGATGCCGATCGACAGGGTCGCAGCGACCGCTGCGATGGCGGCACAGCGAAGGGCGGAAAGGTTCACATCATCCTCCATGAAGGCGTTGCCCGATTGTCCGGAAGGACATCGGCGTTGCTGTAGCCGGCGGGCAGTTGAACCGCCGCTGCGTTGGGGATCCAGTCGGTGACAAGGCCTCCCATCTGACGAGGCATCGATCTCACCGGGGCCGGTGAGCGGTGTCCAACAGGTCTAGGACCGGACTCAACATGACTTCGTCACGGGGTGAGACTACAGCGGTCCTTGCGAACGGTCAAGACTCGGGTTTGGGTGTGGTGTGAACCGCCCCGGGTTCAGTGCAGACTCATGTATTTGAGTGCTGTCACACCCTCGCAGATCTCGTACTGGATTGGAAAGGGATGCCGTTGTCGCGGCTTTGATACATCATCTTGGCTGCTTAGCAGTCGTCTTGTCGTTGCCTGCCCTGCGCTGCGCAACCGGCGTATGGCAAGCAGCTCACCCCAGAGCGGGAGCTATGCCCAGTCTCAGCGCATCGTGGAACGCGCAGACTACGGCCTCGACGCGCTGACGGGGCACGAGACACGAGAGGCAGGACGGAGAGGCATCGACCCAACGGGCTGGGACCTTCTTGCGCTCGAGGGCGCCGCACATCGCCTGCAGGACCTTCTCATCTGTGTGCACCGCTCTGCCCACCACGGCGACGCGCGAAGTGCTCGTGTCGGGAGAGTAGGACAATTGCATGGCTGCCTGGAGCGGGGAAAGCGCGTCCTCTGCGCGGAGCGTCTCCTCTTCCGTGAGGATGAGTGAGAGAGCTCCATCCGGTTCTCTCGCGATGTGTTGAAGGGAGACTCCTGCGACGAGCAACGCATCAGAGACGCAACGCAGGGCTGAGCGATCCGCCATGCCGTTGATCGTCAGAACGACCTCGTCGGTGGTATAGGCGACGCCGCACACGCGGTCCGGGGCTGCCATCGGGCCTGCCCTCACCAGCGTGCCCTCGGCGCGCGTGAAGCTCGAACAGACGCGGAGAGGCAGCTGGTGACGCTGCGCGAGGACCACCGAGCGCAGCGCCAGAACTTCGGCGCCCGCCGCCGTCAGCTCGATCATCTCGTCGAACGTCACCTCCGGGATGCGCCGCGCGCCGGCGACGACGCTGGGGTTGGCTGTATAGACGCCGTCGACATCCGTGTAGATCTCGCAGATCTTGGCGCCCAGCGCGTGCGCGAGTGCGACAGCGGAGGTGTCGGAGCCGCCCCTTCCCAGCGTGGTGACCTGGTTCTCCGTGGAGACACCCTGGAAACCGGCTACCAGCACTATTTGTCCACATTCCAGAGCTTCCTGGACCCTGTGCGCTCGGACCTCCAGGATCTCGGCGTTGCCGTGTTCTGTGTCGGTCACGATGCCGGCTTGGGAACCGGTGAAGCTCACCGCTGGTCGGCCGAGTCGCTCCACTGCCATGGCGACAAGGGCGCAGCTGATGCGCTCGCCGGCCGAGAGCAGCATGTCCATCTCGCGTCTCGGCGGTCGAGGTGACACTTCCCGGGCCAGCCGGGTGAGCTCGTCGGTCGTGTCGCCTCGGGCCGACACGACAGCGCACACTTGCTGTCCGCTGTCAAATGTCTCGACGATGCGGCGCGCAACGTTGCTGATGCGCGCCGCATCGGCCACCGACGTTCCTCCGTACTTCTGTACGACGATGCTCACGTCACCTCGCGCTTCGCCTTGTCGGAGACGCGGGTGATCAGCGATCCACCGACACGCTGGCACGCACAGCAGCGAACTGCTCAACGGCGAAGTCGAGATCGGCGATCTCGTGGTGGGCCGACACCTGCACACGGATGCGCGGCTCACCCTTGGGCACGACGGGATAGAAGAAGCCGACCGCGTAGACACCCCGCTCGAGCAGCCCGGCCGCGATCTGTTGCGCCTCGCGGGCCTCGCCCACCACGAGAGGCACCGGGACACTACGCTGCGCCCATTCGTCCCACGCGTAGATGTGCACGTCGGTTCCGCAGATCGCCGTCTTGAGTACGCGGATCAGAACGTTCCCCGCGCCCGCGGGAGGGACTGAGACATCCTTGAGCGTAAGTCCGGCCCGCGATCCTCCTTGACGAGCGCGAGCATGGTCTTCATCCGGTCCCTCGCAAAGACCACCGGTCCTCCCCGAACGGAGAGGCTCATGATCAGGGCGAACCCCTCACTTCCGGCTTCCCACTGCAAGTCGACGATCGATGACGCCGGCGTCGACGCCTCAGCGGTGAGCTCAGCCAACGCGGCCGCTGTCAGGCAACCACGGGCGATGACAAGCACTGACCTTCCGACGCGTGAGCACCGTCTCCGGGCGCTGGTCGCTCTGCATGCCTGCCGTACTCTCACGTGATGCTCCGTGGCATCGGCCCTATCTCCGCTTCCGTTGGGCGGAGCCGTCTAGGGTGGTCAGGAGGCTCTGACCGCCGCGCGGCACCCTCTGCTCCTGAGATCAGGCTCGACAGCCACGCATCCAGGTCGGTGGGCAGCGGCTCCGGCTTGTGGCTCTCGAGCAGCTCACGAACCTTGGCGTTGACCCGACTACGCATGGTGAGCGATCCTCGCCTCTTCCAGTTTGCCGTGGTTCTGGAACCGCCCCGGGGTCCGTTGTCTACCGCCCTTGACAAAGCACAGCATAGGCGTGCACGGTACATACCAGCAACCAGGTCTGACTTGGAAGGAGTGGTCAGGGATGCGTATCAGTGGCGTGCGGAGTCGGCTCGTCGAATTCCCCTCTCGACGCGCCGTTCCGTCCTGCGTGGGGCCGCGGTCGTGTCCAGTAGGAGGACCGACGTCATGACGTCAGAGACGAGACACACGCGGGGTATGGACCGCCCCGCCCGGTCGGGCGTTGCGCTGCAAGTTGTCAACTTGCGCCGATCGTGGGGGTCCGTGTGCGCGCTCGACGGGCTGTCGCTCGACATCGCCGCCGGCGAGCTCGTGGCCCTGCTCGGGCCCTCCGGCTGCGGCAAGTCCACCGCATTGAGGATTATCGCAGGGCTTGATGAGGCCGACTCAGGTCAGGTCCTCGTGGAGGGCACGGACATTGCCCGCCTCCCCGCGAACCAGCGAGACATGGGTATGGTCTTTCAGGCGTACAGCCTGTTCCCGAACATGACGGCCCGCGACAACGTTGCATTCGGACTGAGGGTGCGAAGGGTTGGCGCAAAGGTGCGGCGGCGGCGGGTCGACGAACTGCTTGAGCTCGTTGGTTTGAGCTCCCAAGCCAAGCAGTTTCCGCACCAGATGTCCGGCGGGCAACAACAGCGCGTCGCGCTAGCGCGTGCGCTGGCCATCGGGCCAAGGGTGCTGCTCTTAGACGAGCCGCTGTCAGCACTCGACGCCAAGGTGCGCAACGAGCTGCGCGACGAAATCCGGCGCGTCCAGCTTGAGGTCGGCACGACGACCGTGTTCGTTACTCACGACCAGGAGGAGGCGTTTGCTCTAGCCGACCGGGTCGGGGTCATAAACTTTGGGCGGCTCGAGCAAATCGCACCGCCCGCGGAGCTCTACCATGAACCGCGGACGTCGTTCGTCGCCGAGTTCGTCGGCCTTACCAACCGGCTGCCGGGTGAAGCGCAGGATGGCATGGTGAATGTGATTGGTAGCCGCGTGCCGCTGTTGGAGGAGTCCGTGGGATCCGGTGCAGTGACGGCGCTCGTGCGGCCCGAGTCGGTAGACGTGACGCCAGACGTGGATGGAGACGCGCGGGTGTCTGCAATGGGCTTTCGTGGTTCGATCGGTATGGTCCAAGTTCGGCTCGCCACCGAGAACCTGGTGCTCGCACAGGTGTCGAGCGCCGAGAGCGCCCAGCTTGCTCCGGGCACTGCGGTACGCGTGACCGTCCGCCCCGTGCCCGTTCTGGCCATAGGCGTGGACGTGGAGAGTGTGCCTGACGAGGCCATTCAGCCCTTGGCCGTCTCGAGAAGTAAGGAGACCTTGATGGCGCCGACCGCCAAGACTCCTTGAATTTCAAGGAAAGGAACTTCTGAGAAAGGCTGGATTGCCAGTTGGCGAACGGGACGCGCGCGGCAGACAGTGTCGTCGAAGCCAGGGGGTTCGTGCGCAACCGTTCCCGGCGCTGGGACACGACTGGTTCTGGAGTCGAATCTGGGCAACCTCGTTGCCGACGTGCCCGCCATTTGGGCGTTGTCCATGCCACCTCTGACCCGGGTCGCGGTGCGCATCGACCCGGCCGGTGTGCGGCTTGTCGTCCTCTGAGCAGCAGAGTTTTCGCTCGCCCGCCAGCTTGATGCAGCCACCCACAACTCTGGACCGGGTCCTTCGGCGCGGGTCCGCGCGCGGCACTGGCACCGAACGTTACTACCACGCCCTGGCCTGGGCTCCCGGCGAGCCGCGCATCCTGCGCGACGATCTGGTCCCGGGCGGTGCTCGGGTCCCAGCCGGCGTCGGCGATCCGTCTTCACTTGTCTTCTTCGCACACTTCGCCGACGCTCAGATAGTCGATGTGCAGTCTCCGGGGAGGTTCGAGTTCTTCGAGATGCTGAACGGCAAGCCGGGATGCAATCTCTTCTACCCGGCAGCGCGACCGCAGGAGACCCTCGCCCCCCATGCCCTGTCAGCGTTCGTGCGCACTTTGAACCGGTTGCGAGAGAGCCCGGACACTGGGTCACCGCTAGCGGTTGCCATCAGCGCGGGCGACAATGTGGACAACGCGCAGCTGAATGAGCTGGGGTGGTTCGTTGCGCTGGTGGGCGGTGGAGAGGTCGACTGCCGCTCGCGCGGAGCCCCTTACGAGGGAGTCCAAGACCCCACCTGGGACGACAGGACCCACTGGCATCCCGACGCCGCGCCCGATCGGTATCGGGAGCTCTGGGGCTTCCCCGACTGCCCTGGGCTGCTGGCTGAAGCCTTGCGACCGTTCTCTGCCGAGGCGCTCGCCCTCCCCTGGCTTTCTTGCTTCGGCAACCATGATGGGCTGATACTGGGCAACTCGCTGCCAACCCTCGCCTATCGCGACCTCGTCGTCGGTGACAGAAAACCCGTGGCCTTGCCGCCCAAGTTCGATGCTGTGGAGCATGCGGCGGAGTTCCACGCCGCCCCAGAGAGGTTCCTCGGCGGCCCGGCCAGGCATGTTGCAGCTGATGCGGCGCGCCGCATCGTCGGCCGGCGCGAGTTCGTCGAGGCGCATCTAAACGCGCCCGGCCGGCCTGCCGGACACGGTTATTCGTCGGCGAGCCTCCGCGAAGGCACGACGTATTGCGTACACGATATCGATAGCGGGCGCGTGCCGATCCGCTTCGTCCTTCTCGATACCACCAACATGGATGGATTCTACGAGGGCAGCATCGGGCGACGACAGCTGAGCTGGCTCGAGGAACGGCTGGCCGAAGTGAGTCATCGTCACCTCGATGCCGGCGGCCGGTGGGTCGAGCAGTCCGAGGTCTGCGACCACCTGATCGTGCTCCTGTCCCATCACCCATTGGAGGATCTGGTCAACGCGTGCGTCGACCAACGGGGTCTCGAGGAGGATCAGCCGCGCGCGCTGGCCGCCGAAGTCGAGGCGCTCCTGCACCGCTTTCCAAACGTTGTCCTCTGGCTCAACGGCCACCGTCACGTTAATCACGTGTGGCCGCGTCCCGACCCCACGGCTCGCACGGCCGGCTTCTGGGAGGTGTCGACGGCGGCCATCGCCGATTGGCCCTGTCAGGCACGGCTGCTCGAGCTGGTCGCGAACGGCGATGACTCGCTCTCGATCCTCTCGACGATGGTCGACGCCGATGTGCCGGCCGATCCCGGTGAGGCAGCAGGCCTGGCACGCTTGGCCGCCGTGCATCGCGAGCTCGCCGCCAACGACCCCTTCAGCGGCCTGGAGTCGTTCCGCGAAGGCGGACCGAAAGATCGCAACGTGGTTCTGCCGGTGCCGGCACCGTTTTCGATTCCGTGAGTGGCTCCGGGGCGTCCGTGACTTGTGGAGCGCAGTCCCTCTGGCGGGCTTCCCGCTGCGCGGCCGGTCCCTGGGCAGGGTCGCTTCGGACGTGGCCGCATCGTGAGCCACTGCATGGCAAGGCGTTCCGCTCGAGGCGTTCCGATACCTCAAACGGAGGAGGTTCCTCATGACTGACTCGACCCGTCTCGATTTGCCTGTCCCAGCAGCCGGAAAGGAGAGTCGAAGACGCTCACTCGCCCGCTTGGCCACCGAGGTCTTCGATGTGCTCGTCATCGGTGGCGGCGTGACTGGGTGCGGCGTCGCTCTCGATGCGGCCAGCCGTGGTCTCTCCGTGGCCCTCCTCGAGAAGCGCGACTTCGCCGCGGGCACTTCGAGTCGTTCCAGCAAACTGATCCACGGGGGGCTTCGTTATCTCGAACAATTCGACATCGGGTTGGTGCGAGAGGCGCTGCACGAGCGACAGCTTCTCGTGGAGAAGATTGCGCCGCACCTGGTTCATCCGACCCCTTTCCTTCTGCCCTTGAAGCACAGGGCCTGGGACCGGCTGTACCTGGGGTCGGGGCTCTTTCTGTACGACGCACTCGCCGGACTGAGGCCCGCGATGCCACGCCATCGACACCTGTCACGCGGCGCTTGCTTGCGAGCCGTTCCGTCCCTCCGCGAAGATGCGCTTGTCGGTGGAATCCGCTACTACGACGCCCAGGTTGACGACGCTCGATTCTCGCTGATGCTCGCCCTCACGGCGACTGTTCACGGTGCACTCTGCGCCCCCGCCGTCGGCGTCATCGCGTTTCTCCATCAGGAGGAAAGGATCTCCGGAGCCCGTGTGCGAGACCTCGAGTCGGGTGATGAGTTCGAGGTGCGCGCCCGGGCAGTCATCAACGCCACCGGCGTGTGGACCACAGAGGTGGAGCGTCTGGCGGGAGTCGAGGCCCCTATGATGGTCCGACCGTCAAAAGGCGTGCACGTCGTCGTGCCGAAGGCGCTCATCGACTCCGCCTATGCGCTCATCCTGCCTACAGAGAAGAGCGTGCTGTTCGTGCTGCCCTGGGGCAACCAGTGGATCGTCGGCA
>Ga0208080_1001856_pt1 | contig 10095 bp, 7 predicted proteins | sample NGESurdeep092012_3_FD_184476 | JGI IMG/M metagenome (GOLD analysis project Ga0208080, IMG submission 184476) | Arctic peat soil microbial communities from Barrow, Alaska - NGEE Surface sample 210-3 deep-092012 (SPAdes) | ecosystem: Environmental > Terrestrial > Soil > Wetlands > Peat ...
AGCGGCCGCCGCCGCAACCGCCGCAAGAGATGGCGAAGCGCAGCCCGGCGCGCCGCACGTCGTAGCCGCCGGCGAGCTGGAGCGACTCGAACGCCGCTGAGAAGACCGGCGCCGCGAGCGGCCTGCGCGACCGATCCGGAAAGCAGGCCTCCACGGACGAGGTCGGCTGGAAAGGCCCGGCCGGGGCCGACGACTCCGGCCACGGGTCGGACTCGCAGGACTCGGGCGCCGGCGGCGGGAGCACCGGCAACGGCGGGACCAGCAGCGCGAGCGGCGGGAACGCTTCCGCCGAGAGCGGCGCCACCGCGCGCGTCGCGGTCGACTCCGGACGCTGCGTGGGCTGCGGCGCCTGCCTGCAGATGTGCCCGGCCGGCGTGTTCGCCGCGAGCGGCGGCGGCGTGACGGCGCAGAGCCCGGATGCCTGCCGGCTGTGCGGGCGCTGCACCCAGGTCCGCCGCCCGGGCGCCATCACGCTTAACGGGCAGACGAAGGCGGGTGGGGCGGCCCCCGCGACCTCCACGCCCGCCCGAGGGGTGCGCTCAGGGCGACTCTTCAAAGCGAGGACCCCCGCCGGCCTGCTGCCGGCGGGGGTCCTCGCTTGTGTGCTCGGCTCTTCTCGTGCGGGCTACTTCACCTTGAACGGGCGCCACTTCGTCCTGGCGGCCGTGTGCGCGGCGGTCTTGGCGATCGTCGCCCGCATGCGGTAGGCGCCCCTCCTGGCGGGCTTGTACTTCCAGCTGTAGGCGCCTGTGGCGCTGATCGTCCGCGCCACGCTCTTGACCTTGACCCACCTGGCACCGCGCTTCTTCTGCACGGTGAGCTTGACCTTGCTGCCGGCGAGGCTGGCGGGCGTCACCTTGCCCTTCGCCATCACGCGCCTGCCGAGCCTCATGGCGCCGCTCGTGAGGCCACTCAGCTTGAGCGTGACCCTCGGCGCGACCGTGGGCGTGGGGGTGGGCGTGGGCGTGACCGTGGGGGTCGGCGTGGTTGTCGGGCCTGAACCAGTCGTGTACGCCTTGAGGCACACGTTGGCTTTGGTGTAGCCCGCAATGGTCGTCAGGTCCGTCCAGCTCGAACCGGACGGACTCACATAGCTCTGCCCGGCTTTCGCGGTGGCGGCGCTGGAGTAGCCGGAGAGCGGGGCTTCGATGGCGATCGGCGCGGTCGTTCCGGGTGACGTCACCTTGACGGTCACTACGAACTGCTGCCCGCTCGTGATGCCCACCGCTGAGGGCAGGGTCACGGTGTGATAGCCCATGTAGGCCAGCGTGCCGCTGGTGCGCAGCGTCTTGGTCGCGAGGCTGGAGCCTGTGTAGACCTCATAGCTCGTGCCCGGGGCCAGTGTGTAGAAGCCGACGGCACTCAGGGAAGCGGTCGTCTGGGCGCTGAAGACGTTGGCGAACCACCCGGTGGAACTCGAGTACCCGAGCTCGGTGCCGTCACCGAGGGGGTCGTACTGGTAGATGCCGCCGTAGTTGCTGGTGGACTCAGCGTTGTCGAACACCGCCATAAGGTCGTCGCGGCCGAACTTGGAGTCGTAGTAGGAAACGTAGAAGTAGCCGTTGCTGCCCCACGAGGCGCCCCAGCTGTTCTTGACGATGAAGGCGCCGTTGCCCGCCGGGGTGGTGGCGAAGTTGGCGGCGGAGTAGTTGTCGTCCCAGCCGACGATGAGAACTGCGTGGTTGGTATCCGAGCTGCCGTCGTAGTAGTAACTCGCCGTCGTGGCGTTGTAGTAGGAGGAGGCCCCCGAGCTGCCGTACCAGCCCATCGAGACGTAGGCGCCGCCGTACTGCGTGACCGCGCTCTTGATGCTGTCGTTGTCGAGCGCCGAGCCACGCGGCGGAATCCAGTTCACCTCTTGCACGTGCTTGCGCGAGGTCAGGCCGGGCGGCGTGAGGTTGTCCCCATACGCGTCCTCGGTCTCGTTGACAGGGCCGCCCCAACGGACCAGGTAGGCGGTGGACATCAAGTAGTTCCCGCCCGCGTCGTAGAGGGTGCCCGGGAAGTTGAAGCCGCTGGTGAGGACCATGTTGTCCTCGGAGAAGTCCGAGGTCTCGCCGGGCAGCAGGCTCGACTCGAGCGACCCGAGAGCGGCGAAGGTCCAGCAGGTGCTGTACGGGTCCTGGTCCTTGACCGGCGAGACCCGGTTCAGGGTACGCAGGTCGTAGCTCGTCGCGTAGGTCGCCATCGGTGGGGCGCTGCGGGCGCCCTTCAGGTAGGAGATGTCCATCGGCGCGGGGACGAGGCCGGGCCGGAAGCCCGGGACCCTGTCCAGCCCAAGCGTGTGCCTCAGCTTGAAGTCGGCCTGGTAGCGCAGGAACTCGGCGCTGAGCGGCGCCGCGCGGAGCTCTGGGCCCGTGGCCGCCGCCAACGGCGCTGCCACGGCGAGCACGAACAGTGCCGCGAGCAGCGCCAGCCAGATGAAGGTGCTTCTCGAAAGACTACGCATGGCTCCTCCCGTTCCCAGTGTACGCATGACCCATGCCTTCGGGCGCCGAGACTCCTGGCAGCGGCGCGCACCGCCGGCGGCGCGCGTGCGGCTGGTTTCTTCGTTTAAGGAGTATCGGCAGCGGGGTCCAGAAGCTACAGTTTCGAGCATATCGGAATTCTCTGCCGCGCGCGTCGGCCGGGGGAGCCCGCAGCGCCCTGAGCGGCCGCTGCTCGTCCGGCCAGGCTACAGGCCGGCGCTGCGGCGCATCAGCGCCGTCACCGCGTTGGCGGCGAAGTGCGCGAAGAAGGCAGCGCAGCAGGCGAAGATGTAGTCGCCGTCGAGGGTGACGCGCACGTCCGGCGGCGGCGGCAATCGCTCCCCGCCGCCGCGCCGGACGTGTGCGTGCCGAGGCCATGGTCGTCCATCGGCACGCTGTCGTGGTCGAACGCGTCGATGCGGCGCCAGTAGTTGGGAGATGCGGCGGCCGCTGCGGGGTCGGCGCTGAAGCGCCGCAGCAGCGTCCATGTGTGAGTGATGGCGGACCTGATGAGCACCACGCGAGACGTCGACGCCGACCCGGGGCGCGCCATAGGGACAGACAACGCCCCTAAACGCTCGTCACGCGAGCGTTCGGGTAAGAGGATGAGACGGATGGATCAACCGGCCGCACAAGGAGGAGACATGCCGAACAGCGTCTACAAGGTCATCGAAGTGATCGGCACCAGCGCGACGTCCTGGGAGGAAGCCGCCAAGACCGCGGTGGACAAGGTCGTGAGCCATCTCGAGGACGTGCGCACGGCCGAGGTCGTGGAGTTCGACCTGCGCCTCCAGGAGAACAAGGTGGTGGCGTATCGCGCCAAGATGAAGGTGTCGTTCAAGTACCACGACGAGAGTTGACGGCGGGCCCGGGGCGCGGCGCAAAGCGCCGCGCCCCGGGCCAAGCTGGACCCGTCAGAGGCCGGCGCTGCGGCGCATCAGCGCCATCACCGCGCCGGCCTCGAAGTGCGCGAAGAGGGCGCCGCAGCAGGCGAAGATGTAGTCGCGGTCGAGGGCGCAGCGGGCGTCGGCCGGCGGCAGAAGGCGCTCGCCGCCGCTCTTGCCGCGCGTGTCGGCGAGGATGGCCTCACCGCCGGGAAGGCGCGTGAGGGCGCCGCCGGTGCCGATGAGCAGGCGGCAGGCAGTGAGGTCGCGGCCGCGGGCGACCGTCTGGCGGCCGGTGGGCGTGTAGAGGTGAGCCAGCTGACCGGCGTGCCGCTGCACGCCGGTGACGGCGGCGAAGTGCGTCAGCGTGAGCGCCGCCTCGATTTCCTCGCGGGTGCGCGGGAGCGGCGGCGGCAGATGGACCGGCCGCTCCTGCTCGGCCAGCATCTCCACCACATGCTTGGCGCTCACATAGGTGCCGAGGTCGCCCTCCACGGTGCGCTTGCTGTGCGGCTGCGGCTCGATCATGAGCGCCGCGATCTCGGGGCTGCCGTCGGTGATCGAGTGCACGTCGGTGGTGGCGCCGCCGACATCGATGACGACGAGGTCCCCGACCTCGGCGGCGAGCCGCTCGGCGGCGATCAGCACCGCCCCAGGTGTCGGCAGGATGCGTCCGTTCACGACCTCGCCGATGCGCTCCATGCCGGGGGCATGCGTGATGTGCTCCTCGAAGGCGTCGTGGATCACGGCCCGGGCCGGCACGATGTCGAGCTCGTCGATGCCGGGGTACACGTTGTTGGTGAGCTTGACCCTGAAGCCGGCCCGCTCGAGCAGTTCCTGGGCGTCGCTGCTCACCACGGAGTTGCCGCCGTACACGACGATGGGGCGCGCCGAGAGCTCGCAGAGGCGCTCGGCGTTATGCAGCACGGTGTCGCAGTCGCCGCCCTCCACCCCACCGGCCAGCAGGATGAGGTTGGGCTTGACCTCGTCGATCCTGCGCAGGTCGTGGTCGCGCAGGCGGCCGGCGGTGACGTACTCCACCACGCCGCCGGCCCCCAGCGCGGCCTCGCGCGCGGCCATGGCCGTCATGCGCTGCGTGAGGCCGTGCACGGTCATGCGCAGGCCGCCGGCCGCCGAGCTGGTCGCCAGCGTCAGGCTCGGCGCGAGCGGCCCAGTCGCCGCCTCGAGCTGCGCCCGGGCGGCGTTCACGCCCCTGGTCACATCGCCGTCGGCGACGGACGTCGCGGCGACGCCCTGCCCCACGAGGCAAGGCGTCGCCGCCGGGTACTCGCTCAGCCCGTCGAACGCCGAGACGACGGTGGTCGTCGAGCCGATCTCGGCGACGAGGGCGTCGACGGGGCGGGGCTGCGTCACGTCAAAACCCGCGTTCGCGCATCGTCCTGACCACGAACGAGGCGACGCCGATGCCCTTGGCGCCGCGCCCGAAGCCGGCGTCCATGCCCCAGCTGCGGGCGAGCTCGTCGGTGACCTGCGTGCCACCGCTGATGAGCAGCAGCTTGTCGCGCACGCCCTTCTCGACGGCGAGGTCGGCGAGCTTCTCCATGTTGCTGCGGTGCATGTCGCCGTGCGTGATGATCGTCGAGATGAGCACGATCTGCGCGGCGTGCTCGAGGGCCGCGTCGAGGACCTTCTCGACCGGCGCCGAGGTGCCCAGGTACTCGCAGGCGAAGCCCCACTTCTCGAGGCCGCCGTGCTTGATGTCGATGATCTCGCGCATGCCCACCGAGTGCTCGTCCTCGCCCACCGTGGCGGCCACGCATTTGAGCTTCTTCTCGGTGACGAAGGCCTTGATCTCGGCGTCGCTCATCACCACGGGCTCGGGCGGGATCGTCAGAGTGGCCGGGTCGACGACGGCGTCCAGCCGGCCCTTGAGCTCGATGAGCGTGCCCTCGGCCGGGTGCATGACCTGCTTGTTGATGACCTCGCAGTCACGCAGGTTCATGGCCTTGCCGAACTCGAGCGCCGCGAACTCCGCGACGCGCGGCGCCGCCGGCAGGAACATCGTCACGACCACCCAGCCGTCGGCGGCCCACTCGACCTCGGGCTTGATCAGGCCCTTCTCGCGCAGCTCGGCGGTCTGCGCCAGGCGCGCGTTCACGTTGTCTTCGGGGTCGAGCTCGTCGATGAACGGCACCTTCTCGGCGTCGCACAGCGTGCAGCCGCCGATGAGGTCGCAGGGCTTGCCGGCGCTTCCGGCGCCCCGTGCGGCCCCGCCGTCGCCGAGCCCCTCCGGCAGATGATTGTCGCCGAAGTGGTGGCAGACGGGCGCCAGGTAGTCGACGGCGCGTTCGACGATCGTGCCCGCCGCCACGCCGCCGCCGCTCTTGCGGGCGATGCCGTCGTCGTGGGTCTCGGGGTAGATGCCGGAGTCGACGAAGTAGGCCGCCTCGACGGAGGCGAAGTAGCCGCCCTCGCGGAGCATCGCCTCGAGGAACAGCACGGCGCGCTCCTTGATCTCGCGCACCTTGGCCTTGAGCTCGGGGGCCTCGCGGTCGAGCTTGACCATCTCGCGCAGGCCGTCCATGCCCACGAGGCTCTGCTTGGCGGTGTTCACGGCGGCGACGTTGTTGTAGTGCCAGGGCACGTTGCGGCCCTCGTCGGGCGTGATCGTGCTCTGGACGTCGGCGCTCGTGAGCCGGCTGATCACGAGGTTCATGACGTGCGAGACCGTGGCGTCGCGGCCGTCGGCCTCCATGTAGCGCGTGTTCTCCTGGGCGCGCATCTTGTACTCGCCGAAGAGGTCGCGGAGGGCGACGGCGTAGGGCAGGTCCATGCGCATGCAGGGCGCCGGGGCCGCGTCGGGTGGCACGGTGCTCAGGCAGATGTCCTCTTTGGGCATGCCCACGCTGACCGAGTAGGCGCTGTTGATGGCGTGCTGCACAAGCAGCTCGGGCATCACGTTCCAGGCCTCCACGGCCATCGCGTTGGCGTTGTGGGCGCCGTCGATCTGCGCCATGCGCACGCTGGCCATCACGTGCTTGGCCACCGCCGCGTCGACGAAGCTGCGGTACATGTTGATGTTGCGGTAGAGGACGTTGTACTGCGGGTCCTGGTGGGCGCCGTTGACGCCTTCCTCGGCGAACATCACGGCCATCTCGGGGCCGGCGACGCCGCTCACGTAGGAATGGAAGTTGATGGGCCGGCCCACCTCGTCCTCGATGAGGTCGAGCGCCTTGCGCGTGGCGCGCACCTGTTTGCGCGTGACGGCGATGCCGCCGACGCCCTCGGGCGTGCCCTCGAGGAGCCCGTCGATGTGGCTCTGCCCGGCGGTACGGATGACCATCATGTGGTCGGCGCCGTGCCAGGCCGCCATGCGCATGCGGCGGATGTCGTCCTCGAAGCGGCCGGAGGCGATCTCGCTGGTCACCACGCAGTCGGGCTGCGGGTCGATGTCGCCGAAGTAGTGGGCCGCCGGCAGCGGGATGCTGTTGGTGAGGCCCTTCGACGTCTCCTTGTAGACGAACTTGTGGAGCTGCTGGTCGGGCGCCTGTTCGCGCCAGTGCCAGCCCTTGCGCCGCGGGCGATAGTGCTCGATGCCTTCGAGGAGGGCGACGAGGTCGATCTTCTCGTGGGGGTCGAGCGGCGGCATCGCGCCGCCGGCCGGGCGGGGGGTCTGGTCGCTCATGCCGCCCCTCCCCACTTCTGCGCGACCACGTCCCAGCCCTCGCCGCCGGCGAGCCGCCGCGCGGCTTCGGGCGCGGGGCAACCCCACGTCGTGCCGCAGTGCAGCACGACGTGCCCGGCCCCGTGCCCCAGCAGGCCGCGCTTCTCGCACTCGCCGACCACGGCCATGCAGGTCGGCGAGTCGACGCCCATGCGCATCAGCACCGAGCGCTCGATGCTCGGCGAGGTGTGCGTGCGGGCGAGCTCGACCAGCGGGTCGACGACCTGTTGGGCGAGCTCCCAGAAGCGCGCCTCGAGCTGCTCGTCGCTGAGCTCGGCGAGGTGCCCGCGGATCTGCAGGTAGGTGTCCTCGCGGGCCATCTCAGGCCTCCTTGAGCGCGGCGAGGATCGCCTCGACGGCGGCCGCGTCGCTGTTGGTGTCGGCGGCCAGGAAGGCGATGTCGTCGGCCGTGGGCGCGTAGCCCTCGGGCGCCTGCTTGAGCGCGTTGCGCACGTAGCTCTTGCGCATGTGGGCCAGGTCGAAGTCCTTCGCCCGGATCTGCTCGGGACGCTCGGGGATGACGATGACCTTGCCGGGGACGTTGTCCTTGGGGTCGCCGGAGCACACGCTGACGCCCATCTCCTTGGCGAAGTTGAGCTGCGCCCAGTGGTGCTTGCCGGCACCGGTGTACTCGGTCTCCTGCACGACGACGGTGGCGTCGCGCGGCAGGTCGCGGGCAAGGCTCAGCGCCGCGGTCATGGCGATGTTGCCCGCCGGGCCGCGCTCCAGGCCCTCGATCTTGCTCATCGCCTCGGTGATGTAGAACACCTCGCCCTGCGTCACCGTGAGGTAGCGGTCGATGTAGCGCAGCGAGCGGGCGGCGTTGCGCGGCACGTCGGCGCGGTCGGGCCAGGTGGCGAACGGCACGCCGAAGCCGGTGTGGCCGGTGGTGAAGCTCTTGCGGTTGAAGTCGTCGTCGCTGGCCATATGCAGGCCGCTGAGGTCGACGGAGGCGCTGATGATCTGCGTGTCGGTGGCGCCGGCCCGCTTGAGGCCGCGGGCGGTGCCCGTGGTGTTGCCGCCGCCGGCGTGGGTGATCACGCAGTGCGTCGGCGGCGCCCCGGTGAGCGCCGTCATCTCGTTGGCGATCTCGAGGCCCAGCGTCTCGATGCCGCTGACCCCGAACGAGCTGTACAGCGAGGCCGCGAAGTAGCCCGTGACGTCGAGCAGCTCCACCATGTGGAAGAACAGCTCGGGGCCGACCGTCATCTGCACCACTTCGGCGCCGAACGCCTCGCAGATGCGGCTCTTCTCGACGATCTCCGGCTGACCGATGTGGCGGCTGTCGAAGGTCTCCTGGACGATGATGCACTTGAGGCCGTAGCGCGCCGCCTGGCTGCTGACGGCGGCGCCGTAGTTGCCCGACGTGGCGGCGATGACGCCCTCGTAGCCCTTTTCCTTGGCGACATGGATGCTCACGCTGGCGCGGCGATCCTTGAAGGCGCCGGCCATGTTGGCGGCCTCGTCCTTGACGAAGATGCGGGCGCCCTTGCCGGGCGCGCTCATCGACCTGACCACGTCGGTCAGGTTCTTGAGCTCGAGCAAGGGCGTGTTGCCCACGCCGGCCTTGGTCTGGATGTCGACGATGTCCTGCAGGCTGTAGCCGTGCGCAGCCATCATGCCTTCGTAGTCGAAGGCGATGGGGCTCTGCTCGAACACGCTGTAGTCCATGCCCAGGGCCTTGCGCATGATCTCGCCGCGGCGCGCCATGATGGCATCGAACTTGGTGGCCATCAGGCACCGACCTTCTGCGCGGGACCATCGGCTTGGGCGGCGTGGTACTCGGCGAGCCGCGCGCGCAGGTCCACGCCCACGTGGACGAGCTCGGGGATGGGGTTGCCGAAGGTGTGGAAGTAGCCCGGGTTGACCGCCGAGAGCGTGCCCTCGACCAGGCGCCCGGTCATGGTCTCGATGGTCATCTGATCGCCCAGAGCGCCTGCGGCCTGGGCGAAGCCCTTGATCCACATCCTGAGCGGCTTCTCCGCCGTCTCCGGCGGGAGGTTCTTCGACCGGTCGGCCGGCTCGAGGAGCACGCGCTCCACCTCGACCCAGTCGCCGGCCTTGCAGCGCGTGGCGTCTGTCAAAGCGGTCACCCCTCTCAGACGGTGGGAGCCCAGTAGCGCGGGATCGGCAGGTCGACGACGGTCTGCATGCCGGCCGGCGCGCCGGGAAGCAGCGGGATGTAGTTGCCGGCGCTCGCGTAGGTGCCCTTGCCGCCGGGGATCTCGGGGGTGTTGGCCATGTTCACGTTGGGGTCGCCGACGATCTTGATGTAGTCGCCGGTGCCCTGGGCGGCCATCTGCGGGTGGATCTGCTGCGGGTGGATCAGGTGGATCTTCAGCTCGCCCTTGCTGTAGCCCTTGCCGACCTGCCTGCAGCCGGCCACGTCGCCGGCGGCCACGTGCACGCACGACGTGGAGCGCTCGACCTTGGTGACGATGGGCTCGCGGGTCTCGACGATCTCGTCGATGTCCCAGCCCATGGCCTTGGCGATGAGCATGATCGACTCGGGGAAGCCGATGTGACCCACGATGGTGCCGTCGGCGACGCCCTTCTCGAACTGCTCGACGGTGGCGCCCACGCCCTGGCCGACCATCACGGTGGGGCCGAACGGCGAGAGGTCGTTGACGCGCGAGGCTTCGATGGAGTCGACGCGCAGGCAGATGCTGCTCCACATGACGATGAGGGCGTCGAGCACGAAGCCGGGGTTGATGCCGGTGCCGAGGATGGTGACGTCGTTCTCCTTGGCGAGACGGTGGAACATGTCGGCGCGCTCGGGGTCGCTGGCCCACGGGTAGGCGAGCTTCTCGGCGATGCAGACCACATTGCAGCCGGCCTTCACGGCGGGCACGATCTGCGGCTCGATCTCGTCCATGTTGCTCTGCGTGTTGATGCAGACCACGTCGGGCTTCTGCGCAAGGACGGCCTCGAACTCGGTGGTCATCTTGACGTCGCAGGGACGGCCGAGCAGCTCGCCGACGGTCTTCCCCTCCTTGGCGGGGTTGGTGACGATGACGCCGCAGAGGTCGATGTCCTTCGGGCGGTCGAGGATGTACCC
>Ga0208080_1001857_pt1 | contig 10093 bp, 7 predicted proteins | sample NGESurdeep092012_3_FD_184476 | JGI IMG/M metagenome (GOLD analysis project Ga0208080, IMG submission 184476) | Arctic peat soil microbial communities from Barrow, Alaska - NGEE Surface sample 210-3 deep-092012 (SPAdes) | ecosystem: Environmental > Terrestrial > Soil > Wetlands > Peat ...
CCGGCGATTCGGCGTCGACCGGTGAGAATGTGACGGTGGATGTGGCCATGGGTACCTCCCGAGTGCAGGTATGGAGGTGCATTGATAAGTTCTGACAGGGCTCTCCATTTAACCGGAGTCGTGCAGGTCGGCAACCCTCCAAGGTCGGTCCAATGGGGGACGATCCAGGCTCGGTGGGTGCCCTCTTGTCCGTGGCGGTGTGGGTAGCACCGCCCGTGGCTTCTGTCCGGCGGTGATGTCGCTGTACCGCACGGGGTCATGTCCGACGGCGAGCTCGAGTACCCGGTAAAAGAGCAGCCCTCGACTGCGGGACTTGCGGCGGTTAAAGCGGAACACGAACTCGTTCAGGTAGGCGGCAAGGTGGGCCTGGTCTGCAGCCCCTTGGTGGGTACTGAGCAGCCACCGCTTGGCAAGGGATGCGACCCGGTGCACCCCAGGCAGGAGCGCTCCCGGATCCTCTCCGCGGGCCCGTGCAGCCCGCTGGCTACGCCGATCGTGGACGTATCCGAGGCCGTTGATCCCGCTATAGCCCTGCCAAGCGTCGGTGATCACGGTGGCGCCTGGCTCGACATGGGCGGTCACGAACGGGCGCAGCGAGGCGGCGGACGCATCAGCGAGGATCGCCATCCGGCACCGGCCGAACCCCTTGGGCTCCTTGACCTCGACCACCACCCCGACCAGGACTTTCTTCCCCTTCGCTCGCCCGCCGCTGAGACCCGGCTCTTGACCTCCGATGTACGTCTCGTCGACCTCGACAGTGCCGCTCAGCCGGTCCCGGCCCGGGGTCACGAGTACCGACCGCAGCCGGTGGAGCATCGCCCAAGCTGTCTGGTAGGAGCCGATCTCGAGCGTGCGTTGCAAGCTGAGCGCCGAGACTCCGTCCTTGGCGGTAGCGAACAGCCAACAGGCCGTGAACCAGACCGTGAGCGGTGTCCGGGTCCGGTCAAAGATCGTGCCCGCCGTCACCGATGTCCGGAAGCTGCACACTGCACACATGAACCGACCATCGCCAAGTCTCCAACCCGCCGCGTGTGCGCAGACAGGGCAGATGAAGCCTCCAGGCCAGCGCAGCCACTCGAGGTAATCCAGGCAGCTCGCATCGGTCGAGAACCAGGCCTGGAGTTCACCCAGTGACCTCGGATAATCCACGCCGGCACGGGGATGAGTCACCGGCACAGGCTACTCCGGTTAAATGGAGAGCCCGGAGTTCTGAAATGGCGAACCGCCAAGCACCGAGTTGACCTGCACAGGGTGCCGATCCGACCTTGCCGAGCACCTGGCCAGTTACCTGCTCGGGATCGAGGCAGATTCTCCTCCCGCGGCAATCGCCCGCCAGGTACTACCTCCGGTTGGCCGATCACTCGAAGCGATCAGAGCGTGTCAATCTCCGTGGAGGGCCCGATGAAGGGTGGTCGTGGCCAGCAAGAATGGCGGGGGGTAGACCCGCCAGCTGCTCGAAAGTGGCCATCAACGGGGAGGCGGTGATCTCGGCGCGTTGAGCCGGGTCGGTCGCATGGTGGTCCCAGAACCACCGCATGGCGGCAGTTGTCAGAAAGTAGCCCGAGGCGAACTTCTTGTAGGAGCCCGTTCCTCTTCGATGGGCCAAGTCGAGCAGTTTGGCAGTGGCGGTGGCGGTGGCGGTTTGGCGGTGGCGTCGACGAAGGCCTGGGCGGCCGGATCAAGGATGGGCTGGTAGGTCATCAAGGAACCCCCGTTTGATCATGTTCACGCCTGATTCGAGCGTAGCTGGCGCTGGAACAAGGACGCCGTACGCCGTCCATGTCGACCAGGCTGGCTTACCAGCGCCCACGGTGGACGACGTCGACGATCGGCCGGCTTTGGCGAGAGAGCGACGAAGACGGTGGATCGGGTTGGGCCGCCTCACCCAGCAGCACTGCCCCGAGCCACCGGTACCGGTCGGGAACGCCGAGAGCCGAGCGCAGGGCGGACTCACCCCGGAAATTGCCGAGGAAGGCAGCGCCGATTCCCTCGTCGGTTGCCCGGAGCAAAAGGGCCATGACGGCGTAGGCGGCGTCCACAAACCAGAAAGGCACCACCCATTCGACCTCCGCACCGTCGCTTCGGGCTTTGTCAGGCTCGCGATACCGGGACACGTAGGCCTCGGGATCCACAAAGGGCAGTACGACGACCGGGGCCCGAGATAGACCCTCAATTCGCCGCGAGGTGGAACGCCACACTTCATCGGTGGTGGCCTCCCAGTACCGCGCCGTCTCAGCTGGTCCTTCGAGGATGACGAACTCCCGGCCTTGGGTATTGCCGGCCGACGGTGCTCGTAGGGCGTCGGCCAGCATCGAATCCAACAAGCCCGAAGGCAGCTGCCGACCGGAGAAGTTCCTGGTCATCCGGCGCCGCCGGACCGCCTCGCTCAGTTCCATGTCGACATCATTGTCCGACGCCACCGTCACCCGACACCCGGATCGGGACCGCTGGCCTGGTGATCGGAGCCCATGCCGGTGCTGGAACTCCCAAAGACGGGAATGTTGACCCCGCTGGTAGGGTTTATACCTGTGTCCGATCGCAGTTGAGGAGTGTGGAGGGCCGGTCACGACCGGTTCACCTCCGCCGAACAAGGATAGTGATTGCTGTGCCTACCTTCAGAGAGATGTTGGCCGAGGCCAAGGCGGCGGTGCGGGAGATCGACCCAGCCCAGGCCGAACAGGAGCTGTCTGCCGATAAGGCAGTGGTGCTAGACGTGCGTGAGCCCGATGAGTATGAACAGGGTGCACTCCCTGGGGCGGTTCACATCCCGCGTGGCACCCTCGAGACCTCGGTGGAGGGGCGGATCCCCGACAAGTCATCCCATCTGGTGGTGTACTGCGCCGGCGGGACCCGCTCGGCATTCGCGGCGAAGACGCTTCAGGAACTGGGCTATACCGATGTGGCTTCGGTCATCGGGGGATTCAATCGTTGGAAGGATGAGGGGCGGGAGTGGTCGGCACCCCGATCGCTCACTTCCGAACAGCGGAACCGCTACCAACGCCATCTGCTCCTGCCCGAGATCGGTGAGGCTGGCCAGCTGAAACTGCTCGATTCGAAGGTGTTGTTGCTCGGCGCCGGGGGCCTTGGGTCACCGGCTGCCCTGTACCTGGCAGCGGCCGGCGTGGGGACCATCGGCATCATCGACATGGACGTGGTCGATGCCTCAAACCTTCAACGCCAGATCCTGCACAACACCGACCGGATCGGTGATCGGAAGGTCGACTCGGCCAAGAAGACTCTGACGTTGATGAACCCCGACGTGAATGTGGTCACCTACGACGTCCGGCTCGGGGCCGACAATGTCCTCGACATCATCGACGGGTACGACGTCATCGTGGACGGGACCGACAACTTCCCGACCCGATACCTGGTCAACGATGCCTCCCTGGTGAAGCGAATCCCGGTGGTCCACGGGTCGATCTTCCGGTTCGAGGGTCAGGCCACCGTGTTCAACCCGTACGTGGGCCCGTGTTACCGCTGCATGATCCCCGAGCCGCCTCCGGCCGAACTGGCCCCCAGTTGCTCAGAAGCTGGTGTGCTGGGTGTGCTGTGCGGGATCATCGGTTCGCTGCAAGGCATCGAAGCTGTGAAGATCCTTCTCGGCCTGGGTGAGACCCTTCAGGGAAGGCTGATGGCCTATGACGCCCTCGAGCAGAGCTTTCGGACCTTTAAGGTTCATCGCGATCCCAACTGCCCGACCTGTGGTCCCAATGCCGGTGAGATAGTGATCGCCGAATACGACGAACTGTGTATGCCTCACGTGGTGGCGCCACCCGCCGGATCGTAGACGTATCTACGTGCGGCTCGGGTGACGGCTGCTCGGGTTCAGGGTCGGGTCTCCGCCCCAAGCGCTTCGGGGTCCGGTGTCGCGCTGCGGACCTGATGAACCAATGATGGTTACGAGGTGGCGAGGCCCACCGTGGCGGCACAGAGCTGCGTCCCTGGGAGTCCGCTGCTAATGGAGAGACCGACGTAGCCGGCGTCTTGAGCGGCAAACGGGGCCGACCCGGTGCAACTGGTCGAAACTGGCACGCCGGGGGGTATAAAAAAAGGTATTACGAGGGGACATATGAACACCGGAATGAAACCGTCGTAAAGGGTTGCCGTTACGACGGTTTCGCCGATCAGGACAGGCGCAAGCGTTATCAACTGCAACGTGATGCCGGTGAAGGTTTCGGCCTTCGGAAGCACTTGTTCCAGGGCCGTGCCGGCGGTCCCCCCAGGAAGGGGCGTGGGCTGAGCCGCGAGGTAGCCGGATAATGGGAGATAGGCGCTGGGACCGATGACAGTCGGGTCGAGAGTCACCTGTCCGGAAGACTCGAATGTTGCCCCTGACCCACTGGGACCGGTCGGCCCGGCGGCACCACTGGGACCGGTTGCTCCGGTGGTTCCGGGAGGACCGGCCGGGCCGACGAGGCTGAGCCATGCAGGCCAAACCCCGGAGGCCTTGGGACCGTAGAGCTTGCCTGCTTGGGTGTCGACGTACACGTCACCGTCGCTTCCCAATGTGCTTGGAGGAGCGCCAGTCCCACTCAGCAGGCTGCATCCGGCTGGTCCGGGCGCACCCGTCGCTCCGGTAGCTCCGGTTATTCCAGTCGCCCCGCTCGGCCCCGTCGCCCCGGTCGCACCCGTCGCCCCGGGCAGGCCGATTAATCCGGTCGGACCGATCGGACCCGTCGTCCCGGGTTGGAGTCCGGATCCTGGCTGCCTTGGATCGTCTGGGGTGGCCAGCGCATGCGAAGCGACCTGCCTTCCCCAACGAAGCCCCGGTGAACCTCAGGCTCCGGAAACCGTAACCTGTCACATATGGCACCGAAGACCACGCCCACGACGCCCCCCACGACGCCCCAAGCGCCCCCCACGCCGACCAACCCCGCTGAGCGACGCACCGACTCGGGGATCGAGATCCGGCCGGTCTACGGCCCGGCCGATCTGGACGGCTGGGATCCGACCCAACAGCTGGGCGAGCCGGGGAGTTACCCCTATACCCGGGGGATCCGCCCCGACATGTACAGGGGGCGCCTGTGGACCATGAGGCAGTACGCCGGGTTCGGTGATGCCACCGCGACCAATGAGAGGTTCAAGTTCCTCCTCGGGGCCGGACAGACCGGGCTTTCGTGTGCGTTCGACCTCCCCACCCAGATGGGGCTCGATTCGGATCATCCCCGCTCCGAGGGCGAAGTGGGGAAGGTTGGCGTGGCCATCGACTCGTTGGCTGACATGAGGCTGTTGTTGGCCGGCCTCCCGCTCGATGAGGTCACCACGTCGATGACCATCAACTCCACCGCCGCCATTCTCTTGCTCTTCTACCAATTGGTGGCCGAAGAGAACGGGGTCGACCCGAAGCTGCTCGGTGGCACCATTCAGAACGACATCCTGAAGGAGTACGTGGCACGGGGGACCTACATCTATCCGCCCCGCCCGTCGATGCGTCTGGTCACCGACACGTTCTCCTACTGCGCCGAGCACCTACCCGCGTGGAACACCATCTCTATCTCGGGGTACCACATCCGCGAAGCGGGCTCCACGGCCGTGCAGGAGATTGCCTTTACCATCGCCAACGGCATCGCCTACGTCGATGCCGCCCTGGCCGCCGGGTTGGATATCGACGCATTCGCACCCCGCCTCAGCTTCTTTTGGAACGCCCACAACAATCTGTTCGAAGAGGTGGCCAAGTACCGGGCCGCTCGCCGGATGTGGGCAAAGATCATGACCGAGCGGTTCGAGGCCAAGGACGTGAAGTCCACACTGCTCCGCTTCCATACCCAAACGGGTGGCTCCACCCTCACCGCCCAGCAACCCGAGAACAATATCGTCCGGGTCGCCATCCAGGCCATGGCCGCCGCCTTGGGCGGCACCCAGAGCCTGCACACCAACGGCTTCGACGAAGCCCTTGGACTACCTACTCAGAAGGCGGCAAAGATCGCTCTGCGGACCCAGCAGATTGTGGGGTACGAATCGGGAATCGCCGACACCGTCGACCCTCTCGCCGGGTCGTGGTTTGTCGAGTCGTTGACCGACGAAGTGGAGGAGGGGGCCTGGGAGTACCTCGAGCGGATCGACGCCATGGGTGGGGCGGTGGACGCCATTGAGGCTCAGTACATGCAGGGTGAGATCGAACAGGCCGCCTATGCCTATGCCAAGGCCATCGACGACAACGAGAAGATCGTCATCGGCGTGAACAAGTACGTCGACGAGACCAACGATCCCGCCGAAGTGTTCCCCATCGACGAGGAGTTGCAGCGGTCACAGGTGGCGTCGGTGAAGGCGGTGAGGGCGGAACGGGACCAGTCCGGGGTCGACGCTGCTCTCCTCGATGTGGAGGCCGCCGCCCGAGGGACACAGAACCTGCTGGTGCCGATGAAGGTGGCGCTGGTTCGGATGGCCACTTTGGGCGAGGTTTCCGATGTACTGCGAGGTGTGTTCGGCGAGTACAGGCCGAGTGTCTAAGAGCGGGCGGGAACATCTGGACCCGCCCTCGCGGACGCGTCGCCCCTATCGGACGGCAGCGAGCGCCAGGGGATAGACCTGGTCGATGCCTCTGAGCCTCAGGTGTCGTGCCACTACGGTCATCGTCCAGCCCGTGTCGATGAAGTCATCGACCAGCAACACGGCCCGACCGGAGACTTCAGGCAATCTGCTCTCAACTGCAGAGGACGGTCCGTACGCACTCCACACGTTGCGCAGTCGGTGAGCGCTGTTGGCGCCGCCTCTTGCCGACATCCCATGGTGCGCTGCCTCCCCCAGATACGGCAGCCGACCCACTTCCGCCAGTTGGCTGGCCAAGCTCGTGACGAGCAGCGGACGACGGTTCGATCCGACGCTGACCACGGCAGACGGGCGCTCCGGCCACTCGTCCTTCCACTGGGACAGGACCTTGATCACCGCCTGGAACAAGCCCTCGTCCACCGGACCGTCAGGTGCGGTCTCTGCCAATAGCTTGCGGACCGCTGGTCCGAACCCGATGTCGGTCAGCCTGGTCAGGACCCGGCCCGGCTCGGCACCCTCACCGGGATCGATTCGTCCTCTCACGTCGACGCCGATCGCACCCATGTTCGACGGCCACATCCTCTTTGGCTCGATGACTACTCCCGGCCTCGCAATACGCTCCCGAGCCGCTTCCACGGACGACGCCGCTGTCTCCGAACGGAGGTGGAGGTCATCGCAGTTGTCACACCTGCCGCACACGGTGGCCTCCGCATCGTCGAGCTGGACACGCAGGAACTCCATACGGCACTGGTCAGTGCCCAGGTACTCGCGCATCGCCTGTTGTTCCTTGCGGCGAACTTCTGCGACACGCTGGTAACGATCGGCGTCGTACTCCCACGCCTCCCCAGTTGCTTGCCAACCACCCCGTACCCGGCGAACCGCGCCATCCACGTCCAAGACCTTGAGCATCGTCTCCAATCGGGAACGGCTCAGGTCGACGAGGGCCTCCAGGCCATTCGTGCTCATCGGCCCGTCCGATTCGGCGAGAGCAGCAATGACCTCCCGCACCTGGTCCTCCGGAGGGAACCCGACGCTGGCGAAGTACCGCCAGATGGCTTCGTCGTCGTCGCCGGGGATGAGGATCACGTCTGCCCGCTCGGTTCCACGGCCCGCTCGACCAACCTGTTGGTAGTACGCCACCGGTGATTGCGGCGCGCCGAGATGGACGACGAACTCCAGGTCAGGCTTGTCGAACCCCATGCCGAGCGCAGACGTGGCCACCAGTGCCTTGACCTTGTTGTCGATCAGCGCCTGTTCTGCCGCCAGCCGCTCATCTGCCCCGGTGCCCCCCGAATAGGCGAGCACCTCGTGCCCGGCACTTCGCAGGAACTCCGCGACGTCGTGGCTGGCCGCCACGGTCAGCGTGTAGATGATCCCCGAACCGTCCCAGTCATTCAGGTGATCGGCCAGCCACGACAGACGGTGGGCGTGGTCTGGCAGCCGCAGCACCGCCAGGTGGAGGCTCTCGCGATCGAGGGACCCCCGCTGGACGAGCACGTCGGATGACTCCCGCCCGAGGCCAAGTACGTCAGCCACGTCCTCCACCACCCTCGTATTGGCCGTGGCCGTGGTGGCGAGGACAGGGGTGCCAGCGGGGAGCTGCGGGAGGAACGTCCTGAGCCGCCGGTAGTCGGGTCGGAAATCGTGCCCCCAGTCCGAGATGCAGTGCGCTTCGTCCACCACGAGCAAGCCGCACGATTCGGCCAGTCGCGGAAGCACCTCGTCCCGGAATTCGGGATTGTTCAGTCGCTCGGGGGACAAGAGGAGCACATCGATCTCACCACGCTCGACGAGCTCGTAGACCTTGTCCCACTCTTCGGTGTTCGTCGAGTTGATCGTGGCAGCATGGATGCCCGCCCGTTCTGCGGCGACGACCTGGTTTCGCATGAGGGCCAAGAGGGGGGAGACGATGACGGTTGGTCCCGCCCCGCGCCGGCGGAGGAGCGCAGTGGCGACGAAGTACACCGCCGACTTGCCCCAGCCGGTCCGCTGGACGACCAGCGCCCTTCGGTGTCCGATGACGAGGGCTTCGATGGCATCCCACTGATCCTCCCGCAAACGGGCGTGATCCCCCGCCAATGCACGAAGGAGCTGCTCGGCCTCAGGGCGAAGGGTCGAACCGTCTGCGATGGTCATAGGGGAAACCGTACGCCGGAGGTGTACCGGCGCATCGGTCGGGCTCCAGGCTTCACCATCAGGCCGAGGAGGCGGGGTTCCCCACGCGGTTGCCGAGCTGATCGCAACCAGGTGCCCTGTATCCACCCTCTCTCGGCTCTTGTCCCCCGTGCAGTCCCGAACACCCCCGCCCGGGCTGCTCAACCAGGCCCGTCACAGCCACCTGCGGCAGAGAGGGCCCCGGCCAGGAGCTGCCCCGGCCCAGAGCACCCGTGCACGGAGATCGCCTGTGAGATCCTTGCCTGGGTCCGAGGTCCCGGGGGAAAATGTGCCGCCGAGCCAGGCTGCCCGTCCGGTGGTGGGGACCTCATACGATGATGCCGTCGAGCCTTGGAGGTAGGTCATGGAGCCAGTGCCGGAAACATGGGAGCGGGCGGTCGCGGTGGTGGCCCACCCTGACGACCTCGAGTACGGGATGGCCAGCGCCATCGCCCGCTTCACCGGCCAGGGAAAGCAGGTCTCCTATGTCCTCGTCACCAGCGGCGAGGCCGGCATCGACGGGTTGGCTCCCGGCGAGTGCGGTCCCCTTCGCCGGGAGGAGCAACGACGGAGCGCCGCCGCGGTCGGTGTCGACCATGTGGAGTTCCTCGGCCACCCCGACGGCTCTGTCGAGTACGGCCTCGGTCTGCGCCGCGACATCGCCGGTGCCCTCCGTCGCCTCCGGCCCGAGGTGGTCTTCGGCATGAACTTCGACCTCACCTGGGGCGAGAGCGGCTCGGTGAACCACTCCGACCACCGAGCCGTCGGGGTGGCCGTTCTCGACGCCTGCCGGGACGCCGCCAACCGCTGGATGTTCGCCGAGGAGGGCGACCCGTGGCAGGGGATCTCCGTCGTCTACATCTCCGGAGGCCAGGCGGCCACCCACTTCGTCGACGTCGGTGACACCATCGAATGCGGGGTGGCCTCCCTCGAGGAGCACCGCGCCTACATCGACGGGCTCGGTCAGGATTTCGACCCCGACCGGTTCCTCCGGGACATGGGCGGATACGGCGGCATGCTGGCCGGCTGCGAGTACGCCGTCCTCCTCCAGTCGTTCAGCGTCTGAGGAGAGGCCCGGCCCCCCTCACCGCGCCGACTTGATCGTGCTGGACCGCCCGTTTCGACTGGTGCAGCTGAGGAAACGGCTCCCACTCGGTAGCCGGTCAGTCCGAATCGTTCGCCATGCAGGGAGGACCTTGGCGGCCATGCCGGTCAGCGTGATGTTGGCGGTTGATCGTGGCGACCACGGTGGACGCCTGCGGAAGCCTGGGGCTGGTGCGCCCCCCGAGACTTGCTCAACCGGGCGCCGGGCTCTCCTTGCTCCCGCCCATTCTCTTGTGACCTAGCCCGACGGGCCGATCCGACGGGCCGATCCGACGGGCCGATCCGACTCAACCGGCCAGCAGCCGATCCCGCAATGGCCCCGGACCGGCGGCGTCGATGACCGTCC
>Ga0208080_1001860_pt1 | contig 10088 bp, 11 predicted proteins | sample NGESurdeep092012_3_FD_184476 | JGI IMG/M metagenome (GOLD analysis project Ga0208080, IMG submission 184476) | Arctic peat soil microbial communities from Barrow, Alaska - NGEE Surface sample 210-3 deep-092012 (SPAdes) | ecosystem: Environmental > Terrestrial > Soil > Wetlands > Peat ...
CTGAACTCGAAGGCATGAGCGCGCACAAGGCGACGGCTCGACGATGAAACCCGAAGCGCTCGAGGCTTATCAATGGCCTCCCTCAACTGACGTCATCGCGAAGCGCGTGGGCCTCGATCCGAGGTCGATCGTGCGTTTTGACGGCAACGTCGCGGCCACACCGCCGGCGAGCGCGCGACCTGCCGCGCTCGCTCAAGCGCTAGCCGACGTCAACGAATACGACCGGGGTCGTTATCAGGAACTGCGCGAAGCGATCGCGCGCCATCACGGGCTCGGCGTCGATCAAGTGGCCCTCGGGGCCGGCAGCGATGAGTTCATTGTCCTACTCGCACGACTCTTCGCCGAGGGCGGCACTATCGCGACGGTGCCCGCGTTTTCCTATTCCATGTACCGATTCGCCGCGATCATGGCGGGTGCGACGATCACTGACGATCCAACCAAAGCCGATTTGGTCTTCGTCTGTCGACCGAACAATCCAACCGGTGAACTACCCGACATTCCCGACGTGCCCGGCCAACTCGTGATCGACGAGGCGTACGCCCAGTACGCCGGGGTCGACGCACTGGATCGTCTGGCGTCGGGAGCAATTGTCCTACGAACGTTTTCCAAGGCGTACGGACTCGCGGGCGCGCGTGTGGGGTACGCGTTAGCGACCCCAGAGATGACGAGCGTTATTGCTTCGCGTCAAGCGCCGTTATCAGTGTCGTCACTCTCGGCCGCGCTGGCGCTAACGGCGCTGTCGACGCCACTCGATATCTCCTCTGCTCTGGCGGCGCGTGATCGACTTTCAAAAGAGTTGAGCACCCTTGGTCTCGCGCCGCTGCGCTCGTACACGAACTTCCTTTTTATTCCCATGGACGAGCCAGAGAAACTCGTCGATCAGCTCTTGTCCTACGGTGCAGTGACGCGGGCCTACCCGGGCGGCCTTCGCGTCAGTGTGCGCGACGAGCTCGACAACGACTTCCTCCTCGACGCGCTTCGCTCGGTACTCCTTGATGTGCCCATGACGCCCCAAGCACTTCGCTACGAGCGCAACACCGCCGAGACGCTGCTGAGCGTTCGACTGCGCGTACCGGGTGAGGGTCGGGTCTACGTCAACACCGGCGCGGGCTTCTACGATCACATGCTCCAGCAGTTGGCTTTTCACGCGGGCATGGACCTTCGATTGGAAGGCGTCGGTGATCTCGAAACTGGCGATCACCACACCGTCGAAGACATGATGCGCACTTTCGGTGAGGCGCTCGATATTGCACTCGGTGACCGTAAAGGGCTGACGCGTTACGGCGAAGCGCGGGTGCCCATGGACGAGGCCTTGGCGCACGCCGTCGTCGACCTGTCGGGTCGCGCGACGGCCGCGATATCGGTCACGCCGGACGAAGGAATGGTGGCGCACGCCTTTGAGTCACTGGTCCAGACCGCGCGAATCACGTTGCACGTCACCGCGTCGGGCGAGAACGCCCACCACGTCGCCGAAGCGTCCTTCAAGGCCGTTGGTCGGGCATTAGCCCAAGCGCTGACGAAGAGCGGTTCGCTCGTGCGTTCGACGAAGGGCACATTGTGAGTGACGTCGTCGTCGTTGACTACGGCGCCGGCAACACCCGATCAGTTCGCGCGGCGCTCTCGCACCTCGGTCGCACGAGTGTCGTGACAAATGACGGCGCGGCCATTGTTGAAGCGCCCTTCGTCGTCCTGCCCGGCGTTGGCTCGGCGCGAAGCGCAATGGCACATTTGAAGGCAACCGGCGCCGACGACGCCCTTCGCCAACGTTTTGCGGAAAGCCGAGCGACGCTTGGCATCTGTTTGGGGATGCAGCTCGCGATGACCTCGAGTGAGGAAGACGGTGGCGTCGAGTGTCTCGCGTTGTTAAGCGGGGACGTCGTTCGTCTACGTGATGGGCGCGTGCCACGACTCGGCTGGTCGGTGGTCGAACCCTGGGGAGAGGCGTTTTACTTCGCGCACTCCTACGCTGTTCGCTCAGCGGACGCGATCGCCATTGTCGACAACGTGGTGGTTGCCGTGAGACGCGACGCGTTTCTAGGGGTGCAGTTCCACCCTGAGAAAAGCGGCCCAGCCGGACTTGAATTCCTAGATCAATGCCTCTCGCTCGTCTAATCCCGTGCCTCGACGTGGCGAACGGGCGCGTCGTGAAAGGCGTCAGTTTCGTCGGGCTGCGCGACGTCGGTGATCCTGTCGAGCTCGCGCAGTTCTACAGCGACGGGGGCGCCGACGAACTCGTCTTTCTCGATATCGCGGCCACCCCAGAGAACGCGGCCACGATGACTTCGGTCGTCGCACAGGTTGCCGACGTTTTGGAGATTCCCTTCACGGTGGGTGGCGGGGTGCGTTCAGTGGACGACGCCTCGCGCATCATCGAATCAGGCGCCGATCGGGTGTCACTCAATTCCGCGGCGTTAGCCGACCCCTCTTTGATTACGGCCATTGCCGATCGTTATGGTTCACAAGCTGTCGTCGTCGCGATCGACGCCGGAGATGGTGTTGTGCACACTCACGGAGGACGTGTCGCGACGACGACCGCCACCGTTCCCTGGGCCGTTGAAGCAGCGGAACGCGGCGCGGGTGAAATCCTGTTGACGTCGATTCGCCAAGACGGCCAGCGCACTGGTTACGATCTCGAGTTAACGGCGCAAGTTAGAGACGCGCTGAACATTCCCGTCATTGCTTCTGGGGGCGCCGGTTCGGCGCTTCACGTGGCTGAGGCGCTTCGCGTAGCGGACGCGGCGCTCGTGGCGTCCATTGTTCACGAAAACCCAGGGGGACTGGCAGATCTGCGACGACAGATCGAGCGTCTGGGCATTGAACTTCGACCGTTGAAGGAGCGCCGTGAGTGAAGATCTTCGAGCCGCAATTGTCCAAGATGAGGACACAGGACGAGTACTGATGCTCGGCTGGATGGACGAAGAGGCACTTGCGCTCACTCGTTCAACTGGTCTCGTGCACTTCTTCTCTCGCTCCAGGCAACGATTATGGCAAAAGGGCGAGACGTCGGGCAACGTGTTGCACGTCAGCGGCGTCACGCCCGACTGTGACGGCGACGCGTTGCTCGTCAGCGTCCACGCCGATGGTCCAACCTGTCACGAGGGATCAACGTCTTGTTTCACGCCGCGGTTGTGGCGAAGGATATTGCAACGCGAGCGCGAGAACGCCGACGGCTCGTACGTCGCGGCCCAGCTGGCGGCGGGCGTCGCGCAGAATGCTCGAAAGGTTGGCGAAGAGGCCGTTGAACTTGCCGTGGCCGCGCTGAGTGAAGACGACGAACGCGTCGTTAGCGAAGCGGCCGATCTTTGGTTTCACACTCTGCTGTTGTTGCGAGCTCGAGGCCTCGATCCCGCGGCCGTCGATGACGAACTACGTCGCCGCGAGGAATAGTTGGTGCCGCGAAGCGCACTGGCCGATCACGGTCTCAAAGTCGGTCGAGCCGATAAAGTTTGTATCACTCCACGTTCGTCGTTTGAAGTGGACCCAATGGGAGAGGTGTCAAGAACTTGTTAGGTGTCACGGTTTCCTCGGGAGTGTTCGTGTTGGTGGGCGCGGTATTTCTCGCCTGCGCGGTGGAGATGGTCGAAGCGTTGACCATCGTGCTCGCGGTAGGTCACACCCGAGGTTGGCGATCGGCGACGGAGGGCACGATCGTGGCTCTTGTGGCGCTCGCAGCACTGGTGGCGGCTTTTGGCCCAGCGCTGGTGTCCGTGCCGCTCAACGTATTGCGACTCATCGTCGGTGGCGTGCTCCTGATCTTTGGCATGCAGTGGTTGCGCAAGTCGATCCTTCGCTCGAGCGGCCTGAAGGCCAAGCACGACGAGGACGAAATCTACAAGGAGACCGTGGCCGAACTTTCGGCAGCTCCCACCAGCACCGGCCGCGATCGATTGGCCTTTGTCATGGCCTTTAAAGGCGTCTTCTTAGAGGGTCTCGAGGTCGTGATCACGGTACTAACACTCGGCACGTCGGCCCATCGATTGGGACTCGCCGTTGTTACTGCGGGCGTCGCCATCGTCGCGGTTGGTGTCGTGGGCATCATCGTCGCGCAGCAACTCTCGAGTGTGCCCGAGAACGCCATGAAGATGGCCGTTGGCATCTTGTTGGTCAGTTACGGCACGTTCTGGACGGGCGAAGGTTTGAAGGTGCATTGGCCTGGAGGTGACACGATGCTCCCAGGGCTTGTCGGGATCTACGTCGTCATCACCTTTCTTTACGTCACGTGGCTGCGTTCGAGCAACCCGCGCCAAATTAGTGAGGTGTCGGTATGAAACAACCCTCACTACCAATTCGTCTCCTCAAGGGCTTCGCCATGTTCTGGTGGGACTTCCTCGTGGGCGACACGCCTGAGATATTCGTGGCCGTCGTCCTCATTATCGGTGTCGTCTCGCTCGTGAGCGTGAGCGGCCACGCGCATTCAGCTGGTGCAGCGGTGTTGACGGTGCTCGCGGTGCTGGCGCTTGGCGCGTCAGTGTGGCGGGCTAATCGAGCGGTAAAGAAATAGCTCTTACGCGCCAGGCAGTTCGTAGGCGGTCATCGAGAGCGAACCTAACTCGTAACCGTCAATGAGCGTCCTCGTTGGCGTATTCGCCGCCGACGAGAGCCCGGCCAAATAGGCGAGCGGCAAAAAGTGATCGGGCGTCGGCACTGCCATGGCGTAATCGTGGTGGGACTTCGCCGTCGCGAGCTGTGCCGGGTCGTCGGTCATGATCTCGCGCACCGCGTCGTCGAAGCGATGCGCCCAGTCGACGCCTTCGCCGGGGGAGTTCCAGTCCATTAAGCGAAGGTTGTGCACGACGTTGCCACTGCCGACAATCAGTACGCCTTCGCTACGAAGTTCGTGCAATTTCGCGCCCAAGTTGAAGTGATAGTCAAAGGGCAGCTCGGCGTTGATGGAAAGCTGCACGACCGGGACATCCGCCTTGGGAAACATGTGAACGAGGACCGACCACGTACCGTGGTCGATACCCCAGCTGTCCGCGTCGAGGCCCGCGTACGTGGGCTCAACCACGTCGACGATGCGCGCCGCGAGTTCGGGGTCACCCAGTGCCGGGTACTGCACGTCAAAGAGGGGCTGTGGAAATCCGTAGAAGTCGTGAATCGTGCGCGGCGTCTTCATTGAGGTGACGGCCGTGATATTGACGTACCAGTGTGCCGAGACGACGAGTATTGCCTTTGGTGTGGGCATGGACGCGCCAAAGGCCGCCCACGAGTCGGTGTAGCGGTTGTGACTAATGGCGTTCATGGGGTTGCCGTGGCCGATGAACGCGGCGGGCATTAACTCTGACATTGCGACCTCGCTTTGCTTGGCCCAGCGTAGCGGTGCTAAATCGAGTGCCCTCCGTTCTAGCGTGGTGGTATGCGTACTCGGAGAGTGTTCAGTGGCGCGATCATGGTGTGCTCGACGTTGGTAATCGCCGCACCGACCGCCTCGTCGTCGCCGACGCTGGCCTGTCAATCGACGGTCACCTCAACCTGGACGACCGCTCAATTAGCCAACGAGACGATCGCACTATCGGTGAACGCACTCAACATCGGTGCCATGGGTCCCGCTGCCAAAGCTGGTTACGGGGGACTGCTCTTATTCGGCACGGCAGCGCCGGCGAAGTTCGCGGCGATCGTCGCGACCCTGCAGAAAGAGACGCCCAATAAATACGCCATGCTCGTCATGAGCGACCAGGAAGGTGGTGGCGTCGAACGCTTAACGAATCTGGTCGCGACACTGCCCTGGGCGCAGACCATGGGAAAGAACTTGACGGCCGCGCAGATTACGGCCGTGGGTCACCGCGTCGGTCTTTCCATGATGGCGGCGGGTATTAACACCGACCTCGCGCCGGTACTCGACGTTGATGGACGAGCGGCGTATCCCGGTTCGAGTAATCCCGACGGCTACCGCTCCTTTAGCGGCGTCGCCTCACTCGCCGCGAGCGATGGCGTCGCCTTCATGAACGGACTTCGCCAAGCGGGCGTTACCTCCGTCGTCAAGCATTTTCCAGGTCTCGGTGGATCAAGGGGCAACACAGATTACGGATCCGCCGCCACGTTGCCATGGGCGACACTGAAGAAGTCCGGGCTCGTTCCCTTTCAGGCGGCAATCAACGCCGGCGCGACCGCGGTGATGGTCTCCAATGCTCGGGTGCCGGGACTCTCGTCGCTGCCGTCGAGCATTTCACCGACCGTGATTACCGTATTGCGCCAACAGTTGGGATTCACTGGGCTTATCGTCACGGACTCGCTCTCCGCCGGTGCGCTCGGTGCACTGGGCTTAGGAGTGCCGGGAGCCGCAGTCAAGGCCCTCGAAGCTGGCGCCGATCTCATTCTCGGGGGAACGTCATCGTCGAGTAGTGCGGCGTTGGCATTGGCGCAAGCGACGTCGACCGCGATTCAAAATGCGGTGACCTCGGGTGCGCTTCCTCGGGCCACGCTGGTTGCCGCGGCCACACAGGTACTCGCGGCCGAGAATCCCCAAATCTGTATGGGCGCGACGGGCTAGCGAGTTAGAGGTAGTGCGGCGGACGTTCGTCGTTATCACGACGAAGTCGCGCGATCTCTTCTTTCAAACGCTCAACTTCTTCGCGCAACGCGCGAATGATGACCTCAACGTCGTCTTTATTATCGTCGCTCGCCACGAAACCAGCCTTGCACACGACTTGCTCGGCGCTGGAACATCTTTGCTGAAACACGAGCAAAGTGCGGCGGTGTTCGTTATCGTAATGGGCTGATGACCCAATATCGGGTCTCAACAAGGGGGATGACATGGCAACGATTGATCAGGGCACGCGAGATCATGAGCGCCTCAGTGCACTCGGGTATCGCCAAGAGTTGTCAAGAGTGCTGTCGCTCTTTGACAACTTTTCCGTGGCCTTTAGCTACCTCAGTCCAATGGTGGGTATTTACTCCATCTTCGTGATTGGTCTGGGTGCGGGCGGTCCTCGCTACATCTGGACGATTCCATTGGTCGTGTTGTTCATGACGCTGGTGGCGTTGGTTTTTGGCGAGTTGGCGAGTGAGTATCCGCTCTCGGGCGCGCTGTACCAGTACGGCAAGTTCAACATCGGGCCACGCTTTGGCTGGTTCGTCGGCTGGATCTACGGCTTCGCGCTGTTGGCGACCGTGGCGTCAGTGGACTCCGGGATAGTTACCTACGTCGCGGGACTTTCGAACATTTGGTTCAAGACCCACCTCAATCCCTTGAATCACGTCACGATCTTCTGCGTGGTCGGTGTCGTCATTCTCATCTCGGCGTTCTTGAACTCCGTCGGGGCCAAGATTCTCGGTCGCGTCGCGCGTTTTGGTGTGTACGTTGAGACCATTGGCACTTTTGGTGTATTCATTGCCCTCTGGATCAAGGGCTTTCATCACAACGTGGGCTACCTCTTTACGACCCAAGGTGTTGAGTTCGCCAAGTCCAACCCCTACGGCGTGAACTTTGGCGGGCACTGGCTCACCGGCGCCGCGCTCGTCGCGATCCTCGCCAACGTCTACATCTTCTACGGCTTTGAGTCCGCGGGCGACATCGCCGAAGAGACGAAGGACGCGGGCCGTCAAGTGCCCAAGGCCATGCGCAACTCCATCCTCTACGGGGGTCTTGCGTCATTCGTGCTCGTACTGGGTCTGCTACTCGCGATTCCGAGCACCGGCATCAAGTCGATCATTGCTGGTGGAATCCCGGTGATCCTCGCCTCACTGCCGAGTTGGCTCCAGGACTTCTTCCTCGTCATGGTCATCATTGCGTTCTTCAGCTGTGGCACGGCTGTCATGGGCGCCGGATCACGGGTGGTCTTCGCCCTGGCGAGAGACAACGCCGTGCCGGGGAGCAAGTCGTTGAAGAAGGTGACCGTTCGTCACAAGACGCCGCGAAACGCCATCACGTTGGCGACGATCGTGCCGTTCCTCTTCCTTCTTCTCGTGCTCGTCAACCCATCCAAGCCCGTGCACGTGCTCTGGTTTTACTACCCGGCGAACGTGAATGCACTCTTTGCGTTGATTTCGTTCGCGACCTCGGGTATCTATCTCTCGTTCTTTCTCACGGTGCTTGGTTCGTTCATTGCCAAGCGTCGTGGGTGGGTTCCGAGTGGAGCGTTCACGCTCGGTAAGTGGAGCACGCCCGTGACCGTGGCGGGAGGGTTATATCTCCTTGTCATGCTGTTGGACATCGTATGGCCGAGTTCGCTCAGCAGCGGTCGGGGAGTCCTCTTTAACTACGGCTGGATTACGTTGCTCGTGATGTTTATCATCGTGGTAGCGGGGGCACTCTACGAAGGCATTATTCGCCCCGACAAGAAGTCGGACGATCGAAGTCTCGTTCGCTAAACTGGTTCGCCATTCCGTTGCGGCCACCACGCCGCAACGGAATGGCGTAACTGCGCGTCGTCGGGCGCGACGGAGTCCACGTCGAAAGTGCGAGAGGTGTAATTCTGCCCTCACGGTGGCGTGCGCTTCGTTTTGAATCAGTTCCTTCGTTAGGGAAATAGTCCCCGCAGCTCGGTCGCCTCGGCGATGCGCTCGACACCCACGACGAGCGCCGTGTCTCGCAGGGGCACGTCGAGTTGATCGTGACGAATCCACACCGCGTCGAAGGCGTCGTGCATTGTCTTTTCGAGTCGTTGTTGAAAGAGTTCACCTTCCCACATGAAACCTTGAAGGTCTTGCGCCCATTCGAAGTACGACGCGACGACTCCACCGGCGTTCGCTAACACGTCGGGCACGACCGGAATTCCTCGACTGTTCAATACGGCCGCGCCTTCGCCGGTGGTTGGACCATTGGCCGCTTCAACCATCGCCGAGGCCGCCATGGTTTCGGCCACTCGCTCAGTAATCACGCCGCCGAGTGCGGCCGGGATAGCAATGTCGCTGGGCAGCGTAAAGAGTTCGTCCGCGTGAATCTCTTCGCTGGAGGGATAGCCCATGATGGTCTTCGCCTCATCGAAGTGCGCGGCCATCTTCATGTAGTCAATGCCTTCGGGGACGTGAATGGCGCCGTGGATGTCAGCGAGACCAACGACCATCATCCCACGCTCGCTTAAGAGCTTGATGAGCGGCGCGCCAACTTTTCCGTAACCCTGGATGACGACGCGCTCACCGGCCGGTGGTCGGCCGAGTTGCTTTAGGAGTGCGATGGTGCAGATCGTCACGCCAAGTGACGTCGCGCCGGCGTGGCCGAGTGAGCCACCAATCGCGAGGGGCTTGCCGGTGACGACGCCGGGCAAATTGTGGCCGCGCAACATCGACACGGTGTCCATGATCCAACTCATGACCTGGGGGTCAGTGTTGATGTCGGGCGCTGGAATGTCGCGGTCGGGCCCGATCATGGGTGCGATTGAAAAGGCGTAACGACGAGTCAGTCGTTCGAGTTCAGCGCGCGATAACAGCGAAGGGTCGACCTTCACGCCACCTTTAGCGCCGCCGTAGGGAATGTTCACGACGGCGCACTTGATGGACATGTCGGCACTGAGGGCCGCGATCTCGTCCACGTTTACGCTCGGGTGAAAGCGAATGCCACCCTTGCCCGGGCCCCTCGAGGAATTGTGTTGAATTCGCCAACCGGTGAACATTTCGATCTCGCCCGAGTCCATGCGAACTGGTACCGCTACTTCGAGGATTCGCTCGGGGGTTACGATCCGTTTGATCATCCCCTCGTTGAGTCCCAAGAGATGTCCGGCGTCTTCGATCAAGGACGCGACGTGGAGCCAGGGATTGAATTCGTCGGGGTGTGCTTCGTGAGGACGCGTGACCACGGTCACCAGCCTTTAGCTTATGAAAGCGCCGTTGCTTTCACTCTCAAGGCTACGCCAAGGTGGATGACGCCAGACGCCAGGCTCGTCGACTTTTGCGCACTACGCGGTCAGATACTCTGACATTCACGGGGAGAAAGGTCGCGCATGAAGATAACGACGATGATGGGGTACGCCGGAGGCTTTAAACAAGCGGCGCGTGACGTCGTGGACATGGAGAGTGCCGGACTCGACCTCGTGTGGGTTGCCGAGGCGTACGGTTTCGACAGTCCCTCGTTGATGGGTTATCTCGCCGCGCTGACGACTCGCGTGGAGATCGGCGCCGCGATTCTGCCGATCTACACCCGCACTCCCACG
>Ga0208080_1001867_pt1 | contig 10077 bp, 9 predicted proteins | sample NGESurdeep092012_3_FD_184476 | JGI IMG/M metagenome (GOLD analysis project Ga0208080, IMG submission 184476) | Arctic peat soil microbial communities from Barrow, Alaska - NGEE Surface sample 210-3 deep-092012 (SPAdes) | ecosystem: Environmental > Terrestrial > Soil > Wetlands > Peat ...
TCCAACGAAGCCTCAACGGACGACCACGAGCGACCCTCGACTATATGATGCCCGTGGAGAAACTTGCCGAGCTTGTTGCGCTCACCCCTTGAAGCCGCCACTCTAAAGCTTTGGATAAAACACTCCAAGAACTAAGAACGACTGCGGGTACAGGTGCTGATTGCCCACAAAGAAATACGTATCGTGGTCCGGGCCCAGCATGCTGTCTCCAAACTTCTCAAGAAGGGGTACTCGAACATCTGGGTAGGACTTGGCCCATTTGAGAGCAGCGACGCCCACCTCCCAGTCGCAAGATGAGTGCTGATGACCGGGGCAAGTTGGATGGCAACACTTCCACCGATAGCTGACCTGGAACATTGGAGGTTGGAGAGGTCGAAGTGCTGTTGTGCGGAAGAGATGAGGTGCGGCGGCGAATTCGGCAAGTTGTTGACGTTTAAGATCCCACACCGGACCGTCCATCACTTGCGCGGTGGCCCCGGGGGCCACCTTAACTAATCCGAGTGACGGAACTTACCCACCACCACCTTGGGCTGCCATCAAGTCGCACAAGGTTGTCTCGCCCAATAGTCCACCAAGAAGTTCGCGGCGGTTGCGCCACTTGTTCTTCGACTCAATTACGTCGCCAAGCTTCAGAGTGTGAAGGTGAGGCGTGAACGATTCGGGACGCGAATCACGTCGTGACTTGACTGCATCAAGTTCAATCACTTGCCACTTGTGAAACTTGTCACTCTCGGGTAACTCACGAAACCCGACGGGCCATAACCGCACCCACTCGGGAGTCGGCGTGTCAAGACGAATTCCAGCCACGCAGCCTGTTTCGTAAAGTAAGTGAGACCCAGTACTGCTCTTCGATTGCTCGGCGATCATGAGGACCACTCCGAGGAACAGAGCCACTAGGGGAACTGGGGCCAGTGTTCTTGCCAGGAATGACTCCTGTGTGATCTGAAGCGTGTATTTTCCGAGCCGAATCCTGTAGTCGAATGGAGAGCAGAGAAAGTCCCTCGCAAAGCGCCCAACTGTCAGCGGTTTTTCGTTGTCGTTCGCCACTACTGCCAACCTTTCCCAAAGGAGTTCCCCGGATGTTAGGTGACCTGCTTCCTTGAGAACCTTGGATTCCGGTTACGGGACTCTGAGCGAAGTCGCGCACCGTGCCACCCACGTGAAAGAGTCCTTATGTGACTGTCTCGGGCCCAGTGCTAGTGCTGCAACTGGTCGCGGCCCTGTTTGCCCTAATTGGCCTTGCATTCGTGGCGAAGCAATCGAAAGTGCAAGCTAATTCACAGGAGCTTGAATCGTTAATCGAGACCGACCGGCGATGGGTAGCCGCAACCAAATCGGCAAGTGTCACACTCAGCGCAAAGACGCTCAGCGTGATAGGAAAGATTTATCGACTTCCAGGCATCAGTGCGACGTCTTGTCTACCCGGCGATATCGATCTCAAGGACGTCACAAAGGGCGCTCCCTACATAATGGAATTCCTGCTTCCATCTTGGGAACACCCTTCGACATATGAAGAAGAGCCTTCATGCAGTCGTCAGCGAAGGTTGGAGGGTACTGCGAAGGGACAAACTGACCTCAACCCGCCAGCAACTGAGCGTGAGTACTTGGAGTTTGCCCTAACGCATCGAGCCTCATCGGCACTGATTGTGCTCGACGTTCTTGAACAGATTCGAATGGGCGAATCGACGACGATCAAGGCACTTAACCTAGATCACGACTCGGTGAGCGCGGTCCGCGACGATTTTGAAAACTTGTGCAAGGCCATGAATGGCTTCGTGAATGATTTGAACGACATCGCCGAATTCTTTGACTTTGGGCTAATAAATCGAAAGGCGTTCTTGGGTAAGCGTCACGTGTCTATTCTTCGGATTGCTGCCGCTGCCGAACCCTATGTTCTCTGGAAATGTGTGAACGACCAATCTCGTTGGGGACTTCGCGTCCTCTCACTGGGAAATGCTGCTCGTGCCTATCACCGCCGCTCAAAAATCCAACAAGGACTCATCAGATTCTCCTTCGATCCGCCAGAGTACCCGGGGCTTGGCACGAACATCGGCCCGTTGTTCTTCGCAGCTGAGTCACAGAACAAGACGTCGAGACTGGGGAACGCCATCAACACCTTCGTCGTCCGAGGTGCGATTGGCAAAAGCTTCAGCTTCTCCACCAAAAGCCGCCAGAACACCACCTGTCGCGAGCTACGCGATGTCATACGCGACGACTCCGAGGCCGCGACTCCTAAGATCCTTCAGATATTGAATCAACTCAACTCGCTCGGTAATGCTGAAGTGATCACCTCGGCCTCGTCATTCTCAGGAATGCAACAAGAGGTCGCTTCAGCCCTGTCGAGCCTCTACAGTTGACGCCCACATGAATATCAACCCTCCGGTATGGCGAGCAGACGATTTCGACTCCACTCGCGAATGCTTACGACGAGTTCAAGAATGGCTCACGAGCGACGCACTTCGCGAATTAGTGACGCGCGAAGGCTTTTCTCTACCGGCACCGGATTCATCATCGTTCTCCACTCTCCTCAGAGAGTTCGCAGGGTCATACTGGGATTTTCGAGCAGGTCGGGAGAGGAATCAGTTGGACAAGTCCCTGTTGCGAGATCCAATAGAGAGCGAGTATGAACTATTTTCGACCCTTGGCATGGTCGAGCCGTCACCACCAAGTCCACTCAGCCACGACTCGGTCGTGATTCTTGGCGGATTGCTTCGTGGATGCTTCAATCGCTCTCGCTTTGCCATTGACGCAGCTCGCGAACGCGCTCTGCCAAACACCATAATTGCGTTGACCTCTCTTCGCCCTTTGAATTCGGAGGAAAAAAGTAGCACAGTGCAAGTCGGGGAGAGTCGTCTGCAGACCGAGTTTGATGCCATGGTCGAGGCCTGCGTGCGCGCCTTGGGTCCGGGAGTCGATATAGCGCCAATCGACGTAGCTTTTTTATCCGACTTAGTTGCCCGCGAGACCATAGTTCGTTCGGCGGATGGTGTCTCCGTTGACATCATTGCGGCGGCCAGTCCCGACCGATCGCGCCGGGCGAACACACGTGACACTTACGACGCATGGCTACGCCGACCGATCGGCACGGACAAGCCGGTCTCCGTGCTGCTTGTTACGACACAGATCTACGTTCCCTACCAGAACGCGGTTGCCATTGATTCTCTGGGAATTGAGTACGGCCTAAGCGTCAGGACATCCGGTGTGCCCAACACCTACGTCAGCAACGACTTGCCAATTCCCCAGACATTCTCCTTATCGCACTTTCTGCAGGAAACGAGATCTGCGATCTTGGCCCTTGTCCAACTAGAGGACTCTCTCAAGGCTTTGGTTCATTAAGCAATTAACTCGCGACGAGCCTGTCTCGTCGAGTTAAACGAACTCCGCCACAAGCCTCGACGCTATCTATCTGCACCGCTGCCTCGTTGGATACATGTGAGTTCCAGACTGTCTATGTAACCTTCGCGTCACATCCGTCGTTTCGAGACCAGATCCAGACTTGAAGCCGGTTTGCAATCGCCACGCAGATTCTCAGATCAAGACATCGCGTCAGGTTGATTTACCATTTGTTACCGTTGGAATCATGTCACTTGCGATTCATGCTCCGATGGTTGGGGGGAGGGCACAGTGCCGTAACCATGGTTCGGTAGAAATGACGTTATCGACTTCTTCGCCACTACATAATTCTCTTGGTGAACGTGAACCAGATCTCCCAATTTGGTTTAGGAATCCGATGCTCTGTCCCCTCTACCTAGTCGGGTGCCGCAGCAGAATTCCCTCCAAGAGCTGAGGTCTCGTTTAATTCCCGCGCGTCCCTAAGTAGCACGTCAAGTTGACTGTCGTCGATAGTCCAGCCAAACAACTTCGCTGCCCGTTTGAGTAGTTCCAACTGTGCAATGACACAGGCCGATGCGACCATCTCCGTAAAATGCCCCGGCTCTAGACGCGTATTGAAACCAAGGTGCTGATCGTCAGCCAATTTGACGTGCAGCCCAATTGTTCCGTAGGTACCATCGACAACGCTTTGTGCCAATGCCATCTCCGCCGTAAGGCTCACGTAAACGGCACTTGTCTCTGGCCCTGCCAACTCATCAGGGATAACAAGGCCAGCTTGCTCCGCTTCGAGGAGTAGTTCATCACGTCGCGTCACCGCGACATCATTGTTCACGGCTACCTCATCCAGAGCGTTGATCACCAACCGAACCACAATCCCGAGTCCAAACCCATCGTCGGCCGCCATTTGTTCGAAACGTGCCGCAATAATTGTTAGACCACGAAGAGCCGGCAGCGCTTCGACCGGTTGAAAACTATTGAGCAAAGTTTGAGCACTCTGAAAAAACGCGACGCCTTGCCCGAACAAGTTGAAAGCAAACATATGTAAGCGCGTTTGGGCAGTGTCCGCACCGCTCGCAGCCGCAGCATCGACCACCGGCATCACCGCGCCCAGCATCCTGCCCGACTCAGGTTCCGGTGTGGGCTCAACGAGCAAGTTCATTGCACTGATCTCGACAGGAACTTGACCATCTTCAAGGCGACCGAACACATCGAGCCTCTCGAACTTGAAACTGACATCAGGATGTGTGCGAACGATTATCTTCTCACTGTCATCGGTGCGGATCGACGAACCTTCGTGAACCACCGAGCTCGGCGCAGATTTCCATTCCAGTATCGGATACATCTGATCCGCAGCAGCCGGGTCATCGACGGCACCGATGAGCCGACCACGAACAACTTTGCGTCGCGACTGCACATCTTTTGGCTTGATTGCCATAAGTTTTTCGGCAACTTCAGGCGGGAGGTTCAACAACTCAAGAACCGTTTGGCGCACGTAATGAAAAGTCTTGTCAGCACACTTCACGGCGTGCTCGGCAATCTTGTCAAGATCCCACGAACCATGTTCTAACCCGTCACTCGCGTTCTTCGCAGTCTTATATGTCTCACTGTCACCGCGAAAGATCAATTGTTCGCGAACCTGTTGGTCAAGATACTCGCGCCACCTTGGCCGTTCTGGATCGTCGGTTACCAGATGGAATGATTGAGCCAACTCTTCCTTCCTGATTCCACGATCCGCGATGGTTTTTCGGATCACCGCCTTCGTGAGAGCCTCAACGGCCATATACAGATGGCTTAATGCCAGCCATTCGCCCCCTAAATACCATTGGCGAAGAGCCAATTCGTACTGTCGTAAACCTCTACTCACGCGAGGGATATCTATCTCGAGCGTATGAAACGCGTTGCAAGTCTCGATCATTAGAGACTTGTCGACCAGCCGACCCTCGCCCATGGCCCCCTGTTCGTCTGCAATGAAGGTTTCAAGAAACTGACGCTCGGCCTGACCGTCAGCGCACTCATATGCCAGGTGGACCTCCACCGGTCCGACTCGAACGTTCGCAACAAACCCAACCATTGTCGCGAACGGCCGAGCAATCATCCCGAATTTGGTCGCTGCCTCATCGAGAGAACCGGCACCACCTCGAATCTCAATTATCAGTTCTCTCGGTAATGAAATCTCTCCGCTAGTCGCCCATCGGGTGAAGATGCGAACGCGAATGGGCCCTTTTCCAAGTTCTGGGATTGCGTCAAGGTTGAATTCACAGCCGTCCCCGGCAGCAAAGTGAGCCGACGACTGAGCGCGCGACACAACAACATACTCAGAACCCGCTGCCACAGGTTGATTGTCCGCAATTAAGTCACTCTCGTCCTTCACAGAACAACCGTACTGAATCCCGCCACGTTCTGTGAGACGGAATTCATGCGTCTTCGCTATAGATGAATTGGCAACGACTAGGACGCATGTCCCGCGAAAATGTACACCCAACTAGACCTAAACAGCTTAAGAGCACGGTCAATCAGTGTTCATCGTGAATCTTCTGCCGTCAACACCGAAAGATGATCGCTTGCTACCCGATGGTCGGCAGGGACCTGGTGATTCTCACCGACTCGACCGAAACATGAACGACTCGTGAGGCGAGGTCAGTGCTTTTCTCGGCATCTACCACGTAGCGATTCATCGCTCATGTCTAGGGTCTAGCTGTGGACAACATTCCGGGCGTCGAGGTCGTGCCGTTGGGCTGGTGCGTCGACGCCATGTACCGCGCGTTCGAGCGCGTACGGGAGACGGGATCGAACGATCCGATCGGCGCATATGCCTCGGTCGCCGAGACGCTGTTTTGGATCAACGTCGTTCGCGAGCAGCTCGAGGGTAAGTACCGATCTCACTACGAGGCGACGCTCGCCGAACAGACCGAGGACGTTGCCCAAATGATGAGTGGGCTGATCTTCGCTCGCAACCGGATCACCCACGAGGTGGATCAAGTCGGCTACCTCCTCGCCACCGCGAAGGGTCCCGACGGCTTCGCGGCGAACTGGACCTGGCAATTCCTCCTGCCGCGTCCGGGCGACAAGCAGGGCGACCGCCGCGGTGACTACGAGGCAGTGATCGCGGGACGCGACGTCATCGCCACGCTGTCGATCGTGACCATCTTTCTGGGACTGGCACGGAACCGGATGTGGCAGAACTATGGAAACGAAGAGTCCGCATGAGGCTCCACCCGACCCTCGCGGGACCGCGGCGTTTGCGCTGTGATCGGGACCGTTCCTGAGATGCCGACCCCTGAAGCGGAGCAGCGCGAGGACCGCGTAATCGAGCTGGTGATCGCCGACTTTGTCCGTACTGGCCGATCAGTGGCGTTCCTCGATCGGCCCGACCGAAACACCCAACGCGATGACGGCCTCACGGTCGATGCCGAACTCATGGTCGACGGGCAGCGTTGGGCCATGGATGTGACGACACTGCGTTGGCAATCGGGACTCGAAGGAGCCGTTCGAAAGCTGAAGTCTCGACTCACGAGGGAGTTCGGTGCCGAACTGGAAGGAGCGAAGCGGACTCTCTGTGTCACCTGCCACGTCTCGACGGATGAGTCCGTCATCCGGCCCCTCGTCGAGTTGGCCCGCGAGGCCGTCGTGTCCGGCCAGAACAAGGAGCGTCGGGACGAGGCCGCGACGCTCTGGCCATGGTCGCCTGAGCTTGGCGCTGTCGAGGTGCAGCCGTGGCTTGGTCAATCTGCGAACCTGCGCGAGGAGATCGTCCTCTCATCGGGCGAACCGCTCGGCAAGAAGCTCACGAGGCAGTTGTCGCGGGCACGCGAGCTCGGTCACCGAACCTGTCTCGCGATCGACCAGCGAGGTTCGCCAGACCTCGAGTTCGGCGCCAACTTCATGCCCCTGCCGGGCACGATCATTGCAGCCCTCGTGCAGGTGGAGGCTGCGGCAGGCGAGTCGTTCGACGTCGTGGCGCTGATTCGGGAGGACGACGCGCTCTACTGGATTCGGCCATAGCCGAGCGCCGGACCTATGGTCCGCCCGGTGCCGATAGGGCGGTGACCACGCGGTCGTCGTAGGCCCACTCGAACGCGCCTTCGACCCCTTGCCTGCGATAGGGGCCGAGCGCCGGGAACATCAATTGTCGTCTGTCGAAGCTTGCGATCTGGTCAGCGTCGTCAGGATGGCCGATGAGGAAGAGCGTCTCCTTCTGCTGCCAACTGGCGAGGTTCCACCCCTCGACCGCCCCGGGCGTGAGTTTCAAGTCCGCGCTGAGCCACGCATCGTCTTGTCCCGGGATCGCCCGGACATAGAGTACGCAGAGCACCGCGACCGTGGCCGACAGTGGAAACAGCACGCCCTTTTGGTTGACGTAGGGATCTGGCCACCGTCGCGTACCCCTTGTCGTTGATGACGAGACGGTGGCCGTCCTCCGGCGTCCTAATGATGGCGAAGCGTCCGCGGGCGAGGAGCGGCGAGGTGTTTGCGAGCGTCACGATGCGCTCGTACTGCACGTCGTCACGATGCGTGATTGAGTCACCCTTCGCGGCGCGGTCGTTCGTTGCCGCGCGTGAGAAATCCCACGAAAAATCCCACACACCAGAACTATTCAGATCAACCAGACCAACTCAAGACAACACGAAAACCTGTAATTTCAAGACACAATCAACCAGATCGCCGCGCTCAGGCGCCATTCCAAAATGCTTGGTCCATAGCATCGGCGGCCGCTTCTCTGTCTGGCGCCAAAATATGTCCATAGACATCAGCCGTCATTCGTATGGAGGCGTGTCCCAGTACTTCGCTTACCACCTGGAGTTTGACGCCGCTCGCGAGCATCAGACTCGCCGCGGAGTGACGCAACTCGTGGGGGTGCCAGTGCTCGAGACCCACCCGTTGACAGATTGTCGCGAATTCGCGATTGAGATTTCTTGGATCAATCGGAGTACCAAAATTCGTGGTGAAAATGAACCCCGTGTCAGTCCAAAGCTCGTCCATAACGTCGCGCTCTTCCTTCTGGCGATTGCGGTGCTCCAGGAGCAATTGCACCAGTCCTCGAGGGAGGTTCACCGATCGCCGGCTCTTCGCGGTCTTTGTATCGGCGGTAACGAGTGATCCGCCCTCTCGTTTGAGCTGTCGACGTACCGAGATAACTCTTCCCGCCCCATCGAAGTCACGCCATTGAAGTCCCAGAGCCTCGCCCCGACGTAGTCCGGTCGAGAGCATCAAGGAGTACAACGCCTCATGGCGATGTCCCTCAAGTTCCTTGAGAAGTCGTCGCGCCTGCTCATATGTAAGCGTCCGCCCTTCTCGACGTTGCTCCTTGGGCGGTCGTGTAAGACGTACCACGTTTCTGTTCACGCTGCCCCACCGAATGCCTTGATCAATGGCCTGACCCAACACAGATCTGATCCGGCGAACCGTAGAGACGGACAGACCGCTATCCAACTTCGCCGATAGCAATCTGTCGATATCAGCGGAGGTGAGATTTACAAGCTTCTTGCTGCCGAGAGTCGGAACGATGTGGTGTTTCGCCACGGTCAAGTAGCTGAGTGCGGCGCTCGGCGCCACCTGGTGGCGTAGGACGTCGTCGTGCCACAGGGTGAGCAGCTGGGCCACCGTCATTTTCATATCGGGTGCCGGCAGTCCGTCGTCGAACTCTCGCTGGAGCTTCTTCAACTTTCGAACCGCCTCCGCGCGAGTCTTGCCCGTAACGGTCTTTCGAATCGAACGGCCATTACTGCCCCGACCAACCGATTGGACACCCAGCCAAAGTCCGTCCGACGAACGTTGATAGACCGATCCTTCGCCGTTTCCTCTATAGCCCGCCACAGGGTCCCACTTTCGCGTTGCTGACTGCGTTGCTGACAACGGTCGCTTGTGGCAGGTTTTTGATGAAAATTGGTCTGGGGGCACTGCCTCTAACCAGGGATTTTTTTAGTGGGCCGTACAGGACTTGAACCTGTGACCCCTTGCGTGTCATGCAAGTGCGCTACCAGACTGCGCCAACGGCCCCGTGGGGTTCTACTCTACCACTGGGCCAATCGAGCCAAAGCCGTCAACTATTACATTTCAAGCTTCGTACGAAGATCATTTCCATCCGTCAAGAGTGAGAATGACGCTTGACCCGCATTGTTGAATATCACCTGCTCCAAGAAGACCTCTACGGCGGCACGTGCATCGCCCAACGCGTCGTGACCTCCAGGGGTTACTCCATAGTGCTCACAGAGAAACTGGAGACCTCGGCGAGATCGAAGTTCCCGACTCGGCTCGATCGCGAGGTCGTGTTCAACGACGTCGATTATGCGAAGTAAGGAGATATCAAAGTAATCGTCATCGAGCGCGGTCCCGAGAACGGATATCGAACTTCGTCGCAGCATCTCGAGATCAAATCTTCCAACGTTGGAGCCAACAACGTGTGCGCCAAGAGTATGAAAATCACTAAGTATCTTGATCGCTCTCGTTAGACCCGCTTCTACGCTGTACACCGCTTCGATTCCTTGTTTTGCCTCAATGTCCTCAAACGAGAGGCCGTGTATTCGCTGAGCGCCGGGGCTAATTGGACAGTCGGGAATGACGAAGTAATGCTCGGACCAAAAAGGAACCCCAAATCGATAGGCGCAAAAGCCGTACGAAATGGCCCGCTCGCTCATCACGCTGAGCCCAGTTGTCTCGGTGTCGAAGCCCACAATGAGCTCTGGCACTTGAAGATACTTTTTCACCACGACTCCATCTTGGCACTCCCCTGTCACAGCAGTTTCG
>Ga0208080_1001870_pt1 | contig 10071 bp, 9 predicted proteins | sample NGESurdeep092012_3_FD_184476 | JGI IMG/M metagenome (GOLD analysis project Ga0208080, IMG submission 184476) | Arctic peat soil microbial communities from Barrow, Alaska - NGEE Surface sample 210-3 deep-092012 (SPAdes) | ecosystem: Environmental > Terrestrial > Soil > Wetlands > Peat ...
CGAGTGCGCCGGCGGCCCGTCGACCTGCCCGGCGTCGATCGACGCTGCTCTGTCGGCGACGTACAACGCGCTCGTGACCGCCAACGGCTCGGCCAATGTCGCCGCGTGGACGGCGTCGAGCGCGTCGCACGCGGCGCAGCAGACGATGCCGCTGTACGACGCGATCCACTTCAGGGCGCTGGGCGTGATCACGCAGCCAGCGGTCGACTGGCAGAACCGCCCGACGTTCCAGCAGGTGATCGAGTTCCCGCGTCACCGGGCGCGGTGACGCTGGCCCTTCGAGCCGCCTCGGGGCCGGCTGGCAACGACGCCGGCCGTCCCGAGGCTCTGTTCGCCGGTGCTATCTCTGCGAGTTACGTCTGCTCCGACCAGTTTCGCGCGCGAGAAGTGGTCGGAGCAGACGTAACTCGCAGACCAGCAGCGGCGGGATCAGCTCAACGCGAGCAGTTCGATGAGCGTTCGCGCGGCCTGGCCGCCTTCGTCCAGCGCGATCTCAAGCGCCTGCGGTACGTCCAGGTCATCGAGCAGCGCGGACGGCACGAGCGCGGCACCGGTCTGCCCCGGCTTGGCCGCGGCGGAGTACAGCGACTCGAGCGTGGCGGCGCTGGCGTCGAGCTCGGCGGCCGTATACGACCACGGCTGCGCCCACGGCCGGTTGAGGCACAGCAGCCGAACGGCAGCTGGCGCATAGGTGCGCAACAGGTCGTCGACGAGCACCAGGTTGCCGGTGGACTTGGCCATCTTGGCGCCGTCGATCGACACCGTGCCCGCGCGCAGCCACGCCCTGGCGAACGGCTCGACGCCCGTCGCCGCCTGCGCCATCACGGTCTCGCAGGCGTGGTGCGGAAAGGCCAGGTCTGCACCGCCGCAGTGGATGTCGACGCCCGAACCGAACAGCGCAAGCACCATCGCGGTGCATTCGGCGTGCCATCCGGGCCGCCCGTCGCCCCACGGGCTTGGCCAGCTCACGTCCTCGTCCCCGCTCGCCTGCCAGACGGCGACGTCGAGCGGATCATCCTTGGCAGGGTCGTCGGGGTGGTCGTGGTACTCGGCCGACAGCGTCAGGGCGGTGTCGCGGTCCAGCCCTGCCACCGTCGCGGCCGACGCCGTGCGCGCGTACACCGTGCCGTCGCGCACGTATGCGGCGTCGCGCTCGAGCAACGCCGCGGCGAGCTGCAGGACGTGACCGACCGCTTGGGCGGCGGTGGGAGCGTGGTCGGGGTTGCGGACCCGCAACGTGGACATCGTCGCCTCGAAGCTGGCGCGCTGCAGCGTCGCGAGCATCGTGGCCGGCTCACCCCGGCGGCGCGCCTCGGCGAAGAGCACCTCGTCGACGTCGGTGACGTTGCGGGCCAGCGTCACGCCGTAGCCGTGCCACCGCAGGACGCGATCGGCCGCGTCAGCCCAGATGTAGGTAGCGGCGTGCCCGAGGTGCGTGACGTCGTACGGCGTGATGCCGCAGACGTACATGCGCACGTGGCCGACCATCGGCAACGTCGCGCCGGCGAGGCGAATGGGCTTTGGCGGGTAGCTGTGCCGCAACGGGTTCACGTGAGGCATCCTGCCAGCGTTGCGCTCATCGGATCAGCCCGGATCAGATCGGCTCGAATCAGAACTGGCCGACCACGTCGACGACGAGGACCTGCGCGGCGACGGCCGGTTGCGCCGCCTGGGTGGAGGATGCCGGCGTCGCCGCCGTCGGCGGGGTCAGCACGACCACCCGGCTGCCGATGTTCTGGCCGCTGAGCTTGTCGGCCAGAGTCAGCACGTTCTGGGCCGAGACGGCCTGCGGACCCTGCCCCCACGTCGCCTGGACCTTCTTGCCGGTGGCAAGGTCGGCCTGCACGATCTGCAGCATCAGCGTCTTGGAAGAGTCGATCTTGGCGCCGGAGCCGGTGACGACCAGCGTCGACGTCGGCTTGGCCGGAACCTTGACGCCCGCCGTGCTGAGGATCGCGGGCTTCGTGCCGGGCACGTTCGTGAGCTTGGGCAGCCCGGTGGTGGGAAGGTTCGGGACCACGGTGCCGGGCGCCGAGGCGTTCGGCTTGAAGTCCGCGACGAGGTCGATGACGAACACCAGCGTGTCGGTACCGGTGATGCCGGCGCTGGACTGCCCCGCCGAGCCGTAGCCGTCAGAGGGCGGGATCGTCAGCACCACACGCGAGCCGAGGTTCTTGCCGAGGAGGGTCTTGTCCCATCCGGGGATGACCTGACCGAGGCCGATCACGAACGCGGCCGGGGCGCCTCGGGTGAACGAGCTGTCGAAGACGTTCGCCTTGCCGTTCTTCTGTGCCCAGGTCTGCCCGACGTAGTTGGCGACCACGGTGTCTCCCGATGCGACCGCCGTGCCGGTGCCCTGGGCGAGTGTCTGCTGGGTGAGCGACGCGGGCGCTGCGGTCGTCGGGACGACCACGGTCGGCGAGGTCCCGTACGCGCCAGAGACGCGCACGCCGCTGGTGGTGGTCGTGCCGCTGGTCGACGGTGACTTGGCCTTGCTGCTGCCGCCGCACGCCGAGACGAGCAGCGCGACGACGACCAGGATGGGGACGAGCATGGCCGGCGCGCGGCGCGGACTGACAGGCACAGATTCCCCGATCGGGTGGTGAGCGAAAGCTGAAGGCGCGACCCTAGCCGCCGCGGGTTGGCAGCGGCTGAGAACCGTGGCGGACACCGGACCGTCCGCTGCGACTCCGTCACGTGACCGAAGCGCTGCTTCGAGCTTATGCCCCGGGCCGGGCGCGGCCTTCCATCCGGGACCGCAACCGAACGCGGGCGGGGAAAACGTGATCGATCTGCGCGCTCAGCGCACCCCGTAGACGTCGCCGCGCAGCCGGACCGAGAGGACGTAGACCGTGCTGGTGGCGTCCTCGATTCGATACACGACGCGGTACGTGCCCAGGTGCGCTGACCGGTAGCCGTCGTACGGGCCCGCGAGTTCGCCTCCCAGTCGATACGGGTTGCTCGGAAGGCGCTCGGTAATGAAGGTGTACGCCGCCCACGCGACGGCTTCGGGAAGTTCCCGTTCGAGTGCTCGGCGAGCCGGCCCGGTGAGTTCGACCGTCCAGACCTTCTTCACGCGGTATTGGGGTGCCGCGCCAGCATCGTCGCGCGCAGGTCTTCGGCGTTCGTCGTACTGCCAGCTGCGATGTCGGCCTCGGCCTGCCGAATGTCCTCAGCGGCGCGTGCATCGGACAAGATCGCGATCGTTTCTCGCAGGGCGGCAAGTTCGGTGTAGGACACCAGTACCGCCGCCGGCTCGCCGTTGCGCGTGATGTCGACGTGGTCTTGGGTGCTCTCGACCATGGCAACAAGCTCGGAGAGTCGGGCCTTCACGTCGGTGACGGTCAACGTCTGGGACATGGTCCGAATTCTAGGCCGCACGGAGTATTGGCGCTAGCACTGCGATGCAGGTGCGCGGTTTCACGGGCCGGAGTTGAGAGCGGGCGACGGGAATCGAACCCGCACAATCAGTTTGGAAGACTGAGACTCTGCCATTGAGCTACGCCCGCGTGCCCGAACCGGCATCGCCGCCGTTCGTGCGCCCTCAAGGTTACCGGTTCGGTCACCGTCCCGGCGCGGCCCGTACACTTGGCCGGTCAGCGTCCGGGGTGTGGCGCAGCTTGGTAGCGCACTCGCTTTGGGAGCGAGGGGCCGTGGGTTCGAATCCCGCCACCCCGACCGAGCCGATCCACACCTACGGCCTCGAAAGCCGTTCGAAGCCCGATCAGGGTCCTAATCACTGCCGAGGAGCATGAGCACTGTGAAGAGCACCGTCGAGAACCTGAGCCCGACCCGCGTCCGGCTCGCCGTCGAGGTGCCGTTCGAGGAGCTCGAGTCGAACGTCGCGGCGGCGTACAAGAAGATCGGATCGCAGGTCAAGATTCCCGGTTTCCGTCCGGGCAAGGTCCCGGCCCGCATCATCGACCAGCGCGTCGGTCGCAGCGCGGTCCTCGAAGAGGCGGTCAACGAGGCCCTGCCGCGCGTCTACTCCGAGGCAGCGCGTGAACACGAGCTCAGGCCGCTCGGCCAGCCCGACATCGACGTCACCAAGCTCGATGACGGCCAGTCGCTCAGCTTCACCGCCGAGGTCGACGTCCGGCCCGAGATCACCCTGCCCGAGCTCGAGGGCCTGGCGGTCACGGTCGACGACGCCGTCGTCACCGACACCGACATCGACGAGCAGCTCGCCACCCTGCGCGACCGCTTCGGCACACTCAAGGGCGTCGACCGGCCCGTCCAGACCGGTGACTTCGTCTCGCTCGACCTGCTCGCCGAGGTCGACGGCACTGAGGTCGAAGGCGGCTCGACCAAGGGATTGTCCTACGAAGTCGGAAAGGCCGACCTCGTCGACGGCCTCGACGACGCGATCGTCGGCAAGTCGGCCGGCGACACCGCGACGTTCACCAGCCCCATCCAGCAGGGCGACGACGCGGGAACCGACGGGCAGATCACGGTCACGGTCAACTCGGTGAAAGAGAAGGAGCTGCCGGCCGTCGACGACGACTTCGCCCAGCTGGCCAGCGAGTTCGACACCATCGACGCGCTGCGCGAAGACCTGCGCATTCGGCTCGGCCGCGCCAAGGCGCTCGAGCAGGGCACCCAGGCCCGCGACCGCGTCCTCGAGAAGCTGCTCGAGACCATCGAGTTCCCGGTGCCCGAGTCCGCGCTGCAGGCCGAGATCGACTACCGCGAGCACGAGGTCGTCCACTCGCTCGGCCACGACGACGACCTGCTCGACCGCTACCTGTCGCTGCAGGGCCAGACTCGCGACGAGTTCGCGGCAGAGCTGCGCGAAGGTGCCGAGAAGTCGGTGCGAGCACAGTTCGTCCTGGACGCCATCGCCGACAAGACCCAGGTGCAGATCGGCGACGGCGAACTCACCGAGTACCTCGTCCGCCAGGCAGCGCGCTACCAGATGGCCCCGCAGGAGTTCGCGAACCAGGTCGTGCAGGGCGGCAACCTTCCGGCGCTCGTCGCCGACGTGCGGCGCAACAAGGCGCTCGCCGGCGTTCTCGAGTCGGCCGTCATCACCGATCAGTCCGGCAACACGGTCGACCTGTCCGCCCTGTCGCCGGGCGCGATGGCCGAGATCGTCGACGGCGACGCCGAGGCAGGCGACGAGGCAGGCGACGAGCCCGAGGAGCTCGGCGACGGCCACGGCGACGACGACCACTAGACGCACCGCGTGACGCCCTGAGCGAACGCGGCCCCCAACGGGAGTGTCGGGTGGGCGGGTTTCGTTAGGGTCGACGTCATCACTCGACGAAAGAAGGTCTACCTCGTGAGCCGCTTCGACCCTGTTGTGGATGGCCTCTACTCGAGCGCTCGTTCGACCTCCGACGGTGTGGAGCAGCGGCGCAGCGGCGGCACCGGCATGAACCTCAACGACTCGGTGTACGACCGACTGCTGCGCGAGCGAATCGTCTTCCTCGGACAGCCGGTCGACGACGCCATCGCCAACCAGATCTGCGCGCAGCTGCTGCTGCTGTCCGCCGAGGACAACAGCAGAGACATCAACCTGTACATCAACTCGCCGGGCGGGTCGGTGACGGCCGGCATGGCCATCTTCGACACCATGGAACTCATCGAGTGCGACGTCGCCACCTGGTCGCTCGGACTGTCCGCGTCGATGGGTCAGTTCCTGCTGTCGGCCGGCGCCCGTGGCAAGCGGTACGCACTTCCGCACGCGCGCATCCTGATGCACCAGGGCTCGGCCGGCCTCGGTGGCACGGCGTCCGACATCAAGATCCAGGCCGAGCAGTGGAACCTCACCAAGCAAGAGATGGCCGAACTGACCGCCCAGCACACCGGCCAGACCGTCGAGCAGATCATCATCGACGGCGACCGTGACCGCTGGTTCACCGCAAAGGAAGCGCTCGAGTACGGCTTCATCGACCACATCGTCCGCCGGGTCAGTGACGTGCCCGCCGGTAACGTCACCCCTGAGTAGGAGCAGTCCCGATGGCTGAACTGATCACTCCGAGCGGGCTCCGGCTGCCACAGGGCGGCCAGGGCTACCTCGGCCCGCAGTCGCGGTACGTGCTGCCCTCGTTCGTCGAGCGCACGAACTACGGCATCAAAGAGTCCAACCCGTACAACAAGCTTTTCGAGGAGCGCATCATCTTCCTCGGCGCGCCGATCGACGACGTGGTCGCCAACGACGTCATGGCGCAGCTGATCTGCCTCGAGTCCACCGACCCCGACCGAGACATCATCATCTACATCAACTCTCCGGGTGGCTCGTTCACCGCGCTGACGGCCATCTACGACACGATGGTGTTCGTCCGGCCCGAGATCCAGACCGTCTGCATGGGCCAGGCGGCCTCGGCTGCCGCGGTCCTGCTGTCGGCCGGAGCCAAGGGCAAGCGGTTCGCGCTGCAGAACTCCCGGATCCTGATCCACCAGCCCTCCGGCGGCACCGAGGGGGCGATGCAGATCTCCGACCTCGACATCCAGGCCCGCGAGATCCTGCGGATGCGCGAACTGATGGAAGAGATCCTCGCCCGGCACACGGGCCAGCCCATAGAGCAGATCCGCGCCGACGTCGAGCGCGACAAGATCATGACGGCCGCGCAGGCCAAGGAGTACGGCATGGTCGATGACGTCATCAGCACCCGCAAGTTGATCGCCGACTGACCTGCGACCCCCCGGCGCGCTGCTCGCGCGGCACGCCGCGAGGGGCGATTACAGGGGACTTCCGCAGGGTTTCCGGGTAGCGTTCGGGACCTGCCCGTAGTTTCACCGCAGCTCGCAGAGAGGAACGGACGCTCGTGGCGCGTGTCGGCGAGACCGGTGATCTGCTCAAGTGCTCTTTCTGTGGAAAGAGTCAGAAGCAGGTCAAGAAGCTGATCGCCGGGCCCGGTGTCTACATCTGCGACGAATGCATCGATCTGTGCAACGAGATCATCGAGGAAGAGCTGGCCGAGACCAGCGAGTTCACCTTCGACGAGCTGCCCAAGCCCAGTGAGATCTACGAGTTCCTCAACAGCTACGTCGTCGGTCAGGACCAGACCAAGAAGACGCTCGCGGTCGCTGTCTACAACCACTACAAGCGGGTACAGGCCGGCACCGAGACCAAGCCGCGCAACGCCGAGACGACTGTCGAGCTGTCCAAGTCCAACATCCTGCTCCTCGGGCCTACCGGGTCGGGCAAGACGCTGCTGGCCCAGACGCTGGCGCGCATGCTCAACGTGCCGTTCGCGATCGCCGACGCCACGGCGCTCACCGAAGCCGGCTACGTCGGCGAAGACGTCGAGAACATCCTGCTCAAGCTCATCCAGGCCGCCGACTACGACGTCAAGCGAGCCGAGACGGGCATCATCTACATCGACGAAGTCGACAAGATCGCCCGCAAGGCCGAGAACCCGTCGATCACCCGCGACGTCTCCGGCGAAGGCGTGCAGCAAGCCCTGCTGAAGATCCTCGAAGGCACCACGGCCTCGGTTCCGCCGCAGGGTGGCCGCAAGCATCCCCACCAGGAGTTCATCCAGATCGACACCACCAACGTGTTGTTCATCGTCGGGGGTGCGTTCGCCGGTCTCGACACCATCATCGAGGCCCGCATCGGCAAGAAGGGTCTCGGCTTCAGCGCCGAGCTGCGCACCAAGTTCGACCGCGAGAACAGCGACGTGTTCGGCAAGGTCATGCCTGAGGACCTCATCAAGTTCGGCCTCATCCCCGAGTTCATCGGCCGCGTTCCGGTCATCACGTCGGTGCGTCCGCTCGACCGCGACGCGCTCGTGCAGATCCTCACCGAGCCGCGCAACGCGCTCGTGCGCCAGTACGCCAAGCTCTTCGAACTCGACAACGTCGAGCTCGAGTTCGACGCCTCCGCGCTCGAGGCGATCGCCGACCAGGCCGTCCTGCGCGGCACCGGTGCCCGAGGCCTGCGAGCGATCATGGAAGAAGTCCTGCTCTCGGTGATGTACGAGGTGCCCTCCCGTGAGGACGTCGCCCGCGTCGTCATCACCCGCGAGACCGTGCTCGACCACGTCTACCCGACGCTGGTCCCGCGCGAGGTACCCAAGCGCCAACCGCGCGAAAAGTCCGCATAGCCCCCGGCCCGCGCAGTCCGGGTCGCCCCTGCCCGCCCGCTGCTGGCTGCCCCCGGCCCGTCTTGGCCCCGTAGCAGGGACTGTCGCGGCGTGTCTCCCTGCTGGGCGGCCAAGGTGGACGACGGCGCGCTTGTCCACAGCATGCGGATGAACCTGGCGTAGCCGGATGGCTGCCAGCCACGCTCGCGGACATGCGCGTCGAGATCGATGAACTGCTGACGTCAGGTTCGGGCGTCGCGTCCCGGTCTGAACTGCTACGCGTACTCAGCCGGGCGCAACTCGACGATGAGATCCGTCGGGGCTTGTTGCAGGCGGTCTATCCCAGGGCCTACGCCCGGCCGTGGGACGTGGACGACCCTCGGGTTGGTCTGCATGCCGCGCTGGCCAGCGTCGGCGGAGAGGTCGCGTTGAGCCATCTGACCGCGTTGGCCCAGTGGCAGCTTCCGGTGCCCGAAGGCGTGCCCCTGCACGTCACCGCGTTCCAGCCCCGACATCCGAGGGGCGTGCCGGGCGAGCTGGTCGTGCATCGCACGCTGCTCCCGCTGAGCGCGCGCGAGATCGGGGGCCTCGCCGTCGTGCGACCTGAGATCGCGCTGGTCACGAGCTGGCCGCTGTTGACCGGCACCGACCAACGCGCACCAGTCATCGAGGCGTCGCGGCGACGGCTGCTGTCGGACGAGGTGCTGTGTTCGGCAGCCGAGCGGATGACCTGGATCCGCGGCGTGTCCAGCCTGCGCACACTGGTCAGTCAACTCGCCGCCGGCTGCGAGAGTGAACTCGAACTCTGGGGCTACCTGCACGTCTTCGACGTCCCGGGCCTGCGTGACGCGGTCCGTCAGCGGGTCGTGCGAGTGGGTAGCCGCCGCTACCGCCTCGACATGGCATACGAGGACGAGATGCTGGCGGTCGAACTCGACGGACGGGCCTACCACGCCGACCCCGAACGGTGGGAGCGAGACATCGTACGTGACCTCGACCTGGCGAAGGTCGGTTGGCAGACCATCCGCCTGCCGCATGCCCGCCTCACCGGCGATATCGACGGATGTCGCGCCGACGTTCTCGCCGTCCGCCACGCTCGTCAGCGCACCCGCCTCACCGGCTGAACTTGGCCCCGCAGCAGGGCGACACGCCGTGGGCGACCCTGCTACGGGGCCAAGTCGGGTTTGAGCGGGAGCTTAGGGTGACGAGCGTGGATACCCGACCGCTCGCACTGCCTCCTGACCCTCATGACTGGGCGTCGTTCGTCGCCGAACGCTGCGACACGTTGCTCGAGCGCGCCCGAGCCGTAGTGGCTGCGATCAAGGAGTCCGGAGGTCTCGCGCCGGCTGAGATCGTCGACCGGTGGAACGACGCCGAGACGGCGTTGAGTCACGCCGCCTCGGTGGCGTCCCTGCTCGGTGAGGTCCATCCGGACGAGGGCGTGCGAACCCTGGCCGAGGAGCGCGGCCGCCAGGTCAGCAAGCTCACCACCGACTTCGGGCAGGACGCGGACCTGTATGCCGTGCTCGCCGAAGCCGAGCGCGCGCTGCTGGCCGACGCACGCACCGATGCCGCCGTGTTGCGCCTGCTACGGCTCACCCTGCGCGATTTCCGGCGTGCCGGTGTCGACCGCGACGACGCCACGCGCACCCGGTTGCGCGAGCTGATCGAGCGCGAGGTCAAGCTCGGGCAGGACTTCTCGCGCAGCATCCGAGACGACGTCCGCAGCCTCCGCCTCAGACCCGAGCAGCTCGCCGGGCTGCCTGCTGACTTCGTGCAGGCTCGTCCGCCCGGCGACGACGGGCTCGTCGAGCTGACGACCGACTATCCCGATGTCATCCCGTTCCGCACCTTCGCCGTCGACGCCGCCGCCCGCCGCGAGCTCACTGTCGCCTTCCTCAATCGCGGCTGGCCCGACAACGACGCGGTCTTGCGTGAACTACTCGCCACCCGACAGGAGCACGCACAGCTGCTCGGCTACCCCGCCTGGCCGGACTTCGACGCCGAGGTCAAGATGGTAGGCACCGGTGCCGCGATC
>Ga0208080_1001878_pt1 | contig 10023 bp, 13 predicted proteins | sample NGESurdeep092012_3_FD_184476 | JGI IMG/M metagenome (GOLD analysis project Ga0208080, IMG submission 184476) | Arctic peat soil microbial communities from Barrow, Alaska - NGEE Surface sample 210-3 deep-092012 (SPAdes) | ecosystem: Environmental > Terrestrial > Soil > Wetlands > Peat ...
GTTCGAGAAGTATCAGGAGATTCCGCAATACCGCCAAATCAACCCCGGCATGCGCCTCGAGCAGTTCAAGGTGATCTATTGGTGGGAATGGTCGCACCGGCTGCTGGCGCGCGCGACCGGCGCGGTGTTCCTGCTGCCGTTCCTAGTGTTTCTATGGCGGGGCGCCATCCCGCCGCCGCTGCGCACACGGCTGTGGATCATCCTCGCCGGGGGCGCCTTTCTCGGCGTCGTCGGCTGGTGGATGGTTGCGTCGGGCTTGTCCGGCACGCTCGTCAGGGTCTCGCAATATCGGCTGGCGTTCCATTTGACGCTGGCCTGCGCGGTCTATGCCGCGGTGGTGTGGACCGCGCAGCAATTGACGGCAAAGACGCCGCGCGAAGCGCCGAACCTGCTGCGCCTCGGCGCACTGGCGATTGCCGCGCTGGTGCTCGTGCAAATCTATCTCGGCGCGCTGGTGGCCGGGCTCGAAGGCGGATTAAAATACAACACCTGGCCGACGATCGATGGCGAATACATGCCGTCGCTCGACCGGCTGTTATTCATCAGCCCACTCTGGCGCAATCTGTTCGAGAATGACCTCGTCGTTCAGATCAACCATCGCATGCTCGCCGATGCGATTTGGCTGCTGGCGATGTTGCATGCCATCGGTGCCTGGCGCTTGCGGTGTGAGGTGCGTGGTGCCGTCATATTGGCGGCAACGATGACGCTGCAGGCCGTGCTCGGGATTGTCACGCTGCTCTATCAGGCGCCGCTCGCGCTCGCGCTCGCGCATCAGGTGCTGGCGATCGTGGTTTTCACGATCGCGGTGGTGCATGCCGAGCGGTTGTCGCGTCGCGCGACGTTTCACGCCGTGGAGGCGGCCAGATGATCGACATCAAGACCGATGCCGGCATCGCCGTGCTGACGCTGATGCACGGCAAGGCCAATGCGCTCGATATCGAATTCTGCGAAGCGCTCTCCGCGCGGTTCATGGAATTGCGCAGCTCGGATACCAAAGCGGTCGTGATAAGCGGGCAGGGCAAGATATTTTCCGCTGGTGTCGATCTCAAGCGCCTGAGCGAAGGCGGCGTCGACTACATCCGCAAGTTTTTGCCCGTGCTGCACAAGCTCTACGACACGGTCTTCCATCATCCGAAGCCGGTGGTGGCGGCGATCAACGGCCACGCCATTGCCGGCGGCTGCGTGCTCGCCGCTTGCGCCGACCGCCGCATCATGGCGCGCGCGGGCGGCCGCATCGGCGTCACCGAATTGCTGGTGGGCGTGCCGTTTCCGGCGCTCGCCTTCGAGATCGTGCGTTTCGCGGTGCCGGCGCGCTACCTGCCGGAATTCACCCTGAGCGGCGCGACCTATAGCGGCGACGAGGCTTTGCAGCGCGGCTGGATCGACGAAGTGGTGGAGCCAGACGGGCTGATGCAGGACGCGCTTGCGATTGCGCAGGAGCTTGCCTTGCTCTCGCCTGCGGCCTTCGCGCAGACCAAGAGACAAATCCGGCAGCCGGTGACCGAGCGCCTGGAGCGGAGCGGGGCGGCGACCGACAGGGCGGTGACCGAGATCTGGACCGCGCCGGAAACGCTCGGCTTTATCCGGGATTACGTCGCGCGCACGCTGAAGAAATCCTAGCGCATGATCCCGAAATGTGGGGACCGGTTTTCGGACAAGATCATCCGCAAACTTTAAAGCCCAATCTCGCTTAGATATTTCTGCACGCCCGGATGAATGAGCGTCGGCCGCGGAGCCGCCGCGACCGTGTTCTGCGGCGTGGTCTCGCGCGCCTGCGCCAGCCGCTGGGCGAAGGCGGCATGGCCTTTGTGCACGGCGCGGGCGAGGGCATAGGCGATGTCGTCGGGGAGCGTCGGCCGCGCCAGCACGAAGCTCCACGAGCCGACGGAGGCGACCTCCTCGCTCTGTCCGGGATAGCTGCCGGCGGGCAGTATCAGGCCTTTCAGGAAACTGTGCTTGGCACGGATGCGCGCGGCTTCTTCCGCGTTGGGCGCGATGAAACGGCCGCCGGCCTGCGCCACCGCCGCAAAGCCCGGCCAGCCGACGCCGCCGCCCCACAGCGCGGAAGCGCGGCCGTCGAGCACCATGGCGGGGCCGTCGCCGGCGCGGTCGAGATAGATCGCCTGGAAGTCCTTGTCCTGGTCGAGGCAGAGGCCGTCGAGCACATAGCGCGACAGGATCACGAGCCCTGAGCCGCGCGCGCCGAACGCCACCGGCTTGCCGGTGAGATCGCCGATGGATCGCGCCGGGCTGCCGCTAGCTACCGCGAACATGCCGGCGGTCGAATACATTGCGGTGACGATCTTCAACGCGCTGCGCGCGCGACCGATGCCCTCGAACGCCTCATAGGCCGGTTCGCCGGTCACCAGCGCGATGTCGAGTTGGCCTGCTTCCAGCAGCGGGATGTTCTCGGTCGAGCCCTTGGTGTTGCGCGGCTCGACCACAAGCGTCGGATCGCTCTGGTTGACGGTTTCGGCGAAAGCCGCGCCATAGAGCGGGAAGCCGCCGCCCGGCGTCGCAGTGCCGAGGACGACTATCGTAGTCACGCCGTTTTCAGACCCTGCTCGAGGTCGGTAATGATGTCTTCCTTGTCCTCCAGCCCGATCGACAGCCGCACCACGTCGGGTCCGGCGCCGGCCTGCACTTTCTGTGCATCGGACAATTGCTTGTGCGTGGTGGAGGCGGGATGGATAATCAACGAGCGGGTGTCGCCGATGTTTGCAAGATGCGAGAACAGCTTTACATTGGAGACCAGCTTCACGCCGGCGTCGTAGCCGCCCTTGAGACCGACGGTTAACACCGCGCCGGCGCCTTTTGGAACGTATTTCTTCGCCAGCGTATGATAGCGGTCACCGGCCAGTCCCGGGTAGCTCACCCAGGCCACCTGCGGCTGCTTCGACAGCCATTCGGCAACGGCAAGCGCATTGTCGGAATGGCGCTGCATACGCAGCGGCAGCGTCTCGATGCCGGTGATGATGAGGAATGCGTTGAACGGCGACAGCGCCGGGCCAAGATCGCGCAGCCCGAGCACGCGGCAGGCGATGGCGAAGGCGAAATTGCCGAAGGTCTCGTGCAGCACGATGCCGGAATATTCCGGGCGCGGCTCGGAGAGCATCGGGTAGCGGCCCTCGCGCGACCAGTTGAAAGTGCCGCCGTCGACGATCATACCGCCGATCGAGTTGCCGTGCCCGCCGAGGAACTTGGTAAGCGAATGCACCACGATGTCGGCGCCGTAATCGATCGGCTTGCAGAGATACGGCGTCGCCAGCGTATTATCGACAATCAGCGGAACGCCGGCCTTGCGGGCAATCTTGGCGACCGCCTCGATGTCGGTGATGACGCTGCCCGGGTTGGCGATCGACTCGATGAAGATCGCCTTGGTCTTCGGCGTCACTGCCTTCTCGAACGAAGCGATGTCGTCGGGATCGGCCCACACCACTTGCCAGCCGAAATTTTTGAAGGCGTGGTTGAATTGGTTGATCGAGCCGCCATAAAGCTTTTTCGAAGCGACGAATTCGTCGCCCGACGTCAGCAGCGTGTGCATCACGACCACCTGCGCGGCATGGCCGGAGGCGACCGCTAATCCCGCAGTGCCGCCTTCGAGCGCGGCGACGCGCTCTTCCAGCACCGCGTTGGTCGGATTGCCGATGCGGGTATAGATGTTGCCGAAGGCTTGCAGCCCGAACAGCGAGGCGGCGTGATCGACGTCGTCGAACACGAAGGACGTGGTCTGGTAGATCGGCGTCGCGCGCGCGCCGGTGGTGGGATCGGGTTTGGCGCCGGCGTGAATGGCCAGCGTTGAAAAGCCCGGAATGCGTTCGGCGTCGGCCATGGGTGCCCATCCTGATGTCGTCCGCGGCCATAATCTCGGCCTTTGCGGAAATGAGGGGCGATTTAAGGAGTGGGGCGGGCGCGCCGTCAAGGTGACATTGTGGCGTTGGGTTAAATCGAAAGCTGCCGCCTAGCGGGCAGCTACGCAATAGAATTTCATTCCGGCACAAACGCGCCGCTCAACCGCTGTTTTCTTCGTCTTTTTGCGCCCGGTCAGTCGCCTGGGTCTCGCCGCCCTGGGTCGTGCCGTGCGCGATGCCCATGCGCTGCACGCCCTTGCCGAGCATCTGCGCGCGCTTGGAAGAAAGCGTGCGCGAATTGACCCCGATCCAAGATATTTCCGACGACAGGCGCCCGTATTCGATTTTCGGGCAGCGATTCATCACCACTTTCATGCCCGCCTGTTCGGCGAGCTGCGCGGCCTCGTCGTTGCGAACCGTCAGTTGCATCCAGATCACCTGCGGCTTCGGCTTCAACGTCAGCGCCTCCTGCACGATCGGCATGGCGTGTTCGGAAGCGCGAAAGACGTCGACCATGTCGACCGGCTCGGGGATGTCGGACAGTTTGGCGTAGACTTTCTGCCCGAGAATCTTCTTGCCGGCCTGGCCGGGATTGACCGGGATCATGCGATAGCCGCGCGCGAGTAGATATTTGAACGCGAAATAGCTCGGCCGGTTTTCCTTCGGCGAGATGCCGACCACGGCGATGGTCTTCACCGTATTGAGGATGCCGCGGATATAGCTGTCGGGATACGTGTCGTGGTTCATCGCGACGTCCCGGACAGCGACGGCGGCTGTTGCGCGATCAGTGCGCGCAGGCGCGCGTTCTCGGCTTCAAGCTCGGCAATCTTGGCCTGCACGGTGACGAGCGCCTTTTCGATCTCTGCCTCGGTGAAGCGCGTGACGATGTGCGAGGAGCAATTCACGTCCCAGGCCTCGATGGTGAACAGGATGGCGCGCTCGGGCCGCGCCTTGTAGCCCTCGTCGAACAGCCGCTCGACCAGCGCGGGATCGTTCTCCACCACGCGCGCGCGGCCCCACAGCTTAATGCGCTGGCGGCGTGCGGGATCAAGCAGGAATAGATACGCGTGATCGTTCTCCGACAGATTGGCGAGCGTGATGTATTGCCGGTTTCCCCGGTAATCGGCAAAGCCGAGCGTTTGCTCGTCCAGCACCTTGATGAAGCCTTTCGGCCCGCCGCGATGCTGGATATAGGGCGCGCCCTCCGCGTTGGCGGTGGCAAGAAACACGGTGTCTTGCTCGGCGATGAAGGCGGCAAGCTCCGCCGTTACTTTGTTGGGAAATCCTTCGGCAATGCGCCGCTCATAGGCTTTGGCCGAGCCGCGCTCGGCCTGCGCTGTTTGCGCCGCCGGCGTGAAGACCAAAGAGGAATTGTTCATGAGCGGACCGGTACTGAAGGCAAAAGCATTGCGCGCAAGATAGGCGCTCGCCTTGCCGCCGGGAAGTGCCGGAGGCGATCAATGCAACGTGGGCGCAATGGCGCCGGCTATTTCTTCTGCGCGTCGACCATTTTTTTTGCAGGCTTTAGCGAGCTTGTCGTGCTGCTTGTTGAGACAAGCCAGAACGCGGCCGCCGCCCGGCATGGTGCCCTTGCAGAACGTGTCATAGTCGCCCTTGCAGGCGGCGCGCTGCTCGGCGGTGAAGTCCTGCGCGAGCGCGGCGTTAAGCGAAACGAGAGCGAGTGCGGCAGCAAGGATCGTCGTGCGCATCAGCGGTCCTCCCAGGTCGCGTTGCGTTTCTCGATGAAGGCGCGGATACCTTCTTCGGCGTCGCGCGCCATCATGTTCTCGCTCATCACTTCGGAGGCGTAAGCATAGGCATCCGCCAATCCCATCTCGGCCTGCCGGTAGAAAGCTTGCTTGCCGATCTTGAGCACATAGGACGACTTCGCAGCGATCTTCTTGGCGAGTGCGATCGCGGCCTTGCGCTCTTCGCCGGGCGCCACCGCGCGGTTGATCAGCCCGATGCGCGCGGCATCTTGCGCGGCGATCATCTCGCCGGTGAGCAGCATCCCCATGGCGTGCTTGCGCGCCACGTTGCGCGAGAGCGCCACCATCGGCGTCGAGCAGAACAGGCCGATGTCGACGCCGGGTGTGGCGAACTTGGCGGCCGCCGAAGCAATCGCCAGATCGCAACTGGCGACCAACTGGCAGCCGGCAGCGCTGGCGACGCCTTGCACGGCGGCGATCACCGGCTGCGGCAGGTTGACGATCTGCTGCATCAACGCGCTGCAGATCGTTATGATGTGGCGGAAATAGTCGCGGCCGTCGTCGGCGTCGCTGCGCCGCGCCGTGATCTCCTTCAAATCATGGCCGGCGCAAAAGGCCGGGCCGTTGGCCGCCAGCACGACCGCGCGGATTGTCTTGTCGGCCGCGATTTCGGCAAATGCGCCGGACAACGCGGTCAACAGCGCTTCCGACAGGCTGTTACGCGCCTGCGGGCGGTTGAGCAGCAGAATGGCGATGTGCTTGTCGCGCTCGCGCAGCAGCACGGGCGCGGACGTCTCGATGGCGCGGGCGGCGGCGGGCTGGGCGATCATGGGCTGGCATCCGGTTTGATTCCGGCCGGAACCTTAACCCGAAGAAGGCCCCATGCAAGGCCGGGAACGGCCGGCGCGGCCCGTGCGTTAACGGCCGGGACGCATCGAATGGCCAAGAAGAAACGCAAAAAATCGAAACACGTAAAGCGCGTTAAGTCGCGCTGGTCGCAGCGCGTGACCAAGGAAAGCGATGCGCTAACGCTCGAGCGCGGCGTATTCACAAAAGGCGTGCCGCGCAAGATTGCGGCCTCGCTCAAGCGCTCGGCCGATCGCAGCAACCGGCGCAAATCTGATCCTTATCGCTCGGCGATGTCGATGCTCACGTTCTACATCAATCGCGCCGGCAAAGGCCTGTCCGCCACGCGCAAGAACAAGCTCGAAAAAGCCAAGGACGAGTTGCGCGCGCTTTACCACAAGAATTGAAAACTGCGATTGACGCATGCGTGGCCCTGTCTATGACGGAGGAGCCGGATGGTCCGGCGAGGGGGGCACGCATGCCGACACCGGCACTTTCGGCCGATGAGATCGTCAAGCTGCTGTCGGTGGAATTTCCGCAGGCCTTTTTTCCGGGATGCGGGCTCAGCATCGAGCGCGTCGAGCATGGCGACGTGCGCGTGCGGCGGGCTTTTCACGAGGACCACCTGCGTCCTGGCGGCACCATTTCCGGCCCGACCATGATGGAGCTCGCCGACTTCGCCATGTATGTCGCGGTATTCTCGGCGATCGGGCCGCAGCCGCTGGCGGTGACCACCAATCTCAACATCAATTTCCTGCGGAAGCCGGCGCAGACTGACCTCATTGCGGATGCCCGGCTGATGAAGGTCGGCAAGCGATTGGCGGTGGGCGAGGTTACGATTTACTCGGGCGACTCGGACGCGCCGGTGGCGCATGTCACCGCCACCTATTCCCTCCCGCAGCAGCGGTAATTAGTCCATGGTAATAAAATACCATTCTTATAACTATATGATATTATTTATAAATCATTGCGATGGAGGCGTTGACCGCGGCGAGCCACTCGGCTAGATACCCGCACCTTCGGCGCGCTCTCAAAAGCGCGCTTAGTCCCCAAGGATTTGTCATGAAGACCTATTCGGCCAAGGCCGCCGACATCGAGAAGAAATGGGTGAGCATCGACGCCACCGGGCTCGTCGTTGGCCGCCTGGCCTCGATCGTCGCCATGCGGCTGCGCGGTAAGCACAAGCCCACCTACACCCCGCATGTGGACGATGGCGACAACGTCATCGTCATCAATGCCGCCAAGGTGGTGTTCTCCGGGCGCAAGCGCGAGAAGAAAGTTTATTACCATCACACTGGCTTTATCGGCGGGATCAAGGAGCGCACGGCCAAGTCGATCTTCGAGGGCCGGTTCCCCGAGCGCATCCTCGAGAAGGCGATCGAGCGCATGCTGCCGCGCGGACCGCTCGGCCGCGTGCAGCTCGGAAATCTGCGCGTCTATGCAGGCGCTGATCATCCGCATGAAGCGCAGAAGCCAGAGACGCTCGATGTCGGCGTCATGAATCGCAAGAACGTGAGGAGTGCCTGACCGTGGCCGAGACCGTACAGTCGCTGGAAGGGTTGGCGAGCCTCAAGCCCGCCGTACCTGAAGCGCCGCAATACGTGCAGAAGCTCGACGCGCAGGGCCGCGCCTATGCCACCGGCAAGCGCAAGAACGCGGTCGCCCGGGTCTGGATCAAGCCGGGCTCCGGCAAGATCATCGTTAACACCAAGACGGTCGAAGTGTTCTTCGCCCGTCCGGTGCTGCGCATGATGATCCAGCAGCCGCTGGTCGCCGCCAATCGCGCCGCGCAATACGACATCACTTGCACTGTGTCCGGCGGTGGCTTGTCCGGGCAGGCCGGTGCCGTGCGCCACGGCCTGTCCAAGGCGCTGACTTATTTCGAGCCGGAGTTGCGCGGCGCCCTCAAGCGCGGCGGCTTCCTCACCCGCGACTCGCGCGTGGTCGAGCGCAAGAAGTACGGCCGGGCCAAGGCGCGGCGTTCCTTCCAGTTCTCCAAGCGATAATAGTCAAAAACTAGAAAAACAAATGTTTTCAAGGGCATAGCCTAATAGGCTGTGCCCTTTTTGGCGTTCACAACCAAATCACAACTCGTTGTAACAGCCGACACTCCTGTTATCGTTTGGCACGATTAGCTCTCAACTCGGAGCAGGGCGGGTGGAGCAGAACGATTCCTATTATCGGGACCGTCACGAACTGTTTGACGGTGCTATCGTGCTGTTTAGACGCCCCGATTACCTCGAAGCGTGGCAAAGAACGAATCTGACAAGCCCGGTTCAAGCTGGACGGCATGACGGGCTACAATAGACTCAGCCTCAAGACGCCGAACTATCAGGACGCTTATTCCCTAGCGAAAGAATGGTTCTTTCGCGTTCAACAGATGGTTCGTGATGGCGTTTCTCTCAGGCAACGCACCTTTGCGCAAGCTTGGAAGGAATGGTTCAACCAGATAGACGGGGATGGCGTCTGTGATCGGCCCCCACTGAGTGGTCCGGGGTGAATGTTAGTTTAGCGTCGGCCTTGGCGCCACGCGAGTTATCGTTTTCCTTATCGTCTGATCGATCATTCGCCGGCGCGGGCGTGCGAATAATGACCTATCGCTTCACGTCAAGCAATTCGACGTCGAAGATCAGCGTAGCGTTTGGGGGTATGACGCCGCCGGCGCCGCGCGCACCGTAGCCCAGTTCTGGTGAAATGATGAGGGTTCGCTTTCCGCCGACCTTCATCGTCGCGACGCCCTCGTCCCAACCGGCGATCACCTGATGCCTGCCGATTGGAAACTCGAACGGCTCGCCACGGTCGACCGAACTGTCGAACTTCTTGCCTTTGGCGCCATTTTGATAGAGCCAGCCCGTGTAGTGCATGACGCAAATCTGCCCAGTCTTAGGCGTGGCGCCGCTACCCATTTTGCTGTCAATGATCTGTAAGCCCGACGATGTGGTCATGGTTTTACCGACGGCCTGAGCCATTGCGGGGGTGGATGCCAAGAAGCCGGCGAATGTCGCAATGAGGCCGAGGGCCACCAGGGCGTTTGTAACCGAGAAAGCTCGCATTCCGGTCTCCTTGGTAGATCGCGCGGCTGCTTGTCTAGCTCAACCGTGCGCGCGTTCCCATTGCTGTATATGCGCGCGCCTGAGGATATCCCAAGAAAAAGGGCGCCTCCTTGTGGGAAGCACCCGATGAGTTGCATCGCTTGCGCGATGGTTGGGAGGAACGCTTAGGCCGAGTAGTACATCTCGTATTCGACCGGATGCGGGGTGTGCTCGAAGCGGATCACCTCGGTCATCTTCAGCTCGATGTAACTGTCGATGAAGTCGTCGTCGAACACGCCGCCGGCTTTCAGGAACTCGCGATCCTTGTCGAGATTCATGAGCGCCTCGCGCAGTGAGCCGCAGACCGTCGGGATCTTCTTGAGTTCGTTCGGCGGCAGGTCGTAGAGGTCCTTGTCCATCGCGCCGCCCGGATCAAGCTTGTGCTTGATGCCGTCGAGGCCGGCCATCGTCATCGCGGCGAAGGCCAGATACGGATTGGCGAGCGGATCGGGGAAACGCACCTCGACGCGCTTGGCCTTCGGGTTGGTGGTGTAGGGGATGCGGCAGGAGGCCGAACGGTTGCGC
>Ga0208080_1001881_pt1 | contig 10020 bp, 5 predicted proteins | sample NGESurdeep092012_3_FD_184476 | JGI IMG/M metagenome (GOLD analysis project Ga0208080, IMG submission 184476) | Arctic peat soil microbial communities from Barrow, Alaska - NGEE Surface sample 210-3 deep-092012 (SPAdes) | ecosystem: Environmental > Terrestrial > Soil > Wetlands > Peat ...
GTCGTGCACGTGCACGAGGCGCAGCCGGCGCTCACGGGTGTTGGCCGCGAAGCGCGCCGCGTAGTGCGCCACCCAGTCCCCGTTCAACGAACCGTCGTACGCGAAGACGAGCACGGTCACCTCCCGAGCAGGCTATCTTCCTTCATCAGTCAGAACTGGCGGGGAATGTAGGGGTGCAATGGGAATTGCGGGGCGCTGTGGCGCATAGAGACCAGAGTCACGCCCTCTGTCTCTTTCTCGATCCCGGCCCGTAGACGGGAATTCTGTCCGGACGACGCCGCGCGAACCGCCTCGTTCTAAGTGTCGCGCGATGAGGAGCTTCCCCGCCCCTCAGGGAGCCGAACGCGCCTCGGTCTCCGGATCTTCACGACGACCTCCGGCTCCACCATTGGCACCTCCCGGCCGGAGGGTGCGCTCCTGAACCGCTCGACCATCCGTCCTCATCCTTCTTCCAGGAGCCGCTCGAGGGGGGCGAAAATCTCACGGTTCCCGTATCAACGGTGCACGGAAAGGTGCAGGCGCGTCCCGACAAGCCTGTGCGGCTCGGAGCCGAATCACCGGCTAACCCTTTCTAAGAACGACAACTTACGGCTTTGGCACGACGTCGGTCGCATGCGTGGCAGCGGGGTTGCGCCGACTGCCTTGTCGGTAGGCCCCGAACCGGCCACAGAAACAGGGGATTGGAGAAAAAATGAAGAAGACCCTTTCCGCTCTCGTTGCTGTCGCCGTCCTGTCACTCGGGGTCGCTTTCGCCCAACAGGCGACGACCACGACGCGGACCGAGCCCACGACGAGGACGAACCCCGCCACGGGCGCCACGATCGAAAAGTCCTCGACGACCATCGAAGGCGCGACTTCGACCGGCACGAAGACGACGAAGAAGACGCACAAGAAGGTCACGAAGAAGAGCGGCGCCACCAAGAGCACCAAGACGAAGACCGAGGCGGAAACTGCCTCGACTCCCGTCCCCGCCACCAACTAAGCCTCAAAACAGCTCCGAGCTTCAGAAGGCCCCGGTTCTCCGGGGCTTTTTCTTACTCTGTAGGGGCGGCAATGGGAATTGCGGGGCGCTGTGGCGCGTAGAGACCAGAGTCGCGCCCTCGGTTTCTTTCTCAATCCCGGCCCGAGACGGGCATTCTGTCCGGACGGGGGCCCTTCATGCGCTCTTCTCGGCCGCCGCGAGGCGGCAGTCCTGGCCATGCTGTCGGAGGCCGTCCGCGGCCCCGGCGGCGCTTCCCGCGCTCCTGCGCGCCACGCACCTTTCCGGCCTCGCCCTGGGCTCGGCCTTCGGGAGGTTGCGCGAGTCGGGTGTGACGGCTGCGAAACTGTTTGAAGTTGTCTGCAAGGACGGTGGGGCGGATCCGCAGGGAGCGCTGGCCGGTGCCCCGGTTGCCGGAAGTGGCCTCGAGGGTCCCGCGAGCCGTGCGGGCCCGGCGTCCCAATCACGTCTGGATGGTGGATCTGACGGACGTGAAAGCGATGTTTGGTCTCGTCACGTTCAAGGTCGGAGTCGTCTTCGATGCGTTCTCGCTCGTGTCGGATCGAGGGGCCTGCTTCACGGGCGGAGTCTTTCGAAGGAAGCTGCGGCGACTCGGGGTGAAGCAGAGGTTCGGGGCAATCGGGAAGAAGGGTTCGATCGCGCTGATCGAACGCTTCTGGAGAACACTGAAGGACACGCTCGGCCTGCGCCTGCTGCGGCCGTCGGTGGCGGAAGACCTGCTGGAAAAGATCGAGCTGGGCCTCGTCCACTACGCGCACCTCCGCCCACATCAGGGTCTCGGTGGTGCGACGCCGGCCGAGATCTACTTCGGTCGGACGCCATCGCACCTTTTCGCAATCCCGCCTCCACGCGGCAGGCCGGGAGAAAGCCCGATGGACTCGCCGTTCCAAATCGAGTACCTCGATGCGGAACGGCTGCTTCCGGTGCTGGTTCGAAAAGCAGCCTGAAGGAGGGTCACGAAAGCTCAGCCAAAGGCGCTGGAGTGGGCCGACGTGTGCGCGCACGGACGCATCGTAGTGGCCGAGGCGCTGGTCTGTGCCCGCCAACGGCCACCGCAATTCCCATTGCGTCCCTATAAGTTCCGCGTGCTGCAGGGTTGCCGGTGCGCCAGGTTCTACGTCCCGCGTATTCTGTAGGCACCCGCCAGTCCGAGCAATAGAATGAGCGCCATCATCGCCGATTCGCTCAGGGTCGGGATGCTAGGGACGGCGTAACTTGTTACCGTGAGTGTCCACTTCGCGTAAAGCGTGACGTCGCCAGAACCCATCGCGAAGGTGGCGCCGCCGGCGTAACTCGTGCCGCTGCCGTTGGCGGCGGTGTTCCAGCCAGCGAAGGTGTAGCCGGTCTTCACCAGACTGCCTGTGTTACCCAATACGGTGACCGTGGCACCGGCAACGTACGGATTGCCGTCGGTGGGCACACTGCCGCCAGTGCTGCCGCTTCCGTCGTAGGTCACATGTGAAACAGTTTGCAAATTGGCAGTTACCACCACCATCGCGAAGCTGCGGGTACCGATCATCGTCGCGGAGTCCTGCACCCCATCGTTGACTATTAGCGTAACGAAATAGCTACCCTCCCCAGCATAAGTATGCGTTGGCGTGACCGTCGAACCTGAGGTTGTGTCTCCGAAATCCCAACGATAAGAGAGCGGAGCGTTTTCAGGATCGCTTGATGACGATCCGTCGAGCATGAGAGGCACGCCCGCTTGCGCGTGGTAGATCGGACCGCCAGCTACGGCCAACGGCCGCAAGTTCGCCGATCTCGCACAGGGGATGTTGAATGGTGCAGTTGATCCGCTTGTTACCGCGGCGTTGTAGTGACCGTCAGTAGTAACAGATGGCACCGCGACCGTGCCCTGAAACGTCAGGCCCGGCAGCATCGTGGGCAACTGAATCTGACCCCACGGTAGAGTGATCGTCACCGGAGCCAACTGGATCGGACCCGTAGTGGTGTCCCAACCATTCGCAACCAGCGTCCCATTGGCCGTCGGAGCCGCACCGTCGAGCGAGAGTGTTCCACCAGGCGCGACGCACGCGCCAATGGAAAGACCGGCTGATGGCAGGGCCGGCAGCACTTCGACCTCAGTGTGCGCGGGCGCCGACGTGACGCCGCCGGCGCTCACCGTCAGCGTGACCTGATAGAGACCGGCTTGCGCGTACGCATGCGTCGTCACGAGCGGCGCCGTCGTGACCGGCGAGCCGTCGCCGAAGTTCCAATGCGCGGTAAGCGTCCTGTTGCTCGGGTCGATCGAGCCGCTGCCGTCGAGACGAATCGCGGCCGGGACCGCCGCGCTCGACGCCCAGCCAACGTAAGGCCCGCCCAGATTGGCGAGCGGCGTCGTCGCCGGCGCACCGCCGCTTCCGGGGACCGGGCGATGCATGAAGATGTCCATGGCGCCGTTCGTGTCAGCGGCAACGAGGTTGGTCGCGGTCGAGTAGAACACCACCGATCCATCCGACGCGACAAACGCGGGCCAAATGACGTAGTGGCCGCCGAACCCGTAGAGTTCCGGCGACGCCGCGGTACCGGTGCTCGACACGCTGGAGCGCTCGGTCGTGTGCGTCTGCCGGTCGCGCCGATAGACCTGCAGGCTATGGAGGACGCCGTTCGGCGCGAGGTTGTCGGAGCCGGAGTAGAACGATACGTATCGGCCGGTCGCGCTGATGGCCGGGCTGCCGGCCCCAAAGTCCGCGCCTTCGCCGGTGGAGCTGACGCTGATGCGTTCCGTCGTCGCGTTCAGCCGGTCGCGCAGGAAGACGTCTTCCAAGCCAAAACCATTGTACGTGCCGGGAACCACCTGCGCACCATTATCTACGTCGAAGGCGACGTACTGGCCGTCGCCAGAGATCGCCGGATTATAGCTATTCGCCTGGATCAGAGCGCCCGACGGCGTTCGACTCACGACCTCGGTGACGCCGGTCTGCCGGTCGTAGACGGAGATGTTGCTGTTGACGCCGTTCCATCCCACGTACGCGATGAACCGGCCGTTCTCGCTGATTCTCCCACTTCGGCCGGGGAAGACCTGGTCGGTCCCGCCGAGCTGACGGTCGCGCACGCTGAAGCCGGCGAGCGTGGCGTAGGCGAGGTAGCGACCATCGCCGCTCAGTGACGACTTGTTACCACTGTTCGTGGTATTTTGCGTAATCAGTTCCGTCACACCCGACACTCGATCGCGCACGTAGAGTCTCTCGAGGAACGCGGCGCTGCCCGGCGCGAGGTTGTCCATATCCGAATAGAAGGACACGAAACGGCCGTCGGCCGAGATCGACGGCGTGTTCGAGCCGTTGCCAAGCCCGGTGGCCTCCACACCGCCGGTGCCCACGCTCACACGGTCGACGGTGCCGGTGATCAGATCCTTGACGAAAATGTCGGGCTTGTTGTTGGTGTCGTTCGAGACGAGGTTCGTGGCATAGGACTGGAAGGCGACGTAGCGGCCGTCCGGCGTGACCTCCATATCACTAGAGCCCCCGAGGGCTTGGGCGCTCGCGCTGGTGGTACTGACGCGGATCGTTTCCGTCGGCGGCAGCGCCGCAGGATCGATCACCACGATTGTCCGGTCGTCGGTGGCCGTCAGCCCTGCGGCATTGGTTACGGTGAGCGTGGCCGTGTAGGAGCCCGGCCCGAGGTACGCGTGCGTCTGCTGCGGCCCCGACGCGCTGGTCCCATCGCCGAAGTTCCAGGAGTAAGCCGTGATCGTGCCGCTGATCTGGTACGAGCCGCGGCCATCGAACGACAGCACATTGCCGATGAATGCCGAGGTGTCATTGCCTGCCTTTGCGTGCGGCCCAAATGCTGGTACGGCCGCAGCCGTAATCGCTCCGGGGCCGGAATAGGTGATCTCGTAGCGCTTTGTCTCGCCGTTGGTGATGTTACCGATGAGTGTAGTCACGTCCTGCTGCTGGTCGCCGTTGACGGTCCCGAGGGTCAGCGTGAATGGTCCATCGCCGATACCAAACACCTCGAGGCCGTATGTGCCGGCCTCTGGATCACGGGCAGCGATGTAACGGAAGGGGTCTGCCTCCGGCAGGACGCCAAGCGGATCCGCCCATGAGGTGAACTCGCTGTAATACGCCGTTCTGTTCTCCTGAAGGTTTTCGCCGGTTGCGGGATCATAGCCCGTGCGGCGTCCGCGTGGGTCGGTGAGCCGCAGTTTAATGGGCTCCGGGGCATCACGGATGAAAAACCAGAGGGATCGTCCAAGAACGGGCCGCAGCGGGTCCACCCACGCGATGGCTTTAACGTAATTGGTGTATTTCTCCGCGTCGGTCGGTTCTGGAAGAGCCGGGTCCCAGAAGTCGAAGCCCATGAGCTGGGCGCCAACTAAAGGGTCCCACATAGGGTCGAAGATGAGGTACATCTTTTTCGTATTGTCCCAGCCCACGATTAGGTTTGCATGAAAACCCTTACCGCTGATGGTATGGCGGATAACGATTGACGGATATCCCTGAGCCAACCCTTCGTCCACTTGGTTCCGGGCAGTGGCGTCCCAGTGTCCTAGCCCGTCCCAAGTCAAGCCCGTCGGAGTCAATGGATCATAGGTCACTGGATCGCGAACCGGATTGATGAGACCGGTCGCTGCCCATGGCCAGACAGCGAGCGCGCACGTCATCCCGCCACCCGCTGAATAACCCCAGCCGGTTGGCCGGGGTGCGGTGAATGGATTCGGACCCACGTTGAAGAAGTCGTCGAGATACTTTGGCGAGAACGAGTAAAACCCTGATATGAAGCCCTCGGCCGTGAACTGGTCGCTAGCGAACCACGGCAAGCCACCCCCGTTCAGCTTTTCAACGGCGGTTGATAGCGAGGTGATAAAACAACCGCAACGCGCAATGTTAATCGGATTTTTGGGGTCTATCGGGACGATAATATTGCGTGGTCCGATGGGAAAGCCACCCCAGCGAAAATCCTTTTGCGATTGGAGCACGAGCCAAAGGTTGATCGAACTGTTGAGCTCCGCGCGCGCCGGGGTCGCCAATGCGAAGGAGATGCTTAATGCCGCCAGGACTATCTTAACTGATATGCTGTTCACGGGAGTGAAAGCTCCACGTGACCTCGCCTTCTGTTTTGCGCTCAAATATGAGCTGAACGGTTGCATAAGAGAAGTGAGACTGAAATAGGTGGTGGTTTGATTCATAACATTCTCCATGGAGGCGAAGTGTCTGCGGCTTTCTTTTCACCTGAGCGAATCGAGTTGTTGCCTTTAGCGGCCCGGCGTCAAAATCGAGCGTTATTTGCCTCTTTACTTGTTTACGCGTAACGAAGGAATGTGACGAACGACGAGATGCTCAGCATTTCCGAGGTCGCTCAGCTCCTCAAGATCGCAGAGAAGACCGCGTACGCCCTCGCGAAGCGACGCGAGATCCCGGCGTTCAAGGTTGAGTTCCTGCGTCCTCGCCAGATCGCCGTCGGCGTCGTAGACGCTCACCGTCGCCGCACCGCCACCCGCGTCAGGAAGCACGACGGCGACGTTCGTGCGGTAGCCGGAGGTCCCGTCGGCCGACTGGCTGATCCAGAGGCTGTCGAGGACGTTTCGATAGACGACCGTCTGCCCCGCATTCAGCGGGACCTGCTGTGGCGTCGTGCCGTTCGCCGGGATGAACGAGATCATCGCCTGCGTCGAGACGCTTCCGGGATTCGTGAGCGCGAGGTTGTGAGGACCGCCGCATTACGCATGAGGAATCGCCCCCCGGGCGCCTATCCACGCCGTCTTCGTGATGAACCCAGAATCGGTAGGTCATTGTCTCACAAGCGACCGGGGTGATTCCCGGCGCTCGCTCTCACAGCCTCCTCCGCGATGCCCGCCCTTTCAGGGCGGGTGAAGTGCTCCCAACCGGTAATGCGAAAATGAGCGGCGGATCCCCTCATGACCGAACCACAAAAGCTCCACGATGCTCCACCGTCACCTCCAGGCGACGTGACCCGGCTCCTCATCGCGTGGAACGGAGGAGACGCCGGGGCATAAACCTGACCGCTCGGTGGAAGGACGCGGAGAAGGCAGCTCCAGGAACGTAGGACGGCGCTCGAGCGGGACCTGACCGAGGTCAAGCGGCAGACGGGCTCACTCGTCAACAAGCTCGTCGACCTCGAGGGCTCCGAGGCTCTGGCGCCCGTGAAGGAGAAGCTCGAGGACCTGAGCCAGCGCCGCGCCGGTCTCGAGTCCGGCCTTGAGGAGCTCGAATCCACCATCGCGTCCGTGAAGGGGAAGGCGGTCAATCAGGAGGTCGTCCTCGCCGCCCTGAACCGCTTCAAAGACATCTCACGCGAAGCTCCCGCCCTATCAGCGGAGGGAGTTGATCGGGCTGGTCCTCATGAAGGCCGAGGTGACCGAGTACCAGCTTCGCCTCTCGTTCCACGGAAGGCCTGCGGCGCCGGAGGTCTTCGAGAAAATCAGCGCGCCAGAAGCGAGGGCCTCCCGACGCGCTGAGCCATTACACTGGCTCCGCACTCGGTCGGCTACACGAACCACGTTCTCAGGTTTCAGAGCCGGGATTCAACCCGTTCTCAGCCTGGAAGTCGCTGCCGCTCCTCGATTTACGCTGGCAGTTCAAGCGGGACTCGAAAGCGCCGCCCCACTCTTCTGTTCGACCGCCACCGGAGCCTGATCTCCACGCGCCACAGTGCCCCGCAATTCCCATTGCACCCTTACACGTGCCTGCAGATAGGAACGATCTCCCTTTCAGGGCTCTAGCCAAAACGTGTCGAAGGGTTTCCATACCTCGCCGGCGGAGCCGTCGGCGTCCGAGCCGTGAGTGAGCTATCTGGGCCGCTCTTTCCCACCCGGCTAGTCCTTCTTGCCCCTGTCCTTTCCCTGCTCCTCGCTGGCCGGCATCGCCTTCTCGCGGCCCTGCTGCGGCTGTACCTTCGGCTGCTGCTGCGGCGGCTGGTGTTGTGGCTGCGCCTGCTGCTGCTTCGCCTGCTGCTGTTGCTGCGGCGGCGCTTGGCGTTGTGGCTTCGCCTGCTGCTGCTGCACCTTTGGCTGCTGCTGCTTCGCCTGCGGCTGCTGTTGCTGCGGCGGCGCCTGGCGTTGTGGCTTCGCCTGCTGCTGCTGCACCTTTGGCTGCTGCTGCTGCTTCGCCTGCTGCTGTTGCTGCGGCGGCGCCTGGCGTTGTGGCTTCGCCTGCTGCTGCTTCACCTGCTGCTGTTGCTGCGGCGGCGCCTGGCGTTGTGGCTTCGCCTGCTGCTGCTTCATCTGCTGCTGCTTCACCTGCTGCTGCTTCACCTGCTGCTGCTTCACCTGCTGCTGCTTCACCTGCTGCTGCTGCTGCACCTTTGGCTGCTGCTGCTTCGCCTGCTGCTGATGTTGCTGCGGCGTCGCGGGTGCCGCCGTCTGCCGGCTGGCTCGTGCGGCCTTCACGTCACGCGCCGGCGCAACGATGGCCACCCGCCCGCTCCGGGCGACACCACCGGAGGAGACCTTCCGAGGCGTGGTGTTGGCGGTGCTGATCTCGCGCGTCTCGATCTTGCTGCCCATTGCCCGCTGGACGGTCGCCAGGGGAACGGCCACGTTCCTGACGACGCCGCCGGACACTTCGAATCGGGTCACGGGCTTCGCCTGGCGAAAGATCTCAGCGTTCCGCCGGGGCTCCACTCGCACCGACGTGACGTTCGTGCCCACGAACCGGTTCGTCGGCACGAAGACATACTGCGCCTCGTTCACGACGACGGGTCTTCCGGAGTAGCCGGCGCTGCCGAAGGCCACCGTCGGCGGCATGGGCGCCCACCCCACGTAGCTGTCGCTGTAAGACCAGGTCACCCAGGCCGGGGCCCAGACGGTTCCGGGCACCCATACCCAGCCGTGCCTGCCGATGAAGGCCCACGTGCCGTAGTGATAAGGGTTGGCTCCCCACGGGTCGCTCGAGACCCAGGTCCACCCGTACCTCGTGTAGATCCATTGACCGTTCGTATACGGCTGCCAGCCCGCGCCGACGCCGCGAGGAACCCAGCATTCCCCGTACGTGCAGTCGACCCACTCTCCGTATGGGGACAGCTCGTCGTAGAAGGCTCCGATACTCACGCTGACGCTCACCTGCGCCCGTGCCTGCGGCGCGGGGATGACCATCCCGAGCGCTCCCAAGAGGATTGTTGCCACCACGGTTCTCTTCATGGTCGTTCTCCTTCAGCTCGAGCCGCCGGGCGTTGCCCCGGGGTGCGGTCCCGCCGCGCCGCTCGCCGAGGAGGTCCCTTCCACGCGGTCCTCCCCCAGCCTCCGGGAGCAGGGCAGCAATTCTCCTGCCACCGGGTCGCTTCGGCGCAGCCGGCCTCCGGGTGCGCCGGGCGCCGTTGAGTAGCGCCCATCGGCCCTCCCCGGTTGCAGCCCTTTCCGACCCCGTTGAAAGGACTACATCTGTAGGGGTGCAATGGGAATTGCGGGGCGCCGTGGCGCGAAGAGATCTCGGCCGCACGCCGTCGCACTTGTCCGCGATCCCGCCTCCTCGCGGCAGGCCGGGAGAAGGCCCGATGGACCCGCCGTTTCGAATCGAGTATCTCGACGCGCAGCGGATGCTGCCCGTGTTGGTTCGAAAAGCTGCCTGAAGGGCGGTCTCGAAGATCAGCGAAGGGCGTTGGAGCGGGCCGACCTGCGTGCGCCGAGCGGAAGAGCAAGGGCGAAACGCTGGTCTCTGCGCGCCAGGACGGGCCGCAATTCCCATTGCGGCCCTACATGTGCCGCTGATTACGATGACCCAGCCGCTCCACACGCAAGCTGATCGTAGACTTGGGCGAGCGACTCAATGAATTGCGCCGGTGAAAAGTAGGCAGCAAGTCGTAAGGACGCCTGACTGTAGAGCTTTCGGAGCAAAGGGCGTTCCAGAATCTCTCGAAGTAGCCTGGTAAATCCCGCGACGTCAGAAGCGGCGAGGTACTCAGACCTATAAAGTAGCCTGTACTCAGGGAGGTCCCTAAAGATGACCGGAAGGCCACAACTTGCCGCTTCCATCGGCGCATAGGGACAGTTCTCCTGAAACGACGGGAAGAGCATGCAGTCAGCAGCGTTGTAGATCATCGGCATTTGGGTCAGTTCA
>Ga0208080_1001890_pt1 | contig 10006 bp, 9 predicted proteins | sample NGESurdeep092012_3_FD_184476 | JGI IMG/M metagenome (GOLD analysis project Ga0208080, IMG submission 184476) | Arctic peat soil microbial communities from Barrow, Alaska - NGEE Surface sample 210-3 deep-092012 (SPAdes) | ecosystem: Environmental > Terrestrial > Soil > Wetlands > Peat ...
GCGCACGATGATCGCCTATAGCGGCCGCTACCGCGTCGAGGACGGCAAGGTCATTACCAAGGTCGAGGTCGCCTGGAACGAGGCCTGGGTCGGCGGCGAACAGGTGCGGTTCATCCGCTTCGAGGGCGACGACCTGCTGCACATTGAAAGCCCGCCGATGCCGCACCCCAATGTCAACGACAAGGTGGTGCGGGTCATCGTGACGTGGACGCGCGACAAGTCGTAAGCTTTGCGCCGGCTACTTCAGCGGCGGCAGGTCAGCAAAATATTCCGGGTGCTCTTTCTCGACCTCGGCCATGAAGGCGGGCCGGAACAGGCTGGGCACGTCGAGCCGCGGGGCGCCCTTCAGCGTGTTCATCAACACCTCGTCCTCGGCATTTTCGAAGGCGCGCAGCACCGCCGGTGACAGCCGTGGATCGTACGAGATGTTCCGCACAGCTTTCTTGCCGATCGCCACGTCGGTACCCGGTACCCACTTGGCGAAAATCTCCACCGCCTCGTCGCGGTTGTTGCGGGTGAAGTGCGATGAGGCGGCAAGCCCGGCGGCGATGCTTTTCACAACAGACGGCTTGCTCTCGATCGTCGGCCCGTGCGCGGTCGCCACCATCACATAGGACATGTGCTGGCCACCGCGGATGACGAGATAGGAGTCGGCCACCTGCGTAAGCACTTGCGTGACGTAAGGCTCCCAAGAGACCACCGCGTCGACCTTGCCTTCGGCGAGCGCGGGGGCGAGTCCGAACTGCGACCAGATGTTCTCGATCGTGAGGTCTTCGTATTTCATCTTGGCGCGGCGCAACACCATCTTGAAATACTCGTCGGACGTCTGCCCGCGCGCGAGGCCAATACGCTTGCCCTTGAGATCGGTGACCTTGCCGGCCTCGATGCCGCGCCCCTTCTTGGTGACGATGCCGAGCGGCTCGTCGGCATTATCTCGCGTGGCGTCGTTCATGATGAGGCCGATCACCTTGAATGGCTCGCCGGAATGCACCGCCTTGAGGTAGGTAGTGGTGCTCATGTCGCCGATCTGCGCCCGGCCATCGTGCATGGCGTTGACCATGTCGGTGCCGGTGTCGACCACCAGCATCTTTGCGTTGACGCCGTGCTTCTTGAAGAAGCCTTTCTCCGCGCCGATGAACATCGGCAGATGGCCGAAATTATTGCCGATGACGACGTCGAGCCTGGGCAGTTCCGCCATTGTATTTCTCCCGGTTTTGCAATTCTGCGCCGTCAGGACGGCTTTAGCACCTGCGGATTGACGCAATTCGGCGGCGCGCGGCCGTCGATCAGCGCCTGAATATTGTCGACCACGATATTCGCCATCTGCTCGCGGACTTCCATCACCGCGCTTCCGAGATGCGGCGTGAGTACCACGTTCTTCATCTTCAGCAAGGCCGACGAAACTTTCGGCTCGTTCTCGAACACGTCGAGCCCGGCGCCGGCAATCTTTTTGGCTTTTAGCGCCCGCACCAGCGCCTTCTCATCGATCACCGCGCCGCGCGCGGTATTGATGATGAAGGCGCTGGGTTTCATCAATGCGAATTCCCGGTCCGAGATCATGTGCCGCGTCTCAGAATTGAGCGGCGGATGCAGCGAAACGAAATCGGCTTCCGCCAGCAATTGATTGAGCGGCATGTACTCCATCTGCAATTCGCGCTCGGCCTCCGGCTTGCGGCGCGGGCCCCAATAAATCACACGCATGCCGAAGCCGCGCGCGCGCCGCGCGGTCGCTTGGCCGATACGGCCGACGGCGACCAAGCCGATGGTCTTGCCATGTACGAAGCTGCCGACGAGGTGGCTCGACTGCGAGCCGGGGAAGCGGCTGGCCCGCACCGAACGGTCGCCTTCGACCATCCGCCGCGCCACCGCGATCATCAGCCCCAGATGCAAGTCGGCGACGGACTCCGCCACGATCGGCGGCACCACCGTCACCACAATGCCGCGCTTGGTGGCTTCCTTGACGTCGATATTGTCGGGCGTGATCGACATCGAGGTGACCGCGCGCAATTTCGGATTGGCCGCCAGCACTGCGCGGTCGATCTTGTCGTGCAGCAGTGAGAACAGGATGTCACATTTGCGCACGGCCGCTGTCAGTTTCGGCTTGGCGATGATCTTGCTCGAGTCGGTATTGATCTTGACGGTGGCGATGGCGCGCAGCCGCTCCAGCGCGCCGAGCGCGATCGGCTGGGTGACGAAGACGCGGGGCCGTGGCATCATCGCACCCACCGCACGATGCCGGCCACGCCGTCGACCGCGCACTGCGAGCCGTCGGGAATCTTTAGGGTGGCGTCGAGCACGCCGAGCACCATCGGAATGCCGCGTTCGCGCGCCAGCGACGCCATATGCGAGGTGGAGCCGCCGAGTTCGGCCACCACGCCGGCGACCCGCGACAGGATGTGGCTCAAGGCCGGACCCGCCACCTTCGTCACCAGAATGTCGCCGGGCGCGACGCGCTCGAGCTCGCATTCGCAGTTCACCACCACCGCGCGCCCCGAGCCCCAGCCGATGCCGGCGGGATGGCCGTTGAGACCAGGATGCGTGAGCCAGATTTCATCGGGCACGATCGGCGCCTCGACATGCAGCGGCCGCGACTGCAGCAGCTTGAAGCCGCTCTCGTCCATCGCCCATTCGATCTCGACCGGGCCGCCGGCCAGCTGCTCGCATTTGCGCAGCAGTCGGCCGAGCATCACCGCCTCGCCGGGCGTCAGGCACGGCTCGTTCACCAGCTCCGCGGGTACGAGTTGCGGCGCCGATTCGCCATGCGCGCAGGTGTCGCGATGGCTTTTGCGGCCGGCCTCGACCGTGCGCAGGAAGCCGTTCTTGCTGAGCACGACGCGGTCGGGCACCACCTCGCCCTGCGCGATCGCCGAGCCGAGGCCCCAAGTCGCGGAAATTAGCATATGCCCTTCAGCGGTCTCGCTGAGGCCACCACCCGATGCCTTCGCCGAGATCAGCGGCTGAATCAGCACTCCCATCGCGGTATCGGCCGGCGACAGCGCGTGATTTTCCATGTAGCGGCGGGCGTGCGAGGTCCACAGCGCGGCCCAGCAGGCGCGCACCGCGGTCAGAAATTCGGTTTCGTCGGAGACGCCGAGAAAGCTTTCGAACTGGCCGGCGAAGTTCGCGCCCTTGCGATCCTCGATCAGCGCCGAAGAGCGCACCACGCCAAGCGGGTATTGCGCCTGCTGCGCGTGCCAGGCGGCGAGCAGCGGCTCGAGAATTTCCGACGCGATCGGCTGCTGGTAGATCGCCAGCCGGATGGCGATCGACATCCGCCGCGAGGTCGGCAGATCGACCTCGTTGTATCGCGCCATCATCTCATCGATGCCGATATGGCGCGCCTGATGCCGGTAGGCCTCCGCCGTGAGCGAGAAGCCGCCCGGCGTCGGCAGGCCGGCCTGCGTCAGGTTCGCGAGATTGGCCGCCTTCGGCCCGACCTTTTCAGGATCGGTCGCGGCGGGATCGGAAAGCGGGAGTATGAACGCGGTCATGCGATTTCAAAATCCCGTCGTTGCCAGAGGCACGGCAAAGCTCCCTCTGCCCGCGTGCGGGGAGATGTGAAGCCTTATTTCACGTGATCGCCGTAGCCCGGCAGCGGATCGACGACGGTGATCTGCTTGACGGGGAAGTTCGAGACGATCTCGATCTCGTTCTTTTTCACGATCAGCATTTCCTCGATGCGCACGCCGTAGCGGAATTTCTTGCCGTGCTGCGTCTCGAGCGCAAAGGTCATGCCTTCCTGGATCTCGACCGGATGATCGAGCGACCAGATGCGCGAGATCACCGGCGGGTCATATTGCGCAAGGCCAAGGCCGTGGCCCCACAGGTTGGCGGCAGCCTGGTCTTCGTCCTCGTAGCCCCAGGTCTCCATCGCCGACGGCCACTTCATAGCGATGTCGCGCGTGGTGGCGCCGACCTTCACCGCGCCCATCGAGTCGTACAGCCATCCGAGCGCGGTGTTGTAGGTGTCCTTCTGCTCCTGGCTCGGCTCCTTGCCGACGCAATAAGTGCGGTAGTAGCAGGACTTGTAGCCGTTCCAAGTGAGCGCGGCCAAATCCATGAACACGATGTCGCCGGGCTGGATAATGCGGTCGGAGAAGTTGCGCCAGTTCGGCCAGGTGTTGGGGCCGGACGATACGATCACGTCTTCGACGTCCTCCATGCCCGGGATGTTGTAGAGATATTCCATCAGATGCGCGGTCACCTGGTTCTCGGTGACGCCGGGGCGCAGGAACTTCATGCACTCCCAATGCGTGGCGTCGCCGATGGCGCCGACGATGCGGAAGCATTCCTGCTCGTCCGGGCTCTTGACCGCGCGCGCTTCCATCATCGGGGTCATGCCATCGACCCAGTTGACGTTGTTCTCCTTGAAGATCTGAATCATGTTGATGTCGACGAAGTCGACGCCGAGCTTCTGCCCGGCAACGCCGTTGTCCTTCATCGCTTGCAACACCGCCTTGGTGAACTTGGTCACCTGCTGAGTCGAGGCCGGACCGGCCGCACCTTTGATCCAGGCGAAGGAATGGCGGACGTTCTCCTTCGGAATCCACGGCGAGTGGCGTTCGACCTGCATGCCGATATCGCCCTGCTCGAACAGCACCGGCCGCCCGTCACCACAGAGCATGGCGTAGCGCAGGCCGGGCTTGAGCCGACACCAGCCCGGCGTCAGCGTGCCGGTGATGTAGCGGACGTTCTCGTCGTACATACAGAGGATAGCGCCGAGGCCGTGCTTCTTCATCATCTGGCGCGCGCGCTCGATGCGGTATTCGCGCAGGCGGTCCCAGTTGACCCGCTGCTGCCAATCCATCCCCGCGATGCCGAAATTCGCAACACCCATAGCGTTCCTCCGACTGGCGCGTGGACCGCGCCGTTCCCATTAGATTGGTCGAAATTCTAGGCCGGTTGCCAAGTGAAGCGAAAATAATATATTCTGCGTCAGCTCATTAGATTTTCTAATAGCGCGGTTTCAAGGGGCATTCATGGCCAATATCCCGCTGCGGCAAATCCGCGCCGTCATCGCGGTCTGCGAGGAAGGCTCCTTCACCCGCGCAGCGCAGCGGGAAAACGCCACCCAATCGGGCATTTCCCAACACGTGGCCGCGGTCGAGCGCACGCTCGGGGTCAAGCTGTTCGAGCGCACGACCGGCCGCGTGACCGCGACCCCGGCCGGCCTGCGCTACTACAAGCGCTGCGTGGAGGCGGTCGGCACGCTCGCGCACGCCGCCGAGGAGGCGCGCTCGCTCGCCGGCCAGGTAACCGGCGAATTGCGCATCGGGCTGATGCCGACCTTCACCCGCGCTGTGCTGGCGCCGGTACTCGACGATTTCGTGCCGCACTGCCCCGAGGTGCGCCTGCACATCGTCGAGGGCTATAGCGGCTTACTGACGGAAATGGTGCTCGACGAAGACCTTGACTTCGCGGTGGTGCCGGCGTTCGAAGGCACCATCGGCTTGAAATCGCGCCTGCTAGTGCGCGACCGCGAAATGCTGATCTCGGGCCCGCGCCGCGGCTTGCCGCCGCTCGCAGCCATACGGCTGTCGGAATGCAAGCCGCTCAAGATCGTGATACCGGGGCCGGACAATATCCGGCGGCGCAACCTCGACACCTATTTCCAGAGTCACGGCGTCGAGGTGGAAGCGACGCTGGAAATGGATGCCATGATCGCGACGCTCGAATTCGTCGCGCGCTCGGACTGGGTGACGGTGCTGCCGAGCGTGATCTCGGTGAACGACATCGGCCGCGGCGAGCTGATCGTCAATCCGATCGTCGAGCCCGAGCTGCACGCCGAGTTCGTGGTGATCCAGCCGACCCGGCGCACGCTTTCCACCCAGGCGCGCCTGTTCCTGCAACGCTTCGAAGCCGAGGTCGCGCATATCCACAGCGTGTGGGACGAAGCGATCGGTGGCCGCAAGCAAAGTAAGTTGCGCGCCTGATCACACCGCCATCCACGCCCCGTCGGCATCCACCGACTTGAACACCGCTTCCAGCGCCGACGCCGTTTGCAAAATGCCGGCCGGCGAGATCGGGAACGTGCCCTGCCCGAGCGCGGCCTTGGCAAAATAATCCAGATTGCGTCCAAGGTGATTGTCGGCCGGCCGCTCGATTGTTTCCGGATCCTTGCCGGCGCGGCGCACGACCGCGCGCGTCTCGCTCACGCTTTCGGCGTGGGCATTCTCGCCGTAGACCGCAATGCGCCAGGCGAACGGCGTCTTAATGGTGGTGGCGAGCGTGCCGGTCGCGCCGTTCTCGAACTCGATCAGCGCCGAGGTGGTGTCGCCGGTCGGTAGCTTCAACGCACGCGCCTTCGACAGCGCAGCAATGCGCTTCATCGGCCCGACCAGATCGCGGAAACAGTCGAGCACATGAATGCCCATGCCGGTCATGCCGCCGGCGCGGCTTTCCGAAGCCTGCATGCGCCATGTGTCGGTCGGTAGATTCGCCAGCCAGTCGTGGCTGTAATTGCCTTCGACATGCATGATGGTGCCGAAGGCGCCAGACTTCGCCAGCTCATCGAGCACGCGCATCGACGGCATCAACCGGAAATGATGGCCGACGCCGATCACGACGCTGGCGCGCTGGCAGGCCGCCAGCATGGCCACTGCGTCCGCCTTGGCTAGCGCGAACGGCTTTTCGCAGTAGATGTGCTTGCCGGCAGCAGCAGCAGCCTCAACTTGAGCGAGGTGCTTGCTGTGCGGCGTCGCCAGGATCACCGCTGTGACCTGCGGATCGGCCAGCACCTCCTCGAACGAGGTGCCGATCACCAATTGATGCTCGGCCGCGAAGTCGCGCGCCGTGTCGGGATCCAGCGTCACGCCGCGCACGAAACGGATCGGGGCACCGAAGTCGCGCGCCGCCCTCACCAGAGTCTTGCCCCACCAGCCGAGGCCGACGATTGCGGTATTGAGCATGCGGACCTGATTACGCCGACGCGGGCGCGCCGGGCTGCTTGAGCGGATGGGCGCCCGCGAAGGCGTCGTTCTTCATGCACGCCTCCACGATGCGGGCAATGGTCGGGTACGACGCCATGTCGATCTGGAAGAATTTCGCGCCCGCCGCCTGGCTGGCGAGACAGATGTCGGCGATGGTGATCTGCTCGCCCTGGCAATAAGTGCCGGTTTCTCGCTCGCTGGACAGATGCTGCTCGAGCGCGGTCAGCGCCGCGTTGTGCCAGTGCTGGCACCATTTCATCCGCCCCGCCTCGTCGAGCTTGAATTCATGCTCGAGATATTCGCGCACGCGCGGTACGATCAGCGGATGACTGTCGCAGACGACGATTTGCGCGAGGCCGCGCACCCGCGCGCGCGCCTTCGGTTCACTGGGCAACAGCGGCGGCTTGGGGTGCACCTCGTCGATATATTCGATGATCGCCAGCGACTCGAACAGCGCAGGCCCATCGCCGTCGACCAGGGCCGGAATCGCCATCATCGGATTGATCGTGCGGAATTTCGGATCACGCTGATGGCCCTTCATCAGGTTGACCTCGATGACCTCAGGTGTCAGCCCCTTGAGGTTGAGCGCGATGCGCACGCGGTACGTCGCCAGCGAGCGCCAGAAGGAAAAGAGTTTCACGTTTGCCTCCCTCACTTCTCTCATGGCCCGACTTGTGCCGGCCATGACGTCTTGCAGACTATTTTTTGGCTCCGCCCGGATCGGCGTTCAGTCCCGCAGCCTCGATACCGGCGACGGCGATGATTTCGTCGTTGTCGGCTGTGTCGCCGGAAATGCCGACGGCGCCGAGGATCTGATTGTTCGCATCGCGGATCAGCACGCCGCCGGGATTAGGCACCAGCCGCCCCTCGCTCGCCGCCACGATGGCGGTGAGGAAGTTCGGGTTTTGCGCCGCGCGCTCCATCATGGTGCGTGAGCCCCAGCCCATGCCGAGCGAGCCATAGGCTTTGCCGACGGCGACCTCGAAACGCACGATACCGGAACCGTCTTCGCGCTTGGCGCAGACGACGTGGCCGCCGGCATCGAGCACCACCACGGTTTGCGGCATCTGTTTAAATTCCCGCGCTTTCTTCAGCGTGGCATCGACGATGGTGGAAGCTTGCGCGAGCGTCACGGACATGGCGGTTCCTACTTTGGTTTGCGCATGATCTTTTCCGAAAACTGGTTCCCACTTTTCGGAATCATGCACTATCAGGATTTTTTGCGTTGGGCCCAATAGACGGACACGCGCGACCCATCGCCGCCACCGAATCCGTGGTTGTTGGCATCCTCGAATGCCGCGAGCGCGCCCTTCGCAGCGGGCATATCGACGCCCTTGGACGCCCCGGTCTCGATCATGGTGCGCAGGTCCTTGACGCCATTGGCGATGCTGAAGGTGGTCGGCCCGGGATCGCGACCCTCGAACATGGTGACGATCATCTCGGCGCGGTTCTTCAGCGCTGGGTTGGCGCCGTTGGTATCCACGAACAGATCGAGCAGGCGCTTGGGCTCCCAGCCGACGTCGCGGCAGATCGCGAACGCCTCGCCGTAAGCCTGCCAGGCGACCATCAGCGGCAGATTGATCGCGAGCTTCATCGATGCGCCGGTGCCGACCGATCCGCAATGCTCGAGCCGGCGGCAAAGCTGATTGAGGATTGGCTTGGCACGCTCGGCGTCGGCCGGCTCGGCGCCCATCAAGCCAAGCAGCTTGCCCTGGCGCGCCGGTGCGGTCGAACCGCCGACCGGGCACTCCACCAGCACGGCGCCCTTGGCGCGCAACTTGGGCGCGAGATCGATCTCGACCTTCGGCGCCACCGTGCTCATCTCGATGAACAGCTTGCCCTTCACGTTGCCGGACAGCAGACCGGACGGCCCGTTGTACACGGCATCGATTGCCGCGCCGTCGGTGAGAATGGTGATCGTGGCCTCGACCGCGCTCGCTAGTTCCGCCGGCGTCGCCGCCACCTTGGCGCCGGCTGCAGCCAGCGGCTTGATTTTCTCCGGGCTGCGATTCCATACGGTGACCTGGTGGCCGACTTCCAACAGCCGGACGGCAATGGCCGCGCCCATCGCACCGAGACCTGCTACTCCGATATGCATGTGTCCTCCCGATATGCTTTGTCGGCGACGATATGCGATCACGGCGCGGCATGATAGCCGCATTGCGGAGATGCCCACTCGACAGCCCCGGCCCCGACCCCTTAAGAAACAACACGCAGACGCGCGTTATTACATTTCATTTCCGCATTGGGGAGAACGTTGAATGGTTGCGGCCAAGAGGAACAAGGGCACGGTCGGCGTGATCGGCCTCGGCATTATGGGCGGTGCATTCGGGAAGAATCTGGCGGCCGCCGGCTGGCGCGTGGTCGGCTACGACGTCCGCGCGGCGCGGCGTCGGGAAGCCCAGCGCGCCGGCGTGGAGATCGCCAGCAGCGCGGCCGGCGTCGCCGCCAAGGTGCCGACCATCCTCACCAGCCTACCCAAGCCGCAGGCGCTCATGGACACCGCACGCGCCATCGCCGCCGCCAAGCTGCCGCGCAAGGTGATCGTGGAAATGAGCACCTTCGGAATTTCAGATAAGGAAAAAGCCGAGCGCGTGCTGCGCAAGGCCGGCCATGTGATGCTCGACTGCCCAGTCAGCGGCACCGGCGCGCAGGCCAAGAACCGCGACTTGGTATTCTATGCCAGCGGCGACTCCGCCGTCATCAAGCGGTTGCGCCCGCTGTTCGAGGCCTTTGGCCGCCACGTCTACGACGTCGGCGCCTTCGGCAATGGCAGCAAGATGAAATACGTCGCCAACCTGCTGGTCGCCATCAACAACGTGGCCACCGCCGAGGCCATGGTGCTCGGCATGAAGGCCGGCCTGCCGCCGCAGCTCATCTTTGACCTGGTGAAAGCCGGCGCCGGCAATTCGCGCGTATTCGAGCTGCGCGCGCCGATGATGGTGAAGGGCCGCTACAACGACGTCACTATGAAGATCTCGGTGTGGGACAAGGACATGCAGGTGATCGGCGATTACGCCCGCAAGATCCGCGTGCCGACGCCGATGTTCAATGCAACCAAGCCGGTTTACATCAAG
>Ga0208080_1001891_pt1 | contig 10003 bp, 9 predicted proteins | sample NGESurdeep092012_3_FD_184476 | JGI IMG/M metagenome (GOLD analysis project Ga0208080, IMG submission 184476) | Arctic peat soil microbial communities from Barrow, Alaska - NGEE Surface sample 210-3 deep-092012 (SPAdes) | ecosystem: Environmental > Terrestrial > Soil > Wetlands > Peat ...
TGGCGGAGGCGCGGGCCGCGGCGGCCGCGGCAACCCGCTCGCCGACATGGATCCGGCGAAGCGCGCCGAGTTCCAGGCGAAGCTCGACGCACTCAACGTGAAGTACCCGGTGCCGGCGCGCGCGAACGTCAAGGATTTCGTGAACCACATCGACTACGCCGTCAAACTCATCGGCGTCGACCACGTCGGTATCAGCTCCGACTTCGATGGCGGCGGCGGCATCGACGGCTACAACTGCACGAGTGAGGCGATCAACGTCACGATCGAACTCGTCCGTCGCGGCTATACGGAAGAGCAGATCATCAAGATGTGGGGCGGCAACGTGCTGCGCGTGATGGAGGAGGTCGAGAAGGCGGCGAAGAAGGCGCAGGGAGTGCAGTCCACGCGGGACGCGCTTCCCGAGACCGGCACGTTTTCCATCATCGCGTATGATACGGCGACCGGAGAATGGGGCGGTGCAGTGCAGTCGCGCGTCTTCTCGGTCGGCAACGGCGTCCTCTCGGCGGAGGCCGGCGTGGGCGTCGTGGCGACGCAGGCGGTCGTCGACGTGAGCTACGGCCCGCAGGCGCTCGCGTTGCTTCGGCAGGGAAAGTCCGCCGCGGAAGTGGTGAAGTATGTGTGGGAGCACGATCCCGATCCCGACACCGCGCGCTGGGCGAAGACGGGGCGGCAATTCGCGGTCGTCGATGGCAAGGGAAATGTCGCGGCGTACACCGGGCCCACCGCCCCGACGGCGGCGGGTGACAAGCAGGGCGCGCACGTGACCGCGCAGGGAAACACGCTTGCCGACAAGTCGGTGCCGGATTCGATGGTTGCGGCGTTCAACCGCGCGAGCGGCCATCTCGCGTTCCGTCTGCTGGCCGGGATCGAGGCGGGTCAGGCGGCAGGCGGCGATAAACGCGGCAAGCAGTCGGCCGCGATGATCATCGTGAAGAAGTGCGGCGGGGTGTGGCTGCACAACGACGTGGTGCTCAAGCTGCAAGTGGACGACAGTCCGGAGCCGATCGTGGAGCTTCGCCGGCTCGTGGAGAAGGCGCCGCTGCCGCCGCGAGGCGTGACGAACGCGCAGAACGATCCGGCGTGCCGGTGAGCGATGTGGCGGCGCTCGGATTGCGCCCGCGACGCAGCATAGCGTGACAGCATAATTGTCGTCAGGCCACGATACAGATTTTCACACATGACCTCACGACACGTCCTCGTCTCCATGCTGGCCGCGCTCTTGGTGAGCCTTGTCCTTTCGGCATGCGGAAGCGGCGAGCGCCATCAGTCGGCTGCCTCCTACGAGGTAACAGGTCGTTTTCCGCTCGTATCCTGTCACCGGCGACCTTTCAGGTGCAACGCGTCGTGCACGTTCGGTACAACGGCGCGCCTTTGTACCAGGTGAACGAATTGGAGTATGTCAACGGCGAGGTGCTCGCCAATGTCTATCAGTCCAACTGGGTGATGCGGATCGATCCTGCTACAGGCACCGTGCGTGAGGCGATCGACTTTGCTGACTTGTATCCGGAGCGCCCCTCGTCGGCCGAAGTCATGAACGGCATCGCGCTCGCGCCGGACGGTAGTCAGCTATTGCTGACGGGTAAGCTGTGGCCCGTCCTGTTTCAGGTTCGACTTGGCGCGCCACAAAGCCATCACTAGCCTCTTTCATGCGGACATCGCCGATCCCTGACCGGCTTGCGGTGCCCGAATGGACGTGATTACATTGTAATCACCTATCGGAGGCCTCCATGAAAACCCGTCTCGTGCGCATCGGTAACTCACGCGGCCTTCGACTCGCGAAGCCCCTCATCGAGCAGCTTGGCTTCGAGGACGAAGTCGAGATGCGGGCGGAGGACGGCGCGCTGGTCATTCGAAGGTCGCGGCAGGTGCGTGCCGGGTGGGCAGACGCCGCCGCACACCTCGCCGCGACTGGAGCGGGCCTCCTGGATGGAAGCACCGCGACGCGCTTCGACGCCGATGAGTGGGAATGGCGGTAGCGCGCGGGCCTCGCCGAGGCGACGTCTATCTGGTCCAGCTGAATCCGGCGCGGGCCAGCGAGGTCCGGAGGACGCGTCCCTGCGTGGTCGTCTCGCCGAATGAACTGAATACGCACTTGGCGACCTTCGTCGTCGCGCCACTCACGACGGGCGGACATCCGTACCCGTTCCGGGTTCCCTGTCGGTTTGCCCGGAAGGACGGTCATGTGGTGCTGGACCAGGTCCGCACGGTGGATCAGCAACGCTTGATGAGGCGCCTCGGTGCGCTCACGGAGCCGACGCTGCGGAAAATGCTGGGTGTACTGCAGCAGATGTTTGCCGCCTGACGGTGGTTGATACAGATGGCCGGTCAAAGTCACAGAATTCATGGATGCGCCGAATGCGGCGCCGGCAATTGCAGAACATGAACCCGATCGGAGCAAATAAGGCGGCGCGATTCTCGTGATAAGTTCAGCCGACATTCTTCACGGCAACATCCTGATCGTCGACGATCAGGCACCCGATGTCCTTTTGCTCGAGCAGATGCTGCGCGGCGCCGGCTATGCGCGCGTTACGTCGACGAGGGATCCGCAGGCCGTCTGCGCCCTGCATCGCGACAACCACTATGACCTGATTCTTCTCGATCTGCAGATGCCCGGCATGGACGGCTTCGAGGTGATGGAAGGCCTGAAGGCGCTCGAACCGGACGGCTACATCCCGGTTCTCGTGATCACCGCGCAGCCGAGTCACAAGCAGCGGGCGCTGCAGGCGGGCGCGAAGGACTTCGTCAGCAAGCCGTACGCGTGGGCCGAGGTGTTGATGCGGGTCCACAACCTGCTGGAAGTGCGGTTGCTGTACAAACAAATCGAGCATCACAACGAGGTGCTCGAGTCTCTGGCGCTGCACGACCAGCTGACGGGGCTTGCGAACAGACGACTTCTAACCGACAGAATGTCGATGGCCATGGCCCATGCGCGAAGGAACGAGAGCGCCATGGCGGTGGTGTATCTGGACCTGGACGGATTCAAGCAGCTCAACGACAGGCTGGGGCACGGCGCTGGGGATATTCTGCTGAAGCTGGTTGCGAGTCGCCTGGTGAAAACGGTGCGGCAAGAGGATACGGTGGCGCGCCTGGGCGGCGACGAATTCGTGCTGGTGCTGTGGCACCTCGCCGAGCCCGGCTATGCGGCCACAGTGGCGCGCAAGGTGATCGAGGCATTGTCGCAACCCTTTGACATCGAGGGCAATACCGTCAGCATAACCACCAGCGCAGGTGTCGGCATCTATCCGATCCATGGCGAGGACGCGGACACGCTGACCAAGAGTGCCGACCTGGCCCTGTACGAGGCCAAGCGCGCGGGCAAGAACCTCTATCGAATCTCGGAGCGGATGAATGGTTAGTTCATCATGATGAACTTGCTCCAGCCGTCCGTGCGAAATCGAACGGGCGCGCGCGCGCTGAATCGGTGACGCCCGCCGTCGCGCCCGCACGCATCTTGCGCGCATGCCGACCCCCGGAGAACGCCGCGCACTGATCTTCATCGCGTCCGTCGCCGCGCTCGGCGTGGCCGTGCGCGGGTGGAGGGAGTTTCATCCGCAGGATTCGAGCGCGCTCGCCGGCAATCGCACCGCGCTCGCGCGCCAGATCGAGGCCGTCGATTCGGCGATTGCGGTCAGCAGCTCCAAGCGAAAGCCGCGCCCACCGCGCCCACCGCGCCCACCGAGTCCACCGCGTGCGGAAGCGCCGCGCACCGCGCTAGCGCCTCGCGCATCAATAACTCGCGGTCGAACGCCGGCGCCGGCCGATACGCAGCCGCGCGACCCGCGCCAAGCCTACTGGGACCGCAGCCTGTACTTCGATTCCGTCCGCCTCGCCCTCGAGGCCAACGCCATCCCAACCTCGGCGCGCCAACGTCGTTCTGTCACACAACCGCCGCCGTTTGCCGTCCGCCGTCCGCCGTCTGCGGCGGCAACGCCGCCAATCGACCTCGACGTCGCCACCATCGACGAGATTGCCGCGATCCCGCTCATCGGTCCAGCTCTCGCCCGTCGCATCGTCGCCGACCGCATCGAGAACGGCCCGTTCGGTTCCATCGTCGAATTGGAACGGGTGCAGGGCATCACGGCGGCCTATGCCCGGCGCCTGTCGCCGTTCGTGACCTTTTCCCGTCCCCCCCGTCTTGGAAGTGCGGGAGAGAGGCGGCCTCCGGCAAAAAGTCAGCGTCACCCGGGGGGTGAGTCGCGTCCTTGACACCACTCCCGCCGCCGGACAGCTTCACCAAATCGGGTTCGCGCATCTATAGTATGGTGGCGAGCCCGGTATTTTCACACGAAAGAACCCGACGACGAGCACTGACGCGACATGGCTTCCCCCGTTGCCACCAAAGACAGCGAACGCATTGGTGATCTCCTCGTCCGTGAGGGGCTCATCTCGAAGGACCAGTTGGACAAGGCGTTGCAGGAGCAGCGCCAGAACGGCACGCGCGTAGGATACAACCTCGTCAAGCTCGGATTCATCCAGGAAATCGAGCTCACCAAGCACCTGGCCCGGCAGTACAAGATGCCGGCCGTGGATCTCTCGAAGTTCGAGGTCGATCCCAAGATCGTGAAGCTCATCCCCGCGGATCTCGCGATCAAGAACCTCGTCCTCCCGCTGAAGCGCGACGGCCGCACCCTCACAGTGGCCATGGCCGATCCGACGAACTTCGCGGTCATCGACGACCTGAAGTTCATCACGCGCTACGACATCTTCCCGGTCATCGCGGGCGAGTTCACGCTCCGCAACGCGCTCGACAAGATCTACGAGTCGGCCGACGTCCAGATCTCCGCCCTCCTCAAGGACATCGCGGGGATGGACACCGAAGAGGACCTCGAAGTCGTCGACACACAGAAGGAAGAGGAAGTCAACGCCACCGCGCTCGCCGCGCAGATGGACGAGGCGCCGGTCGTGAAGCTCATCAACGCGCTCCTCACCGACGCCGTGAAGCGCGGCGCCAGCGACATCCACTTCGAGTGCTTCGAGCATGACCTCCGCGTGCGCTACCGCATCGACGGTGCCCTCGAGGAGATCATGAAGCCGCCCAAGAAGATGCAGGCGGCGCTCGTCTCGCGCTTCAAGATCATGTCCTCGCTCAACATCGCCGAGCGCCGCGTGCCGCAGGACGGCCGCATCAAGCTGAAGATGGGCAAGAAGGTCGTCGACTATCGCGTGTCGACGCTTCCGACCCTCTTCGGCGAGAAGGTCGTTCTTCGAATCCTCGACCAGGGAAACCTGACGCTCGATCTCCAGAAGTTCGGCATCGAGCCGCGCGCCGAGCTCGACCTCATGGAAGCGATATCGAATCCGTACGGCATGGTGCTCGTGACCGGCCCCACCGGCTCCGGCAAGACCACCACGCTGTATTCCGCGCTCTCAAAGGTGAACGCGATCGACGTGAACATCATGACCGCCGAAGATCCCGTGGAGTACAATCTCTACGGTGTCAACCAGGTGCTCGTGCGCAACGAAATCGGCATGACGTTCGCCGCGGCGCTGAAGGCGTTCCTGCGCCAGGACCCGAACATCATCATGGTGGGCGAGATCCGCGATCTCGAAACGGGCGGCATCGCCATCAAGGCCGCGCTCACCGGCCACATGGTGCTCTCGACGCTGCACACCAACTCGGCGCCGGAAACGGTCACGCGACTCCTGGACATGGGCCTCGAGCCGTTCAACGTCAGCTCCGCGCTGAATCTCGTGCTCGCGCAGCGGCTCCTCCGCCGCATCTGCCCGAACTGCAAAGTCAAGTACGATCCCGACGACCTCGAGCTGGATGCCGCGAAGGTCAAGCGCACGTCGACCTTCCGCGAGCTCCGCTTCACGGAAGAGGCGCTGCAGGGAGCGAAGGGCCGCGCCACGAAGGAGGCCGCGCCCTTCCTCACGAACCTCTCGCTCGACACCAAGATCGGCGACATCCCCTTCTTCAAGGGCACGGGCTGCGACACCTGCAACGGCACCGGCTTGAAGGGCCGCCAGGGCCTCTACGAAGTCATGTTCATGACCCCGAAGCTCCGCAAGCTGATTCTCCAGAACGTCGGAGCCGCGGAGATCAAGGACGGCGCCGTCGAAGAAGGCATGCTCACGCTGAGAATGGACGGCTGGCTGAAGGTATTGAAGGGCATCACCACGCTGGAACAGGTGATCCGGGAAACCGCTGCGTAAAGATGTTGCGGTTCGCTTTGTTCTAACGTCTCATCTCTACCTGTATCTCACGTCTCCACCCAGCATCCCGCATTCCTCTTCCGCATCCTGCATCAGGTAGTTAATCCCGCATCCCGCATCGATTAGTTAATGACCGCTCCCATCCCGACAGGCTTGAATCTCAGGACGCTCCTCGAGGAAATGATCGAGCGAAACGCGTCCGACTTGCACATCACCGCCGGCGAGCGCGCGAAGATGCGCATCGACGGCGACATCGTGAATTCGACGAACGACTACGTCCTCTCGCCGAAGGACACGCTCCAAATCGCCTACTCCGTCCTCACGGAGCAGCAGAAGAAGCGCTTCGAGATGGACGACGAGCTCGATTTCTCGTTCGGCATCCAGGGCCTCGCGCGCTTCCGCGGCAACTGCTTCAAGCAGCGCGGCTGCGTCTCGATGGTGATGCGGCAGATCCCGATCAACATCAAGACCTTCGCCGACCTGAACCTGCCGCCGGTGATCGCGCGCATGGCCGAGAAGCCGCGCGGTCTCGTGCTCGTCACGGGTCCGACGGGCTCCGGAAAATCGACGACGCTCGCCGCGATGATCGACAAGATCAATCGCGAGCGAAAGGGCCACATCATCACCGTCGAAGATCCGATCGAGTTCATCCACCGGCATCAGGGGTGCATCATCAACCAGCGCGAGGTGGGGACTGACACGAAGAGCTTCGCCAACGCGCTCAAGTACGCGCTGCGTGAAGACCCCGACGTGCTGCTCATCGGCGAAATGCGAGACCTCGAGACCATCCAGGCCGCGCTGACCATCGCGGAGACGGGCCACCTCGCGTTCGCGACGCTGCACACGAACTCCGCGGCCGAGGCGGTCAACCGCATCATCGACGTCTTTCCGGCGCACCAGCAATCGCAGGTGCGCGCGCAGCTCGCATTCGTGCTCGAGGGTGTCATCACGCAGACGCTGCTGCCGCGCCGCTCGGGGAAGGGCCGCGTTATGGCGGCGGAAATCCTCGTGATCACGCCCGCGATCCGCTCGCTGATTCGTGATGATAAGGTGCACCAGATCTATTCGTCGATGCAGTCCGGCAAGAAGCACGGCATGCAGACGATGAACGACGCGCTGTACCAGCTGTACATGGCGCGCGAAGTGGACGAGGAGGAATGCGTGCGCGTATCCAGCGATCCCAACGAGTTCTACCGGTTGATCGGCAAGACGATGGTCGAGGGGGATACGGCGCCGCGTGAAGGACCTACGAAGGCCGGGTCGGCTCCGGCCGGGCGCCGTTGAGTTCCGCCACGAAGTCATTCGAGGAGTAAGCGATGCCAACGTTCATGTATACCGCACGCGACGCCAAGGGCGATCTCAAGACCGCGACGATCGAGGCGGCCAACCGCGAGGACGTCGTTCAGCAGCTGCGACGGCTGCGGATGAACGTCGTCAAGGTCGAGGAGCAGTCCAAGGCGAAGCAGAAGACGGGCGGCTCGGTCTCGATGCGCGACATCGTGATCTTCACGCGCCAGTTCTCCACGATGATCAACTCGGGCCTGCCGCTCGTGCAGGCGCTCGACATTCTCTCGAAGCAGAGCGAGAACAAGGCGTTGCAGGCCGTGACGCGGCAGATCGTGTTCGACGTCGAATCGGGCCACACCGTGGCCGACGCTCTCGCCAAGCACCCGAAGGCGTTCAGCGACCTCTACGTGAACATGGTGGCTGCGGGCGAGGCCGGCGGTATTCTCGACACGATCCTCATGCGTCTCGCGACGTTCATGGAAAAGAACGACGCCCTGGTACGCAAGGTGAAGGGCGCGATGATCTACCCGGGCGTCATCATGAGCGTGGCCGCGATCGCCATCACCGTGCTGCTCATCTTCGTGATTCCCGTCTTCCAGAGCATGTTCGCGTCGGTGAACCTGGTGCTGCCGTTTCCCACGCGAATCGTGATCGGCCTCTCGGGCTTCCTGAAAGGGTACTGGTGGGCGATCGGCATCGGCGTCACAGCCGGCTTTTTCGCCCTCAAGAAGTACTACGCCACGTCGAACGGCCAGCTCGTGATCGACCGCATCCTGCTGCACACACCGGTGCTCGGCGATGTGCTCCGCAAATCCGCAGTCAGCCGTTTCACGCGCACGCTCGGCACACTGGTCAGCTCCGGCGTGTCGATTCTCGACGGACTCGAGATCACGGCGAAGACTGCCGGCAATCGCGTGGTTCAGGACGCGATCATGGCGAGCCGCTCGTCCATCGCGGGCGGCGACACCATCAGCGCGCCGCTGGCGAGGTCGAACGTCTTCCCGCCGATGGTCATCTCGATGATCTCCGTCGGCGAACAGACCGGCGGTCTCGACGAAATGCTCGCGAAGATCGCCGACTTCTACGACGAAGAGGTGGACGCGGCGGTGAGCGGACTGCTGGCACTGCTCGAGCCGGTGATGATCGTGTTCCTCGGCGTCGTGGTCGGCGGCATGGTGGTGGCCATGTACCTGCCGATCTTCGACATGGTGAACGCGGTGCAGTAGCGAACTGACATAGAGCGACGCTGATCCTGCGTTCTGCGCAAAATGCATATTTCACGCAGAAGAAGGCAGCAGGAGCAATGATTATACGAACGCGGCGCCTATTCGGCGCCGCGTTTCGTTTAGTGTCGGAAGATTGAACCCTACTTCCTTACAACCTTCGCGTCCTCGACAATGATCGCGTAGCTGTAGCCCGCACCGAAATCCCTGTTCGTGCGAACGGTACCCTTGATGGTGATGGTCTCGCCCCTTGCCGCCCCATCCAGGGAGGTCACGGTAATGTCGTTGGTACCCTGCTTCGCGTCTCCGCTGCCGTCCTGCAGGTGTATCCAGTTCTTCCCCATGACGCCTTCGTTGTATTTCACAACCGTGCCACGGATGCTGACGGTCTTGCCCACAAGACTCGCCTTCTCGGCCCAGAGCTCGGCTACCGTGCGGGCATCCGCGCCGGTGGCCTTCTCCACCTTGCCCACGGCGACCTGCGCGGGCGGCTGCGGCGCGCCGGCCGGCGACTTGCCGGCGGGACCGCCTGCCTCAGCGCTCGCCGGTGCCAGCGTTCCGAAGTAGACCTCATCGAATGTGCGCTTCAGCGACTTGGATTCGAATTTGGTCATCAGCATGGGGTTGAACACCGTCACGACGGCCCCGTTCTCGATCTTGGCCCCGGGAACGGCGGCCCAGACCTCACCCTTGGACGTCTTGATGCGAAGGTAGATGTAAGGAGGAGCGTTCAGCTGCTCGAGGACCGGGCCGGTCAGGTCATCACCGGTGGCCGGGGCCGCGGCCGGCGCCTGGCCCAGAGGAACCTTGGCGGGCTCGGGCGTCTTGGACTGGCAACCGACGACGGCCGTCGCGAGGAGCAGAAGGGAAAGAGCGCGACGCATGAAAGGGACTCCTGGAGTGGACGAGGGAAGGACTGCGGGAAGCTGAGTCAATAAATGTAAGACTCCGGGACGCGTCTCGCGGGTTTTGGCCGGGGCGGCGGACCGCAATCACAGCCGCGCACCCCGCTAGACGAACTAGTCCGTTCGCCCGATGGTTGGTCTGCCTCTGCCGCGCTACCCTCCCGAAGTCGGCTTTCGCACCCGGCACGTGCTTCCGTCTTCTCGCGCGCCGCCATTCCCGAGAGCTGTAACCAAGGGACATATGACACCTGCGCGAACGACCGCGCCTGGAGGGATCGACGTCAGCACGGAAGTTCGGCACGCCGAGGCCCTCCTGCAAACGGGAGCGCTGCAGAGCGCGATCTTCAACAGCGCCAACTTTTCGAGCATCGCCACCGACGCGAAGGGCGTCATCCAGATCTTCAACGTCGGCGCCGAGCGGATGCTGGGGTA
>Ga0208080_1001893_pt1 | contig 10001 bp, 9 predicted proteins | sample NGESurdeep092012_3_FD_184476 | JGI IMG/M metagenome (GOLD analysis project Ga0208080, IMG submission 184476) | Arctic peat soil microbial communities from Barrow, Alaska - NGEE Surface sample 210-3 deep-092012 (SPAdes) | ecosystem: Environmental > Terrestrial > Soil > Wetlands > Peat ...
AGAGCCCGACCGACCCCATCGTCGTGATCGCGGCTGGAAGGCCGCTGGCCTCTCCCGTCACGCTCGCCGCGATCAAGTCCGAGAAACTCTTCGCGAGCTCGCCGCTCGTGAAGATCGGGCGGCTCTCGGTGGTTCCGCTCACGGTCGCTCAGTACCGGCACCTCACTGGCGGCTGACGCGCGGTGTTCTTCACGCGCGCCCAGGAGATCGCGCTGGCCGCGCTCCCCCTCCTCGACCCGCGCGGGCCGCAGGGGAAAGGGCGCGGCGTGATCGCGATCGCGCAGGCGGCCGGCGTTCCCGCGCCGTTTCTCTCCAAGGTGCTGGGGCGCCTCGTGGACCGCGGCCTCCTGAGGAGCAGGCGCGGGCGAGGCGGCGGGTTCGTCCTCGGCCGGCCCGCCTCAGACATCACGCTCGCCGACGTCGCCCTCGCGCTCGAGAGGCACGACGATCTCGAGCGCGCCTTTCCACCCGTCGCGGGGCCCGTGGGCGCCGTCCTCGCGCCCGCGCGAAGAGACTTCCTCGAGCGCCTGCAGCGCACCCGGCTCTCCGATCTCGCCGGCGCCGAGAAGACGGCTTCTGCGCCATGAAAGACCTCCGCGCCTTCCTCGACGTCCTTCGCGGCGAGAACGAGCTCGCGACCGTCGAGGCCGAGGCCGACCCGCGGCTCGAGATCCCCGAGATCCACCGCCGCGTGATCGAGGCGGGCGGCCCGGCGCTCCTGTTCAAGCGCCCGAAGGGCGCCGACTTTCCCGTCGTGACGAATCTTTTCGGCACGCCGAAGCGCCTCGACCTCGCCTTCGGCCGGAAGCCGCGGGAGTTCGTCGAAACGGCGGCGCGCGCCGCCACTGAGCTCCTCCCGCCGACGGGAGAGAAGCTCTGGGCGTTCCGGTCGTTCCTCGGCGCCGCCCTGCGCGTGGGGACGAAACGCGCGACCCATGCGCCGGTGCTGGACGTCGTGGAGGACGCGCCCGATCTCGCGCGCCTGCCCGCCCTCACGCAATGGCCGGAGGACGCCGGAGCGTTCCTGACGCTGCCCCTCGTCTACACGGAGCATCCCGGCCGGCACGAATCCAATCTCGGCGTGTATCGCATGCAGATCCACGGCCCGAGGACGGCGGGCATCCACTGGCAGATCGCGAAGGGCGGCGGGTTCCACTACCACGAGGCCGAGGCGCGGGGCTCGGCGCTGCCGCTCACGGTTTTCCTCGGCGGCCCTCCCGCGCTCATCCTCGCGGCGGTCGCGCCGCTGCCCGAAGGGTTGTCCGAGCTTCTCGTCGCCTCGCTCCTCCTCGGGAAAAAACTCCCCATGACGAACGTGCCGTCTCACCCGCACCGCCTCGTCGCCGACGCGGAGTTCGCGCTCACCGGGTCGGTGCCGCCGAAAGTCCGGAAGATGGAGGGCCCGTTCGGAGACCACTACGGCTATTACTCGCTGAAGCACGACTATCCCGTCTTCGAGGTCGCGCGGATCTACCGGCGGCGGAACGCGATCTTCCCGGCGACGGTCGTCGGCAAGCCCCGGCAGGAGGACTTTTACATCGGCGACATGCTGCAGGAGCTGCTGTCCCCGCTGTTTCCGCTCGTGATGCCGTCCGTCGTCGACCTCTGGAGTTACGGGGACACGGGCTTCCACTCGCTCGCGGCGGCGGTCGTGAAGGACCGGTACGGCCGCGAGGCGATGACCTCGGCCTTCCGCATCCTCGGCGAGGGACAGCTCGCCCTCACGAAGTTCCTCCTCGTCACCGACGCGAAGCGCGACCTGCGCGACTTCCGCGGCCTCCTCGCCCACGTCCTCGCGCGCTGCCGGTTCGAGACGGACCTCTTCGTGTTCGGCAACCTCGCGATGGACACGCTCGACTACACGGGCCCGAAGGTGAACGAAGGCAGCAAGGGCATCCTCCTGGGCCTCGGGGATGCGATCCGCGACCTCCCGCGCGAGTTTCGCGGCGCGCTGCCCCGGGGCGCGCGCACGGCCGCCGTCTTCTGTCCCGGCGCGCTCGTCGTGGATGGGCCGTCCTTCGCGTCCGACCGCTCCTTCGCGGAGCGCCTCGCCGCGGACCCCGCGGTCGCCGGCTGGCCGCTCGTCGTCCTCGCGGACAACGCGGCGGAAGCGGCGAAGGACGAGCGCTCGTTCCTCTGGCACGTGTTCACGCGATTCGAGCCCGCCGCGGACGTGCATGGCCGGCACGAAGTGGTTCGGAACCACATCGCCTTCACGCCGCCGGCCGTCGTCGACGCCCGAACGAAGCCCTGGATGCCGAAAGTCGTGGAGGCGGATCCCGGCACCGCCGCGCTCGTCGACCGGCGCTGGCGCGAGTACTTCCCGGGTCCCTGACCGACAGTTTTCGTCTAGCTCGATCCGCCGGAAGGAGGCGACGGCTCCCGTCCGCCGCCCCCGGGTTTCGGACCCGCCGGGCCGCGGCCCCGGCCGCGGCGTTTCCTTCGCCGGCCGCCTCCGACCTCTGCGCGTGGAGCCTCGGGAGACGGCGCATTCGCGGGCTGAGGAGGACGCGGGGCTTTTGCTGCGCTCGCCGGCTGATTCTGCTGTGGGCGGCCCCCGCCCCCGTTGCCTCCCGCTCCGCCGCGCCCGCGGCGCCGGCGGCGCCGCCCGCCGCCCTCGCCCGGCTGCTGCTGTTTTTGTCCCGCCACGGCGCGCGCGCGGCGCTCCCGCTCCCGCTGAGCCTGGCGGCGCGCCTCCTCCTGCTGCTTCTGGCGCTGGCGCTCGCGCGCGCGGCGCTCTTCCTCGGTGCGCCTGGCGGCCTGCGCGGCCTCGTGCTTTTTTCGCCATTCGGCCTCGATCTCGTCGCGCTCCAGGCGCTCTTCCTCCGTGAGAAGTCCCGTGACCGTGACGAGGATTTCCGCGCGCGCCGCCTGCTCGCGAATGCACGCGACGATCTGCGCCCTCACGGGCGCGTTCGCGTCGGCGACGACGGCCGGAAGCCGGCTCGCGTCCGAGAGAAACATGCGCGTGAAGACGAGCCGGCGCGTCTGGTCGGTCGCGTCGTTCGTCAGAGACAGCCAGTAGTGGTCGCGTTCGTGGTCGAGGCCGTGCGCGGCGAGCGCGTAGCCCGGCAGCGCCTCGACGGCGAGCACGCTCAGAAGCTCGATGTGTTTTTCGCCGATCTCCTGCGTCTGCTCCATCGAGACGACGCGGTCGCGAAACATGCGAACGGAGCCCATCGCGCGAAGGATCTCATACGTCGATTCCGCCGGCCGAAAGAACCCGCCGGGCGTGCGCGTCGGGCGTGAAGACCGCGCGGCGATGCGCGGCGCCGGCCGAAAGTCGGGGCCCGAGCCCCTCTCGCACGAACCGGACCATGGCCGCGGCGAGGGCGCCCGCGTCGCCCGGAGGCACGAGGAGGCCGCTCCGGCCTTCCTCGACGATTCCTGCAAGCCCGTCCACCGCGGAGCCGATCACGGGGCGCGAGAAAGCGAGAGCGTCGGCGGCGATCCCGGAGCCCGTGGCATGGCGATACGGGCAGACGACCGCGTCGCACGCGGCGAACCAGAGGGCGCGCTCGTCCTCGGAGAGGTAGCGCAGCTCGAGACGCACGCCCGCCGGCGCCCGGGCCGGCACGTCGCGCGCCGCCCCCCACGCCTCGCCGGCGAGAACCAGCTGAGCTTCGGGGACTCCTCGTCGCGCGGCGGCGAACGCTTCGAGCAGGACGTCCCAGCCCTTGTAAGGCCGAAGAAACCCGCTGAAGAGAAAGAGCGGCACGTCCGCCGGCACGCCGAGCCGCGCGCGTGCGGCCGCGCGGTCCGGGATCACCGCGCGCGGCTCAGAGGGATGCGGGATCACGTCGACACGCGCATCGGGGCGCTCCGAGAGGATCTCCCCCGCGCTCCGTGCATTCTGAACGACGAATCGATCGGCCCGCCGCAGGACCGCGCGCGTCAGCGCGCTCTTCAACGGGTTCCGCTCGTGGTCGAAGACGTTGTGGCAGAGGAGGAGCTTCGTCACGCCCGGCGCTGCCCGGGAGATCCCCGCGAAGAGAAGAAGCACGTGCGGGGCGAAGTAGGCGGTCCACCACGGGACGACGAGGAGAGAAGCGCCGGACGCCAGGATTTCCTTCGAAGCGGAAGAGAACGAGAACGGGTTCATTCCATCGAGAATCGGGCGGACCTCACCCAGGCCTTCCAGAAACCCCTCTTTCCCTTCATCGAAGAGATCCTCTCGATTTTTCGGCCCGGGATAGAGAAAGGTCGGATACCTCCTGCGAAACGTGAAAACCCGGGGCGCCACTCCCAGATGCTTCATCGCCCACGCGAGACGCAGGGTCTGATCCGCGATTCCGCCGCGCCAGGGAGGAAGAGGCCCGACGAGCGCGACACGGGTCCTCATGGCGCCTCGAGGAGAAAGGCCTTGAGGTATTCCCCCTCGGGGCAGTCGATCGAGACCGGATGGTCCGCGCCGGCTCCCCGCCGCTCGAGGAGCCGCGCCGGACGGCGGGCATCGAGCGCGGCCGCGAAGATCACCTTCTGGAAGAGGTCGGGCGAAATGCGGCCCGAGCACGAGCACGCGAGGAGAAGCCCGCCCGGCGCGAGAAGCTGAAACGCGAGCCGGTTGATGTCCTTGTAGCCGCGGCACGCCTTGTCGACGTCCGCCTTCCGCTTCGCGAATGCGGGCGGGTCCGCCACGATGAAGTCCCAGCGCTCGCCGGCCGCGACCCGGACTCTGAGGTCGTCGAAGACGTCGGCTTCCCGCGTCTCGACGCGCGCCCCGGGCCCCTCGACGGCCTGCCCGTTGAGAACGTGGTTCTCGCGCGCGAGCTCGAGCGCGGCACCGGACACGTCGACGTGGGCGACGCGCGTCGCGCCGCCGGCGAGCGCGGCGACGCCGAACGCGCCCGAATACGAGAACAGGTTGAGGACGCTCCGGCCCGCCGCGAGGGACCGCACGAGGAAGCGGTTCTCGCGCTGGTCGAGGAAGAAGCCCGTCTTCTGCCCGGCGGAGATCTCCGCCACGAAGGCGAGGCCCCGCTCGCGGAACGCCGCCCGCCGAGGGCTGGTGTCGCCCGCGAGAAGCTCGTCGTCCAGCGGGAGCCCTTCTCCCTGCCGCGACGGCAGGTCGTTCTTCTGAAGGACGGTCGCCTCGGGGAACGCCGCGAGGAGCGGAGGCAGCCAGAGCGGGCGCGCGCGCGCGGTGCCCTCGGTCGTGGCCTGTACGACGAGGGCTCCACCGTACCGGTCCGCGACGAGGCCGGGCAGGAAATCGCCTTCCGCGTTCACGACCCGGTAGCCGTCCGTTTCGGGCGGCACGACGTGATCCCTCAGCGCCACCGCCTCCCGGACGCGCCGCGAGACGAAGTCCGCGTCGAGCGGCCGGTCCTCGAACGTCCAGAAGCGGGCAACGATCGATGCAGCCGGCGACGCGAACCCGCGCGCCAGAAATGCGCCCGAGGCGTCCCGCGCCTCGACGGCTCCGTCCGGTGAGGTGCCCTCCTGCCGCGCGACCGCGCCCGAGAAGAGCCACGGATGGCGCCGACGCGTCGCCGCGTCGCGGCCTTTGACGAGATGGAGCGTCCGCACGCCCGGACGATACCCGAGGGCCAGCCGCGCCCGGCTTGGCGCACCAAGCGGCGGCGGCTGAAAAGCTGAGCGTCAGTGGCGGAGAGCCGCCAGGCCCAGCCACACGGCCGCCGACACGGCGGCGGCTGCCGGGATCGTCAGGATCCACGCGATCACGATCGAGCGCGCGACGCCCCAGCGCACGGCCGAGAATCGCCGGACGGAGCCCATGCCCATGATCGCGCCCGTGATCGTATGCGTCGTCGACACCGGAATGCCCCCGAGCGACGCGCCGATGAGCGTGACCGCTCCCGCGAACTCGGCGCACGAGCCGCCGATCGGCTTCAGCGCCGTGATGCGCATCCCCATCGTTCGCACGATGCGCCACCCCCCTGAAAGCGTCCCGAGGCCGATCGCCGCGTGGCAGATGAGGACGATCCAGAACGGGATGTCCATCGTCTTCAGATAGCCCGTGGAGAAGAGAAGCACGGCGATGATGCCCATCGTCTTCTGGGCATCGTTCATCCCGTGGCCGAACGAGAACGCCGCCGCCGAGACGAGCTGGATCTTTCGAAAACCGCGATCGAGGGGCTCGGGTCGCACGCGACGGAAGATCCAGGTGGCGGCGAGAAAGAAAATGAAAGCGAGAACGAACCCGAGGAGCGGCGACAGGACGATGAAGACGACCGTCTTCCCGAGGCCCTTCGGCACGAGAGAGGCCGGCCCCGCCTTCGCGAGGGCCGCGCCGGCGAACCCCCCGATGAGAGCGTGCGAGGAGGAGGACGGAAGGGCCCACCACCACGTCGCGAGATTCCACACGATCGCCCCCACGAGCGCCGCGAAAATGAGAAGGGGATCCACGACGGCCGGATTCACGATGTCCTTGCCGATCGTCTTGGCGACGCGCGTCTCGAGGGAGAACGCCGCCACGAAATTGAAAAAAGCGGCCCACGCGACCGCCTTTTTCGGCGTCAGGACCCGGGTCCCGACGACGGTCGCGATGGAGTTCGCCGCGTCGTGGAAGCCGTTGATGAAGTCGAAAGCGAGCGCCACGAACACGACGAAGAGAACGAAGCTCATCGGCGAGGCGCGAGGCTCAGGAGGACTTCAGGACGATCTGCTCGAAAACGTTCGCGACGTCCTCGCAGCAGTCCGTGGCCTCTTCGAGAACCTCGTAGATCTCTTTCCATTTCATGAGCGCGATCGGATCCTTTTCCGTCTCGAAGAGGTTTCCGATGGAAATGCGGTTCAGGCTGTCGGCTTCGTTCTCGAGGCGGTTGATCTCCACGCAGATTTCCAGGATCGCCGCGGAGTTCTTGAGGTCACCGAGGAGACCCGTCGCACGGCAGATCGCCTCGGCCGACTGCACGAGAATGGCGGTGGCCGACTTCAGAGCCGGCGTCGGGGCGGGGATCTTGTAGAGGACGAGGCGCGCGGCCGCGGCGTCGAGATAGTCGAGCACGTCGTCGAGGGCCTTGACGAGCTCGTGAATGTCCTCCCGGTCGATGGGCGTGATCCACGTGCGCGATAGAAGCCCGAACGTCTGGTGCGCGACCTGGTCGCCCTCGTGCTCGAGGTGCTTGATCCGCGCGACCTTCAGCTCCACCTCGGTGAAGTCCGCAGCGAGCTGGTCGAGGGCGTTCGCGGCCTCGAGGATGATCTCGGCGGCACGCGCGAATTGCGGGAGAAAGCTCTCCTCGCGCGGAAACAGCTTGATCACGGCGCCGAGAGAGTATCAGAGCGGCTTCACGCCGGAGGCGTGGCAGGATAGGAGAATGATCCGACGCTCGCGCGCCCTGCGGGCCCTCGTCGTCCTTCTTCCGGCCTTCGCGCTCGCCGCCGCCGCTCCGGCGCCGGCCCCCGCGCCGAAGCTCGCCGTCGTGATCTCGGTGGACGGCCTCGGCTGGGCCCGCCTCGAGGGATACCGGCCGTGGTTCGTCGCGGGCCTGAAGCGGCTTCTCGACGAGGGCCACGTCGAGCGCGCCGCGCGCTACCAGCACCTGAACACCGAGACCGGACCGGGCCACGCCTCGCTCGGCACGGGTGCGCCGCCGCGGGTCACGGGGATCGTTGCGAACAGCTGGTTCGAAGCCGGCGAAGGCGGCTCGCTCCATACCGTCCATTGCACGGACCAGCGTGATCCGGCCGCTCCGGCCGGAACGGCGCGCGTCATTCCGGGTCCTGGCAATCTGCGCGTTCCGACGCTCGGCGACCGCCTCGTCGAGGCGAAGAAGGGCGCGCGCGTCGTCTCCCTCTCGGCGAAGGACCGCGGCGCCATCTTCCTGGCCGGTCGGGAACAAGCCCACTCGGTCTATTGGTACGACAAGGAAACGGGCCGCTTCGTGTCGTCCACGGCATACGACCCGCCTTCCGCCATCCGCCTCGCCGTCAGGAGATTCAACGAAACGAAAGCCGGAACCATGCTCCCGGGCCGCTTCGGGCTCGTCTGGAAGAAGTGGTCGGGGCCCGTACCTTCTCCCGGAACGAAATTACTTCCGACTCCCGTACCCGCCTCCATCGTTCAGCGCTACCAGTACCCCGTACACGGACTCGGATTCGATCACGACCTTTCACGATTCGGAGTGATGCCGACGGGAGACACGCCGGGCTACTTCGGAGGCATCTATCGGAGTCCGCTCGTGGACGAGCTCACGGCCGACCTCGCGCTCGCCCTCCTGAACGACCCGGCGCTGGAGCTCGGCCACGGCGACGTGCCCGACCTGCTGTGCCTTTCCTTTTCGGGCCACGATCCCGTGTCGCACGACTACGGCAACGAATCCGAGGAAGAGCTCGACACGCTGCGACGCCTCGACGTGCAGCTCGGCCGCCTTCTCGACGCGCTGGAGGCGGGCTATCCAAAGGGCACCTTTCTCGTCGCGCTCTCGGCGGATCACGGCTTCCCCGTCATGCCCGAGGTCGCGAAGGCGATCGACAAGACCGCCTCGGGCGGCCGGATCGACGTCGGCAAGGAAACGCTCGACAACTTCAAGGAGCGACTGAACCGGATGCTCGACGAGACACTCTGCCTCGACGCCGGCGTGAAGCCGGTCTTCGGCATGGACGGCTGGGACCTCTTCTACGACCGGGCCGCGCTCCCCGCGAAGAGCGTCGCCGGCGCCTGCGGAGCGGCGGGACGTTCCGTGACCACGGCCGACGTCGACCGCGTCCTGCCCGGTCTCGTGAAGCTGGTCTGGGGCGCGGAAGTCGAGGATGTGCTCCTCACGTCACAGGCGGCATCGTGGCGCGAAACTCCAGCCCTCTCTTTCGTGAAGAACGACTTCGACGCGCAGCGCTCGGGGGACGTCATCCTCGTCCCCCACTGGGGCGTCCAGACGTCCTACAACCCGGGGCGTGGCTCGATGCACGGGACGCATCACGAATACGACATCCATGTGCCGCTCATCTTCTGGGGCGCGGGCGTGAAGGCCGGCGCATCGGACGCGCCATCCACTCCCTACGACCTCGCGCCGACCGTGGGTCAGTGGCTCGGCGTCACGCTGCCCCAGGCGATCGGAAAGGCGCTTTTGCTGCCGCGGTGACGAACGAGGCAGGCCGTGGCGCGACCTCTCGACGAGGTCGCGCGCGCAGCCGCCCACGAAGATGGGCGCCATGGACGCGAGCGGCAGGTAGACGCCGATCGCGAACGCGAGGCGGTAGACCGGCGGCGGCCACGTCACACCGCGAGCGGAAACGTCCCGAGGACGTCGTGGCGGGGCGGTCCCGAGCCGAGCATCGAGTGAATGAGGAGAAGGCGGTCGACCCGAACGCGGCCGAGCGGCCCCGCAGCGACGGCGCCCCTGCGCACGGCCGCGGCGACCGCCGAAGAGCCGCGCCGGTTCCGCGCGCGCGCCAGCGTGAGGTGCGGGGAGAACGGCCGTGTGTCGTCCGGAAATCCCCGGCTCGCAAGCGCGCGAGAGATCGCCTCCGCGAGCGCGACGAGCGCCTCGCGTCCCGCACCGCAGCCAACCCAGACGACCTTCGCCGGACCCCGCGGCGGAAAGCACCCGACGCCCTCCAGCTCGAGGTCGAAGCTCGACACGCCCGCGGCCGCCGCGCCCGCCGCGCCCCGGACGTCCTCCACGCGGTCTTCGGGAAGTTCGTCGAAAAAACGAAGCGTCAGGTGGCGCTGGGCGGCGGGCACCCACCGGAGCTCGCTTTCGGGAAAGCGGACGTCATGCGCGCCGGGAGACGCGTCGAGCACCGGATCGTGAACGGAGACGGCGAGGAAGGCGCGGATCTAAGTCTTCCCCTTCTCTTCTGCCTCGTCTTCGTCGGCCTCGGCGAAGAACCAGGCATCCGCGCAGGCCTTGCTGCAGAACGCCGTGTTTCCCGAGCGGCGCATGGCGGAATCATAAGGCGGCCTCGGAGGCTGGTGGCGGCGGGCGGAATCGAACCGCCGACAAAGGGCTTATGAGACCCCTGCTCTGGCCATCTGAGCTACGCCGCCCCGAAAAGGCGCGCCCGGGGGCCCGGGCGAGGCGCAGATGATAGCG
>Ga0208080_1001894_pt1 | contig 9996 bp, 11 predicted proteins | sample NGESurdeep092012_3_FD_184476 | JGI IMG/M metagenome (GOLD analysis project Ga0208080, IMG submission 184476) | Arctic peat soil microbial communities from Barrow, Alaska - NGEE Surface sample 210-3 deep-092012 (SPAdes) | ecosystem: Environmental > Terrestrial > Soil > Wetlands > Peat ...
AGCTGAAGCATCCGCACGAAGGCCACGGACAGCCAGACACAAGAAGGACGATGCCATGGCCCATCTTCCCCCTCGGGTGGCCCTCGGCAAAAGCCCAGCCGGAGGTCTTGGATGGGGTTCTCGGCACCCACACCCTAGATCGTGTGCCTCGGTCCACCAGGGTTGGCCAGCCGGCACCGACGAGACTCCAGGTGGGCGGCTTAGATCGGGTTTTCGGCACCCACAGGTTGTGGATCAACCCAGAGCGCCACTACCCCGCGTACCGGGACACTCTCGACTGTCGTGTCCTCAGAGGTTCAATGTTTCAATCGCATATGACGTAGGAATTTTGGCTTTTGTCCCACCCGTCCAGCAGGGTCGCGGGATTGCATGGGTGTGGATGTCGGTGACGGCGAGATTTACAGGAAGCACGCCGAAGAGCTGACTCGTTTCGCCACTGGTCCCTAGATCAGAAGGGAGTCAAACAGACGTGCCGTCGAAGCGGTGATCTCGCGAACCCTTCGTAGGGCTGCCGATCTACGTCGCCCCTCGGTCGAACTCCAATGGGGCTGTGCCTTGCTTGTTAATGAACTCAATCTGGTCGAGTTCGCCGAAACCCGGACATCAGAAACCAACCACAACTCGCATAGCGGATTGACCTGGACCCCAGAATCGGCCCACGTGACCTCCGAAGGAGACGGAAGTAGCCTCGCCCTCATGGATGTGAGTGACTTCACCGTGGCGGATCGGATTGGCATGGATGATCTCCTTACCCGCTACGCCACAGCTATCGACAGTCTCGATTGGGAGTTGCTCGATGCCGTCTTCACCAACGATGCGCGTATTGATTACCGTTCGTCGGGCGGCATTGAAGGTAGTTATCCTGAGGTTCGCCGATGGCTCGCTGAAGTCCTGCCCCTGTTTGATGTGACGCAACACCTCGTGCTCAATCGCGAGTTCGACCGTAACAACGATGGAGTACACGCGAGATCGTGCTTCCTGAACATCAACCGTTTGGAACTTGAAGGCAAGCCTTCGCTGTTCACAGTTGGTGGTCGGTACCACGATCGACTCGTCAACACCACCGATGGGTGGCGGATAGCCAGAAGAGTCGAGCACACGCTGTGGTGGGACAATCCCATTCCTGGGCTTCCCGCCATCCCATTCCCGATGGCCGAATCACTTGATCGTTAGGTTGTCCTGTTGAGTTGGCAACTGCGGGCCGAACTCGACTTCGAGACACTGATTGTTGGTGAAGCGTCACACCGACCCGCCATTACGGGGCTCTCTGGCTCGCAGCTGATCGGTCGGTATTCGGGGACACCCTCGACCCCACGGTATCGGCACTTTGCTCGTACCCCGACGTACGATCAGCGCCTGCACAGCGGGGGCGCGCTGACCGAGCCGACAGTGGGCGATCCCGGGACACTCGCTCGAGCCGTCCGCAACGCCAACCATCGCCACTTTCGGGACAGGACCGGCTGCCACGGCAGGCTGTCCGTAGCCGCAGGCAATGCGGTATGGGCGTCCAGTCGCGCCAGAACGTGCGACCTGTGCGGCGTCCCCAAACGGTCGTGGTGGTCGGCATCGTTCACGATACCGGCAAGCCAGATAGCTGGCCCATACGGCTGACCACCGCAGCGACGGGGATCGGGTCATGTGATCGGTGGGCTGAGATCTCGACGGCGTGCCCGACCGTGACAATATCTGGCGGTGCGCTTCCACGCTGAACACCGCTTCAATGGGTCGGAGCAAGCCGTCGCGGCACTCCTGGCCGATCCTGCCTTCTACCTCGGCCTCGCCCTTCCCGACCTGAGCCAGCCCGAAGTGCTCGAAAAACGCGAGAACGGTGACAACGCCATGCTGCGGCTCCGGTACGAGTTCGTAGGGAGCCTCGATCCGATCGCGCACCGCCTGCTCGGCTCCAGCCACCTGGCATGGATCCAGGAGGTGCGGGTCGATCGGTCGGCGGGCTCCGGCGCTCTCCGCTTCGAGGCTGAGAAAGACCCGAGGCGACTTCACGGTGCAGCTGACTTCATCCTCACCGCAGCCGGAGGCGGCACTGTTCGGCGCCTCGACGGCGAGCTGGTTGTGGCGGTGCCGGGCATAGGTCGCATGGCTGAGCGACGGATCGTGCCCGGGCTCCTGCGCCGGCTGGACATCGAGGCTCAGGCTCTCGACGACCAGCTGCGGCCAGAGGGATGAGCGGCACACCCAGTCCAGCAGCAGATAGTGCGCCCCGATTCGGCAGGGGGCACACGACTTCGGTTGAGTCCGGGTCGCTTCGGTCTACTCGACCTCACCGGCCGAGGAGTCGGTTCAGGCCCGGTTGCCGAGGGTGGCGAGACCCTCGCCGGTGAGGTCAGGGTGAACACCTTTGCGTCCCGCCATGGCCAGGATCAGCGAGGTCAACGGGCCGGAGACTTCAAGACCCTCGCCGTAGGCCCAGTCGATATCGGTGGCCCGGAGACGTAGACCGGCGATCCGCCGTTTCGCGCCGATTAGGAGGTTCGACTTCTTGTAGCTGTCGGCGACGGCAACAAGGGCCGCCTCCGGCGACCGGTGCTCCAGGCCCAGAGGTCGGCGGATGTCCTCGCCGTGTACGACGATCTCACCCAGCATGGCCATGACGGGAGCGGGTGGGTGGTTGGTGGTCGAGGTTCGGGCCTGGAGGCGGCGAACCAGTTCATCCGGGCCGATTGAAGCGAGGCGCTTGGCAGCCCGGTCTGCGAAGACGTTGAATCTGAAGCCAGCCGAGATCATTTCCTTGTAGAAGTTTGCAGGAGTCTGCTCGGCAGCGGCCAGGATGTGGCCGGCAGTGTCTTGTACTGACCAGCCCTCGCACCAGGAGGGGGCGGCCCACTGGTCGGCGGACAGGGAGATCAAGGTCTCCGCCATCTGGTTCCGTTCGTCGTGGATGAACTTCCAAGTTTCCTCGGACTTCATGCCAGGCCCTCTTTCCCTGGTCGCCAGCCTGGGTAACGCTATCGCCCGCGCAGGCATCTCGGGGCTGTTTCGCGTCAACGTCTCCCGATACCGACACCCTCGTCGGGGAGATCCGCAAGGAGATCCGGTCCGCGGCCCACCTGCGCAGTTGATCCGATGCCAGAAACTGCCAGCTACCGGGCTGGGAATGTGGCGACTCGCACGATCCACAAAGTGCCGTTATCTCCAGTCCGATGGCAAGAGTGAGCCGTGACCAGGTGGCCTGCGTAGGCGACATGTAGCCAACACTGCGGCCGGCCCCCAGATCATTTCCGGGACACAGGGCCCGAAGATACCGGGGGCTCGCCATGTCAACGTCGATGACGACACGCCCGCCGAGCTCATAGTTGCCTGTCGATTCGACAGTCGACGGACGTGACATCACTCGACGCCCAGCGTGTACCGAACATCGACGCCTCGAACTGGAACCGTGGAGAGGTGGCTCGATCGGAAGGCTCGTCGGCCTGGAGGCGGGCGGTTGACAACGGGACTGAACCATATTCATACTATGAACATGATTCAGACCTCAGAGCGCCGGGAACGGTCGCGGGCCGCCCGGCGGGATGCCTTCCTCGACGCCACCCGGGAGCTGATCGAGGAGCACGGCATCGAGGCGCTGACCATCAAGGCCGTGGCCGAGCGGGTCGACTGCGCCGTCGGCACTCTCTACACGTACTTCTCGTCGAAGGGCGCCCTGGTCGCCGCGTTGCAGGCCGAGGCCATCACCCGGCTCGGGGCGGCGTACTCCCGGGCCGCCGACCGGTTGGAGGACGATCTGGCCACGCTGGCCATCGACGTCGACACCGCCGCGCTGGCCAGGCTGGTGGCGTTCGGGCGCTCCATCATCGCGGTCGGGCAGGTGCTCCCGGAGGAGTACCGGCTGCAGCAGCGGCTCCTCAGTGCCCAGACCGGCTACGACGACCTGGCGCTGGTCGCGCCCGTCGCTTTTGCGGTGCTGGCCCGACCCGAGCGCCTCCTGCGCGAAGCGGCCGCGCTCGGCGTGATCGACGATGGCGACGCTTTCGACCGGACCATTGCCTGGGTGGCCGGGATCAACGGCGTGCTCACCCTGGCCTCCGTCCAGTGGCCCGGAGCCGACGGGTTCGACCCGGCCTCCCTGGCCGACATGCTCCACCTCAACCTGCTCCGCGGCTGGGGCGCCGAACCTGGGGCACTGGCCGCGGCGGACGCAGCCGTGCCCCGCAGCCGTATGGCAGCCCTCCTGGATGGAAGTGACCGATGACGACCGTTGCGTCCCTGCTTCTCGCCTTCTCTGGCGGCGCGTTCCTCTGGACGTTCTCTGAGTACCTGCTGCACCGCTGGTTCCACACCGCACGGGGATCGAACCCGGCCAGCAGGGAGCACCTGGCCCACCATGCACGTCGCCTCTACCTGGTTACGGCGATGAACTGGCTGGCCTGGGCGGGTGTGCTGCTCGTCGGGCTCGTCGGCATCCCGCTCGTCGCCTGGACCGTGCTGCCGGGCGCCGAGGCCGTGGTGCTCGGCGTCGGCTGGGTGGTGGCGTACTTCGTCTATGAGTGGATCCACGCTGCCAACCACCTCTGGGAGCCGCGGACCACCTATGGCCGTTGGACGCGTCGCAGCCACTTCCACCACCACTTCGGGGCCCCGCTCCGCAACCACGGTGTCACAACCCCCTTATGGGACAAGGTCTTCGGGACCTACGACAACCCGGCCCAGGTAACGGTGCCCCGACGGATGGCCATGGTCTGGCTGCTCGACGACGCGGGAGAGGTCCGCCCTGAGCACCGCGCCACCTACCTGGTGCGGGGCACCCGGACCGAGATCGGGCCCGAAGAGATGGGGCGGGCCCTGGCCAACCAGGTGCCCACCGTCTGAGCTGCCGGGTGAGCGCGCCGGGGTCAGCGAGCGCAGCATCCAGTTGCCCGTCTCAGCGTAGGTGGGTCTGCTAAAGGCGGTGTCGGTCCGCACCACAATGGTCCGTCGGTCATCCAGCGGGCGACCTGTCCCGTCGGCGAACCAGACGTCGGATCGCTCGGTGCCGACCTGGCTGCTGGTCATGGTACGCAGCCGCAGAAAGTGCGCAGCCCGCACCGGGCGTCGGGTACCTTGCGTCACCCCGTTCTGGTCCCAATCGCCTGCACTGGGTGACACAGAGGCCAATACCAACAGTGACCCGGTCACGCCCCAGGCTTCATCACGACCAGCCTTGGGTTTGAACAAGGCAGAAGACTTATCCCGTCGATCGGACATCAGAATTCGCCTGTCAACAGGGAGGGTGGTGCAATTCCAACACCGAGCAGGCCTGACGGAGTTCGAACGGGCGAAGCGCCGACGCCGCCGGATGGAATCGCCCTCGTTTCGGTGCAAAGTAGAGCCCATGGAAGTACAGAATGACGGCACCAGTAGGCCTTGAAAAGGAGGTTGGAAAGATCGCAGTCCTTCCAGGTTCTGACCCGGTCCTCCACTCGTGCGTGTCCCCGGCGGCGGAGTTGCAGGGCAGAGGTGACACCCAGCACATTGCGCCCGACGCGCCCTCCGTCGGGCCGGCACGAGCCGTCCAGTCAAGCGAAGCGAGGCGGCGTTCCGATGTGGGGACTGAGAGCCGTGCGCCATCGACGGCGCCCGCCGTCATGAGAGCCGGTCAGGCCAGGCGATCTGTTTTCCCGTAGGATCGATCTCGGGCTCGGATTCGAAGGGACGGCATGGCCGACGGCGAGCAGGAGAATCAGATACCGCCCTCTGGGCCACCCGCCGGTGGGCCGCCCACCGGTGGGCCGCCCGCCGGCCCTCCTCCCCAGTACGCTCCGGTTCCCACAGCACCCGGCGTTGCCCCCCTGCCCGGGCCACCGCCGATGCCGGCCATCGACCGCGTGCAGGCCGCCTGGCGGCACCGCGTCGAGACTGACTACGTCTTCGACTACTGGACAGCACTGGGCTGGACTGTCCTCACCCTCGGGATCTACGGCTACTACGTCTTCTACCAGTTGGTCCGTCGCATGCGTGACCACAACGCGCGCCGTGTCGAGCTTTTCACCGCGACGCTGGCCTTCGCCTGGGAGGAGGCCGGACGTCGCGGACTTCAGGAAGAACTGACGCCGTCGTTCCAGCGGGCGGAGGCCCACATGGTGACGCTTCGACGCATGATGGGTGACTTTCGCGACCCCGGCATTTGGCTGGTGCTCGCGATCGTCGCTCGCGGTCTCATCGAAATCGTTGCCTTCGTGCTCTTGGACCAAGACCTCGTGAAGCACAATTATTCCGAAGGCGGCGTCGAGTACGAGTTGTCGCTCATCTTCGGGAGCTTCGGGCAGGCCGTGCCCGCACCAGACCAGGCCCGGGTGAAGGGCCAGAACAACTACGCGGGCCGTATCGTGGCCACGGTCTTCTCGTTCGGCATCTACCTGTTCTGGTGGTACTACGACCAGATGAACGATCCGAATCGCCACTTCCAGACGAACTGGTACCAGGAAGACGCTCTGGTCGCCGCCATGCAGGCGCTTCGCTGACGAGGCGACCTATCGCCAAGCTATGCCACGGTGATCACTCGCAAATGCCGGATATCGGGCGGGCTTCTGTAGCTCTCCGGCGTGTCCCCGAAGTGTTGTTTCACGGGTGACGTAGCTATCGCGAGGTGCGACCTCCAGGATCGACCTCTCTGTCGTACAAATCGCTTGCCAGAAGCGAGATGAATCGGAGGTGACAACGGAACGGAGCGGGTACATACTCGGCGCCCTCTCGTCGGTGATCATGGCGTTCCGGATGGCTCAACAAAACCCGGACCGGAACTCCGAGACCCCGCAGCCAACGACACCACGCGCGCAGGGCAACGCCCGTCTTGCTCGACATTCAGTAAACCCATGGTTCAGCATTGGCCTCTGCGCCTCGCCCCCAACCGAGGAACCAGCAGGTCAGCGAGTAGTTCGCCGGTTTCCGCTTCCACCTATCCGAGATGGCGGCCATCCTTCTGTACGTCTCACCTCGGAGGGGCCGAGCGCCAGGCCATCGATCTGGCGCCTCGTCCCCCAGCGCAGAGGGTGGCTGGAGCCACGTCCCGAACAAATGATCGGTCGAGTTCGCGATAGGAAGCGATTTCTGGGGTTGGGCCGCGGATAGCGCGAACTGAAGCCGGCATTCTGGGACTTTCTCCTCTTCCGCAGATCTCCTGGAAGGCCGATACTGGAAGTGAAGAATCAGATCGCCGGGAGGTCGCGCCATGATGCACTACGGGTACTACAACGGAGGCGGCGGGCACTGGGGCGCGTGGATCTTGGTGATCATCGCCATGCTGGTGTTCTGGGGAGCGCTCGCCTGGATCATCGTCACCCTCCTCCGCCAGAGGGGAAGTCACTCCAACCCTCGCCCCGCGCCGCCCAGCGGGACCAGTCCAGATGCACTGCGGATTCTGGATGAGCGCCTGGCACGGGGGGAGATCGAGGAAGAGGAGTACAAGCGTCGTCGGGACTTGATCAAGAGGAACGAGTGAGCGACGGGCACGCCACGACCCCCCGCAACCTGATCATCGCATCGGTCGTCGCGGTGGTGGCACTGGCCGCCGGGTCTGCAGTGTTCGTCGCCTTGATGGCCAACAGACAGCCCTCACCGGTCAATGGCGCCTACGGCGCCGTCTCGTGCCCGGCCCCCCACCCTCCTGGCACCACCGTGGACGTCACTATCACCGATGCCGGCGACTCGATGATGGGCCAGGCCCCGATGATGGCGGCAATGAGAGCGACCCCCTCCACGGTGCCCGCTGGACAGGTCTCCTTCGTCGTGTCCAACGATGGCGCCCTCGTCCACGAGATGGTGGTGCTGCCGCTTCCGGCTGACGGGCCAGGGACGAGGGCGACGGGGACCGACGGGAAGATCGATGAGGCCCAGAGCCTGGGCGAGGCGTCTCGCTCCTGTGCCGGCGGCACCGGTAGTGGCATCGCCCCAGGCAGCATCGGATGGACGACCATGACCTTGGAGCCCGGTCGCTACGAGCTGGTCTGCGACGAACCCTGGCACTACGCCGCAGGAATGTTCGACGTCCTGACCGTGACCTGACGCTCGGGTCGGACTCGGGGCCCAGGTGCCCCCCTGCACCCTGTCCCAGCCCGTAGTGTCCGAAAACCTGAATCAGCCGATGATCAGGGATCTTGTAGTTCCGTCGAAGTCGCATCCCACCCTTGGTGCTGCCGGATGAAGGAACCTGGGGACCGAGGTTCTGACGCCCACATCCTTCCTCCCGTGGTGGGATGACGCGGCACAGCGCCGGACGTTCGACCTGATCAGAGGCCTGATCGAGATTTTGGTGCCCTTCACCTCCCGGAGCGCGCCAGAAGTGAGTCGGCAGGCGCCTCCCTTTCCGCATCGAAAACGACCGTCGAGTTGCTGGGCTGAGTGACACATGAGCCTCACTCCACGACGGACGATCCACACGTTCGGGGCCGCACTCGGGTTGCGGTTTGATCGGCGAACAGTCCTCCCGTGCGATTCGTGCGAGAAAGGTCTGAAGTCCGTTGCACTTGTGCCCTTTTACCCTATTCCCGCCATTGCACGCCGGACCATCGTAGAGCTATGGATCCAGTCGAGCAGGTTGTCGGCATCGCACCGGTTGTCCAGATCAAAGGGCAGCGGAATGCGGGCTGGCTGACGTGGAAGCGCACCGAGGTCGAAGGTCGGTCTGCTCTTTACGGCGAGGCAGGTACTGGACCGCTGGTGCTCTTCTTGCACGGTTGGGGACTGGACCACAAGGCATACAAACGTGCCCTCTCGCGCCTCGTGACTGCCGGGGTTCACGTGCTGGCTCCGGCGCTGCCGGGGTTCGGGGGAACTGCGGCGCTGCCACGCGACACCGCCAGCCTGGCCAAGTACGGAGACTGGGCGGCGGAGTTCCTGCGAACGCTTGGAGAAGGCCAACCTGCACTCGCCATGGGGCACTCCTTCGGTGGTGGGGTCGCCATCAAGCTCGCCCACGACCACCCGGAACAAATCCGAGCGCTGGTGTTGATCAACTCCATCGGCGGGTCCGCCTGGACCCATCGCGGCTCGACCTTGCGCTCAATGGCCGAGCGGCCTCTGTGGGACTGGGGCATCCACTTTCCGGCTGACCTCCTACCGATGCGCCAGGCTCGCCGGGTGTTACCGGTCATCGTCGCCGAGGCCTTGCCCAACCTCTTGCGTGATCCGAGGGCATTCTGGAATGCGGCTGGGTTGGTACGACGAGCCGACTTGACCGCCGAGCTCGACGACCTCCGTCGACGCGAGGTCCCTGTCGTGATTCTGTGGGGCCCACGTGACCAATTGATCACCCGCGACTCCTTCGAAGACATGTGCAAAGCCCTTGGTCAACCCCAAGTGGTCACCGTGCCCGGCACCCACTCCTGGCTACTGGCCGATCCCGACGCCTTCGGCGAGATCATGACCAACGTGCTCGACGTGCTCGACGTGGGCACATGGCGGGCGGAGGGTCTGGGGTAGCCGAGGCTGTCTGAGACCGCCGAATACGTTTAGTGGAGCGCTTATGCGTTGCCTCCAGCAGAATCGCCCAGCTGCTGTAACACAGCCCCCAGCGCCACCCTCCGGGAGCGCAGCCCTTCCCGGAAGTGGGAATTGTCAGTACCGGCAATTTCAGCACTCAGATCGCCCAGTGCGTCCTGAAGTAGCAGCCGAAGCTGCGAACTCTGTTCGTCGGTCAATTCAATCTGCATGGGTGTGCCTCCTGGCTGCTGTTCGGCGATCGTGACATCTGTCCGTGGCCAGTTTCTAGTCCCCGCTTTTGGCCACGGCCACGGCCACGGCCACGGCCACGGCCACGGCCACGGAGTATGCCAGCTACACGATTGTGGTCCTCCGCTGTGTAAAACACGATCGTTTTCACCCTGTGGGTGTCGAAAACCCTATCCGGGCACCAGCTGGACTTTCCGGCGGCCAGTGTGGGCCATCCCGAAGGGCCCCGACGATACGTCCACCGGCGACGGACGAGATCTCGATGCCAGCGGAGCAACGTCTCGGGCTGAACGAAGAACCACCCCGGTGAACCTTCGACATCAGCCGACTCGACCC
>Ga0208080_1001896_pt1 | contig 9991 bp, 7 predicted proteins | sample NGESurdeep092012_3_FD_184476 | JGI IMG/M metagenome (GOLD analysis project Ga0208080, IMG submission 184476) | Arctic peat soil microbial communities from Barrow, Alaska - NGEE Surface sample 210-3 deep-092012 (SPAdes) | ecosystem: Environmental > Terrestrial > Soil > Wetlands > Peat ...
GGCAAGCGCGTATTCGCGCAGTGCGGAAATCAGCTCCGGGCTGTATACCTCGAACAACGGCTGTCCTTTGCTGACCGGTTGCCCGCTGGTATTTACGTAAAGGCGCTCGACCCAACCTTCGAATTTCGGCGCGATGGTGTAAGTGCGCCGCTCGTTGATTTCGATCTTTCCAACCGCGCGTACGGTTCTGTCCAGCATGCGCAGCGTTGCCGCTTCGCTTTTCACGCCCAGCTTCTGCACCTTTTCCACACTGATACTGATTTGATTGCTGACACCAACATTGCCATCGCCTTCGAACACCGGAACATAATCCATGCCCATCGCATCCTTCTTCGGTACCGGTGATGTGTCCGGCAATCCCATCGGATTGCGGTAATACAGTATTTTCGGTTCCACCTTGGCAGTCATCGAAGTAGTGGCCGGAATGGGTGCAGTTGATGTTTGCATTCCAACCCAATATCCGGCTGCGCCTACGCTCACGATGGCGACTCCGCCAATAATTAGCGTACTGATGTTTTTCATAATTCTTCTCCCAACAAACGTTCGATTTCTGCCAAACGCAACTGCGTTTCAAGTTGTGCCTTGAGTTGCTGCTGCCTTGCTTTCAGGATTTGCCGTTGTGCATCCAACAGGATTGCGAAATCCACCTTGCCGGTTTCATAGCCGGCAAGGGCGGATTGATAGGTCAGCTCGGCCTGTGGCAGCAATTGTGTCACCGTCAATGATTCGGTGCGCCGCGCGGTTTCCAGGCCGGATATGCTTTCCGACAAGTCCGACAGTATCTGGTTGATCAGCGCTTCCTTGCGTGCACCGGAAGCCGCCAGCACAGACTCGGCCTCGCGTTCCTGAGAACGTCGCGATCCTTGTTGCAGCGGGATATTGAACTCGACCATCAGATCCCAGGTCTTGATCGCATTGCCGCTCTGGGTCGGCGCGACCCCCAGCGTAAATCCGGGATAACGGTTGGTATAGGCAAGTTCGCGGGATTTTTCGGCTGACACGATGCGTGCATCGGCGATCAGCAACTGCGGATTGCGCGCGCGCAGTTTTTGCTCCAGCACGTCGTAGTCGAGCTGTGCTGCCGCAGGCAAGCGGCGCAAGGTTGCAGGCTCTGCCAGTGCCGCCATCGCGGGACGCGACAACAAGCTGTTCAGCCGGGCTTGCGAGTGATGCTGTTCGTTTTCAAGATCGAGCAACTCGCTGCGCAAACCGGTCTGCTCCACTTGCACGCGTATGACTTCCTGCTGGGCACCCAGCCCGTTGGCATAGCGCGTTTGCGCGATCTGTTCCAGACTGGTCATCAGATCCAGCGTTTCGCGAGTGAGCCGCTCGCTGCCGGACAAGTAGTAATACTGCGCATAGACCGACTTGATCTTGCTCGACAGATCAGCCCAGGTTGCAGTGACCTGGCCATCGGTTTGCGCGACTTGCGCCTCGGCAACCTCGCGCTGCAAATCGCGCTTGCCGTACCATGGAATGGTTTGCATCAGCGTATAGCGCGTGCCGCCCACTTGCGACGGCAACAAGCTGGTGCCTTTGTTCGTGCCCTGATTGGTGATGTCCAGCAACTCGGTGCGCAATACCGGGTCAGGCAAAGCCGATGCAGACTGCACTCTTTGCTGCGCCGCATCCGCTTCATAGCGCGATGCCGCGAATTCCGGATTGTGCTCGTGTGCGTAATCCAGCAATCCGGCGAGATTGTTGCCCAGCGATGGTTCATCGGCAGCTCCGGCCGGAATGAGCCAGAGCGAATACATCATTAAGTAAATCGATAGAGATAGTTTCATGGTCCGTATCCAGTTGCAGTTGTAATGCAATCGGGCAGCCGCATAACCAGCGACTTGGCTGTCGTCTTTGGACAGCCAAGTCGAATGGCTAGTAGTTCCACCAAGCGACTGCCGAACGATACGGGACGAGGCCAGATTATGAAATCAAATAGGGACTATGAAATCAAACAAAGGGAAACAGCAGACGGACTCGTCCCGCGTTAGACGCGAGCGAGGGGCGGAGGATCAAGCGGTGCGGAGGTGTAAGACTGGAACTGGGTAGATGAAGGCGTGTACGCCTGGGTTGATAGTTGAATCCCAGCAACTTCTACCGTGACGGCTGCCAGATATCCGCTGCAAGCGAGCTGGCACATACCACAATTATTGCAGGGGGAACTTTGACTGTTGTGCTGACCGGCTGATTGATGCTCGTTGGCTGCCAGTTGACCGTGATGCATGTGCTGGTGCAAATCTGAAACATGCTGCGCGGGATGCGAGACTTGTTGCGCGCCATGACAGTCACCGTGCATGTTCTGCATGACTATCGAATCCGCCAGCGCGTAGCCGCTGAACATCGGCAACCAAACGGCTAGAAGTACGGCAACAAATTTTCTGGAAAGACGAAACATAAACATAGCATGGCAAAAATCAACCGCAATGTCAACCAACGGAGGGCTGCTGCACCCCTCACAAACTAATGCAACGGCGTATTCGCTACGATCAATTTACCCGTACAGTTTGCGCCCGCGGATGCGTGCGCGGTGCGCCCTGCGCTGTTCGCCCTCGGTGAGCGGCTTGGGCTTTGACCCCTCGAACGGATTCTTGCTGGAGTTGTATTGGATCCTGAGCGGCGTGCCTTTCAGCTTGAATATTTCGCAGAAGGTGCGTTCCAGATAACGGGTATAGCTGGCCGGCACGTCGTCCAGGCCGCTGCCGTGGATAACGATCAGCGGCGGGTTGCTGCCGCCCTGGTGGGCATAGCGCATCTTCGGTATGAAGCGTCCCCCTTTGGGCGGCTGTTGTTTTTCCAGTGCGCCTATCAGCGCGCGGGTGAGTTTCGGCGTGGACAGTTTGGACATCGCCGCCGCATAAGCCTCGTCCACCGATTTCAACACGCCCGGTATGCCATTGGCGTGCAGCGCGGAAATGAAATGCAGTTTGGCGAAACTCAGGAAATGCAGCTTGCGCTCGATGTCGCGCTTGACCTGGTCCCTGTGGTGTTCGTCCAGCCCGTCCCATTTGTTGACCGCCAGCACCAGGGCGCGCCCCGCTTGCAGCACGTAGTCGGCGACGTGCGCGTCCTGCTCGGTGATCTGGTCGCGTGCATCCACCACCAGCACCACCACGTTGGCATCTTCGATCGCCTGCATGGTTTTGATCACGGAGAATTTTTCCACCGCCTCTTCGACCTTGCCGCGTCTGCGCACCCCGGCGGTGTCGATGATGGTGTATTGCTTGCCGTCACGCTCGAAATCGATGTAGATGCTGTCGCGCGTGGTGCCAGGCTGGTCGAACGCGATCACGCGCTGCTCGCCGAGTATGGCATTCACCAGTGTGGATTTCCCGACATTGGGACGGCCGACGATAGCCAGCTTGGGCGGGTGTTCGTGGTTGGTTTCTTCCTCGGCCTCGGGCGGGAAATTCTCCAGCGCGATTTCCACCACTTCGGTGACGTTGTCGCCGTGCGCCGAGGAGATTGGGAACGGTTCTCCCAGGCCCAGTTCGAAAAATTCTGCGGTCACTTTGGCGCGCGCCATGCCTTCGGCCTTGTTGACCAGCAACAGGATAGGCTTGCCGGTCTTGCGCAATTGTTCGGCGATGATGGCGTCCTGCGGCGTGCAGCCGGCACGGCCGTCGACCAGGAACATGACCACATCGGCTTCGTCCACGGCCTGGCGGCTTTGCTTGGCCATCTCGAACATGATGCCTTCTTTGGCGACCGGCTCCAGCCCGCCGGTATCCACCACCAGATAGGGTCGTTCCCCTACTCTGCCGCGTCCGTAGTGGCGGTCACGGGTAAGCCCGGGCAAATCGGCGACCAGTGCGTCGCGGCTGCGCGTGAGGCGATTGAACAAGGTGGACTTGCCCACGTTCGGACGACCAACCAATACTATTGTGGGCAACATATGGAAACCTTTAATCCTAAAAACACAACTCAACCACGGGACACACGGGAAAAGACGAAATCTGTGTTTGACTTAGTCGAGGGATCAATTTTCTTGCTTCACCCCGATGAGTGAGGGCAAAACAATTAACAATCCATTTTTTTCCGTGTATTCCGTGGTTGATATTTTCCCCTGATTTATTTTATCGACAATGAATACAGTTCACCGCCGCGCGTCTGCACCAGAATTCCGTCGTCCATCTGGATTGACGCCGCCTTTATCGCACCGCCTTCAAGCTGGATGCGTGCGACAAAACTCCCGTCTTCACGATTCAAGCCATGCAGATAACCTTCGAAGTCGCCAACCACGACAAAATTTCCCAAAGCGTAAGGAGTACTGATGCCGCGCATGAACAACTGATCGTTCTTCCACACCGTGCTGCCGCTGGCTTTATCCAACGCCATGACGGATCCTTTAACATCGGTGAGGTAGATATACTTGCGCAGCAGCATCATGCCTTTATCGCTGGAAATGTCGCGGTTCCATAACGGACCGCCTTGCACCGCGTCAAAACACGCCACATGGCCCTGAAACGCAATGGCACAGACTTGTTCATCGTCTGCCACCGGGTCGCTGGTGATGTCGCTGATGCGCTCCAACTCGGTATTGCCGCGCGGCTGCGACACGAAGTTCTCCCACACCACCTCGCCATCCTTGATTCTGATTGCCGCTATTTTTCCGCCGGCAAATCCTGCAAATGCCACACCGCGCTGAATGGCCACTCCGGCATGGCTGCGCACCACCAGGGCCGGGGTGCTGCGTTCATACAACCATATGCGTTTGCCGTCGGCCGCATTCAAACCGGCAATGCGCCCGTCTCCGCTGCGCACGATCACCACGCCGTCCACGACCGCCGACACGCTCAACACTTCACTTGACACCTTGCTCTTCCAACGCGGCTTGCCATCTTCTTCATAAGCCAGCACGTCGCCCTTGTCGCCGCCGACTATGACCAGGCCTTCACCGCTGGCCACGTCTCCGCTCACGACGATACCGGTCTCGATACGCCACACCGGGTTGCCGGTGGCACGGTCCAGACGCGTCAATCTGCCATTTCCGGACACGCCATAGACCGCGTCTTTGGTCAACGCGGGTTGCTGCGGATTTGCGCCCGAATCGCCGACATTGCTATGCCAGCGCACTTCAAACTTGGCAGTCTGGCTAAACTCGACCAGCTTGGCCGGGTCCGAATCACCCTTCACGCCAGCCCAGTCCGGTACAGATTCATCCGTGGAAGCGCATCCGCCCAGCGCGAACAGCAACCCCAGCAATAGGCCCAGCCAAAGCTTGTTATGAGCCTTGAGTCCTGCTCCTATCGAAGGGGTACTGCAAGCGCACGTGTTCATTTAGCCACGCCCAATGCATCGATCTTCATTTGAATCAAATTGCGATATATGTTCTGCACATCGAATTTTTCGTAAGCCAGTTTGTATGCACTCCTTGCTTCATCTGTCTTGCCCTGCGCGCTCAACACATCGCCTCTCAAGTCGGCATACAAGCCATCGAACGATTCCGGATGTTTGGCTTCCAGCAGCTGCAGCGCATCCGCGTAATTCTTTTCGTCCAGCAGCACTGCAGCCAGGCGCAATCGCGCCACGTCTTTAAGTGCAGCTTCGCCGGCATGATCGATCACCCATTGCAATTGCGTCTTGGCGTGCGCCACATCTTTGGCCTGCTCATTCACCTGTGCAGCCAGCAACGCGGCACGCGCGGCATAGGCAGTGGAAGCGAATTTATCCATCACCGCAGCAGCGGCATCATTGACACGCTTGGGATCATTGCTGCCCACCTGCTCGACGACTTGCATATACAAAGTCGCCGCCTTGGTTGCCTGCTGGTGCTGGTAATACTGCCAGCCGCGCCAGCTGCCCATAGCGACCACGACGACCAGTACCGTACCGAGTATCCAGTTGCCGTTGTCCTTCCACCATGCCTTGAGCGCCTCGAGTTGTTCCTGTTCCTGCAAATCCAATGCTGCCATGTCATACCCCTACTTGATTAAATTATTTACGATTGCATTAAGTTCACGCACCGCCACCCTGACCTGCTCACCGCCCTGCATCGGCTTCACGCTGACCTCGTTCGCCTGCGCTTCGTCTTCACCGATCACCACCGCCACGCGCGCGCCGCTGCTATCGGCTTTTTTCATCTGCGACTTGAAACTGCCGCCGCCGCAATGCAACACCACACGCAGATCGCCATCGCGCAACTGCTCCGCCGCCCGGCTGGCCAACTGGCTGGCCAGTTCGCCCTGATGCACCACATACACATCCACCTCCGCCTTGGGCAAAGCCATACCGTCGTCCTGCAACAGCGCCAGCAATCGCTCCACACCCATCGCGAAACCGGTGGCTGGAGCCGCCTTGCCGCCGATCTGTTCGACCAGCCCGTCATAGCGGCCGCCGGCGCAAATGGTGCCTTGCGCACCCAAACGCGTGGTCACCCATTCGAACACGGTGCGGTTGTAATAGTCCAGTCCGCGCACCAGACGCGGGTTGATCTCGTACGGAACATCGTGGCGTTTGAGTATCGCCCGCACTTCATCAAAATGCTTTAGCGCGTCGTCTTCCAATTCGTCCATCAGCTTGGGCGCGGCAACGATCAAATCCTGCATCGCCGGATTCTTGCTGTCCAGTATCCGCAACGGGTTGCTGTGCAAACGTCGCTGCGCCTCGGCATCCAGCAGCCCTGCGTGCTGCTCAAAATAGGTGATCAGCTTGGCGCGATGACGATGCCGTGAATCCGCATCACCCAAGGTGTTGAGTTGCAGCGTGACATCACGCAGGCCGAGCTTTTTCCACAGCCGCGCGCACATCAAAATCTGTTCGGCATCGATGTCCGGCCCCGCAAAGCCCAGCGCTTCCACGCCGAACTGATGGAATTGGCGGTATCGTCCCTTTTGCGGACGCTCATGCCGGAACATCTGCCCGCTGTAATACAAGCGCTGCGGCGCGTTATACAGCAAATTGTGCTGCAGCACGGCACGCACACATGAAGCCGTCCCCTCGGGACGCAATGTCAGGTGATCGCCATTCAGCGCGTCATCAAAACTGTACATCTCCTTTTCGACGATGTCGGTCACTTCGCCGATGGCGCGCTTGAACAAAGCGGTCGGCTCGACCAGCGGCATACGGATGTTGCGATATCCGTAGCTGTGCAGCCAGTCACGTACCACTTCCTCGAACCATAACCACAGCCCCGCCTCGTCCGGCAGGATATCGTTCATGCCGCGCACGGCTTGCAGGGTTTCGTTGCTACTCATCTTTTCTGAACGATTACTCTAAGCAGGTTGATGCGAAATGCTGCGCGGCGGTTTCGTCGCATCAATTTTGCGCGCCGCATATTTGCGCGCCACGTAGCTATCCACGATCTCTGTAAATTCCCTGGCGATGTTGTCGCCGCGCAGGGTCATCGCTTTTACTCCATCGATATAGACCGGTGCGGCGGGACTCTCGCCGGTTCCCGGCAGGCTGATGCCGATGTTGGCCAGTTTGCTTTCGCCCGGCCCGTTCACCACACAGCCCATCACCGCCACGGTCATGTTCTCCACGCCTTCATACTGCTCGCGCCACAGCGGCATCTGCGTGCGCAGATGCGTCTGGATGCTTTGCGCCAATTCCTGAAAGAAGCTGCTGGTAGTGCGTCCGCAACCGGGACAAGCCGTCACCATCGGCGCAAATGCACGCATTCCCATGGTCTGCAAGATCTCCTGTCCGACCAGTACTTCCTGGGTGCGATCGCCGCCCGGTTCCGGGGTCAGCGAAATACGGATCGTGTCGCCTATCCCTTCCTGCAACAGCACCGCCAGTGCTGCCGTGGAAGCCACGATACCTTTCGAGCCCATGCCCGCCTCTGTCAAGCCCAGGTGCAGCGCGTAGTCGCATTGCAGTGTCAGCGCGCGATACACCGCGATCAGATCCTGCACCTCGCTGACCTTGCAGGACAACACGATGCGGTTATGCGCCATGCCCAATCGCTCGGCGCGCTGCGCACTTTCCAGCGCGGATGCGATCAGCGCGGCACGGGTCACTTCGCTTGCTTCTTTGGGCTGCGCCAGACGCGAGTTCTCATCCATCATGCGCGCCACCAGATTCTGATCCAGGCTACCCCAATTCACCCCGATGCGCACCGGCTTATCGTAGCGGATCGCGGTTTCTATCATCATCGTGAACGGATCGTCTTCCTTGCGGTTGCGCCCGACGTTACCCGGATTGATGCGGTATTTCGCCAGGGCCTGCGCACAATCGGGGTAGTCGGTGAGCAAACGATGACCGTTGTAATGGAAGTCGCCGACCAGCGGCACATCACAGCCCATGCTGTCCAGGCGTGAGCGTATGTTGGCCACTTGCGCGGCAGCCTCAGGGGTGTTGACCGTGATGCGCACCAGCTCCGAACCGGCCTTGGCCAACTCGAATACCTGTTTGGTGGTCGCTTCGACATCGGCAGTATCGGTGTTGGTCATGGACTGCACCACGATCGGCGCACCGCCGCCCAGCATCACCTTGCCGACCAACACCCGTTGCGACGGGCGACGTTTGATGATGGCCGCGCTCATGCTCACTTCAATTTCTTCAAGTGAGCCACTTCGCTATACTCATTGATGTAAGGCTTCAAATCCACCTGCTTGCCCCGAAAATACAGGCTCACCGATGCAGCATGGCCGATCAGCATCGAGAAAGGTGCGTTGCCCTCCATACGCAATTCGCTACCGGCCGGATTAAGCTGCGACGATATTATATTGCCGTCTTTGTCCTTGATTTCTGTCCATGACTCTTCACCGAACACCAGACGCAGCTTGGAGGTTTCTGGCAACGCGCCTAGCGGAGTCACAGAATTTTCCGATTGAACTGTCGCATCTTTGGCCACCGGCGTTTTCGCTTCCCGAGCCGAGGATTGCGTTTTCGTTTCCCGAGCCGAGGATTGCGTTTTCGCTTCCCGAGCCGAGGATTGCAATTTCGTTTCCCGAACCGAAGATTGCGCCACTGAAGATTTCACCTTCGGTACAACAGGCGAAATTGGCTCGATCATGCTCGGTTTCAATACCAGCGGCTCAGAGATGGTTTTCGCTTCGGCGGGCAATTCAACAGGTGTTTCAACCTTTGCCGCGTTTACCTGTTCTTTTGATTGCTTGAGTGGTGTCTTGAAATGCCATAACGCAAATACCGCCACGATCACGGCCAGCAGCGACGCGGCGCCCAACCAGATCATATTTTGCTGGCGTAATGAATGTGCATTAGGGAACTGCACCCCTACCGAAGCCGGAATAAGCTCTGCCGCAGCCATTTTTGTTTGCGGGATACTCGCCAACAATGTCTCCGCATCCAATCGCAGAATCTTGGCATAACTGCGCACAAAGCCGCGCAAAAATGCCGCCTCGGGCAGATGCTTGAAATCCTCCGCTTCCAATGCCTCTATTTGGCGCGGCGCGAACTTGATCTGACCTGCCACATCCGCCACGCTCAAACCAAGTTTTTCACGCGCTTCGCGCAGCATGTTTCCCAACGAAGTCGCCGGTATCGCGGTAGGGCGATTACCTTGCCCGGAATTATTTTCAGGAAGATTTTCCATCATTCACCATGTATCAACAATTGAGTTTCGCGCGCATCAGGAAAACGATTGCGCAACTGTGTAGCGTAGCTGGCCTCTGAACTACGATCGCCGACCTTGCGATTGATACGCACTCCCAGCAAGAGTTGTTCCGCTGTCAGATTCTCGTTATTTTGCGAAAACTTCGCAAAATATTTCTTGGCTGCGAAGTAATCAGAATTGGCAAAGTTCAATTCTGCCAGGGCAAACAATGCCCGGGGCATTCCAGGTTGTACCAGCAGCGCCTTTTGCAAAAACTCCTCGGCATCCTTGTTTTTTCCGGCTTTCCTCGAACACAGCCCGGCATTCAGATAAGCAAGGCCCGGTGTCGTATACAAAGGGTTTTTTATTGCCGCCATGAAATGCGCAATGGACTCCTTTTCCCTGTCGCGCTGACACAGGAACCAGCCATAGTTGTTATGCGTATCGGAATCCGTATTATCGAGGTGCAGGCTTCTCTGAAAATCCTCCTCG
>Ga0208080_1001899_pt1 | contig 9986 bp, 9 predicted proteins | sample NGESurdeep092012_3_FD_184476 | JGI IMG/M metagenome (GOLD analysis project Ga0208080, IMG submission 184476) | Arctic peat soil microbial communities from Barrow, Alaska - NGEE Surface sample 210-3 deep-092012 (SPAdes) | ecosystem: Environmental > Terrestrial > Soil > Wetlands > Peat ...
TGGGTCGGCGGGTGCTTCATGCGCCGGATGTCGACGACGGGCTTAGTGGTAGTCCTCACAGCGCACCTCCGATGCGTGTGCGCTTTCGAAATGAAACGTCACCCGGTACTTCTCGTTTACCCGGATGCTGTAACGGCCGGCCTGATCGCCGGGGAGAAATCTACACGAATACCGTGTAGCCATGATGTCTCGGAAGTGAAGCCCTGAATATCACTCCCCACCCGCCCCCTCCCCGTGCTGGCTCACGTTGTCGCCATCCCCCGGCTTCAGCTCCCGGAATACGACCGCGGAGAGGACGGTCATCGCGCCGAGGACGAGAAGCGCGCGATGGATGCCGTGGAGCAGCTCGCCCGGGTGTGAGCGGAACCGGTCGGGGATGAAGATCGCCGTCGCGATCGACGCGGCCGCGACGCCGAAGCTCAGCGACATCTGCTGCATGGTGCTCGCGATCGTGCTCGCCATGCTCGCTTCGGGCGCGGCGACTTCGGCGTAGGCGAGCGTGTTCATGCTCGTGTACTGAAGAGAGGTCACGGAGCCGAAGAGCAGCGCGAGGACGACGATGAGGGCGACGGGGGTGCCCTGGCCGATCGTCGCGAACAGCGCGATGGCGCCGCCCATCAGGATCGTGTTCGCGAGCAGGACGCGCCGGTAGCCGAAGCGCTCGAGGATGCGCGGCATCGACGTCTTCAGCGCCATCGCGGCGATCGACTGGGGCATCAGCAGGAAGGCGGACTGCACCGGCGAGTAGCCGAGGCCCACCTGATAGAGGAGCGGGAGGAGGAACGGGATCCCGCCCGCGCCGAGCCGCGTGATGAAGCTGCCGATCACGGCCGACCGGAACGTCCGGATGCGGAAGAGGGCGAGCTTGAGGAGGGGATGCGCGGCGGCGAGGGCGTGCCGGAAGTAGCCCGCGAGGAGAACGAGCGAGAGCGCGAAGAGGCCGAGGATCGAGCCCGTGCCCAGCGTGTGCTCGCCGAAGACCTCGAGGATGTAGGAGAGGAGCCCGATGCCGGCGCCGAAGAGGACCCCGCCGAGGACGTCCATCTTTTCGACGCGCTCGGAGCGGTAGTCCGGCAGGCGGCGGTAGACGAGAGCGAGGCCGAGGAGGCCGATCGGCAGGTTGACGAAGAAGATCACCCGCCAGTGGAAGTAGCCCACGATGAACCCGCCGGCCACCGGCCCGAGCATCGGCCCGATGAGCGCGGGGATCGACACGAAGCTCATCGCGCGCACGAGCTCGGACCTCTCGAACGTGCGCACGATCATGAGGCGGCCGACCGGCACCATCAGCGCGCCGCCCATGCCCTGCAGGATGCGGCAGCCGACGAGCACGTGGATGTTCGTCGAGAGCCCGCAGAGGAGCGACCCGAGCGTGAAGAGGGCGATCGCGGACGCGAAGACGTGGCGTGTTCCGAACCGGTCCGCCATCCACCCGCTGACCGGGATGAAGACTGCGAGGCTCAGCGTGTAGCTGGACAGCACCGCCTTCATGCTGAGAGGCACCACGCCCAGCGCCTCGGCGATCGTCGGGACGGCGGTGTTCAGGATCGTCGTGTCGAGCGACTCCATCAGGAACGCCACCGCCACCATCCAGGGCAGCAGGCGCTTGACGGAGGGGTCGGGGGGCGCGGGCATGGGGGGAGTTTGGGGCAGGTGGGATGGGCCGCCCACGCAGTACCCTAGTCGTCATCTCGAAGTGCCTGGTCCTGGCCGGTCTCCTCGCCTCTTCGCTCATCGCAGCGGCTGAACCCACACGTCTCGTCATCGAGCCCCAGCCCGGCCTCCGACCGTCCGCGAACCGCCTCGCCGCCGGGCCGCGTCCATGGGTCTCGAGCGTGATGGAGCTGGTGGGCCTCGATGCGCCAGGGCCGGACATCCGCGTCGTCCTCGCGCCGGAGTCTTCGCCGCTCGCGCGCGCTGTGCCGGCGTGGGTGTCGGGGTACACGGACGGCGTCTCGAACGTCGTCGTCCTTCTGGCCGAGCGCACGCCGTCGTACCCGGACGGCGGCCTCGAGGAGGTGCTCGCGCACGAGGTCGCGCACGTTCTCATCCACAGGACGAGCGGCGGGCGGCCCGTGCCGCGGTGGTTCAATGAAGGCCTCGCGATGCTGGCGGCGCGGTCGTGGCGGCTGCGCGACCAGACCGAGCTGGCGCTGAGCCTGCTGTCGGGCCCACGGGTGCCGCTGTGGAAGCTGGACGACCTGTTCCAGGGGGACCGGTGGCAGGTGGAGTGCGGATACGCGCTGTCGGGCACGCTCGTGCAGGACCTCCTCGAGCGCTACGGCCCGGCGGTGCCGCGCATCGTCCTCGCGCGCGTGGCGCACGGAGACACGTTCGACGAGGCGATGCGCAGCGCGACGGGCGCGACGCTCCTCGACATCGGTGAGGCGTTCTACGCGCGGCAGACGACGCTGAAGCGCTGGATCCCGATCCTCACGAGCACCGCGGCACTGTGGTTCGGGATCTCGGTCCTCGCGATCGTCGCGGCGATCCGGAAGCGGCGGAGAAGGGTGGAGTTGGAGGAAGAGGGGGAGGAGGGGGAGGCGGAGGCGGAGCAGCCACCGGACGAGACGGTGAACTGAGGGCGCCCTCCGCTCTCTTGGGTGGACGACGCGCTGCCTTCAGGCCGCGCTCGTGCGGCGCTCGGCTCGGTAGGCGTGCCAGAGGTCCCAGGTCGTCAATCCTTCAAGCTCGCAATGTCGATCACGAAGCGGTAGCGGACGTCGCTCTTGAGCATCCTTTCGTACGCCTCGTTGATCTTCTGGATCGGGATCATCTCGACGTCCGCGACGATCTTCTTCGACGCGCAGTAGTCCAGCATCTCCTGGGTCTCGGCGATGCCGCCGATCAAGGATCCGGCGAGCTTCTTGTTGCCATAGATGAGCGACATGACGGCGACGGAGGCAGGCTTCGGCGGGACGCCGAGGCAGACCATCGTCCCCTCTGTCCTGAGAAGACCGAGGTAAGCGTTGAGATCGTGCTCGACCGAGACGGTGTCGATCAGAATGTCGAACCGCCCGGCCAGCTTCTTGAAGTTCTGGGGCTCGCTCGTGAGCTCGAAGGCGTGGGCGCCGAGCCTGCGCGCGTCCGCCTCCTTGGCGCGCGACGTGCTGAGCATCGTGACCTCGGCCCCCATCGACGCGGCCAGCTTCACGGCCATGTGTCCCAGGCCCCCGAGCCCCACGACGCCCACGCGGCTGCCGGGCGCGCACTTCCAACGCTTGAGGGGCGAATAGGTGGTGATCCCGGCGCAGAGGAGCGGGGCTGCCGCCGCGAGCTCGAGGCCGGGCGGGACCTTCAGCGTGTACCTTTCCGAGACGACGATTTGCGTCGAGTAGCCGCCGTACGTCGGCGTCTTGCGGTCCATCTCGGTGGCGTTGTAGGTGAAGGCCGTCCCTTTCTCGCAGAACTGCTCGAGATGGCGCATGCACGGGTCGCACGCGTGGCACGAGTCGACGAAGCAGCCGACGCCGGCCAGGTCTCTCACGGCGAACTTCGAGACGTCGGCGCCGACCTTCGTCACCCGGCCGACAATCTCGTGGCCCGGCACCATCGGGAAGATGGAGCCGCCCCACTCGTCGCGGACCTGGTGGACGTCGGAGTGGCAGACGCCGCAGTAGAGGATCTCGATCTGGACGTCGCGCGGCCCCGGCTCGCGGCGCGTGATCGGGTGTGGAACGAGCGGCGCCTTCGCGGAGGGTGCGGCCCAGGCGGCTACGGGAGCGGTCATCGTGGATTCCTCCTCATGCGCGCCCTCGATCCTACCTCCAGGTCGCGGGTGCCCGGGCGCCGGCCGCGATCACCGCACGGGCGACTTCTTTGCCGTCGCTTTCGCGGGAGAGGAGGACGCGCGTCGAGCCCGAGGCCTCCGCGACGCGCGAAAGCAGGACGTCGCCCTCGAAGGCCTCGCCGCGGAAGTCCGCCTCGAACGTGAGCGGAGGAGCGGCCGCCCGCGGCGGCGCCGTGAGGAGCGCGCGCAGGATCGTGACGTTGTTCGCGTGGTCGTTCAGGTCGAGGTCGTAGCGCGTGACGCGAAACGGCGTGCCGTTTACGCCGGTTCCGGTCTCCGGCGCCGGGAGCGGCTCGAACGTGTCCTCGATCAAGCGCGCCGGCGACGACTTCGCGATTTCGACGACGTCCGGCGATTGGCGCAGCGGGCGCTTCGTCGCGACGGCGAGGAGGATCCAGGCCGACGTCGCGCGGGCCAGCTCGGTCCCGTCCGCGGCCGCGACGCGAAATTCGCGCAGCGCCCAGAGACGATGGACGCCCGCGGCCCACGTCTCGACCGCGATCTCCTCGCGCCACGCGGGCAGCGCCGTGAGCTTCAGCGTGAGGCGAGACAGGATCCACGTCTGTCCGCGCGCGAGAAGCACGTCCGAGCCCCAGCCGAGCGCGGTCGCGTGATTTCCCGCGGTTTCCTGGAAGAGGTCGAAAAGGGAGGGGAGGCGCAGGCGGGCGTCCGGGCCCATCTCGCTCGCGCGGATCCGAAAGCGCTCGCGGAAGATCGAATCCGGCGCTCCGGCGCTCATCCGCGCGCCGCGTGCCTTTTCGCGAGCGCGCAGCGCTTCTTCCACGTCTCGTGCGCGAGGGCGACGTCCTCGAGGAACCATCCGAGCTCCGAGAGAAGCAGCGCCTGCGGGCCGTCCACGAGCGCCTTCGCGGGGTTCGGGTGGAAGTCGACGAGGACCATGTTCGCGCCCGCGACGACGCCCTGCGCCGTGACGTGCATGAGGTCGAGGATGCCGTCCTGCGCGCGGTCGCGCGAGCCGACCGAGTGCGACGGGTCGATGCAGACGGGGAGGCGCGTGAGGCGCTTGACGACGGGCACGTGCGCGAAGTCCACGAGGTTGCGATGCGGGTCGCCGAGGTTCGTCTTGACGCCGCGCAGGGCGAACACGATCTGCGATTTGCCTTCGCTGGCGAGGTACTCGGCGGCGTTGAGCGACTCGTTCAGCGTGATGCCGAAGCCGCGCTTGACGAGGACGGGAAACTCCGGCTGGCGGCCGACGGCCTTCAGCAGCTCGAAGTTCTGGATGTTGCGCGTGCCGATCTGGAGCATGACGCCCGTGGGCTTCCCCGTCTTCTCGAGGCACTCGGCGATCTCGTCCACGTGGCTCTCGTGCGTCACCTCCATCGCGATGACGCGGATGCCGTGCTTGCCCGCGCGCGTGAAGACCTCGGGCAGGCAGCTCTTGCCGTGCCCCTGGAACGAGTAGGGGTTCGTGCGCGGCTTGTACGCGCCCATGCGCGTCGTCGTCTGGGAGAACTTCTCGAGCTCGGTGAACATCGCCTCGACGTTCTCGTTCGTGTCCACGGCGCAGAGGCCCGCGAAGACGTGCAGGTTGTCCTGCGAGAACTCGACGCCGTTGTACGTGAAGCCGCTCGCGCGCCGGTCGTCCTTGTGGCGCCCGAGGACGCGGTATTCCTCCGACACGCGCACGACGCGCTCGACGCCGGGCAGCGTCCGGATATCCTCGAGGGCGAGGTGATGCGTGTCGCCGATGAGATAGACCTCGGTGACCGTCTTCTCGGTGCCCTTCACCCGGTGGACGCGCACCTCGATGCCGGGCAGACCGCGCAGCGTGTCGAGAAGGTCGAGTTCGGCGGCGGCGTTCGCCGCGAGGGCGGCGTCGAGAAGGACGATCACGGCGCGCTCTGGGGCAGGCGGTCGACGCGCCCCTTTTTCGTCGTGCGGGCCGGGTACGAGCCGAGCACCTTGAGGTATGGGCACTCGGCCGAGAGCGCGGCGATCGCCCGCGTCGCGGCATCCTCGGTCTCGGCGCCTTCGAAGTCGACGTAGAAGAGGTATTCCCACGGATGGCGCGGGACGGGATGCGACTCGAGCTTCGTGAGGTTGAGGCCGTGCGTGTCGAGAAGATTCAGGCAATGCGCGAGGGCGCCGTGGCGGTGCGGCGTCGAGAAGACGAGCGACGTCTTCGTGGGAATGCGCGGATCGGGCGTGATCGCGACGGTGGAGACGACGACGAACCGCGTCCAGTTCTCCTCCTGGTCGGCGACGTCGCGCCGCAGGACCTCGAGACCGTGATGCTGTCCGGCCTCCTCCGAGGCGATCGCGGCGAGCGCGGGATCTCCCGTTTCTTTGACGTGCCGCGCGGCCTCCGCGGTGTCGATGAACGGCACGGCCGTCACGCCGGGAAGCTCGGCGAAAAAGTGGCTGCACTGCGCGAGCGCCTGCGGATGCGAGACGACCCGGGTGATCCCGAGGAGCGAGGCTCCGGGAAGAGAGAGCAGACAGTGGCGCACCTCGAGGATCTCCTCGCCCACGATCTTCAGATCCGTGTGCCGGAGGAGGTCGTACGTCTCGTTGATCGAGCCCGCCGTCGTGTTCTCGATCGGGAGGAAGGCGTATCCCGCCGCACCCGACTCCGCTTCGCGCAGCGCGCGAACAAACGTCGGAAAGCCGCAGAACTCCATCGCGCCTTCGCGGTCGCCGAAGTACTTCCGCGCGGCGAGGTGGCTGTAGGCGCCCTCGCCGCCCTGAAAGGCCACGCGGCGCGCGTTGCCGAGCGCGCGCTCCTTGACCTTCCGGTCCAGGAGCGCTTCCTCTTGCACCTTGACGGACATCGCGATGATCTCGCGGAAGATCTCCGTGGCGCGAAAGGGATCGAGGCCGAGCTCGCGGGAGATCGCCTCGACGCGCGCGAGGAGCCGCGCTTCGCGGTCGAGGTCGCGCAGGAACGGCACGCCTTTCACTTTCAGGCGTCCGACCTCGGCAACCTGCGCGAGACGCGCGGCGAGCGTCTCGAGAAGGCGGCGATCCGTTTCGTCGATTCGCGCTCTCAGGGTTTCGAGGTCGTCCATGGGGAGCGTCATCTTACCGGGCACGCCATGCGTCGGTCAGGCCGGTTCGTGCCCACTGTCCTCCGTTTTGCGACGGCGGGTGATCACGGCTCGGCCCCGGATCTATATTCCCGGCGTGGAGGTCGCCCTAGCCCCCGGTGTTTCCGACCGCGCGCGCTTCGCCCTGGGCGTCGTCGGCGTCTTCACGGCTCTCATCGCGGCGAATGCGCTGCAGTCGGCGATCCTCGGCGCGGTCCTCGGCCGGGACTTCCCGGTGGGGCGCTCCATCGGCGCGACCGCGCTGACCTGGTACGCGTGGGCGGCGCTGACGCCGGTCATCGCCGTTCTCGTGAGGCGGTTTCCTTTCACGAAAGGGCGCTTAGGAACGAGCGTCCTCGTCCACCTCGTCGCGAGCATGGTGCTCTTCGGCGCGCAGTTCGGGCTCTTCAGCCTCGGCAGCCGCGCGCTCCATCTCGTTCCACCGCTGTCCGCCCGCCGCCTCGCCATGGGACCGCCGCCGCCGCCGCTCGGCCCGGTGCAGGAAGCGTTTCGCTGGTATTTCTTCCGGGGCGCGGGCACGTATGCCCTCATCGTCGGAGGGCTCGTCCTTCTCGAGTACGTGAGGAAGGATCGCGAACGTGTCGCGCTCGAGGGCCAGCTCGCGCTCGCCGAGCTGAAGGCTTTGCGCATGCAGCTCCAGCCGCACTTCCTCTTCAACACGCTGCACGCGATCGGCGTCCTCATGCACAGCGATCCGAAGGCCGCGCACGTCATGCTCACGCGCCTCGCCGAGCTGCTGCGCCTCTCGCTCGACACGGCGTCCGAGCCGGAGCTGCCGCTGGAGGTCGAGCTCGCGTTCGTGGAGAAGTATCTCGCGATCCAGAAGGTGCGCTTCGGGGATCGCCTCACCGTGCGCTACGCGCTCGAGCCGGACGCGATGCGTGGCCTCGTCCCGACGCTCGTCATGCAGCCGCTCGTCGAGAACGCGCTGGAGCACGGCATCGCTCCGCACGCGCGCCCCGGCGTGATCGAGATCGCGGCCTCGCGCACCGCCAACGCGCTCACGATCCGCGTGCGCGACAACGGAAACGGCCTTTCGGAGGGGGAGGGGCGCGTCAAGAGCGGCGTGGGCCTCGCGAACACGCGCGGCCGGCTCCGCCAGCTCTACGGGGACCGCTCGCGCCTGACGCTCGCGAACGCGGTCGGGGGCGGCCTCGAGGCGATCCTGGAGATGCCATGGCGCGAGGCGCCGCTGCCGGCGCCAGCGGGGGGAGCATGAAACAGATCAGGGCCTTCATCGTCGACGACGAGCCGCTCGCGCGCGAGTGGCTCCGCACGCTGCTTTCGGAGGAGCCGGGCGTCGCGCTCGTCGGCGAGGCCCGGGACGGACGCGAGGCGATCACGGCGCTTAGGGAGACGAAGCCGGATCTCCTCTTCCTCGACGTCCAGATGCCGGAGCTCGATGGCTTCGACGTGCTGCGCGCCCTTGACCCGGAGGCGCTGCCCGTCGTCATCTTCGTCACGGCGTACGACGCGCACGCCCTGAAAGCCTTCGAGGTCCACGCGCTCGACTACCTCCTGAAGCCGTTCGAAAGAGAACGGTTCCGGGTGGCGATGGAGCGCGCCCGCGAGCGGTGCGTGCCCCGAGGCGGGGAGGCCGCGGCGCGGCGGCTCGTCGAGCTCCTCGAGTCTCTCGGCGCGAAGGCGCGCGGGCTCGAGCGCGTGGCCGTGAAGACCGACGGCGTCATCAAGCTGGTCCGGCTCTCGGACGTGGACTTCATCGAGGCCGCGGGCCGCTACGTCACGCTGCACGTGGGCAAGGAGCAGCATCTCGTGCGCGAGACGATGAACGATCTTGAGGCGAAGCTCGACCCGACCGTCTTCGCGCGCGTTCACCGCTCGACCATCGTGAACCTCGACCGCGTCCGGGAGCTGCAGACGGAGAGTCACGGCGAAGTCACGATCGTTCTTGCGGACGGCCGCACCCTGCGCTGGAGTCGCAGCTACCGCGAGCGGCTCGAAACGCTCCTGGGATCGGTGGGATGAGGAGGACGTCATGAAGAACGCGCTTCGGACGGGTGTCGTCGCGGGCGCCCTCGCGTTCGGCGCCGGATTCGCGGGGGCCGTCCGCGCGGACGACAAATCCGAAAAGCCGGCCGATATGCCTCTCGTGCGGGCCGAGGTCCGGGTCGACGCGAACACCCGGCCCGATTTCTCGGGCACGTGGAGGCTCAACGAGGATCTGAGCGAGGACCCGCGCACGAAAATGCAGGAAGCCGGCGGCGGCCATGGCAGCCGGAGCGGTGGGATAGGCCGGGGTGGCGGCGGCGGTGAGGGGGGCGGCGGCTTCGGCGGGCGCGGGGGAATGGGTGGAGGCGGTGGCCGCGGCGGGATGGGGGGAGGCGGCGGTCGTCGCGGCGCGGGAGATTCTGGCGAGCGCAGCGGCGACGGGGCGTCGCGTCTCGGAGAAAGCCTCGCGGCGCAAAAGGTGCTGAGGATCTCGCACAAGGACCCCGAGCTCGTCATCCGGGACTTGAATGGAAGGTCTCGCACGTTTTTCACGGACGCGCGCAAGGTGGAAGAAGAGCGCTCGGAGGGCACCGCGAAGATCCAGACGAAATGGAAGGACCGATCGATCGTCGTCGTGACGAAGCTCGGCGACCGCGAGATCACCGACACGTACGAGCGCGCGGCCGACGGAGCGCGTCTCTTCCTGACGACGAAGATGGAAGGCGGGCGCGCGCCGTTCTCGTTCCGGAGGGTCTACGAGGTGTCGCTCACGCCGAGGCCGGCGGAAGGCGGGGCGGCCGACCCGAAGAGCGAGCCGAAGCCTCCGTCGACTTGACGCGGTCCCCCGCGCCCGCTGGCGCGGAGCGTCCTCGGGCGCCGGTCCGCGCGGCTCTACAATGCCGCGATGCATCCCCGGCTGGCCGAGATCGCCGCCACTCTCGACGAGACGCGTGCCGCGGTCGTACGGGCCGTCGAGCATCTGTCGCCGGAAGACGCGGCGCGTCGTCCCGGGCCCGAGGCCTGGAGCGTCAACGAGATCCTGACGCATCTGTCGCTCGTCGAGCCCGGAGTCGCGAAGAGAATCGCCAAGAGCGTCGGAAAGGCGAAGGGCGAGGGGCTCGAACGCGAGACGTCCGTCGCGTCGGTCCTCGGCTCGCTCGACGACGCCGCGTTCG
>Ga0208080_1001906_pt1 | contig 9956 bp, 8 predicted proteins | sample NGESurdeep092012_3_FD_184476 | JGI IMG/M metagenome (GOLD analysis project Ga0208080, IMG submission 184476) | Arctic peat soil microbial communities from Barrow, Alaska - NGEE Surface sample 210-3 deep-092012 (SPAdes) | ecosystem: Environmental > Terrestrial > Soil > Wetlands > Peat ...
CGCGCCGAACGTCGCGCCAACCGGCACCCCGGACGGCGCGCCTACAACCAACTCATCGACGGCCAACGCGCCGGCGAACCGGCAATTTGCCGGCATCGTCGGCGCGTCCACGACCGTCATCACCGCCCAGGACATTGCGCACTCGCCGGCGCAAACCGTGCAGGAAATCATCGCGCAGACGCCCGGCGTGCAACTGACCACATTGTTCGGCGGCGTGAACGGCGCGCAGACTAATGTCGACCTGCGCGGATTTGGCGCGTTCGCGACCGCCAATAGCCTCGTGCTGATCAATGGCCGACGGCTCAACGACATCGACATGGCCGGCGTCGATCTTTCGACCATTCCGCGCGAATCCATCGAGCGCATCGAGATCACGCGCGGCAACAGCGGCGCCGTGCTGTACGGCGACAACGCGGTCGGCGGCGTCATCAATATCGTGACCAAGACCGGCGCCGGCGGCCCGCCGGTGGCGATGCGCTTCGAAGCCGGCGCCGGTTCCTTCAACCAGCGCCTGGGCTCGGTTGCGGCCGCGGTCAATTCGGGGCCGTGGTCGGCGTCCTTCTATGGCAACGGCATCAAGTCCGACGGATACCGGGTCAACAACGCCCTCGACCAGCGCAACGGGATCGGCAGCGTCAATTACAACACGCCCGATTTCAAGGCATTCCTGACCTTGTCCGGCGACGATCAGAAGCTGGGATTGCCTGGCGGCCGGTTCGTCGATCCGTCGATCGGCCTCAATGAACTCGCCGCCGATCGCCGCGGCACCGGCACGCCGTTCGACTATGCCAACAAGCAGGGCGCCAACGTCACCGCCGGATTCACCAAGACCTTGTGGAACGGCGCCGACTTCATCTTCGATGGCGGCGTGCGGGACAAGAAGCAGCAGGCCGGCTTCTTCGGCCCGACTCCGATGCCGAGCTTCTTCTCAAGCTATATCGATACGACGTTGCAGACGTGGTCGCTGACCCCACGGCTGAGCATCAAGAACCCGATCCTGGGAATACCCTCGAACATTCTGACCGGGCTCGACTACTACGACGCGACCTATCACTCCAATCGCAGCGAATTTAACGGCTTCCCGCCAATTCACGTCTACGATCTCAATCAGCAGACCTTGGCCGGCTACTGGCAGCAAACCGTCGGGCTGTTGCCGACCACCGATTTTTCCTATGGCGCCCGGGTACAGAACACCAGCCTGACCGCAAGGGATCGCTTCGACCCGAATGCGCCGGGAGCTTTCGACACCGAGGCCAACCCGCTCGACAGCAATGAGACGCAATACGCGGCGCATCTTGGAGTCGAACATCGCTTCAACGGGGTTTTCTCGGTGTTCGGCCGCGCCGCGCGCGCATTCCGCACCCCCACGGTTGACGAGCGCGTGCGGTCCGGTCCCTCCTTCGATGCCTTCTTCAATCCCATCCCCGGAAACTTCGCGCTCAAGACCCAGACGTCGCAGGACTTCGAAGGCGGTTTTCGCGTCAAGGCCGGGATGTTCCAGATGCAATCGAGCATCTACACCATGGACCTCGTCAACGAGATCCATTTCGACCCCGTCAATTTCTTCAACTACAACCTCGACCCGACCCGCCGCTATGGCTCCGAGACCGGTGCCTCGCTGCGTCTGAACGACAGCGTGCTGTTGCGCGGCGGCTTCGCCTATACCCGCGCCGTGTTTCGCGAAGGCCCGTTCACCGGCAATGATATTCCGCTGGTGTCCCGCTACACGACCAATGCCGGCGTGACCTGGAACGTCTGGCAGAAGTATCTCGTCGTCGACGCAACGGTGCGAGGCTGGAGTACTCGCCGCATGGACAATGACCAGCCCAATACCCAGTCGCTGATTCCGGCCAACGCCACGGTGGATTTCAAGCTGAGCGGGGAATATCAGCACTTCTTCTGGTCGCTGAGCGTCAACAATGTCCTCAACGCGTTGTATTACGACTATGCGGTCGCAAGTTCGTTCACCGATGGCCGCTTCAGCGCCTATCCGCTGCCGGGCCGGACTTACCTGGTGAAGGCGGGCGCGACGTTCTGAGCGGAACAGCCCGGCGCACAAGCTGCGCGGCCGGCCTGATCCGGTCGCGCCGCACCGGGCGCCCTTCACCACGATGGCCGATTCAGCGCGAAATGGGCACTTTTTCTGGCGAATACGGCCTAAAGAGGCGACTTTATCAACCCGATGCATGGTAAGATGCAGATACACAGGTCGCCGCCCGATCATGCGCGCCGTGAATTTTGAGGCATCCGATGAATGACGAACCAAAAAGCGCCGCCGAACTGAAAGAGATCAGGCTGAACCGAAAACGCGCCCAGGATGCCGAAGGCATCAAGGCGATGGCGGATATCGCGGCAGCCGACCTCGCGATTCGCAAGCGCACCGCCAACCTGCGCGCGGCCCGATTGGCGAGAGAGGCCGCCGAGCGCGACAAGCCGCCGGAACCCAAGGCCAAAGCCAAGCCCAAGAAGAAGAAGACAACCTAAATGACAAGAGAAGATCGCAACCGCGCCGAAGCGCGCTTCAGCAAGGCGAACCAGGCCAAGAGCAGCCAGACCGATCGCGACGTCGCCGCGAAAGCGGTTCTCGAAAATATGGCGAAGCTGAAGGCGTTGCGGCTGGCGCGCGAAGCCGCCGAACCGCCCCGCCCGGCCGTGGTCAAAAAAGCGCGCGCCAAGTCGAAGAGGTCAGACGAAAAGGGACCGGCGCTGGGAGATTGGCTGGCGAACCAGCAAAACGGCGGCCGCCGCACCTAGTCCCGCATCAGACGGGCGCAGGCCATTCGATCATCGATCGCGTCTTGGTCACGGCGTCGTAAACCTGCACCTGAAGCATCGGGTACTTGTTCTTCAAGGCCATGCCCGCCTCTTCGGCGGCTTCGATCGTATCGTGGTGCGATTTGAAGTGACCATCCACCACCAGCGAATAGCCTGACGTCGGCGGCTTATCGGCGCGAATGATTTTGCGCGGTTGCTGCTCTTCGGCTTCGATCTTCGGTTTTTTCATATTGGCTCCCAGATCATGATTCGATCAAAATCGGATCACGATCTCATCTCCTTGTTTGAGCACGATTTCCGGGCAAACGCTTCGCGTTTGTCCTGAGGGAACACGGTTCCCACTTTTCCGGATCATGCTCGGGTTGTGCCTCCCTTTACACCGAACGGTGGAAAAAGGCAGAAAAGATTGTCCGACTGCGGCTAGTATGACCGTCAAAGGCGGTCAGATTGAGGTCTTTATTTCGGTGCGGGTCGCCGGGCAAGACGTCGATCCGTCCGATCAAGGGGAACAAGATGGGCGGACCGGGCAAAAAACGCGAGCTTCCAGGGACGGAAGACGACAAGTCAAAAAAGCCGCCGTCGGCGCCGATCAAGGACGACGACGTCGAGGATGGCGATTTCGCCACGCCGAAGCGCGACCGCTACGGCGAAGACGATCAGCCATTGTAGAATCGTATTAGCGGAAATCTTCGCTTTCGATCAGCCGGATGCTTCCGAGATCGAGCAGGTGCGCGCCCCAACCGGCTCTCGCCAGCGTCAGCGCCGATTTCGGCGCGGCCAGCAGGAAGATCGCGGTCATCGCCAGCGGCACGGCGCTGATCCAGTCGAGCCGCACCGGCGTCAGTTCCTCGGTGCTCCCGGCGTAGGGTCCGCCGCCGGTCACGAGCCGCCAGCACTGCCCGACAATCTCGCGCCGCGTGCCGCCGCGCGACGCACATCCCAGCAGAACCTGGATGGCGAGATGGCTGCGGACACCGGCGCGGCTTTCGCCCACCGCCGCGGGCGTTTCGCCCAGCGATATTCGAAGCAGCAAGCCGACCAGATCGACGCCGGCGAGACAGGCGCTCATCGGTTCGACCAGCCGCGGATTGCAATCGATAAGAAGCGGCGTGGCGCTGTCATCGGGCAATATGTAATCGACCGACAATGCGCCATGCCAGGCGAGTTTTGCGCCGATGGCCGCAAGCGGCGCGCGCAGCTGCGGCCGGCTGACGCTTTGCTTGATGGCCTCGCCGCCGCCGGCGCCGGCGGCGATTTGGCGATAGGCGTGAAGACCGAGCAGTTCGCCGCGGCAGAATACGGCTTGCGCCTTCTCGGTCGCGCCGCTGACGAATTCCTGCACCAGCACCTCGTCGGCGAACGCACCGTCGACGATCCGGGCTTGCGCGCTCAGCTCCTGCAGCGCGCCCTCCAGAGCGCGCTCGTTGCGCACGAACCAGACGCCGCGGCTGGCGGTGCCGACGGAGGATTTGACGACGGCGGGAAACCGGATCGCGGCGCGCAGCTCGCTTTCGGACTCGACGATTCGGGTGGCCGGCTGCGGCAAGCCCAATGCATCGAGCAGCCGGCTGAGCCCGGCCTTGCTGTGCGCCGTGCGGTAACTCGCGAAACTCGGCAGCGCCAGCCCGACGCGCTCCCCGAACCGCTGCTGCACGCGCGCAAACAGAAATCCCTGCTCGTGGATCGGCAGCAGCACATCGAAATGCCGCGCGGCCAATAACTCCTCGACGAAACTCAGGAAGCCGGCCGGATCGTCCCGCAGTCCCGGACAGCGATGAAATTTTCGCACAAACCGCGAGAACCGCGCCAGACACCAGGGACTGGGATCGCAGACCTCGACGAGATGACCCGACAACCCCAGGATCGTGATCGCTTCCCGCGCCGACGTGCTGTTGCCCTCGGGAACGAGCACCCGGAGCGGTTTTGCAACATGCGCGATATCGGCCATGTCGGATCATCCCCGCCTCCGGCGGTTTTGTCTCGGATTTTGATGACGCATGCCCCGTTCCGGCGCCCCTGGCGAGGGCTGCCATGCAGCGGTATTCGTGGACAAATAACCGGCAGCCGGTAATTTCGGCAGGCCTTGCCGGGCCGTTCATTAAACGGGGTCTGAATCAGCGATGGTCGACGTTCTGGCCGCACCGCGACAAGCGAAGACGGACGCCTCGCTGCGCACACTTGTCCTGATTTCGACGGCCCATTGGGTCAGTCATTTCCATTTACTCGTGCTGCCGATGCTGTTCCCGTTTTTGAAAGCGCAGCTCGGCGTCGGCTATATCGAGCTCGGCTTCGCGCTGACCGTGTTCGCCGTGATCTCCGGCCTGACGCAGGCGCCGATGGGCTATCTTGCCGATCACATCGGCGCCCGCAAAATCCTGCTGATGGGACTGACGCTCGGCGGCGTTGCGCTGATCATGCTCGGCCTACATCTGAGTTACGCTTTTCTGATCGCCAGCGCCGTGCTGCTCGGGCTCGCCAACAGCGTCTATCATCCGGCCAACTACGCGATCCTTTCGGCCCACATGGACGAGGCGCGGATGGGCCGCGCCTTCTCGATCCACACCTTTGCCGGCTTCCTCGGCGGCGCGGTCGCGCCCGCCATCGTGGCCGCGCTGGTGGCGACGACCGGAGGCTTAGGCGCGCTGATCGCGGCCGGCGCGGTGGGCCCGCTGGTGGCGCTGTTGCTCATTGTCATCGGCATTCCCGACGCCAGCGCCGCCGATCGCAAGGTCGACGGCGTGCATCCGCCGCGGCAAAGCATCATCACTTCAGCGCTCATCGTGCTGACGGTCTTCTTCACGCTGCTCAGCCTGTCCAACGCCGGCATCGGCAATTTCGGCGTGGTGGCGCTGATGAGCGGCTATGGCGCGTCGTTCTCGATCGCCAATATCGCGCTCACCGCGTATCTCGGCTGCAGCGCGGTCGGCGTGCTGGCGGGCGGTTTTCTCGCCGACCGCACCCACCACCATGGTCAGGTTGCCGCCGCCTGTTTCGCGGTCAACGCCGCCGTCGTGTTCGTCATTGCCACCGTCACGCTGCCGTCGCCGCTGCTGACGGCGGCCATGGCGACGGCCGGATTCCTCGGCGGCGTGATCGCCCCCTCGCGCGATATGCTGGTCCGCAACGCGGCGCCCGCGGGCGCGGCGGGGCGGGCCTTTGGCATCGTTTCCACCGGCTTCAATCTCGGCGGCATCGTCAGCCCGCTGCTGTTCGGCTGGATCATGGACCAGAACGCGCCGCACTGGGTGTTCGGCGCATCCGTGGTGTTCATGATTCTCACGGTTCTGCTCGCGCTGGTCACCGACCGTGGCCCGCAGGCCGGTTCCGAAGCGCCGGATCCAAGGCTTTTGCAGCCCTGAGCGTCCCCCGCGACGGTTGACAGCATCGCGAGACAACTCATGATGCGGCAACAAGATCTGCATCGGGATGAAACGCCATGGCCAATAACCCAAACCTCGTGATCCGCGGCGGCAGCATCGCCGACGGCCTCGGCGGCGAACTGTTCGAAGCGGATGTGGCGATCACCGACGGCCGCATCACCGAGGTCGGCCGCGTCCTGGGCAAGGGCAAGGAAGAGATCGATGCGCGCGGCAAACTGGTCGCGCCGGGCTTTGTCGACATTCACACCCATTATGACGGCCAGGTCACCTGGAGCCAGGACATCACGCCGTCGTCGCAGAATGGCGTCACCACAGCCATCATGGGCAATTGCGGGGTCGGTTTCGCGCCCTGCCGCCCGTCCGATCACCAGCGCCTGATTCAATTGATGGAAGGCGTCGAGGATATTCCCGAACCGGTGTTGAGCGCCGGCCTGCCATGGGCCTGGGAAAGCTTCCCGGACTACATGGAGTGGCTGTCGCACCGCGAGTTCGACATGGATATCGGCGCGCAATTGCCGCATGCGGCGCTGCGCGTCTATGTGATGGGCGAACGCGGCGCACGCCGCGATCCCGCGACGGCGGAGGATAACAGCGCGATGGCGGCGCTCGCCGGCGACGCCGTGCGCGCGGGCGCGCTGGGATTCTCGACCTCGCGCACGCTCAACCACCGCACCTCCACCGGCGACTACACGCCCACCTTGAAGGCCGGCGAGGACGAGCTGACGGCGATCGCCGGCGCGATGCACCGGGTCGGCCGCAGCGTGCTGCAATTCGTGCTCGATCAGGCCAGCATCGAGGAAGACCTGCCGATGATGCTGCGGATCGCGGAGAAGACGCAGTGCCCGATGTCGTTTTCGGTGGCGCAGGCCGACAGGGCGCCGCGACGCTGGCGCCAGACGCTGGACACCATCAACGCCGCATCCGCCCGCGGCCTGTCGATCACCGCGCAGATCGCCGCGCGCCCGGTCGGGCTGCTTTTGGGATTGGAACTGTCGCGCAATCCGTTCCAGACCCATCCGAGCTACAAGGCGATCGCAAAATTGCCGCTGGCCGAGCGCCTGGCGCGGCTGCGCCAGCCCGAGGTGCGCGCGGCGATCCTGAGCGAGACGCCGATGTCGACCGACGATCCGCTGTTCTTCCGGCCGAACTACGACAAGATGTATCTGCTCGGCGATCCCCCGGACTACGAACAGCCGCCGGAAAATGCCCTGGGCGCGCAGGCCCGCCGAAGGGGATGCCAGCCGGAAGAACTCGCCTATGACGCGATGCTCTCGGACGACGGCCGTGGCATGCTCTATGTGCCGTTCCTGAATTATGCCGACGGCAATCTCGATGCCGTGCACGAGATGCTGCGCGATCCGCATGCGGTGCCGGGACTGAGCGACGGCGGCGCCCATTGCGGCATTATCTGCGATGCCAGCTTCCCGACCTATCTGCTGACGCACTGGACCCGCGACCGCAAGCGCGGCGAAAAACTGTCGATCCCCTTCGTGGTGGCGGCGCAGTCGCGCAAGACGGCGCTTTCGGTCGGACTCAGGGATCGCGGCGTGATCGCGCCCGGCTACAAGGGCGATATCAACGTCATCGACTACCACAGGCTTCATCTGCATCCGCCGAAGGTGCATTACGACCTTCCGGTTGGCGGCCGCCGCCTGCTGCAACAGGTCGATGGCTATGACGCCACCATCGTCTCCGGCGTGGTGACGCAGCGCGGCGGCACCGCCACCGGCGCGCGACCGGGCCGGCTGGTGCGCGGCGCGCAGGGCAGTCTGCAGCGGATTGAAGCCGCGGCTTCCTGATTCATAAACTTGGAGTTGGCGCGTGCGGCTTGACCGGTGTTACCTCTCCCATTGGGAGAGGGCCGGCGCGTAGCGCCGGACTGGTCAATTCGCCCAAAGCTGGATCTTCAGATCCAGCAATCGTCACGCGAACTTCGGCTGCGGCAGCTGGCCCATCAGGCGCGCACGCTCGGTATTGGGCCAGAGCAGCAGCAGGCCGAGCAATCCGGAGGCGATCAGGATGACGGCGTTGATGGTGAAGCCGGTCATATAGCCCTCCAGCAGTCCGCCAGCGTGCTGGATCACGCTGCCCATCACCGATGGCGCCAGGATGCCGGCGAGCGTGAAGATCGCGCCGTAGATCGAGATCACCGCCCCGCGCTGCGATACCGGCGTGAACTCGCTGAGCATCGGCGGACAGACCACATAGATCGATCCGCAAAGCCCGGACCCGAACACCAGAAGAGCGATCTGCAGCCCCGCGCCATTGACACGCGGGAGAACCGCCATGATCAATCCGCCGACGATCAAGGGCACCGAACCAAGCACGCCGCGCGCGCCGCGGGTGGAAACGCCGCGCGCCATCAAGACCTGTGAAACCCAGCCCGTGAGCAGCACGGTGACGGCGCCGAACAGCCACGGCAGGATCGATATCCACCCCGCATCCTGTTGCGAGAAGCCGAGACCCTTGACGATGAAGGGCGTGAACCACGTCAGGCCCAGCGACAGCGCCCAATAGGCGCCGAACGTCGCCGCGCAGCAGCCGATAAAGGTCCGCGAGGTCAGAAGCTGGAAATAGGGAACGCGCGGATCGGCCGCCGCCATCGCCACCGTCTGCACCAGCGGCCCTTCCTTGCCCATGACCAGCCAGGCCGCGACCCACATCAGGCCGACGATGCCGAGCGCACCGAACGCATAGTGCCAGCTGTAATTGACGATCACCCAGTTCAGCGCCGGAACCGCGAGGATCACGCCGAACGCCGATCCCTGCGACAGGATGGCGGTGGGCAGCGTCCGCTTCTCGTCGGGAAACCATTTGTAGACCGAGTGAGCCGCCACCGAGAACGCCGGGCCCTCGCCGGCGCCGAGGATGACGCGGCAGATCAGAAGCGTGGTGAAACTGACCGTGCCCACCATCGGAAACTGCGCCAGCGCCCATATCACCGCCAGCGCCAGCAGAACCCAGCGCGTGGCGATGCGATTGACGATGAAACCGACCACGATGGCCGAGATCGAAAACAGGAAAAAGAACGAGGAGCCGAGCAGACCGAATTGCTCCGGCTCGAGTCTCATTTCGGTCATGATCGGCACGCCGGCGAGGCCGACCACGATCTTGTCCGCGAAATTGACCAGCATGAACAGAAACAGCAGAAACGTAATCTTCCAGGCGCCCTTCGGCGTCGGTTGCGCGGTCATGGTCTCTTCCCCGATTATCTTGTTTTTCGGACCTGTTGATCGGTCTCGCCCAATGCTACCCGTGGGCTGTCAGGCAATGCAACGGGGGATTTTGACCGGGCCTGCGGCGCTGCAACCGAGCGTTCGGCCTTGGGCGCCGCCTGACGCTGTCCTGGAAGGGGCCTGCAACCGGATCACGATCGCGTCGGAGATGCGATTGAGGCCGTGATCTCCCGCCATGGTCTTGATATGTTGCGCGGCAACCCAAGGGATTTCCAAATATGATCATATCGATCCATCGCCGCGCGGGCGTCCTCGGCATGCTGGCTTCGCTTTCGATCCTTGCCGGATGGAGCGCGGTTCAGGCCGCGGCGCAGGGCGCCAGGGCGCCGGATTATGAAGCGATCGTCGCTTCGCCCGACCGCAGCGATGCCGACCGGCAGACCGATCAGCGCCGTCAGCCCGCCAGGATGCTCGCCTTCACCGGCGTGAAGACCGGCATGAAGGTGCTCGATATGGGAGCCGGCGCGGGCTACAGCACGGAACTGCTGGCGCGCGCCGTCGGCCCAGGCGGCGCCGTTTACGCGCAGGAATCGGCCGCGGTGATGGAGCGCGTGAAGGACAAGTT
>Ga0208080_1001907_pt1 | contig 9955 bp, 6 predicted proteins | sample NGESurdeep092012_3_FD_184476 | JGI IMG/M metagenome (GOLD analysis project Ga0208080, IMG submission 184476) | Arctic peat soil microbial communities from Barrow, Alaska - NGEE Surface sample 210-3 deep-092012 (SPAdes) | ecosystem: Environmental > Terrestrial > Soil > Wetlands > Peat ...
CTGGGAGCGCAAGCACCCCGAGATCGCCCAGAAGGTCGTCGCGGCGATCGACAGCGACGTGGAGTCGCTCTCGCCGAACCAGATCCTCGCCTTGGTGCGTGACTGGTTCGAGGAGTACCACGAGTTCATGTAGTCATCCGCCGGGTTACGACGGCATCGAGAGTTCGCGTCGAAGTGCCATCGAGTTGTGAAGATAGGGAGAGGGAAGTGCGGAATTGATCCCCCCTTCGCGTTCCCGATTTGTTGGGCGCCGACGTAACGCGCTGCGCCAAACGAATCAACGGAACGTAAAGCCATGCTGATTCGCTTGCTCCGCACGTACCTGCGTCCCTACTCGCGTCAGATTGCCATACTCGTTGTGCTGCTGGTGGCCCAGACCGTGGGGAACCTCTACCTGCCTAATCTCAACGCGGACATCATCAATAACGGCGTCGTCGAGGGACACCTCCACTACATCTTGAGTACCGGCGAGGTCATGCTGATTCTCACGCTCCTGGTCGGGGTGTGCGCGGTGATAGCGGTGTACTGGGCGTCTCGAGTCGCCATGGGAGCCGGCGCCGACATCCGAGAAGCGGTCTTCACTCGCGTGCAATCGTTCTCGGCCCGGGATATGAATCATTTCGGGACCGCGTCGCTGATTACCCGCAATACCAATGACATCCAACAGATTCAGTTATTCCTGCAAATGGCGCTCACCATGATGGTTATCGCTCCGATCATGTGTGTCGGCGGCATCATCCTGGCGATTCGCGAAGGCGCGCAGCTCTCGACGCTCCTTCTGGTGGCCGTGCCCGTTATGGGCGCGTTCATCGGTCTCGTCATGGTGAGGGTCATCCCGCAGTTTCGCTCCATGCAGGTCAAGATCGACCGAATCAATCAGGTGCTGCGAGAGCAGATCACGGGCGTTCGAGTGATCCGCGCGTTCGTGCGCAATAAGTCTGAAGCCAATCGATTCGCCACCGCCAACGCCGAACTAACCGACACCGCACTTCGGGTGAACCGTATCTTCGCCCTCGCCCTGCCCGTGATGATGGTGATCCTCAACCTCTCGAGCGTCGCCGTCGTGTGGTTCGGCGGCCGCTTGGTCAGCGAGGGTTCGATGCCGATTGGCAACCTCACGGCATTCCTTACGTACATCCTGCAGATCTTGATGTCGGTGATGATGGCCGTGATGGTCGCCATCCTCTTACCGCGCGCGGCGGCGAGCGCGGAACGCGTACAACAAGTCCTCGATACTGTGCCCGAGGTCAGCGACCCGCCGATCCCGATTAGTCCCACCGCGATGACCGGCCTGGTGAGGTTCGAGCAAGTGACCTTCGCGTACCCGGGCAGCGAGCGCGCCGTACTCGAGGACCTCTCCTTCACGCTCGAGCCCGGAAAAACGAGCGCGATCATCGGAGGTACGGGTAGCGGCAAGACCACGCTGCTCAACCTCATCCCTCGGTTCTTTGACGCCACGACCGGCCACGTCATGGTGAACGACGTCGACGTGCGAAGCCAAGAGCAGGAGATTCTATGGAGCTCGATTGGCTTCGTTCCTCAGGCCGCGTATCTGTTTAGCGGCAGCGTCGAAAGCAATCTTCGCTTCGCGCGCCCGGACGCCACCGACGCTCAGCTCTGGCGCGCCCTCGAGATCGCTCAGGCGCGTGACTTTGTCGCGGCCATGCCCGGAGGATTGGACGCCCCTATCGACCAAGGGGGCACCAACGTCTCGGGAGGCCAGCGCCAGCGCCTGTCCATCGCGCGAGCACTCGTTAAAGAGCCGCGGGTGTACCTCTTCGACGACTGCTTCTCGGCACTCGACGCCGCCACCGATGCTCGACTACGCACCGCACTGAAAGCGGGCACCCACGACGCCTCCGTCGTCATCGTGGCCCAGCGCGTCAGTACCATCATGCACGCCGAGCGAATCATTGTGCTCGACGACGGGCGCGTCGTGGGCATCGGTACGCACGCTGAACTTCTCACCAGTTGCGATCCCTACCGAGAGATCGTGGTGTCTCAGCTGGGCGAAGGTGCCGCGACATGACGATGGGACCGATGAGCGTGTTGCGCGGCGGAGTTCAACCCGCGCAAAAGAGCAAGGATCTACGAGGAACCCTGCGCCGACTTCTGGCCCGGCTGCGTCCCGAGCGTTTCAAATTCGTGTTAGCCGTGTTTCTCGGCGTCACTTCCGTCGGGTTCGTGGTCTCAGGTCCCGAGATCCTCGGGCAAGCGACGAACGTGCTGTTCAACGGCATCGTGGGCAAAGAGCTGAAGCCCGGCACAACCAAGGCCCAGGCAATCCAGCTACTCAGGGATCACGGTCACGGCCAGATCGCTTCGATGATCGCGGGGATGAACATCACCCCAGGAATCGGTGTCGACATCAACGCGCTGGGCCGAGTCCTCGCTCTAGCCGCACTCGTGTACTTGCTGGGCGCCGCTTTCAGCTACTTCCAAGGCTTCACGATGGCGGGCTTGACCCAGCGCGTCATGTCGGGAATGCGCCGAGACGTCGAGGAGAAGTTGAGCCGACTGCCGCTGCGATACTTCGACAGCCATCCCCACGGCGACGTCCTTAGCCGGGTCACCAATGACATCGACAACCTCACCACCACGATCCAGCAAGGTCTCAGCCAGCTCATCACCTCGGCGCTCACGATCGTCGGGGTCTTAGGCATGATGCTCTGGATCTCACCCCTCTTGGCCGCAGTAGCCGCCGTCACCATCCCGCTCGCACTAGTGGTCACGTTGTTCATCGCGAAGCGCTCGCAGGTTCAGTTCGCCGCCCAGTGGAAACAGACTGGCACGCTAAACGGCCTCGTCGAAGAGACCCACACGGGCCACGAACTGGTGCAGGTGTTCGGACAGAGCGGCGCCACGATCGACGAGTTCGCCCGCCAGAATAAGCAGCTCTACCGTGCGAGTTTTCGCGCGCAGTTCCTCTCGGGCATTATCCAACCCTCCATGCAGTTCATCGCCAACATCAACTACGTGGTGATCGCGGTGCTCGGTGGATACCGCGTAGCGTCCGGTCTGCTCTCGCTCGGTGCCGTGACGGCGTTCATTCAGTACTCGCGTCAGTTCACGATGCCCATAACCCAGATCGCCAGCCAGATGAATATGCTGCAGTCGGGTCTCGCCTCGGCCGAGCGCGTGTTCGAATTCTTAGACGCCGACGAGGAGGACCCCGACGTTGCACGCGCGCTCGGCGCCGGAGCGCCGACTCGCGGGGCCGCCAGCGTGAAGTTGGAGAAAGTCTGCTTTCGCTACGAACCCGACAAGCCCCTCATCGAGGACTTCACCCTCGACGTGGCACCCGGCCAGACGGTAGCAATCGTGGGACCCACCGGCGCCGGCAAGACCACCGTCGTCAACCTGCTCGTGCGCTTTTACGAGATCGATTCCGGTCACATCCTCTTAAACGGCGTCGACTACCGTGACTTAACTCGTGACGAAGTGCGCGGCGCCTTCGGCATGGTCCTTCAAGATACCTGGATGTTCGCGGGCTCGATCCACGACAACATCGGCTACGGGAAACCCGGGGCGAGCGATGAGGAAATCGTGGCCGCCGCCAAGGCCGCGCACGTCGACAGTTTCGTGCGCACCCTGCCCGATGGTTACGCCACCGTGCTGGACGAGGACGCGTCCAACCTCTCCTCGGGACAAAAGCAGCTACTAACGATTGCTCGAGCGTTTCTCGCCGACCAAAGCATCCTCATTCTCGACGAGGCGACCAGCAACGTGGACACTCGCACCGAGGTTCTCATCCAAGAGGCCATGGCGCGCTTGCGAGAGGGCCGAACCATCTTCATGATCGCGCACCGACTCTCCACGATCCGTAACGCGGACACGATCATCGTCATGGACCGGGGACGCATTGTCGAGCAGGGCAACCACGGCGAACTCATGGGCCAACAAGGTCTCTACTACTCGCTCTACAACAGTCAGTTCTCCGGAGTCGCGACCTGAGAAAACCGAAGTAATTGATGACGCGCTGAGTTTCTTGGTTTAAGTGTCCTTCAAGACCGCGTCGACTCCTGGTGATAGTCATCACGCAATTGTTTGCGATTTAGCTTTCCAACAGCAGTTTTGGGAATATCGTCCACGAACAGAACTCGGTGAGGTTTCTTGTACGACGCAATTTGAGTGGCGACGTGGGAAATCAATTCTGACTCGCTGGCCTCGTGTCCGAGACGAAGTACTACCACTGCCGTCACCGTTTCCACCCAAATGTCATCGGCAAATCCAATCACGGCACACTCTCGCACCGCCGGATGTGTCATGAGGGCATTCTCCACCTCTCGCGGATATACGTTGTACCCCCCGGAGATGATCATGTCAGAAGTTCGGTCCTTCAGATGAAGATAGCCCCGAGCATCGAGTACTCCGATGTCGCGTGTGCGCACCCAGCCGTCGGCGGTGAAGGTGGCTGCGGTCAACTCCGGCGAGTTGTGATATCTCGAAGCCGCCGAAGGCGCCCGCACGACGATTTCACCGGGTGTGCCGGACGCAACATCATTACCCGCTTCGTCAACCAGCTTCATTTCAATGTCGAGCGCCGGTTGCCCGCAAGAATCCAGCAAAGCGCCGTGATGATCTTCGGGCCGAAGGACCGTCACGCACAAGGGAACTTCGGTCTGACCGTAATATTGCCAAAATAAATCCTGGCCCCACAGCGCCATGGCACGTTCAATCACCGTACGCGGCATGGGAGATGCGCCGTAGATGACGTAACGCAATGACGACACGTCGGTGGAACTTACGTCGGGGTGTTCAAGGAGCATTTGCATCATCGTCGGCACCAAATTTATGGCCGTAATGCGTTCAGATTGCAAAGTCTGCAGAAACTTTTGCGGCTCGAATCCCGGAAGTATCACCGTTCTGCCTCCCCGCAGCCAGAAGGGCAACACGAACACGCCGCTGGCGTGGATCAACGACGCGGCGTGCAGCATCGCGTCGTCGCGAGCCACGGGGAACAGATTAAGTAACACGTTGCGACAGATTGCCGCGTACGAGGATTGCGTATGCTCGGCGGCTTTCAAGGTTCCGGTGGTCCCGGAAGTGAAGAGCGTTAGCACCACGTCATCGGGGCGAACGACGATATCGGGAGCCTGCTCTGGTTGCTGTCGAGCCAGCGTCAGGAGATCGACACCTTCTTGCGACAGGGTACCTAAACCGAGACAGATCAGCCCCGAAACTTCACGCGACAGAGCCGTCGCCCGTTCGCCGAGATCGACGCCAAACACCAGATATTGACATTGGGTGCTCTCTAACATGCTGACGTGTTCAGCTAAGGAGAGCCTGGCGTTCAGTGGCACTCGATTGATGCCGGCCTTCACGCAAGCAAAGTCGAGGGGCACACTGTAGAGACCGTTATTGATAAGCAGCGCGACGCGAGAGTTCGCGAGCGCGCCGGCTTCATGGAGCGTACGGGCAAGTTGGCTGCTCAGACGGTCCACTTCTTGAAAAGTCAGGCTGTCCCCACCACAGACGATTGCGACGCGTGGGCCGTGTTGCAACGCACCACGGCGAATCAGTTCATAGTACGTTGCCGCCCCTGTCGGCTTAGATGCAGGTCGCTCTGACATGAGTTTCATCTCCTACGATGATGAATCATTTAGCCATCCCCATGGCGATGGCTCGCGCTCGATCACCGCACAAGTGATCAAGAGTTGAAGCTTCCGTGGCGCCCGGCCCCTTCCGCAAATCGAGCAGCGCCGGCTTCGCCCTCGGCGAAGATTATCGGCACCCCCAACGCGCCTTCGCGTTGCAAGGCTTGGTCCAATGACAAGTCCCATTGACCGTACGCCGAAGACCGGTCGGTCAACATGCACTGTTGCGGAAAGGCTGCAATCTGGCGAGCCAATTCCTGCGCGTTGGCGAGTGCCTCGCCTGTCGGAACAATTCGATTGACCAGACCCATGGTCATCGCCTCGGGCGCCGCGACGGGGCGTCCGGTGAGGATCATGTCAAGGGCCCGCCCCATACCAACAATCCTCGGTAGCCGCACCGTTCCTCCATCAATCAGCGGCACGCCCCATCGACGACAAAACACGCCAAATACCGCGTCTTCGTCGGCGACTCGAAGGTCAGCGAGTAACGCCAGTTCAAGACCACCGGCGACTGCATACCCGTTCACCGCCGCGATCAGTGGCTTAGAGAGTGTCCGACGCGTCGGGCCCATCGGACCGGCGCCTCCCCCATCGAGTTCGAGTTCATTGCGCATCGTTGGATCACCGACGGCGCCCAAATCGGCCCCCGCACAGAAATTGCCGCCGGCGCCGGTTAATACCGCTACACGCAGTGACGCGTCTTCTTCAAACTGGATAAAGGCCCTTCGCAACTCCGCGGCCATCGGACCATGGACCGCGTTGCGCTTTGCGGGCCGATTCAAGGTGATGGTGCAGACGGCACCTTCAGTGCTAACTAGTACATCGTGCATATCGTTGCCTCGTGCGGTCCAGCGGTAACGCCGACTGGTTGAATTCACAAATCAAAATCGAGTCAAAGCCTAGTCCCAGTAGTTCACAAACCCACCTGGCGCTCAGTCTTTACATCGTCGCCAGCAACTCCGTTGGTGCTTTCTCAATACCGTCGGGCGCGTCGTCGCAGATGCTCCAGAAGGACTAACCCCGCTGCCTCTTCGTACCAGCGGGAGTGACCGATGAAGTAGCCGTCGTAGGCGAGGTCCGCGTTGACCGGCGAGCGCACGACCTCGGCGAAATACTCAACCTCGGAGAGCGCGTATTCAAGGTGAACCACCGGTAGTACCGCGACGAGCGCGGATAATTCAGACTCGTCGAGCGGCTGCACTTCTTCATACCCGTCGAGGAGTGCGTCGACGGCCCCGAGGTCCGCGGTGACGAGTCCGGTCCCGGCGAGGTCGAGCCAGTCGACGGTACTGCGCTCGAGCGCCACCGCCAGGTCGTGAACGGCGAAGGTGCGATTCGAGAGACCGAGGTCGAATACTCCTTCCACAGTGACGTTGGGGCTCGTCGAACTCCACGTGAGGTTCGAGGGGTGCCAGTCTCCGTGGCCCCACTGCGACGAGAGCGCTCGCAGTAGTGGGGCGGCCTTCTCGATTGCGGGGAGGTGGCAATGGGCGAAGTCCTCCACGAGGGAGCGATGGGCCACGGCGCGCGCGAGGCCCGGGCGTGCGGCGATGATCCGGCCCAGCTCGGCCAACGGGTCGGCGGCGGCGACGATTGCCGTGGAGCTCGTGAGCACACCCGGCACGGACGGCGGCAACGAGAAATCTCTCGCGGCCCGATGAAAGCGAGCGAGCGCGCGACCCGCCGCTCGGGCGTGCTCGAGACTGGTGAAGGGGTACCACGACGGCACGTCGCGGTAGAGATCCACGCCGGTAGCCCTCTCGTGGACCTCGTAAAGGAAGTCGCCGTCGAGCACCACCGTGTCACCGTTCGCGCATCGAAGGACTGCGGGTAGTGCCTGACCCCGGGCCAGCAAGTAACTCGAGAACTGATGCTCGACGCGAAGTCGCTCCGGTGTGCGCACCGCTACGTGGTGACGCTTCACGAAGACCGTTTCGTTCGCGAAGTGAACCAGAGCCGCGGCGGACATCGGTCGTGGACTGCGCCACGTTACGACAGCCGCTCGGCTCGCGGATACCCCTTCGTGTTGATCGAAGTGGCGAAGAACCGCCCGCACTTCATCGTCGGTGAGCGCGGGCCAGTCCGCCTCGACGAGCGTCTGGCCCATCCCGTGCACGAGTCCACTGGCTGGACTTGCCGACATCTCGTTTTCCATCATCCGATGGCGCTTCGAGATCATGCGGGGTGTCGTCGGTCTCGACGCCGGCGAGTAATTCCCGCGACGACGCCGCCAAAGAGCGTCACTGCACCCGCCACGAAGAACGAGCAGAGTGACGCGGACATCCAGCTCGACGGTCTGAAGTCGATGAGGCGCCCAACGTTCATCCATAGCGATACCCACCACGAGATATAACCGGGATTGATCAACTGATACGTGATGAAGCCCATGCCCCACGGCACCAACATCGCCACGCGTTTCGGCGCACGAAGCGACAGATTCCAGTGTCCGTGCGATAGCACAAAGAAGTCGACAATGAAGACGGCGGACATCGGAACGAAGACCGAGCCTATGAGAACGAGGAAGTTCTCGTAGTCAGCAACGTTGGTCCAAAGCGCGAGCACCGTGGCGAGTGAGGCGATGCTCAGCGCCAGTACGCGGCGATCTAACAGCGGGCGAAAATTCTGGATCGACACGGCCGTCGAGTACACGTTGGCGAACGATTGATCGAGTTCGCGCGTCGCGAGAAGTGCGAAGCAGATCGACCCTAGCGGCACGGCGATGAACGCACCGTAGATATCCGACGGGTTGCGCGCGACCGTCACGAGCGCGAGCAGTCCAATGACGTAGCAGAGGATCTGGGTGACGCTGTAGCCAACGAAGGTTCCCCAGAACGCCGTTCGTTCTGAGCGTGAGTGACGGGTGTAGTCCGCGGCCAGTGGTGCGAACGAGACGGCCACCGCGACGACGGTATCGGTGGCGGCCCAGTACCCCGACCAAGTGCCGTGATCGAATGCGGGCAGTCGATGGCGCACGAGTTCGACAAACAGATAGCCAAGGACGACGGCCACGGCCGGGGTGGCGAAGCGGCGAAGGATGCGCACCGCACCGAGCGGGCGGAGCGTGAGCAGACCAGTGACCACTCCCGCAAGGAGAATGTAACTCCAGCGCGGCAACGCGGGTGCCACCGTGTGGGCGGCCGTCGCGATCGTGACGAGCTCGAAGACGCCCCAGCCGAGGCACTGCACGACGTTGAGAATGGTGGGCAGATAAGAAAGTTCTGTGCCGAAGAGGCCCCGCAGCAGCACCATCGCCGGCGCCCCGGTACGAGCCCCGGCGACGCCGCTCAACGCGACCGCGAGCGTGCCCAGTATCGTTCCGAGCACGATTGCCGAGAGTCCAGCGACTAACGACAGCTCTGGTGTGCCGGTGCCCCCGGGCTGCAGCACGAAGATGGCTCCGGTAAAACCGAGCAGGCTCACGCCGAGGTTGCCCCACAGCCCGAACTGGTCGAACAGTCCGAGCGCCTGAGGAACTGGCTCGTTAAGGGTAAGGGGGACCTCGGAGTGCTGGTCGCCCACGACGATGGTGAACGACCCTGCATCTGACGTAGCGGGCATGACTATCTCCTTACGCCGGCATTACCCGGTCAAGTTCAAACGGTCGGTGGTGCTACGGCCAGTGCTGGCCAGCCACCCTCTCAGCCCGGTACATCCGAGCTCCCGTATGGATCAATCAATAAATTACCACGCAGTTTCGCCGCTAACGAGAACTTCTCGGCTCTCGCCGCGAATGAGAACTCCACGCGTCGTGAGCATCCTGGCGCCATGAAGGAGTGGTCCCCCGTGACACCAGTCGCTCGCTGAGGTGCAAACGGATCAGCAATTCTCTGACCGGCAAAGTTCGCTAGGCGTCCGGTGGTGACCCGCAAACGCGATGCTGGGTACGTACGCCACGCTTGGTCGAGATAGAAAATAGGACGGTTGCAACACCCATACATTTCGAATCCATTCGTGCATTTCTCAATTCCGTGCGCAATGTTCGATGGAACACTTTCTGCAGTTGGATAGGTGCATTCGCACACGTAAGCGCCAACGTCGTTCCAGTCCTACCGGCCCCTTGACTCGTACGAGTCGAGAGGCTGGTTTGCGTCGCGTACCGTAACGCCTGGTGCCTTAGTGCCACCCGCGCAGCGCTCGACGCAGCACCGCGTCGTAACCCTCAAGGCCTTCGCGGCTGAGGCGCGCTTCGGGTCCCGCGGCAATGCCGACGCGCTCGGGAATCACTCCCCAAAGCGCCACCTTCTGTTCCTTCCACCAGGCGATCGCTGCTTCGAGGTCGTTCGTGCCCAGTCGCGCGGCGCAGATCACGACGCCTCGCGGTATCCGAGTAGGGATGAGCTCGAGCGTGGCGAGAACAC
>Ga0208080_1001915_pt1 | contig 9936 bp, 10 predicted proteins | sample NGESurdeep092012_3_FD_184476 | JGI IMG/M metagenome (GOLD analysis project Ga0208080, IMG submission 184476) | Arctic peat soil microbial communities from Barrow, Alaska - NGEE Surface sample 210-3 deep-092012 (SPAdes) | ecosystem: Environmental > Terrestrial > Soil > Wetlands > Peat ...
CTCTCGTCCTTCCTCGTGACTACCAGCGGGTTCTGGACGTTCGCGCTACCGCGGAGTCCGAGGGACTCGACCTCAACGGCCCCCAGGTATGGGAACGGATTATGGAGGCTTCCCGTGGCTGACCCGCAGGGATTTCTGTCGACTCGCGTGCGCGAGCTCCCCAAACGCCGTCCCGTGCCGATCCGGCTCATGGACTGGCGCGAGATCTACGAACAGCAAGAGGTCGGCCAGTTGCAGAGGCAGGCCGGACGCTGCATGGACTGCGGCATACCGTTCTGCCACAACGGTTGTCCGCTCGGGAACCTGATCCCTGAGTGGAACGACCTGGCGTGGAAGGGCGACTGGCGCGAAGCCATCGAGAGGCTGCATGCCACCAACAACTTCCCGGAGTTCACCGGGCGGCTGTGCCCTGCTCCGTGCGAGACCGCGTGTGTGCTCGGCATCAACCAACCGGCCGTGACCATCAAGCAGATCGAGGTCACCACGATCGACCGAGCTTTCGATGCGGGAGCGGTCACGCCTCAGGCCCCGGATCGGCTGACCGGCAAGACCGTTGCGGTTGTCGGGTCGGGGCCCGCCGGGCTGGCTGTGGCCCAGCAGCTGACCAGGGCCGGGCACACCGTTGCCGTCTACGAGCGCGCCGACAGGGCCGGTGGCCTGCTGCGTTACGGCATTCCGGAGTTCAAGATGGAGAAGGCCGTCCTGGACCGTCGCCTCGCGCAGATGGAAGCCGAGGGCACACGCTTTCGGACCGGTGTCGACGTCGGCGGCGACCTGACCGGCAAACAGCTGCGCGACCGCTATGACGCCGTCGTCCTTGCGATCGGAGCCACCGTCCCTCGGGACCTGCCCGTCCCGGGACGTGAGCTGGACGGGGTCGTCCAGGCGATGGAGTTCCTACCACCCGCGAACCGGGTCGCGCTCGGCGAAGACGTCGAGAGCCAGGTCGTGGCAACGGGCAAGGACGTCATCGTCATCGGCGGAGGTGACACGGGAGCGGACTGCCTCGGCACGGCTCTTCGCCAAGGCGCCCGGTCAGTGACGTCGCTGGAGATCATGCCTCGTCCCGGCGAGGACCGGCCCGCGAACCAGCCGTGGCCGACATACCCCACTCTCTTCCGGGTTGCGGGGGCACATGAAGAGGGTGGAGAACGCGTCTACTCGGTGAGCACCAAGCAGATCCTGGGTGACGATCTCGGCGCAGTTCGGGCCCTGCGTCTTGTCGAGGTCGAGCTGGGCGACCAGGGTTTTGCCGAGGTCGAGGGCACCGAGCGGGAGATCCCCGCTCAACTTGTCCTGCTCGCCATGGGCTTCCTCGGACCCGAGACCTGTGGTGTGGTCGAGCAGCTCGGCGTCGAGCTGGATGAACGTTCGAACATCAAGCGGGACAAGGCTTTCATGTCTTCTGTTCCAGGTGTCTTCGTTGCCGGGGACGCCGGTCGGGGTCAGTCCCTGATCGTCTGGGCGATCGCCGAAGGTCGTTCAGCAGCCGCCGGTGTGGACGCGTATCTCACGACGGGGACCTTCGCACTTCCCCGCCCGGTCAACCCCACGGACCGACCGTTGGCTGTGTGACGCCGACCTCCTGACCCGGATCACGTGACTGCTCAACCACCATTAGAATCGACTACATGCGCCGCGCGAAGATCGTCTGCACCCTTGGCCCTGCAACATCATCACCGGAGCGCGTGCGGGAGCTGGTGGCCGCGGGCATGGACGTCGCCCGGCTCAACCTCTCGCATGGCAACTACGCGGACCACGAAGCGGTCTACGCCGAGGTGCGCGCCGCCAGCAACGAGTCGGGCAGGGCTGTCGGCGTGCTGGTCGACCTGCAGGGCCCCAAGATCCGCACCGGCCGGTTCGCCGATGGCCCGGTCACGTTGGTCAACGGCGAACGCTTCACCATCACCGTCGATGACATCCTCGGTGACCGGCATCGCGTGTCGACGACCTACAAGGGGTTGCCGGGTGACGTGAAACCGGGGGACCGGTTGCTGATCGATGACGGCAAGGTGTCGCTGGTGGCGCTCGAAGTCACTGAGACCGACATTGTCACCGTGGTGGTCGAGGGCGGTGTCGTGTCCAACAACAAGGGCATCAACCTGCCCGGCGTGGCGGTCAGCGTGCCGGCCATGTCCGAGAAGGACGAAGCAGACCTGCGCTGGGCCTTGCGGCTGGGCGCGGACATGGTGGCACTGTCGTTCGTACGCGACGCCAGAGACATCAAACGGGTGCACGAGATCATGGACGAAGAGGGCGTTCGCCTGCCCGTGATCGCCAAGATCGAGAAGCCGCAGGCAGTGGCGAACCTTGAGGGGATCATCAACGCATTCGACGGCGTGATGGTCGCGCGCGGTGACCTCGGCGTCGAGCTCCCGTTCGAGGAGGTCCCGCTGGTTCAGAAGCGTGCAATCGAGATGGCCCGGCGCAAGGCCAAGCCCGTGATCGTGGCCACCCAGGTGCTCGAGTCGATGATCGAGAGCTCGCGACCGACCCGCGCCGAGGCCAGCGACTGTGCCAACGCCGTGCTGGACGGTGCCGACGCCATCATGCTGTCCGGCGAGACCAGCGTCGGCAAGTGGCCGATCGAAGCCGTGGCCGCGATGGCCCGGATCATCGAGAGCGTCGAGGAACACGGCCTCGAGCGTGTGCCTGCGCTGGGCACTCGCCCGCGCACCGTCGGCGGGGCTGTCACAGCGGCGGCGGCAGAGATTGGTGAGCTCGTCGGGGCCAAGTATCTCGTGACGTTCACGCAGTCGGGGGACTCTGCCAAACGGCTGTCCCGCATCCGGTCCAAGCTGCCAATGCTGGCGTTCACCCCTTTGCAGACCACTCGCTCGCAGCTGGCGCTCACGTGGGGCATAGAGACCTACCTCGTGCCGAGGACGCAGCACACCGACCAGATGGCCATGCAGGTGGACGAGTCGCTGCTCGAGAATGGCCTATGTGTCGAGGGCGACACGGTGGTGATCGTCGCCGGCTCACCTCCCGGGATCAAGGGCACGACGAACGCCCTGCGCGTTCACCACATGGGGGACTCCAGGAACAGGGTGGCGCCGACCTTCGACAATCTCGACTGAGCGGGGCGGGCGCCGACGATCCGGGGAGCCCTTGGCGAACCCTTGGTCAGGCGGGCCGAGGCGGCGGCTGGGTGAGCCGCAGGGCCAAGGTGGGGCAGGCCTTGACCGCGGTCTTCGCCAACGCGAGCACATCGCTGTTCACCGGCTCGTGCACGATCGGATAGCCCCATTCGTCGAGGCTGATCACTTCGGGCAGGAGCTCGGCGCAGACGCCGTGCGCCTTGCACGCCGGCCAGTCGACCCGCAGCAGGTGCTCGCTCATGCGAACACCTCGCGTCGGTTGCCGCGACAGGTGCCCAACGCGTGTGAGTCGACCTCATCGGGGAAGCGTGCCAGCATCGAGGCCACCAGGCGCGCCGTACCGTCCGGGTGCGCGCAGGCGCCGCGTCGCGTGACCAGGCCGCACAGTTCTTCCACCCGACCGGCCGGACCTCCACGATGGACCAGGCCCCGCAGCGCCTCGGCCATCGCCGGCAGTCCGTTACGACACGGACCGCAGCGCCCCGCGCTCTGTCCGGCCAGGTAGTCGACCAGCGCTGCCGTCCGCACCAGCGGGCACCAGCCCTCGGCAAGCGGCAGGAGCACGCCAGCGCCGATCGACGCCCCGGCAGCCGCGATGTCCCTGCGAGAGACCGCCAACCCGCTCAGCTGAGATGGTCTCAGCCAGGTCCCGTGATAGCCGCCCAGCAAGAGCGGTTGCGTCATCTCAGCCTCGGACAGGACATCCGCCAGGGGGGTGCCAAAGGCGACCTCACGCACCTCCGGATCCCAGCCGTCGCCTCGCAGGGTCAACAACGTGGTGCCCGGCTCGTCTGCCGTGCCGTGAGCCGCGTAGCCCGCCGACCCCACTCTGGCCAGGTGCCCGAGGTGTGCGAACGTCTCCGCGTTGGACAACAAGGTCGGCCGCCCACGGTGCCCGCTGACCGCCTCCGGCTTCCACGCGGTGACCGGCAGGTTCTCGCGACCGACCAACAGCTGCAGTACCGCCTGGGCCTGACCTGCAACGAACCACGGCTGCGCGTCGTGAAGCTCCACTTTGAGGCGCTCGCCAGCCTTGGCGCGCTCGTGTAGCGCCTTCTCGACGATGAGCCGCAGGGACGGGAGCTTGGAGGGCACCACGATGTGTACCTCACGGGTGCCCAGGGCATGGGCCACGGCGGCCGCCCCGTCTATGACGACGTGGGGTGCGCACGTCATGAGCGTCGCGTCCTTGTGGCTCGCTGGCTCACCTTCCGAGGCGTTGACGACCACCACGGCCCGACGACGGGCAGCGGTGGCCAGCTTGATGGCAAAGGGGAATCCGGCACCTCCGCGGCCGCGCAGGTCCACGTCGCGGGCCATCTCGACCAGCGCCTCGGCGCTTGGCCGGGGAGCCGGCCCGAGCCGGTCGCGGTGGGACGCGAGGCCCGGACCCTGCGTGATTCCGGCAAGCAGTGCCGGGCCCTCCGACACCTTGGGGATCAGCCCGACGTCGTTGCGCGCTGCGGACTGTACGGCGATGGTGGCGGTCATGTGGTCACCAGTCTCGAGTGGGCGAGCAGGCCAAAGCGCGCGAGGACCGACACAGACACTGCCGCGATGCAGCCGTAGTTCAGCGCCGCGCCCCAGACGGTGGCAGCGTCGGTGCCCATCTTCATACCGTGGATAAGACCCATGCCCCATGCGGCATAGGCCATGACGTGAACGGCGCGCCATGGTTTGTGTGACATCCGGTGGCGCAGCAGGCTGGTCGCGGTGACGGCGAGGAGCAGGTCGAGGGCGAATGACCCGAAACCCAGCCACAGCGGCTTGTAGGTTCCGCTGAACGGCACGAACGCATTCCACCAACGGATGTCGACGAAAGTGTCGACCACCGCGGTGGTGATGTGTGCGGCCAGGAAGGTGACGGCCAGCAACGAGACGTTGCGGTGCAGACCCTGGGTCAGCATCCGCGGCCAGAGCCGCGAGGTCACCCGGGCCGTAGAGAGCACGCCGAGCATCGTCGAGAGGGTCAGCAGTACGAGGAGGACGAAACCGGTCCCGCGGTTGGCGAACCACAGCGCGGGGCCGTTCAAGATGGCGGCTCCGGTCATGACGCCCCCGCCGGCTCGGGCCAACGGGCGGTACGTACGATCCGACCCTGGGTGTCGACGAGGCGGGCCGGGATGCCGCGGGTGGTGAGCCAGCCAACTGCTTTGTCACCCATCACGATTGCCGCAGTGCTGGCGGTGTTCGCGGCTACGCAGGTGGCGCCGGTAGCACTAACCGTGCGCCATGGTCCCCGTGTCGGCTCACCGGTGCGCGGGTCAAGCAGGTGGTGCCGTATGACGCCCCCGCGGATCCATCGTCTGGTGGCCGTGCTGGACGTGGCCAGCCCGCCATACGGCAGGTGCACGATCTCGGGATCGCCGGGGTCATCGATGGACTCGCTGATGGCCACTGGCCAGCCGTCGGGGCCGGCGACGGCGAGGTCACCTCCGAGACTGATCACCACCGTCGAATCGGACTCGGCCGCGATGGAGTGTGCGATCAGGTCGGCAGCCCATGCCTTGGCGGTTGCGCCAAGGTCCAGCGCGCACCCGCGCGGCACCCTGACAGCGCCCTCCGGATCGAGAAGGATCTCCCTCCAAGCACCGACGCGAGCCGGCAGGGGAATCCCGGCGGGGTCGGACGACGCTGGGGGGATCAGCGCGATGTCGCGGTCATAGCCGACCGCTTCGAGCGAGTGACCGAGGGTGGGGTCCACCAGGCCATCGGTCTGGGCTGCTGCGTCCATGGCCGCAGCGATCGCCTGGACCAGCAGCGGGTCGACGTTCGTCCACGATCCGGCACCGGCGTTCGCACGGACGAGATCGGAGTCGTTCCGGAAGCGGCTGCAGGTGCGGTCCACGTCGGCGAGCAGTCGAATCGCGATCTGGCGGGCCGGCCCCAGCACCGCGTCTCGTGTGGTTGAGAGATGGACATAGGTCCCGAGCGCCCGCCAGGTCGCGGTCCCTGTGCCTCGGGCATCGAGGGTGCGCATCATGACGCGGCCGAAGGCGCAGGCGCGACAGCTCGCGCCCGGGCAGGTTGCGGTGCCGGTGCAGGCTGGCGGTACGAGCGGACGGTGGACACGCTTCCCGACGTACGCGTGATGGTCTGACGGCTGACGCCCTGCGCCGTTCCCTGGACGTAGCGGGTCGTGACCACGGTGCGGGTCGGGCGAGGGGTGGCCACGGGCGGAGGCGCGATGTCCGCGAGCAGGGGTGCCGCCGCTGCGTTGGACAGTGCCTTCTCCTGGGCCTTCTGGGCCGTGTAGCCGGCTGCGAGGCCCGTGACCAGGCCCGTTCCGACGAAGGCGGCGGCCGTGAGACCACCGGTCAGCACGGCCAAAGCGTTGAGCGACATGTCGCGGCGTGCGGTTTCACGGGACATCGAGGTCCTCCAGCGTCCGGGTTCTCAACGGATCGTCATCAGCGAATCGGGTAGTGCCAGAGTCGGGCCACCGACAGCAAGGTGGCATCAGGTCGGCCTTAAGAAACCCTCAAGAACTACTGACTTCTTGACGTTGATTTGAGGTTCTCGCGAGGCGCCCATGAGGCTCGGCGGTTGACGATGACGTCGGAAACCCTGCTTGGGAAACCTCAATTCGAATGTTTGGAGCACACCATGAACCGTCTTCGCGTTCGCACCACCGTCTTCGGTGGCGCCGCCCTCGGTCTGATCGCCGGAGCCGCCCTGTTCGGCGCCGTCTCCTCATCCTCGGCAACGGCACCCGCGCCGTTCAAGCCGGCATTGGTGAGCGTTGACACCGCACCTGCCGTTCCCGCTGCCAACTGCGCGGCTGGCCAGGAGCTTGAACACGGTGTCTGCATCGTGCACGTCGAGAAGACAGTTGTCGTCCCCGCGCCGGCATCCGCACAGGCTGAGGCTCCAGCCCCCGGATCGTCACAGGGCATCGCCCCTGCCGGCGACCACGCGACGCAGCCCAGCGACCACGCGACGGAGCCCAGCGACGCCGCGGCCGAAGCCGGGCATGACGCAGCGGAGCCCGCACACGATGCCGCGGAGCACGCTGCCGAGTTCACAACGGGCAGCGACAACTGACGTGTTCGTCCTCTGAGAAGGTCCTCGAGAGGGTCAGCCTTCCGCTATGGCAAAGGTGACGATCGCGAGCAGGCCGCCGGACGGAGACGTGTCTAGCACCAGTTCTCCGCCGGCGGCGATCGCTGCTCGGCGAACGATGTCCAGACCCAGGCCGGTGGATTCGGCGGTGCTGTGGCCGCGCAGCGTCACGTCCGGGTTCGGCGCGCCTGGGCCGGAGTCAGCGACCTCGAGCCGCACCTTTGCCGGGTCGCTGCCCCTCAGGGATACGGCAAACGCCGTCCCATCCGGAGTATGGGCAAAGACGTTGTCCACCAAGGCATCGACAACATCCACCAGGTCGGTCGCGTCGATGGCTGCCAGGGTCTCGACCGCCGGGATTGAGACTGTGAGGTCGCGGCCTTGGTCAGCAGCCAACGCGGACCAGAAGGCGACCCGGTCGCGCACCACGCTCGCGGCATCACACGAACGCCCCAGCGCGCCTCGGACCGGACGCCGCGCGTCCTTGACGATGGCATCCACCGTGCGCTCGAGGTGGCCGATGTGATCACGGAGACGATCCGCAAGGTCTGGCTCGGTGACCGCGTCCACGTCCAGACGCAACGCAGTGACCGGAGTCCGCAGCCGATGCGAAAGGTTTGCCACTGCCTCACGTTCGGCGGTGAGCAGCTCGCCGATACGGTCAGCCAAGCGGTTGAGGCCCGTGCCAAGCTCGACCGTCTCGGCAGGTCCACGTGGCACGGCTCGCGCATCCAGCTCCCCAGCGCGCAACCGGTGTGCGATCGCGGCGAGCTCCGAGACCGGGGCACTCACTCGACGGCCGAGTCGGTCGGCCGCGACCACCGCGACGACCATGAGCACAACGCCCAAACCTGCGAAGGTCAGCCACGCGGTGGTCACCCCTTGGCGCAGATCACCGCCGCTGATCGCCGTCCGGACGACCAGTGTTCCTCGACTTGTGACAACGGGCACGACAATCTGTGCGGTTTCATGACCAAGCAGAGTGAACGCGTATCCGGCGCGTGCGCGCGATACGACGTCGGCAGCCGACTGCGGCGACCCCGGCGGGGCGGTGCCGATCAGCGTCCCGTCGGGCAGCAAGACGGACGTCGCTCGCGGCGACTTCTGGTCCACCAGATTCACCAGGTCCGTGAGCTGGCGAATGTCACTCACCCCAGCGGCAAGAGTCGCGACCTGCTGCGCCTCCTGACTGGCCCCTGCGACGGCACGATCCTCAGCGAGGGTACGCACCAGCAATCCCAGGGGGATCAGGAAAGCGAGGATGACCGCTGATGTCGTGGCAGCCACGAGAAGTGAGATCCGTCGGCGCATCAGTGCCCGTCCGGGGACTTGTCAGGCGCCGCAAGCCGCACGCCTACGCCGCGGACACTGTGCAGGTATCGCGGATCCGCCGCGGTCTCGCCGAGCTTGCGTCGCAACCAGGAGAGGTGAACGTCGACGGTCCGGTCGCCTCCTCCATAACTTTGACGCCAGACGTCCGCCAGCAGCTCTCGTTTTGTGACTACCTCACCCGGCCTCTGCGCCAGGGCCAGCAGGAGGTCAAACTCCTTGCGCGACAGGTCGATTGGCGTTCCGTCCAGGTTGACCAGGCGTTTTCGTGGGTCGATCTTCAGGCCCCCCACCACCAGAGGGCCCTCAATGGCGGTGGAGCCGCTGCGACGAAGCACCGCGCGCAGCCGGGCCTCGACCTGTTCGATCCCGAATGGCTTGACCACGTAGTCGTCGGCGCCGGCGTCCAGGGCTCTGACCATGTCGGCATCGTCGTCCCGAGCCGTGATGATGATGACGGGCACATCGCTCACGGCTCTAAGCATCGCCAGAACCTGAAGCCCGTCGATGTCCGGCAGCCCCAGGTCGAGGAGCACGACGTCAGGTGGTTGGTCGACGGCAGATTCCAACCCCGACATACCTCGGTCGCTCGTGGTCACGGCGTGGCCCAGATCGGTCAGTGCCCGGGTGATCGCAGACCGGATTCCGAAGTCGTCTTCGATCAACAAGATGGTCGCCACGAGGGAACGCTACGCCGTGCGGTGTCGTGTCGCCGTGAAAGTGACACAGTGTCGACATGCGTGTGAAGCTGCGCTTTGTGCTCGGCGTCGCGGTGATCTGGCTCGCCGCGGTGGCTGGCGTCTCAGCCACTGCCTGGCTTGCTATTGATCGAGCGGGTCGGGACGTCACAAGTGCCACCGACAGTGCGCTTCGCCCGGCCTCGATCGGTACGGCGGCGGCTGCGACGGCATCCGGTCAAGGGGCATCAAGCACCGGCCCGACAACGAAACCCTCTGCATCGACGACTCCGAAACCCACTGCGCCGAAGACCTCCAACGTCGCGCCGTCGCCGTCGCCGGCAAGCACCTACACTGGTTCCATCACCTCTCCGCCAGTGACGGACCGGACCGTCACCGTTGTTGGTGGGCAGGTCTCAGTGCGCTGCATTGGTTCCGACCTCACCCTTCGGATCGCCCAGCCAGACAACGGCTGGCGCGTCGAGCTCGACAGGTCAGACTCGGGAGATGTCCAGGTCACCTTCAAAGTCGGTGACGGCGAGGTCTGGCCAGAGACTCAGGTCACGGCGACCTGCTCGGCAGGCACGCCCGTGTTCACGGTCGACAACAAGAGCTCACCTGATACCTGATTGATCGCGAGACGGTGAGGCATGGGGGAGGACCGCCGGCCGGTATGCTGAGCGCCGCAACCTCGCCGGGGTGGTGGAATGGCAGACACGGAGCACTCAAAATGCTTTGCTCGAAAGGGCGTGCGGGTTCAAGTCCCG
>Ga0208080_1001916_pt1 | contig 9935 bp, 9 predicted proteins | sample NGESurdeep092012_3_FD_184476 | JGI IMG/M metagenome (GOLD analysis project Ga0208080, IMG submission 184476) | Arctic peat soil microbial communities from Barrow, Alaska - NGEE Surface sample 210-3 deep-092012 (SPAdes) | ecosystem: Environmental > Terrestrial > Soil > Wetlands > Peat ...
GAAGAAAGAGGTTGGCATTGCCACCCGCACCGTCGGGCTGATCATTAAGCCCGAGCATGCCGAGGAGATTGTCGCGCAGGGCAAGGCCGACATGGTCTCACTGGCGCGCGCCTTTCTCGACGATCCGCATTGGGGCTGGCACGCGGCCAAGGCGCTCGGCGCCGACGTCGCGCGGCCGCCCCAATATGCGCGCGCCGGCCCGAAGCTGTGGGCGCCGGCGGTCGCGCGCGGCTGAGCGGCAGCTGGCATGGAAAACGTTGTTTTCCTCGCGGTGCTGTTCGCGCCGCCTGTCACGCCGGCTGGAACGCACTGATCAAGATCGGGCTCGACCCGCTTTTCACCACGACGCTGATCTCGATCGGTTCCGGCGTGGTGGCGCTCGCCTTCGTGCCGCTAACCGGCGTGCCGGCATGGACCGCTTGGCCGTGGCTGATCGCCTCGGTGCTCATCCACCTGGTCTATTTCGCCTCGCTGATCGAAAGCTATTGCACCGGCGATCTCGGTCAGGTCTATCCAATCGCGCGTGGCTCGGCGCCGCTGATGACGGCGGCGACGACCACCGTCCTGGTCGGCGAGCATCTGAGCCCGATCGGCTGGGGCGGAATCGTCGCGCTGGTTGCCGGCGTGTTTCTACTATCGGCGCGCGGTGGCCGCGAGCTTGCGCACATTGACCGCCGCGCCGTCGGCTTCGCGCTGTTCACCGCGCTCACCATCTGCGCCTATTCGGTGGTGGATGGCATCGGCGCGCGGCTGTCCGCCAACCCGAATGCCTATTCGCTCTGGCTGTTCATCGGCATCGCGCTGGTGATGCTGCCCTATGCGCTGTATCGCGACGGCCGCGATGTCATCCCGGCGATGCAGCGTTATTGGCGACGCGGCTTTGTGGGCGGCGGCCTGCAGCTGTTGTCCTACGGCATCGCGATCTGGGCAATGACGGTGGCGCCAATCGCCATCGTCGCCACGCTGCGCGAGAGCAGTGTGCTGTTCGGGGCGGTCATTGCCGTGGTCGTGCTCAAGGAGCCGTTACGCGCAGTACGCATTGCCGCGGCGCTGCTAATCGTCTGCGGCGTGGTGCTGATCCGAATTCAATAGGACGCTGCTCAAAGCGCCTGCTCGGGAAAAAGGCGTTCGAACCGGGCGAGGTCGGCCTCGGTATCGACGTCCCACAGGGCGGGGAGCTCGATGGCGGTTAGACCGAGCGCGGCGACGCGCGCGCGCGTCTCCTGCATCACCGTTGCGGTGCCCCACGCGATGCCCGTGAATAGCTCGGAGTGCGGCGAGCGCTCGCCGATCAGCACATAACCGCCGTCCTCAGCCGGGGTCAGCACGACGGCGACGCCGTCATGCAGCGCGTTGGCGGCCGCCCGCAAGTGCTCGGCGGTGAAAGTCGGGCAGTCGGTGCCGATCACCAGCACCGGGCGGTTCGCTGCGGCCATGGCGGCGAGCATGCGCGCGCCAAGATTACCGGCCGGCTGTCGCTTCAGTGTCACCGAGCTGCGCGTGACCAGGTCGCAAAACGAGGGATGACTGGGATCGGGCGCACACCACAGCGTCACCGGGCCGATATTCGCCGCGAGCGCGGTCGCGACCGTGCGCTCGATCAGCCGCTCCTGCAGCACCGCCGCCGCGTGTGCGCCGATCGACGGGATCAGGCGGGTCTTGGCTAGCCCTGCGATCGGCGCCTTGGCCATGATGGCGACGGCGACATTTTGTTTTTGCATGATCTTTTCCGAAAACCGGTTCCCATCCCCGATCAAGTCGAGGATAAGCTTTTCGGGATCATGCGCTAGCGCTCGGCGGGGGCATAGCCGTAGGCTTGCGCGAGCTTCGCCGGATCGGCGCCGAGAAAAAAGCTAAGCCGCAGCCGCCACATCAGCAGCACCGTGCGAAATGTTCCGTGCTTGCGCCAGCGCCGCGGCGAGGTGGTCACGCGTGCGCGCAAGGCCAGCGGCGCGCCGATGCGCTTGAGCCGCGCCGACAGCGCCACATCCTCCATCAGCGCAATCGCCGGAAAGCCGCCCGCCGCCTTAAACGCGGCGCGGGTGACGAACATGGCCTGATCGCCGGTGGTTATCCGCGTGATGCGCGAGCGCCAATTCATCGTGAAGGACACCAAGCCGAGCAGGCCGCCGCCTTCGATGCGCACATCGAAGCGGCCCCAAGTTCGGCCACCTGCACGGCCCGAACCCGCGAGACCGTCCAGCACGAGCTGGTCCGCGCCCTCCGGCAATCGCGTGTCGGCGTGCAGGAACAACAGAACATCGCCGTTGGCTGCGGCAGCGCCTGCATTCATCTGCAAGGCGCGTCCACTCTGACCCGAAACAACACGGTCGGCGAGGGGGCGAGCGAGGTCGGGCGTGCCATCCCGGCTGCCGCCGTCGACCACGATCAGCTCGACGCCACGCCGCCGACAGGGTGCCAACGCTGCAAGGGCCGCCTCGATCTCGGCCGCCTCGTCGAACACCGGCATGATGATGGAAAGTTTCATGGTGGAGCCACAGCGCTCATTCCGCGGCCTCTTTCAAGGCGCCGCCGCAGCTCGAGCCTTGTCCGGCCGTGCAGCCATAGCAGTGGCCGGCGCCGCGGATCGGGTTGCCCTCGATGTTGTCGTCGAGCAGATCCGACAAATGCACGCGCTTGTGGCCGCCGCGCATCAACGGCAGATCGAGCATCTGGTTGAAGTCGCAGTCGTAGACGAAGCCTTGCCAATCGACCGAGATCAGGCTGCGGCACATGACGCCGTCCAGATTGGCATCGAGATGCGCGTCCTGCAGTAAGCCGAGATAGCCGGCGAACTCGCCTTTGCTGACGAGCATTGTGCCGAAGCGCTGGATCGGCATGTTGGCGAGAACATAGAGCTTGTCGAACACGATGCCATAGCTCTGCCCAAGCACGCGCTTGTAGTCGGCTTCGAGCGCGCCTTGCGGCGGCGGCAGCGACGGCCCTTGCGGGTTGTAGACCAGATTAAGGACGAGTGCCGGATCGCGCCCGTAACCGAGTGCGTTGAGCGTCTGCAAGCCGCGGATCGATCTGTCGAACACGCCCTTGCCGCGCTGGCGCTCGACATTGTCCTGCCGATAGCACGGCATCGACGCCACCACCTCCACCTTCTGCTCGGCAAAAAATTCGGCGAGGTCTTCCTGCCCCGGCTGCTCCAGGATGGTGAGGTTGCAGCGGTCCATCACTTTGGCGCCGAGCTTGCGCGCTGCGACCACCATGCGGCGGAAATGCGCATTAAGCTCGGGCGCGCCGCCGGTGATGTCGAGCGTTTCGGTGCGCCGCCGCTTGACGAAGTCGACCACCAGATCGGCGACCGCGCCGGACATTTCCTCGGTGCGGTTCGGGCCGGCATTGACGTGGCAATGAAAGCACGACTGGTTGCAGCGATAGCCGACATTGACCTGCAGCGTGGCGAGCTTTGCCCGGCGGATCGCAGGGAAGGAGATCTTGTCGAGCAGGGGCAGTGTGTCGCGCATCGGGCCATTCGTCCTCAGTTGCGCCGCCAACTTGCCACGAGGCACGCGCCCGCGTCACCTCGGCTAAAGGGGCAGCGGGACAAATCGTCGTGAAAGAAACGTGAGGTTTTTTTGTTGGCGCATGATCTTATCCAAAACCCGGTTCCCACTTTTCGGGGTCATGCGCTAGCGCGCGAGTGCGGTAGTGACCGGCGATTCGACGCCGATGTGGCCGAATCCCGGCAGCTTCAGGCCGGGGTGGCGCAGATCGAGCCCGGCGACCAGCCCGAGCAGGTTGACCTCGATGCCCTCGACCCAGCCAAGCTTGATGTCAGCGAAGCCCCGCAGATTGAGTTCCACGCCGGTGCCGCTGTCGGTGCGGCCGGCGTAAAATTCGTCGCGGAAATCGCGGCCGACCGCGTTCGGCGGTAGTGCGACACCCAGTTTGGGCACCGCGCGCAGCACCGCGGCGGTGAAGCTGTTGCTGTTCGGCCCCGGCCAGATGCGATAGTCGCCGGACTGGCTGAAGCGATACTGGTTCACCGCGGCTTCGATCTTGGGCATCAGCAGTTCCGCCTCGGCGCCGGACAGATCGGCGATCGCCACCGGCATATTGCCGAACCAGCGCCCGTCTGCCGGCCAGCCGTTGGTGCGCACGGGATTGCCCCAGCCGACCACATCGTAGCGGGTCCACGCTTTCGCGTTCGCGCGCTTGAGTACGATCCAGCTATGCACCGCGAACACGCCCTTCCAGCCGCCGGTGGTGCCGGTGAAGACGACAATGCGCGCCGGCTTGAATTGGCCTGCGGGCGGAAGTGCGCCGGTGCTCGACCAGTCGGCGTCGCGCCAGCTGCGCGGGTCATTGCCGATGGCATAGAACGCGGCGCGGGCGAGGATGGGGCCAAGAAACAGCGCGAAGATCGTGAGCATGATGATGGTGCGGCGGTGAAAACGGCGGGTGGGTGGCATGACGTTGCAGTTATAGATGCTTTCCGACCGAAACGTGGCAAGCCCCTTCTACCGCACCTGGTTATTTGCAAAAGTCAACCGCGGATAGCGCACGGCGCCGTCCCTGGCGAGGTCGCCGGTCATCGCCTTGTTCCATTCCATGCCGACGATGGCGCCGCGCTTAGCGCCCTCGAGCAAATTGCCGGTGATGGTAGCCGCGCCGGCGCCGGACACCACCGACACCGGAATGCCGTAGCCGGCGTTGCGTACCACATTGCCGCTGACGGTGACGTTGCGCAGGTAAGGTCCCCAACCGGCCCTGATGCCGGCATTCGGCAGATTCTCGACGACGTTGCGGGTCACCGTGGTGTCGGCTTTCGGGGCGATGCCGATGCCGCCGCCTTCCGGCGGCGTGTCCGGCCGCCGCGGCCGCACATTCCGCACGATATTGCCGCGCACGATCCCGAGGTGTCCGCCGTGATCGAAATTGGTCACGGCTATTCCGTTCTCCGCGCCGTCGATCACATTGTCCGCAAAGATCGCGCCTCCGAATCTGAATTCGGCATACATCGCCGTCTCGTCGAACTCGGCACAATTGTTGCCGATGCCCCGGATGTTGGAGGCGGCATTACCGCGGGTGGCGGAAAAGGCAGCCGTGCGGATATTGTTGTTGCGCACGACCACATCGGCGGCGCCGAAAACATTGATGGCGTTGCCGTTCTCGCCGGTGCCGCCGGCGCGCGCAGCGTTATGGTCGATGCTGTTGTCGGCGACCAGGCTGCCGTCGTGGCGCTTGACGCTTTGCCAGACGCGAATCCCGCCATTGCCGGAGCCGCGGATGCTATTGGCGGTGATGATGAGGCCGCGGTTGTCGAGGCAGAACAGCGCATTGTCGGCAGCAGCAGTGATCGTGTCGCGCGATACCTCGCCGTCGCAATGCTCGAGCGCGATGCCGTTGCTGCCGGCGCCAAGGATGGTGCAATCGGCAATGCGGATCGCTGTGCCCGCGACCAGATGCACGAGGCCGCGATTTTGCGGAAGCGGCCGTCCGCCACCATCGAGCGTGAGCCCTGTGAGCGCGACGCTGTCAGCGCCTTCGGCGGACAGCAGCGACGGTCCGCGAGTCAGCACGATGCGAGTGGCGCCGCGCACGCCGGCAAGCTGAGCACCGGCCAGGAGCTTGAGGTCGCCGGCGCGATAGTGCCCGGGCGCCAGCATCAGCGGCACCCGCGTGCGCGCCGCCTGGTCGATGGAGCGCTGCAGCCGAATGGTCTGGTCGTCGGGTGCGCCGGGGTGCACACCGAATTGCGCGGCGTCGAGGCCGAAGGCCGCCAGCGGCGTGGCGAACGCGGCGACGCCGGTCAAGCTACCCAGAAGCAGGCCGCGGCGATCGATCTGCATAGCGACCTATTCACAGTGAATCGACTCTAGCCCTGACTTCTTTCTTGCGCATGATCTTTTCCGAAAACCGGTTCCCGCTTTTTGGGATCATGCGCTGGGTGCATTTTGCGCCGATGTAGGTTAACGCCGTGCTGCTGCCGTGAGGGCGACCAGCAGGGCGCTGCCGACGCGCGTGAGATCGTCGAGCGTGAGCTTGCGGCGTTTTCCCGGCCGCCACGCGCCGCGCGCGATATTCGGCACATGCACGAAGGCGGCGAGGCGCGGGCCGCGGGGTTTGCCTGCCGCCTCAGTCGCGCGCCAGCACAGGTAATTGCACAGATAGCGTCCGGCATCGCGCGAGAGCGCGGCCGGCACGTATGCGGTGCGTGCAGTCGCGAGCAGGCGGCGCGCCGGCATCGGCAATGCCAGTGCCGCCGCTGCGCGGGCTGCGATGACGCGGCGGCGCAACGAGCTCCCCGCCGCGTCCGGCATGAACGCCAGCGCATTGTGCGCGCGCGTTTCGATGCGCAGATGCGGCATGCGCGTTGCCAGCCCGAACATTAGCAGCGCGTCCGGCTTGTGCCGGGCGATTAGCTTGGGCAGATCGCGGTCTACCGCCGCGTAGCTGGTCGAAAAAATGTGCGGGATAAGTCTCACATCCGCCAAAGCTGGCCGCCGCAGTCGCGCCAGGCGCTTGACCAGCGGCCCGGTGGGATTGAACGGCGCGCCCGGAAACGGGCCAAAGCCGGTGAGGAGAATGGTGACCGCCATCACACCCCAAGCAGTTGCGCGATCTCTTCCACGGCCAGCGTCGGCGCCAGCTTGCCGGCGGCGACCGCCGCTTCTGCTTGGCGCAGTTTGGCCCGCACTGCCGGATCGTTGCGCAGGCGCGCGGTGAGCCGCTCCTCCAGCATGGTCCACATCCATTTCACCTGTTGTTCGCGACGGCGCGCGGCCAGCTCGCCCGAACCGGTCATTTTTTCCTTGTGCGCCAGCACCTGGCTCCACAGCTCGGCGATGCCATTGCCGGTCAACGCCGAATAAGTGAGCACCGGTGGCGACCAGTTTGCCGAGTGCGGGCTGAGGATATTGAGTGCAGCGCGATATTCCGCCGCCGCCACTTTGGCGCGAGCGATGTTGTCGCCATCGGCCTTGTTGACCGCGATCATGTCGGCGAGTTCGACGATGCCTTTCTTGAGGCCCTGCAATTCGTCGCCGGCGCCCGCCAGCATCAGCACCAGGAAGAAGTCAGTCATGTCGGCCACCGCGGTCTCCGACTGGCCGATGCCGACCGTCTCCACCATCACCACGTCGTAGCCAGCCGCCTCGCAGAGCAGCATGGTTTCGCGCGTCTTGGCGGCGACGCCGCCGAGCGTGCCGGAGGAGGGCGACGGGCGCACGAAGGCGTTTGCGTCGCTGGCGAGCCGCGCCATGCGGGTCTTGTCGCCGAGAATTGAGCCGCCGGTGCGGGTCGAGGACGGATCGACCGCCAGCACCGCGATCTTGTGGCCTTTGGCCGTGAGGGAGGTGCCGAGCGCGTCAATAGTGGTGGATTTGCCGGCGCCGGGCGCGCCGGTGATGCCGAGCCGCACCGCCTTCCCGGTAAGCGGCAAAAGATCCTGCACCAAAAGGTGGGCGACTTTACGATGGTCGGCGCGCTTGCTCTCGATCAGCGTGATGGCGCGCGCCAAGGTCGCGCGATCGCCAGCGCGGATGCCGCGGGCGAGGTTGGAAGGCTGCTGGTTGCGCGAAGCCATCGGGTTTCCTTAGCGCATGATTCCAAAAAGTGGGAACCGGTTTTCGGAAAAGATCATGCCCAGGTAAGCAGGTAAAATGTCAGGCCATGGCTCCGCGCTAGCGCCGGTGACGCGGCGGCGAGCCGCGCCGCAGTGGGCGCTCCGAGCCGTCCGGCAGCCGGATCACCAGCCCGCCGTCGTCTTTCCGCCGCGCCGCTGTCGCGCGTGCGAAAGCGAGCAACTGGTCGCGCGTCTCGATCCGGCACGACGACGGATCGGCGTTGTCGCCTTTGCCACAATAAGCCGCACGGGTAGGCTCATCGGCGTCGGCTTCGTCGATGGCGACGACTTGATAGACGCCTTCGGCAAGTTTGTGCAGCAGCGCGAATTCGGTGATACGCGCGCGCTTGGCCGGCACTTCCTGGATGATGTAATCGCCGGCCTCGAACGGATGAATGGAAAAGGCGCTCACCTCGCGCAGGCTGCCGCCGGCATGGGTATAGAGAGCGCCATTCCAGTTGAAATTCACCTGGATAGGGTCGTCCGCATAACCCTTGCGCAGGCTGTAGAGCTGGAGCTTCAGGCGCGGCCCGAACACAGCTTGCGAGTCCGACAGGATCGGGCTCGAGGAGTCGATGCAGCCTGAAAGGGAGAATGCGCAAAGCGCGGCGATCGCCGCGCGAACAATGAACGGTTTCACTCCGCAGCCTCTTTCCCGTGCCCCAACCGTTTATGGAGCGTCTTGAGCAATTTCTCCGCGGCATCCGCGATCACCGTGCCGGGCGGGAAGATCGCCTCGGCGCCGGCCTTCATCAGTGCGTCGTAATCCTGCGGCGGCACCACGCCGCCGACCACGATCATGATGTCGTCGCGGCCCTGCTTGGCAAGCTCGGCCTTGAGCTCCGGCACCAGCGTAAGATGCGCGGCGGCAAGCGAGGACACGCCGAGAATGTGCACGTCGTTTTCGACCGCCTGGCGCGCGGCCTCCGACGGCGTGGCAAACAGCGGTCCGATATCGACGTCGAAGCCGAGATCGGCAAAGGCGGACGCAATCACCTTCTGCCCGCGGTCGTGGCCATCTTGGCCGATCTTGGCGACCAGGAGCCGCGGCCGGCGGCCCTCGGCGGCCTCGAAGGCTTCGACGGCTATGCGCACCCGTTCGACGGCGCCGGTCATGCCGACCTCCCGCTTGTAGACCCCGCTGATGGCCTTGATCGAGGCCACGTGGCGGCCGAATACCTGCTCCAGCGCTGATGAAATTTCGCCCACGGTGGCCTTGGCGCGCGCGGCGTCGATCGCCAGCGCCAGCAGATTGCCGTTGCCGCGATCGGCGGCGCGGGTCAGCGCAGCGAGCGCTTCCTGTAGCGCCTGCGGATCGCGCTCGGCCTTCAGCCGCGTGAGCTTGTCGATCTGCATCTGCCGCACGGCGGAATTGTCGATTTTGAGCACCTCGATCGGCGCTTCGTCGGTCGGCTGATATTTGTTGACGCCGATTACCGACTGCAGCCCGGCATCGATGCGGGCTTGCGTCTTGGCGGCGGCTTCCTCGATGCGCAGCTTCGGAATGCCGGCTTCGATCGCCTTGGTCATGCCGCCGAGCGCCTCGACTTCCTCGATGTGGCCCCAGGCCTTGCGCGCGAGCTCGTAGGTGAGCCGCTCGACATAATATGAGCCACCCCAAGGGTCGACGATGCGCGTGGCGTAGGCTTCCTGCTGCAAGACGATCTGAGTGTTGCGGGCGATGCGGGCGGAGAAATCGGTCGGCAGCGCCAGCGCCTCGTCGAGCGCATTGGTGTGCAGCGACTGGGTCTGGCCTTGGGTTGCCGCCATCGCCTCGATCATGGTGCGGGAGACATTGTTGAACACGTCCTGCGCCGCCAGCGACCAGCCCGAGGTCTGGCAGTGGGTACGCAAGCTGAGCGAGCGCGCGTCTTCCGGCTTGAACGGCTTCATCAGCTTTGCCCACAGCATGCGGGCGGCGCGCAGCTTGGCGATCTCCATGAAGTAGTTCATGCCGATCGCCCAAAAGAACGAAACGCGCGGCGCGAACTGATCGACGGTTAAGCCCGCCTTCAGGCCGGCGCGCACATATTCGACGCCGTCGGCGAGCGTATAGGCCAATTCGAGATCCTGCGTCGCGCCGGCTTCCTGCATGTGATAACCAGACACCGAAATCGAATTGAACTTCGGCATCTCGGCGGAGGTGTAGGAAAAAATGTCGGAGATGATGCGCAGGCTCGGACCCGGCGGATAGATATAGGTGTTGCGCACCATGAATTCTTTGAGGATGTCGTTCTGGATCGTGCCCGAGAGCTTAGCGTGCGGCACGCCCTGTTCCTCGGCGGCGACGATATAGAGCGCCAGCACCGGCAGCACCGCGCCGTTCATGGTCATCGACACGCTCATCTGGTCGAGC
>Ga0208080_1001920_pt1 | contig 9924 bp, 10 predicted proteins | sample NGESurdeep092012_3_FD_184476 | JGI IMG/M metagenome (GOLD analysis project Ga0208080, IMG submission 184476) | Arctic peat soil microbial communities from Barrow, Alaska - NGEE Surface sample 210-3 deep-092012 (SPAdes) | ecosystem: Environmental > Terrestrial > Soil > Wetlands > Peat ...
CGCGTATTTGCGCAGGTCAATACCGGTTTTCGGTCCGTTCGAAGGTCAGTCGGACTCGCTCACGATCCAACTAGCCAGGAAACTCCCGCTAGCGAAGAACCAGCACGGCACCCCGAGTTTTCCCGGGATGCTCGGGGAGCTATGGAGTGGTTCAGTAGGGATCACTTAACACCGCATCCGTCTGAGGGGAACGATCTGCGATGCATCGGGGGAAATACACGTGTTGGGCTGTCCTGTCAGGGGTCGTCCTGACTCTGACGATGTCCGGGTGCGCCTCGGGCCCGCTCGCGATCTCGTGCGGGGACTATCTGACCAAGGACACAGCCACCCAAGTGGACCTTGCCGGCATCCTGGCCTCTCCAGGCCGCGAGACGGCGGGTCCGATGGAGAAGATCGCCGCCCCCTCGTATCGGGAGCAGTTGGTCAGCTACTGCGGGGTGCATCCGGACGTGAAGCTGATGGACCTTGAGATGACATTCGGCTTCTAGCCCGACGAACAAGGGGAGACTGACGTGACCACGGAACGCCTGTTGGGCAGCTCGTACGTGCTCGAGGAGATCATCGGGCGCGGCGCCATGGGGCAGGTGTGGAGCGGGCGAGACCGGGAGGGCCACCGGCTCGCGTTCAAGCTGCTGCGGCCTGAGCTGACCGAGGACCCGAAGCTGGTTCAGCGGTTCATCCAGGAACGCTCCATCCTCACCAGCATCGAGCACCCCAACGTGGTGAGGATGCGCGACCTGGTCGTGGAGGGCGACACCCTCGCCATCGTGATGGACCTGGTGGACGGCGGAGACCTGCGCACCCTGCTGTCAAGCAAGAGCACGCTCCCGCCGGCCCGGGTGGCCGAGCTCGGCGCCGGCATCGCCGCCGGCCTGGCCGCGGTGCACGCCGCAGGGGTCATCCACCGCGACGTCAAGCCGGAGAACGTCCTGCTTGACGGCGCCTTCGAGCCCGGCCGGCCACGCCTGACCGACTTCGGCATCGCCAAGTTCGTCCAGCAGGAGGGCAGCAGCGGGCGGAGCACCATGCTGGTGGGAACTCCCCAGTACATCGCCCCGGAGCTCATCGACGGACAGGAGCCGACTGCTGCCACCGACCTGTACGCGCTGGGGGTCATGTTGTATGAGCTGGTCTGCGGCGTTACGCCTTTCGCAGGTGGGTCGACTCTCGCGGTGCTGCGCAACCATGCAGAACGCCTGCCCGGCCGCCCGCCGGGGGTCCCTGACTCCCTGTGGGAGCTGATCGCGTGGCTGCTGGGCAAGCACGCAGCAGCCCGCCCGCAGTCCGCCGGACAGGTCGCCACTCTCCTGGACACGTTGGTGCCGGAGCTTCTCGGGGTGCCGGCTGCGCCCGCGCTCAGCGAGCCTCCGGAACCTGAGCCATCCGTGCACACCCAGCTGACCACAGTCACACCGCGGCTCCCGACCGAGTCGGCTGCCGGGTCGATCCCGGGCGGGCGGGAGGTCGGGGCACCTCCCCTGGCCTCGAAGAAGGCCGGCTCCGGTCGGCGCCGCGTCGTCCTGGTGGGGGCTCTGGTCGGCGTTCTGCTCGTTGCCGGTGGCGGCTTTGCCGCGGCCAAGATCCTGGGAGGTTCTGCCCAGAGTGGTTCCGGTGCGATGGCCGCGACCACCCCTGCGCCCGCGTCGATGACTCCGGGCAGCACCGAGTCGTCCGGAGCAACGTCGACCACCTCTGCGCCGACGACGACGGAGGCCGCAGCCGGCCTCATGCCGGAGCTGGTGGGTCTCTCGCTGTCCGACGTCACCGCGGCTCTGCCTGCCGGGACGACCGTCACCTCCGTGGACAAGCTGGACGAAGCGTCGGTGGACGGGGTGGTGCTGGCCCAGAAGCCGAAGAAGGGCGAGCCGCTCGGCGACACGGTCGAGGTCACGGTGGCCCGGCAGCCTGTCACGACATACATGGATGAGATGACTGCCATCACCGGGCAGCTGGAGAGCGGGCCGATGGATGTCACCGGGAAGAACCTGCCGCACGCCATGTCCTCCACCATCTGCTCGTCGAACACCCCCACGGCCAACTCCTACGACCTTGGAAAGCACTACCAGCGACTGCTGGCCACGCTAGGTCAGGCGGACAACTCGAAGCTCAGCACCGCTGTGGGTCTCGTCGAGATCTTCGCCGACGGCCGCAAAGTCTTTGCGGAGAACGTTGCTTTCGGCAAAACCGTGCCCTTGGACGTCGACGTCACCGACGTGCTGCGACTGGACGTGAAGTGGAGGGGCACCAACTGCCCCAACGACTGGAGCGGCGACTGGGCGACTCTGGTGTTCGGGGACCTGCGGCTGCTCGGCGTGCCCGGTGAGGTCCCCATCCCAACCCTGACCCCCTGACACGCGGATGCTCAACGACTCGCTCGAGGTCCGGGTCGGCCGGAGGCGATGGGTGCTGCGTCCCGGTGAACAAGCCGTCTTCGGGCGCGACGACACCTGTCAGATGGTTCTGGTCGACAGCCGGATCTCGCGCCGGCACGCAAGTGTGGCCCATGAGGACGAGTGGAACCTGCGCGACCTTGACAGCGTGAACGGGATGTACAGCGGGGGTCAGCGACGCTCGCTGATCACGGTGACCGACGCGACCTCGGTCCGTCTGGCGAACCCCGACGACGGCCCGGAGGTGCGTTTCCGGCTGCTGGCTCCTGAGCCCCTGGCGCCGGCTGCCGTCCAGCAGGCCGGCGCGGTCCTGACGATCGGCCGGGGCCTGGAGAACGGGATCATCCTGGATGACCTGCTCGCGTCGCGAGTCCACGCCAGGGCGGTGGCCGTCGGCGACGGCTTCGAGATACGGGATCTGGGCAGCCGGAACGGGACGTTCGTCAACGGCGCCCAGGTGACCACTGCATTCCTCGGGCCGAGCGACCTGCTCACCATCGGTCACAGCAGCTTCACCGTCGAGGGCCGGCGGATGGTCCAGCAGGTCGACACCGGCGACGTCGACTTCGTCGCCACCGATCTGACCCGGACGCTGGCCGATGGCAAGCGGCTGCTGGAGGGCGTGTCGTTTGCCTTGGAGGGCTCGAGCCTGCTCGCCGTCATCGGCCCGTCCGGGGCAGGCAAGTCAACCCTGCTGGGCGCCCTCACGGGGGCAGGGCCCGCCACCAGCGGGCAGGTGCTCTATGCCGGGCGCGACCTGTATGCGAACTACGCCGACCTGCGGAACCGTATCGGGGTCGTGCCCCAGGATGACGTGGTCCACTACCAGCTGACCGTCCGGCAGGCGCTGCGGTTCGCAGCCGAGCTGAGGTTCCCCGACGACCTGGACCCGCACCTGCGCGAGCGACGGGTCGAGGAGGTCATCGACGAGCTGGGCCTGACCAGCCACGCGGACACCCGGATCTCCAGACTCTCCGGCGGCCAGCGCAAACGAACCTCGGTTGCTCTCGAGCTGCTCACCCAGCCCTCGCTGCTGTTCCTGGACGAGCCCACCTCCGGGCTGGACCCGGGGCTGGACAAGGCCGTCATGCAGACCCTGCGGACCCTGGCCGATGGCGGGCGAACCGTGGTGGTCATCACGCACAGCGTCGCGAACCTGGGTCTGGCCGACCGGGTCATGTTGCTGGCCCCTGGGGGCAGGGTGGCCTACTTCGGGCCACCGGAGGCGATGTTGCCGTTCTTCGGTTCCACCGACTACGCAGATGTGTTCACCGCGGTGACCGACGACCCGGCCGGCAGCGTCCAGAGGTATGCCGAGAGCGAGCTGCACCAACAGGGCGGCGGCTCCCTCCATCCGGTGCCACGTGGCAGAGCGGACGAGCACAGCACCCTGCCACGCCAGCAGAGCCTCAAGTCTCAGGTCTGGACCTTGGCGCGACGCCACCTGCGGGTGGTGCTGGCCGACCGCTCGTATGCGATCTCCGTGCTGGTGATGCCGGTCATCCTGTCAGTGCTAGCGATGGCGGTGCCCGGGTCGGCAGGTTTCGGTCCGGCCGCCAGCCCGCCCACGAGCGAGCCGATGCAGCTCCTGGTGATCCTCATGGTGGGCGCCGCGTTCATGGGCACCTCGCTGAGCGCTCGCGAGCTAGTCAACGAGCGGCCGATCTACCAGCGAGAGCGGGCCGTCGGTCTCTCGCCGGTCGCCTACCTTCTCGCCAAGCTTGCGGTCTTCGCCGGACTCGCCTTCGTCCAGGCCACCCTCCTGACGTTCTTCGTGCTGGCGCGCAAACCCGGTCCGGACGGCTTCGTGATGCTCGGGTCCGGCGAGATCGAGCTGCTGCTCGCCGTCGCTGTCACGACCTTCGTGTCGGCGGTGCTCGGCCTGCTCATCTCATCCTTCGCGTCCACCTCCGAGCAGGTCATGCCACTGCTGGTGGTGTCGGTGATGATGCAGCTGGTCATGTGCGGGGGGCTGATCCCGATCACCGGGCGCGCCGTCCTGGCTCAGCTCTCGTTGCTGGCGCCCTCGAGATGGGGATACGCGATGGGGGCTTCCACGGCGAACGTGCAGGCCCTGGTCCCCTCCGCGGCAGACGACGCCCTGTGGGCCCACGATGCACCCACCTGGATCCTGTCGGCGCTGGCACTGACGGCACTGGCCGGCGCGTGGTCCTGGCTCGTCCTGCGTCGAATCTCGAGCTCACCCACCCACCAGTAGGCCCGTTGCCCCACCACGCCAAGGAGATGCTCCACTTGAACCACAGACGGACCCCGACGATCATCGCCTTTGCCCTTGCCCTTGTCCTGCTCCCTGCAACGCTCAGCGGATGCGGGACCGAGAGATCGGCCAAGGCCTACTGCGACACGATGCAGAAGCACAAGGACAGGTACCTCCAGGCCATGGCCGGCGCCCAGAAGCAGGTGGAGAAAGGCGACGCCGCGGGCGTGGTGGGGGGCCTTGCCGAGACCGTCTCCGCACTAGGCGACATCCAGAGGATGTGGGACGACCTCGCCCAGGTGGCACCCGACGAGATCCGTCCCGATGTCGAGTCGGTGCGCGACACCTCGGCCAAACAGCTCGACAACGCGGAGCAGTCGGTCAAGGACCCGGTGGGTGCGCTGGGCTCGGCTCTGGTCAACGCGCTGGTCAACAGCGGACCAATCCGGCGGGTGGATGCCTACACGCGCGCGAACTGCACCGGATGACTGGGCGCGCCCACCCTGGGCGCCGCAGCGGAGGTTGGCGTAGCGATGCTTGCGCCGCCGAACGGCACCGGCGACTACTGCACGGGGTGGGTGCACCACGGAACAGGCAGGAGGGCCGACCGGCCGCGCCCTTCTATCTGATGCACCCCGGGATTCACCGGGTGCCGCTCAGCGGGGCCACCTGATGAAGTGAGGCAGCCGTCCAAATCGTTGGCTGGAACAAGAACGGGAGACAGTCATGGGTGCAGCTGCTTCGGGTCGTCGCCGGTCGGTCGCGTGGGTCTACTACGCGATCATCGCCATTCTAGGGGTGGTGATCGCCTTCAGCACTGGGCAGATGGGCATGCTGCTGCTTGCGCTGCTCGGTGCCGCCTACTCGACGTACATCTTCCGGGGTGGACGCATTGTCGTCTGGATCTGGTGAACGACTCATGGGCAACGACGAGCGGAGCCGTACCGTGGCTCTGTTACACCGCGCACAGGGCGAGGGCCGATGAGGGGCGCGGGCACAGGGGGTGCTCCCGGTGGCGTAGGTCATCGCAGTCGTCGCGATGCAGATCGTCTCGTAATGCAACATCTACAGCGGGAACGCCTGCAGCAACAGGGACCAACGCATCGTGAACATTTCAGGCCTTCAGTGACGCGTGGTGGCTCGGGTGGGGCAGACGCCCGCGCCACCGGCTCTTGGACGTTACCGCCCCGAAACGCGTGCACCCGAGTACGTATCGGCCAGTACACCGGTCTTGCATGTACAAACGCGGTAGGTCTCAGTTGCTTGGTCATATGCCCCAAGAACATGCGTAGTTGCGACCAACTGAAGGGAATGACCACATGACAGACTCGAGCACCCCGGTTGATCAGGGACCCGAAGCATGGAGCCCGCAAATCGTGACCAGCCTGACGCAGCTGCAAAGCGAAGTCGTTTCACGGTGGTCCGTGACGGTGCAGTCCCGGCCACGTCAGGCGCTGGTGCTGCTTCGGGACGGGATCGCGATCGTGGGCGATAACCAGACCTACCTAAATACAGAACTGGATGCGTTCTCGAGGGTCACCTTCCCGGACGAGACGCATGCGTCGGTCAGATTCTCGCTAAAGAAGGTCGACTTAGAGTTCGCGAGCGCGGCCGATGCTCAGCAGTTCCGGACCGCTGTTGCGCTCGCGGCGATGGTTCCTTCCGCAGGCCAACGTACCGGCGTAGCGCTCAGGCGGTCGGACACGACGGCGCACGACAAACCGATGACTGCTCCGCCGACGTCGAAGGGGTGGTATGACCGGGACGGTGACCCCGAGGGCGTGCAGCGCTGGCATGACGGAACAAAGTGGACAACCAAGATCAACGGCGGCCAGGCGCAGAATGAGCTCCATCAAGCCAAGCGCGAGCAGGCAGCCACATCCCTTCCGAACCGGCAGCTGACGTTGAGGATCGATGCACTGGAGGAACAGGTCGCCCGCATTGCCGAAAGCGACCTGGGCTACCCGCTGCCGCAATCGACATCATCGCCGAGCCGGACCCGCTCTCACCTCGAGTCTTCCCGGTCGACACGCGGCGGAATCATGAACGAGGCTCAAACCGTGGCGCGTCCGTATTCGGAAACTAAGCGGGTGGGCGGTGCACGATACGTCGGGGATGCCGCGCCGATCGCGGGCGTCCCGTTGTCCCGCATACTCAACGCCGCCTGCTACATCATCTCGGGCATCGCCAGCCTAGCCGTGAGCACGCAATCGGGGATGCCGACGCTGTCACTGGTGTTGTTCGGCCTCGCCGCGATCGGTTACGGCGTCAAGATTGTGGTTACCCGTGGCTCGTACTGGGTGAGCAGCGTGGTGTACGTCGTCGCTGTGTTCGCGGTTGTCGGGGTCTTCGGCGTCTTCGCGCAATGACGCTTAGTGACGAGCGGGCCGTCCCACCGCTTGCCATACGTGGCTCTTCAGAATCGATGTTGGTCACCGTCGTGGTCGGCTGGTGCCGGCGCCGTCGGTGACGGCCAGGTCCCACTGCAGGTGGGTGACCAGCAGCTCGGCGAACACGGACGGGTGCCAGGGCCAGCAGCCCGGGATCGGCGCGTAGCGGGCCCAGACGCGGTGGACCCGGCCCTGCACGGTGTTCAGCCAGGCGACCGCGACGGCGGGGTCGGTGACGGTGAGCCAGTTCGGCGCCGGCAGGACGTCCGCGGCACCGGTGGTCGCCACCCCCGCGGCCGGGACGCCGGTGATGCCGCCGTGGGTGGGGGTGGCCCGGCAATGGAGGCGCAAGCGGGCTCGCGGTCCGTCGTTGACTTGATTTGGTGGTGTGCGTCATGTAACGATCCGTGGCCATTGAAGGCCACAGGTTCATATCGGCGATATCCCTCCGCGCCCTGACCCGGTGACAGTGTGCATATGCGCGTCGCACCCCAAGCCTCGAGGGAAGCCAATGTCTTCAAGCCACGCACGATCAGGGTCCGGGATCGACGTAACCACGCGGCAGGCCGTGTCACGCGCGAGACCCTCGACCGATTGCCGGCGTGCATAACCATGCATAGACGCAGCCCGGCCTAACTACCGAAGTAGCCGCGATCCGCGCGGGTGGACGACATGCGTCACATCGCCGCGTGTGACGTGAATTTTCCGCTCAGGGCCGGCTTCGACGAACATCCGCTCATGCCGTATTTCGCGCGGTCGTCACGTAGGACCGCGCTGGCGGCCAGGTGTTCGCAACGGGATCGTCCTGCGGGATTGGTGGCGTCGATATGACGCATGCCTAACTCACGGCGTCCTTGACGGGGGTGCCTGAGGTTGTGGAGTTGGGAGTGAGGTGATCCGTCATGAACTCGTGGCTTTCGGTTTGACGGAGCGGTATGTCGGGTGGCTCGGGACGCTGGTCGTGGCGTACGGGGCGATGGTGGGGGTCAGGCGACCTGGTGGGCATCCGGGCGGAGCCGCCACGCGCAGGACCTTCGTGCACCTGGCGGCTACCCGCGACCGCCTTTGGTAGGCAGGACCCTGCGATCGTCTGGTGCCGCCAGTTGCCTTCATACCGAACCGCGCACTGTGACAACCACCAACCTGTTGACAAGGAGGGCCCAGGCTCTGACGCCGACGTGAGCGCGATGCCGCCGCTGACCGGGAGATCGTACCGATCCAAGGTCGGGCTTCGTGGACACTGTCAGGACGTTGGTCCCTTTGCGAGGGGTGTGATCACCGGAAGGCTTGGTGGTGCAACCCCGCGGGAGGTGTTTGCAGTGCGGAGCAGTGAGGAGGTTGGACCCTCGGTTTCTGTCTGGACTGCTGAGGACACGGCTGCGCAAGCACGGGGGCCATGGCTGACGCGCCGGACTACTGGCGCGTCGGGTACCGTCACGGACCGGTCGTCGGGTGGGCGGTCTCGCGGGGCCGCTCACCTGTCAGGTGCCCTTGCTGCATGTGCGGCTGCGGATCCCTCGCGGGTGTCGTGTTTGAGACCGTCACGACCACTATCGGTGGCATCTTTGACACATGCGTGCCCGGGGTGCTCTGGGTCGCGGCCGCTGAGTTGGCACCACACCCGGTGGACCATAGACAGAGGAGATTCGTAGTGATGAGAAGAGACAATGCCATCGCCAGCAGCGATGCGCGCGGCGCCCCGCAGCAACCGACACCGGCAGACCCAGCAGAATCGGCGCTTGAGCGGTACCTGGCCGTGATAGCCGATGCCGATAAGTCTGAACCGCCAGCTCAGCACTCCGCCCAGGTCGGTCCCAAGGTCGTGTCCGAGGTCATGACCGTGGGTGTGGTCTCAGCCCACGAACAAGCTGGGTTCAAAGTGATCGTCGCGTCGCTGGTCCGCAACCGGATCAGCGCGGTGCCGGTCATCGACGACGACCGAAAAGTCATCGGTGTCGTTTCCGAGTCCGACCTACTGGCGCGAGTCGTGGCCGAGCCTGATCACACCTCCGTCATCGGCCACCTGCGGCACGGCCGACGCGAGCGGCTGGAAAGAATACACGGCGAGACGGCCAGCTCCCTCATGACGACGCCCGCCGTCACGACGACACCGGACTGCACCATCGCCGATGCCGCCCGGCTCGCGGCGAAGGCAAGAGTCCGAAGGCTACCCGTCGTTGATACCGATGGCGTTCTTCTCGGAATCGTGACTAGAGCCGACCTACTTCGGGTCTTCCTGGAAGATGATGCAGAGATCCATGCACAGATACTGGACGACATCATCGTTCGGCAAATGGCCCTCGGCCCCTCAGACGTCGAGGTCTTGGTCAACGAGGGCATCGTGACTTTGCGTGGTCAGCTCGCCAACCGACAGACGGTCCAACAACTGCTGGAGAGGGTGCACGCCGTCCCGGCTGTGGTGGCAGTCAAGAGCAGCCTCACATGTCCCGTCGACGATGCGCCCCGCAGACCAGTCAGCCTCCGATAGCCGCCCAAGCTTTGACCGGAAGCCGATCCGCCATCGGGACGGTGGACGGTACGACGACGTACGACCGGAATGCCTATGATCGGACGTTCAACGCTGCGCGCAGCGGCCTAATCCGGGTGTAGAGGCAAGACGAGTTCAGGCGATATGCGTTGGGGCGGCGGCTCTCAGGGCGTTGGTGCTCAGGCTCTCAGTGAGATCCAGTATCGGGTCTCGTCCAGTCGCACGTCGCCGCGCCAGAGCGTCTTCTTTGCGCCGTCTGTTGCCCAGCCGTGACGTTCGTAGAAGTGGCGGGCGCGCTGGTTGTTCGTCAGAACCCACAGGATTGCGGCGGCCGCCCCGGATGCGCGCGCGACGTCCAGGGCTTCGGTGTGCAGGGTGTGTCCATGTCCGGCTCCCCAGTGCGCGGGATCCAGGTAGAGCCCCCATAGTTCACAAGTT